>Ga0302326_10001460_pt1 | contig 60322 bp, 53 predicted proteins | sample Palsa_T0_3_FD_202264 | JGI IMG/M metagenome (GOLD analysis project Ga0302326, IMG submission 202264) | Peat permafrost microbial communities from Stordalen Mire near Abisko, Sweden - Palsa_T0_3 | ecosystem: Environmental > Terrestrial > Soil > Palsa > Peat permafrost | place: Sweden: Abisko...
GGGGTACATCTCCCCGGCCAGATTGGCATCGCCCGCCACCTGCCAGCCGGAAAGGTAGATCGCATCCAGCCCCGCTTTCACCTGCTGCATCGCCTGGTTGCCCGTGAGTGCGCCAAGCGCATTCACGAACGGCCGGTCATTGAGGTAGCGCCACATCTTCTCCGCGCCCAGGCGCGCGATGGAATGCTCCACCGGGATGGTGCCGCGCAAGCGAACGACGTCGCGCGCCTCGTAGGCGCGCCGAATGCCGCGCCAGCGCGGGCTCTCACGCCAGGCGCGCTCGAGATCATCAGCCGAAGGAAGGACCCGGGAAGGATTCATTTACAGTGCCTTTAGCTCAGCAGCTCGTATGCAGGTAGTGTCAGGAACTCGTCGAAGGTTTCGCTCTTGGTCATTTCGGCGAACAGCCGCGCCGCGGTGGGGAACACCCCGCCGGTCAGGCGCGATGCGCCCACCTCATCGTGAATGCGGTCGAGCTCCTGGCTCAGCAGCCGGTCGAAGCGCTCGACGCTCACCGCAGCCCCATCGCTGGTGCGGGCGCCGTGACGCAGCCATTGCCATAGCTGCGCACGGCAGATCTCCGCGGTCGCCGCGTCCTCCATCAGGTGATAGAGCGGCACGCAGCCGTTGCCGCGCAACCAGGACTCGAGGTACTGCACGCCGACGCGGATGCACCCGCGCAGGCCTTCCTCGGTGATCGGCCCGTCGGGCACCTCCAGCAGGTCGCGCGCACTGACATGCACGTCCGCGCGCAGCACCTGCAGCTGGTTCGGCCCTTTCATGACCGAGTCGAAGGCCTCGTTGGCGATCGGCGCAAGCCCCGGGTGTGCGATCCAGGTCCCGTCGTGACCGGCGCGCGCCTCGCGCAGCTTGTCCGCGCGCACCCGTGCCATGGCCGCCTCGTTCGCCTGCGCATCGTCGCGGATCGGGATCTGCGCGGCCATGCCCCCCATGGCGTGCGCACCGCGCCGGTGACAGGTCTTGATGAGCAGATCAACGTACGACTTCAGAAAATGACGCTCCATCGTCACGCTCGCGCGGTCGGGCAGCAGGAAATCCTTCCGGTTACGGAATTTCTTGATGAAACTGAAGATGTAATCCCAGCGCCCGCAGTTGAGCCCCGCGGAGTGCTCGCGCAGCTCGTAGAGGATCTCGTCCATCTCGAACGCGGCGAGGATGGTCTCGATGAGCACCGTGGCCTTGATGGTGCCGCGTGGAATCCCGAGCGCGTCCTGGGCCGCGACGAACACCTCGTTCCACAGCCGCGCCTCGAGATGGCTCTCCATCTTCGGCAGGTAGAAGTACGGCCCGGTGCCGGCCCGTGCGAGCGCCTCGTGGTTGTTGGCCAGAAACAGCGCGAAGTCAAACAGACTACCCGAGACCGCCTCACCGTTGATGCGCACGTGCTTCTCCGGCAGGTGCCAGCCACGCGGGCGCACGATGAGGGTCGCGGTGTGCTCGGCCAGGCGATAGACCTTGGAGGTGGCCGGATCCGCGTAGCTGATGCTGCGGCGCGCCGCGTCCGCGAGATTCACCTGGCCGCGGATCACGTTCTCCCAGGTGGGCGAGCAGGAGTCCTCGAAGTCCGCCATGAACGCGCGCACCGGCGCGTTCAGCGCGTTGATGATCATCTTGCGGTCGACCGGACCTGTGATCTCCACGCGCCGGTCGATCAGGTCCGCCGGCACCGGCGCCACGCGCCACTGCCCCTCGCGCACCTTGCGCGTCGCCTCGAGAAAATCCGGCAGCGCGCCCTCATCGAGCAGCAGCTGGCGCTGTGCGCGTGCGGCCAGTAGCTCCAGGCGTTGCGCGTTGAAGCGGCGGTGCAGGCTCGCAAGCAGTTGCAGCGCGAGCGGCGTCAGCACTTCCTCGGCGCGCTCAACCTGGGCCCCCAGAATCTCGACCTTAGGCCCGGCAGGCTCGCGCGAATACACGCGCGCAGGGGTCTCGGCGTTCACCTGCGAAGCATACGCGGTTCGCGCGCGAATTTGACTGTAGAAACTTCACATTGTTAATTTCACAAACTCGGGTACTGGCGCGGACCGGACAATTGTTAATTTCATACACTCGGGCGCTCGCGCGGAGCGGACATTTGACATCTTCGGTATGAAGGAGCTGCTGCGCAAAGGCCACTTCCTCGGCGCCAAGCTACGCTCGGTGCGCCGCCGTCACGGCCTCACGCTCGAGGAGCTCTCGGTGCGCTGCATCCAGCGCAACCCCGAGCTTGCGCCCTCGGTCTCGTACCTGAGCATGATCGAGAGCGGCAAGCGCACCCCCTCGCCCGAGCTGCTGCAGCTGCTGGCGGGTGTGTTCCAGCGCGCGCCAAGTTGGTTTCTGGACGAGAGCGCGGAGTTCGAGCCGGCCTCGGCCGCCTCCCCGGGCGGGGCGCCGGGGCGCGTGCTGCTCGAGCCGGCATTTCTCTTCTCCCGTAACCTGCTGCAGGCGGCGATCCCGGAGCTGCTCGCCCAGACCGGGACCACCGGACGGCAGTTCGCGCACCTGCTGATCCGCTCGCACCAGGAGATGTCGCGCAACGACTTCCCGGACCTCGAGCGCGCCGCAGACTCCGTGAGCGAGCGGCGCTTTCCGCTCTCGGTGGAGGATCTGATGCGGCTGTGCCGGCGGCACGGGCTGGAGATCCGCTGGTTCGATCGCAAGCCGGTGCTGGCGCGCGACAAGGACCGGGAGCTTCGCAGCATGGTGCGCTCGTTCTTCGAAGCCCCGCGGGTGGTGTACGCCAACCGGGCGCTGCAGTCCGACCCGGCGCGGCTGAAATTCGATCTCGCCGCCCACATCGCCCACAAGGTGCTGCACGGCGGGGACGGACTGAAGTCTCCGCATGCCACCGGCGGGGAGATGGGCGGGAGCCCCGAGGGCGGCTCGAGCGCCGCCGGCATGAACGCCCGGGACGTGCTGCACGCGTGGCGCGATTTCGAGTGCAGCTTCTTCGCTGGCGCGCTGCTCGCCCCGCGCGTGCCGTTCCGGCGCTTTCTGGTGCGCGAGCGCTACCGGGTGGAGGCGGGTGCGAAGCTCGAGCTCACCCCGGCGGTCGTGATGCGGCGGATGACCAAGGTGTCGCCCTACCCTTACTGGCATTTCTTCGACGCCTATCCGCCCGGGTACCTGCGCGCGGTGTACCGCGGCAACGGCATCCCGCTGCCCTGGGGCAACCTTGCGCAAGTGAGCGACCCCTGTCCCAACTGGGCGGTGTTCCGAATGATCGGCGGGGAGCGCGGCGCGGAGCGCGGCTCGCAGATCTCGGTGCTGCGCGACGGGGAGCGCTCGCTGCTGTACTGCTGCCACTCGATCCGCGTTCAGGACATGGCCGGGAACCCGCACGTGCTGTCGGTGGGCGTAGACCTGGCCCCGGCAATCGCCGCCAACGGCGTAGCGGGTGATGCGCTCATCGACTCCATCTTCCGCGAGTGCCTGCACCGGCGCGGCGAGGCGCGCATTCCCAAGAGCGCCAGCCAGGTCCTCGAGGGCGTCGCCAATGTGCTCAACATCGCCTGGATCGAGGAGGCGCTCGGCGCGCCGGCGCGGATCATCTGTCCGCGCAGCAATCGCTGCCCGCGGCCGGAGCGCTGCGAGGGCGCCCGCCCCTCACGCGCCCGCGAGATCGACGACGTACGCGAGGAGATCCTCGGGCGCGAGGCGTGATGGCTTAGAATGACGACGCTCACTCCTGACAAAGAACTCATCATGGCGCGGCACACCTCGCGCTTCGCACACGGCGCACTGCCGGCCGCACTGTGGCTGGCCGCGTGCGCCCCGCTAGTCTCCTCGGCCCAGGCACAGGGCGCGCCAGGGCAGGAACCCGGCGCGGCTGCGCCCGAGCCGCCGGCAAGGGCGCTCGCGGCCGAACGCGCCGACATCAGTGCGTGGCGTGCGCAGCGCATGAGCTCACTCACCAGCGACAGCGGCTGGCTGACGCTCGCCGGCCTGTTCTGGCTCAAGGACGGGGACAACAGCTTCGGCCGCAGCGCCGGCAACGCGCTGGTGCTCGACAACGCCGCCCTCGCCGAAACCGCCGGCACCTTCCAGGTGGCGGCTCACAAGGTGCGCTTCGTGGCACAGGCCGGCAGCGGCGTGACGCACGCCGGGCAAGCGGTGAGCGCGATCGATCTGGTATCGGATGCCGAGGGTGAGCCGACGGTGCTGGCAAGCGGCACGCTGCGCTTCTTCGTCATCGAGCGCGCCGGACATCTCGGGGTGCGGGTGCGCGATCTGAACAACCCCCACCGGCTGCAGTTCCGCGGACTGAGCTACTTCCCGGTGAGTACCGGCTGGGTGTTCAACGCGCGCTTCGAGCGCTACGAGCCGGCGCGGCATATCCGGATCGTGAACATCCTCGGTATGGAGGAGGACCAGCTATCCCCGGGCGCGGTGGTGTTCGAAAGGAACGGGCGCGAGTGGCGCCTCGATACCGTCCTCGAGCAGCCGGACGACAAGGAGCTGTTCATCATGTTCGCCGACGGCACCAGCGGGCATGAGACCTACGGGGCCGGGCGCTTCCTGTACATCCCGCGGCCCGCCGGGGAGAACGTGCGCCTGGACTTCAACCAGGCATTCAACCCCCCGTGCGCGCTCAATGACTTTGCGACCTGCCCGCTGCCGCCTCCGCAGAATCGGCTGAAGCTCAGAGTCGAGGCCGGCGAGAAGGCCTACGCCGGCGCCCCGGCACACCACTCCTGAGGCCTCGCAGCGGCGAGGCAGCGGCAGGGGCTTCAGGCGTCGATGAAGATCGTCGCCGGATGCTCCAGGCACTCCTTCAAAGCCTGAATCATCGCGGCGGCGTCGTAGCCGTCGACGAAACGATGGTCGAAGGACGATGACAGATTCATGGTGCGCCGGATCGCGATGGCGCCATCCAACACGACCGGGCGCTCCAGGGCGCGGTTCACACCGATGATGGACACCTCGGGGGCGTTGATGATCGGCGTGCTGGCGATACCGCCGAGCCTGCCCAGGCTCGTGATGGTGATGGTCGAGCCGGTCAGCTCCTCGCGCTTCGCTTTGTTGGTACGCGCCGCCTCGCTGACCCGCCGCATCTCGGCCGCAAGCTCCCAGAGCGTGTGTGACTGTGCGTCGTGCACCACCGGCACCTTCAGGCCCTCGGGGGTCTGCGTCGCCACGCCGAGGTGCACCGCCTGATAACGCACGATCACCCCGCGCTCGGCGTCGTAGTGGGCGTTGCATTGCGGGAAGTCCCGCAACACCCGCACCAGTGCCAGTGCCAGGAACGGCAGATAGGTAAGCGATGCGGCCCCTGCGGGCGGCTTGCCGTTCAAGTGACGGCGCAGCGATTCGAGCTCTGTGACATCGAGCTCCTCGACGTAAGCGAAGTGTGGGATGTTGCGCTTGGCTTCGCTCATGCGCTGCGCGATCAGCCGTCGCACGCCGATCACCTTGATCTCCTCGGTGGCTGCGCCAGGGGCCGGGCGCACCGAGTCGCTGCGTGCGGCGGGCACCGCTTTCGGCCCCGGACGCAGCGGGGTAGGCTGGGTGCGCCGTGCCACGTATGTGTCCAGATCCTTCGGCACAATGCGCCCGTTCGGCCCGGACCCGGCCACCTGCCGCAGGTCGATGCCGGCCTCGTGCGCGCGGCGGCGCGTGGCCGGCGAGGTCGCGACCCGGGCGCTGCGGCCTGCCGCCTCGCTCTCGGGCGCCGCGGGGGCGGCCGCGCCGTTGCCGCCTCCCGCAGGCCGCGCCGTTGCGGCGGGGGCGGGCGGCGGCGCGCTGGGCTCAGCGGCAGCTTGCGCGTCGGTCTCCAGCACGATGAGCTCCGCGCCGACCGGTACCATCTCTCCGGGTGAGCCGGTGGTCGAGAGCACCCGACCGCCCACCGGCGCCGGGACCTCCACCGCAGCCTTCTCGGTCATCACCTCCACGAGCACATCGTCCTCGGCCACCGTGTCCCCGGGCTTCACGCGCCAGCCGACGATTTCCGCCTCGACCGTTCCCTCACCCAGATCCGGAAGCTTGAACACGTACCGGCTCATTCGGCCTCCTCCATCACCTGTCTGAGAGCGGCGGCGATACGTGCCTGCCCGGGAAAGTATTCCCACTCGAAGGCGTGCGGATAGGGAGTGTCCCAGCCGGTGACGCGCTGTATCGGAGCCTCCAGATTCCAGAAGCAATGCTCCTGCACCGTCGCGACCAGCTCCGCGCCGTAGCCGTTGAAGCGCGTGGCTTCGTGCACCACGACGCAGCGACCGGTCTTGCACACGGAGGTGCACAGCGTATCGACATCGAGCGGCGCCATGGTGCGCACGTCAACAATCTCGGCATCGACGCCGAGTGCGCGCACCGCGGCCTCCACGACGTGCACCATCGTGCCGTAGGTGAGCACCGTTACGTCCTTGCCCTCGCGCACGATCTCGGCACGCCCGATCGGCACGTTGTAGTGGCCGTCGGGGACCTCCCCGCGCGGGTGCGCGCTCCAGGGCACGGCCGGCTTGTGGGCATCTCCGTCGAACGGACCGTTGTAGATGCGCTTGGGCTCGAAGAACACCACCGGATCCTCATCCTCGATCGAGCTGATCAGCAGTCCCTTGGCGTCGTAGGGATTGGAGGGCATGACCACCTTGATGCCGCATACGTGCGTGAAGATCGCCTCCGGGCTCTGCGAGTGGGTCTGCCCGCCACGGATGCCCCCGCCGCAGGGCGTGCGGATGGTCACCGGCGCGTGGAACTCGCCGGCGGAGCGATAGCGCAGCCGGGCGAGCTCGCTCACCACCTGGTCGAAGCCCGGGTAGATGTAGTCGGCGAACTGGATCTCCGCCACCGGCTTCAGGCCGTTGGCGCCCATACCGATCGCGGCGGCGATGATGCCGCCTTCGGCGATCGGGGTGTCGAGCACGCGGTGCTCGCCGTACTTGCGCTGCAGGCCATCGGTGACGCGGAACACACCGCCGAAGTAGCCGACGTCCTCGCCCAGAATGACCACACGCGGATCGCGCCCGAGCATCACGTCCATCGCCGAGTTCAGCGCCTGCACCATGTTCATGCGCGCCATGCGTCAGCCCTCCTGGGCCACAGGGGGCGCGGGACGCGCCAGATCGGGCTCGGCGCTGCGCAGCGCCTGCAGCTGCTCGCGCTGCAGAACCAGATTCTGCGGCATCTCCTTGAATACGTCCTCGAACATGGTGAGCGGATCGAGCGTCGGGCCGTGGGTGAGAGTTCCATACGACTCCGCCTCCTTCCAGCAGGCGCTCACGTGCGCATCGAGCTCCTTGTGCAGCTGCGCGTGACGCTCTTCCGACCATTCACCGAGGGTGATGAGGTGTGCTTTGAGGCGGTTGATCGGATCCCCGAGCGGCCAGGCCCGCCATTCCTCCTTCGGGCGGTAGCGCGAGGGATCATCGCTGGTCGAGTGGGCGGCGGCGCGATAGGTCACGTGCTCGATGAGCGTCGCGCCCCCGCTCTGGCGCGCACGCTGTGCCGCCCATTGCGTCACCGCGTACACCGCCAGGAAATCGTTGCCGTCGACGCGTATTCCCGGGATGCCGTAACCGGGGCCGCGCTGCGCAAACGTGCGGTGCTCGCCGCCGGCAAAACCCTGGAACGTGGAGATCGCCCACTGGTTGTTGACGAGGTTGAGAATCACCGGAGCCTGATACACGGCCGCGAATGTCATGGCGTAGTGGAAATCCGCCTCGGCGCTCGAGCCCTCCCCGATCCAGCTCGCGGCGATCCGATCCTCGCCCTTGATCGCGGCGGCCATCGCCCATCCCACCGCCTGCGGGAACTGCGTCGCGAGGTTGCCGGATATCGAGAAGATGTTCCCCTTGCCCCAGTGGTACATGATCGGCATCTGGCGGCCCTTGCACATGTCGCGCGTGTTCGACAGGCACTGGCACATGAGCTCGACCAGGTTGTGGCCGCGCACCACATGCAGGCCCTGCTGGCGGTAGGAGGGAAACAGCATGTCCCCCGGCTGCAGCGCCATCCCCTGCGCGACCGCGACGGCCTCCTCACCCGTCGACTTGATGTAGAAGGAGATGCGGCCCTGGCGCTGAATCTTCTGCATGCGGTCATCGAACAGCCGCGTCAGCAGCATGTGGCGCAGCCCCACCTGCAATTCCTCCGGCTCCAGGTGCGGGTTCCACGGACCGATGGCCCGGTGGTCCTCGCCCAGCACGCGCACCATCTCCACCGACAGGTTCTCGATGTCGCGTGCCGCTGCGGTTACGTCGGGTCGATTGACCGCCCCCGCCGGGGAAATCTGCACGTAGCTGAAGTCAGGTTCCTGCCCGGGCCGAGCCGGCGGCGAGGGGACATGCAAGCGTGACCGTGGGGTCATGAGGGTATGCCTCTTGGCGGCGTTCCGGGCCGTGACAGTTGCAGCGCCACGTACGAGTTCGGCAGGATTGTAGTCGCCTCAAACGGGTAACACTACGTATGAAGCCCAGACACACCTTCCGTGGTGTCGTGTTGCGCGGCCCGGCGCTCGAGCGAGCGCAGCGTGCTTCCGGACATAAGCCGGCGATGCCTGCCGGTAATGCTCGGGTGCGCATCGGCCGCGAGGTCGCAGGCCGTGGCGGCAAGGGTGTGACCGTGATCAGCGGGCTGCCGGGCGATGAGGCGCAGCTTGAGGAGCTGGCGGCGCGGCTGAAGAAACTGTGCGGTGCGGGCGGTGCGGTGAAGAACCGCGTAATCGAGATCCAGGGCGATCACCGCGATCGCCTGGTGGCGGAATTGTGCAAGCTCGGCCTTGAGGCGAAGCGCTCCGGGGGCTAAGGCGCATGGCACATGCGCCCACTTAGCCCGCGCCGCTCCCGCCTTGGTCATGAAGTGGCATCCGCCCGCCTTTATTGCTATAGAGAGCATGCGGCAACGGCCCGCGGGATAATTAATAAATGCAAAACCACGCTGAACACTCATCCCGGCCGCCGAACGGCAACCGCCTGCTGTTCGCGCGTAACTTCTTCCGGCACCCGCGCATGCTTGGCTCGATCGTGCCGAGCTCGCGCTTCCTCATCAAACAGCTGTTGGAACCGATTAATTGGGGACGGGCGCGCGTGATCGTGGAGTACGGCCCCGGGGTCGGGGGCATCACCGCCGAGCTGCTGCGGCGCATGCGTCCGGATGCCAGGCTGATCGCGATCGAGATGAATCCGGATTTCGTCCGCTACCTGCGCGAATCCATCACCGACACCCGGCTGCATGTGGTGGAGGGATCGGCGGTGGAGGTGGAGGAGATCCTGCAGCGCTCAGGCTGCGCGCATGCCGACTACATCATCTCCGGCATTCCCTTCAGCACCATCCCGGCGCCGCTGCGCGAGCGCATCCTGCGCAAGACTCGCGACGTGCTCGAGCCGGGAGGAGCGTTTATCGTTTACCAGTTCTCCACGCGCGTGCTGCAGGACCTGAAGCGCATCTTCGGCTACGTGGGTCGCAAGTTCGAACCGCTGAACGTGCTGCCGGCGCATCTGTTCATCTGCCAGCCCATTACCGCCTGAGCGCGCGCTCTTCGCACGCCGTGGCCGGCTAAGGCTGCGGCGCGGCGCGCAACGCGCGCAGCAGCTCCTCGCCGAAATAGCCTGCGGGGATCGTTCCCTGCCGCATGAACTCCAGGTGAAAGCGCTTGGCGGAGAAGCGCGCGCCGAGCTCCTGCTGGGCGCGCTTGCGCAGCTCCAGGATCTGCTCTTTGCCGAGCCGGTAGGTAATCGCCTGAGTCGGCCAGCGCGAGTAACGCGTGACCGCGCCACGCGCGTGCTTGCAGCTCGCCTGCTTCTCCTCCAGTTTCAGCGCGGCCGGATCCTGACACGAGCCGGGCAGGAAATCGACGACCTGCGAGAACAGCGTGACCGCGTCCTCGAAGGACATGCGGCCGGTGTGGATGCCGGTATCGATCCGCACCCGCAGATCGCGGTACAGCTTGCCACGCAGCTGATACAGGTGTTCTTCCGGGGAGTAGAAGCCGTTGGGCGCTCCCTGCTGCGGCTCCGCGAGCAGCGCCTCTGAGTACAGCGCCCAGCCCTCGGCGGCCATCGAGTCCTGCCACATGGAGGAGGAATCCTCCACCGCTCCGGGGGTGAGCCAGCGCACCGGGGAGATCTGCTCGCGGTACTGCGTCATCACCTTGTAATGCCAGTCGTGCCCGGGAAAGCCCTCGTGGCCGGCGAGGTCGGGCATGGCCGCGTAGTTGTGCTGCTGGCGCAGCTGCGCCGGGTCGTCCCCGGTCGGGGTGACGTAGAAACGCCCCACACCGGTCTTCTTGAACGGCGGCGCCGGGTAATAGGCCGCACCCTCGATCGAGGCACGTAGCGGCGGCGGGGTCACCGTGACTTCGAGCCGGTAGTCGGCGGGAACGTCGAACAGCCCGGTGGCGCGCGCGTAGGCGACCAGGCGCTGACCGGTCCTGCGGTAGCCTTCCACCATCTCCGCATCGGTCCGCGGGGCATCCTGGCTCAGCTGCGCGAACACCTGGCGCACGGTCTCGGCTGCGTCCGCGGCAGCAGGCCACTTGTGGCGCTCCGCGATCTCGCGCGCCAGCGTGATCATCTCGGCGCGCGTGCGCTCCACGACCGGCCAGGAGGCGCTGAACAATGCGGCGGCCGTGTCCGGCAGCCGCAGATTGTTGTGCAACGCCCAGTCGTACTCGCTCTCGCCGAAGGCGAAGTGGTCGGCGCGGAATGCGGGCTTGAGCGTCGCGGGCACCTGCGCGTCCGGGTCCTCGAAGAACGTTTCACTCACGTATGCGCGCAAGCGCCGGTAGGCGGCGGCGGCATCGTTGCCTGCGGCCTGCAGATCGGGCAGGAGCGCCGCGCGCTGCGCGGGCGCGATGTCGATCGCGGCGATCTGCGGCAGCGTCTTGCTGAAGTACTCCGCGTCCGCAGCGCTGCTCTGAAGTCCAAACTCCTCGAGCACCCGCCAGTCCGGGGCGTTGTGCGCGGCGACACCGGCGGCGAGCTGCTGCTGCGCGGTCGCCAGATACGCAGGTACGGCGCGCACGCGTGCGATCACCGCCTGCCATTCAGCCTCGGTTCCGAAGGTGGCCGTGCCGCTCGCGCCCATGCCCTGGATCTGCCAGTCGACGCCGCGGAACGGCTCGTCCACGTAGGAATCGAGCGCGCGCTGCTGATGATGCCGCACCTGGTGCTCGTGCACGAGGAATGCGATCTCGGCGAGCGCGACCGAGCGGTCGATGCGCCGCGGCGCGGACAGTCCAGCCGGAGCGATTGCAGCGAAGCGCGCGCGGAACTCCCCGAGGCGCGCGTCCTCGGCCTGCAGCGAGGGCGGGGAATAATCGCGCAGCGTGCCATCGACGTGCTCGAGCTGCGGATCGAACGCGGCGCCCCCGAGGTAGGTTGCGACGACCGGATACTGCTTGAGGATGTAGACGACGTAGTCGTGCTCGACCACGGCGAAGCGGCCGTCTGCAGCGTGCCGCGCCGGCACCGGCTGCGCGGTGGGGGGAGCGGCATACGCCGTGACTGCCGCTGCGAAGGCCGCGAGCAACACGGCGTACCTGGGACGCAAGTTCAGATCCACATCGAGTCCTTCACTTCAGGGGCGGCCCGTGTCGGCCGCGAAGCATACGATGCAATGCCCCCGCGGGCGAAGCCCCGCGCGCGGGCCGCGACGTTGACAGCAGTGCGCCCGGGCGAGGATCCTCAGGTGATGGCTTCGGAATCGGTCACGACCCTATCGGGCCGCGAGCGCGAGCGTTACCAGCGACATCTGGCACTCGCGGAGATCGGGGTGCGCGGGCAGGAAAAGCTCAAGGCGGCACGCGTACTCGTCGTGGGCGCCGGTGGCCTGGGCTCTCCGGCGGCGCTGTACCTGGCGGCCGCCGGCTGCGGCACGCTCGGACTGCTCGATTGCGACCGCGTCGATCTGTCCAACCTGCAGCGCCAGGTGCTGTTCGACACTGCAAGTATCGCGCGGCCCAAAGCTGAAGCCGGCCGCGAGCGCCTCACCGGACTGAATCCCGACATTCGCATTGTTGCGCACGCACTGGAGCTCAAGGCCGCTAACGTGCGTGAGGTGTTCGCGCAGTACGACCTGGTGCTCGATGGCACCGACCGTCTCGCGACGCGCTATCTCATCAACGACGCTTGCGTGATCCTGCGCCTGCCGCTGGTGTCCGCCGCCATCCATCGCTTCGAGGGGCACCTGATGACCTACGTGCCCGGTGCCGGGCCATGCTACCGCTGCGTGTTCCCGCAGGCCGCCGACGGGACCGTCGCCAACTGTGCGCAGGCCGGAGTGCTCGGCGTGCTCCCCGGCGTGCTCGGCACACTGCAGGCAACCGAGGCGCTCAAGCTGATCACCGGGGTGGGTGAGGCGCTGACCGGACGGCTGCTGACCTACGATGCGCTCGAGATGCGCTTCGAGGAATTCCGGGTGGCGCGCCGGCGCGACTGCGCGGTATGCGGGGATGCCCCCACGATCACCGCCCCGTGCGATGCCGTTCCAGCACAAAGCGCGACGCGCCGCGGGGAGGCAGCTGCCGAGGGCGTGCGTCGGCTGTCCGCGGCCGCGCTGCGGGCAGTGCTGGCCGAGTCGGGCGCAGCGCCGCCGCTACTGGTGGACGTGCGCGAGGTGCCGGAGTTTCGCGCCGGTCACCTCGGAGGATCGGTCAACATTCCGCTCGGTCAGCTGCAGCAGCGCCTGAGCGAGATCGGCGCGCACGCCTCACCGGTGTTCATCTGCCGCAGTGGGGGACGCAGTCTCGCGGCCTGTCAGATGGCACTGCGCGCGAACATCCCCGCACCGGTGAACCTCGAGGGTGGCCTGCTCGCCTGGGCGGCCGAGATCGACCCGACGCTGCACGTGTTGTAAGGGCCGTGCCGGCCCGGGTCTGCTTCAGGCATCGGGGTGACAGCGCGACTTGGCGAACGCAGGCTGCGGTGAGGACGCAAGCTCGATGCGCCGCTGAAGCAGCTCAAAGGCGCTGCGCGGCTCGTCGACGAACTCGAACAGGCTGAGGTCCTCCGCGGCGATGGTGCCGTGGCGAACCAGCGCCTCGAAGTTGACTACTTCCTTCCAGTACGCCGAGCCATATAGCAGTACCGGGATCGCGCGCGCGAGCTTGTGCGTCTGCGCCAGCGTCAGGATCTCGAACAGTTCATCGAAGGTCCCGAAGCCGCCGGGAAATGCGATCAGGGCGTGCGCGAGATGCGCGAACCAGAGCTTGCGCATGAAGAAGTAGTGGAACTCGAAGCTCAGCTCCGGGGTGATGTAGGAGTTGGGGCGCTGTTCGTGCGGCAACCCGATGTTCAGACCGATGCTGCGGCCGCCGGCCAGCGCAGCGCCCCGATTGGCCGCTTCCATGATGCCCGGGCCACCCCCGGAGCACACCAGCAGCCGCTCGTCGTGGGCCTCGCGGCTCCACTGCGTGAGCAGCCGCGCGAGCTCGCTTGCTTCCTCGAAATAGCGCCCGAGCGGCCCGTCAGGGCGCACGCGCGCCGAGCCGAAGAACACCACTGTCGCGTGCACGCCCGCGAGGCGGAACGCGTGCAGTGGTGCGAGGTACTCGGAGACGATGCGCACCGGGCGGCCATCGTCGGAGTCCATGAATTTCGGATCATGATAGGCAAGCCGCGGGGTCGGCATGGCGCGCTCCTTATGTTCGCCGCGGCACTGTAACGAAAAGTGCCCGACGCGTGCGACACTGCGCGCATGCATGGCCCGATGCGCAAGCCCGCATCCGCCCTGGCGGCAGCAGCAGCCGTGGCGGCGTGCGCGTGCTGTCCCGCGCAGCCGCTGTCGCAGCCCGCGGCCCTTGCGGCCGGGCTGCCACCGATCGCATCCGACACGAGGTTGCTTGTGGTCGCCCCGCACCCCGACGACGAGACGCTCTGCTGCGCTGGGGTCATGCAACGGGTGGTGCGTGCCGGCGGACGCGTGAACGTCGTATGGATCACCAGCGGCGATGCCGCGCGCATGACCTTGCTGCTGATCGAACACACGCTGTTCGGCGATGCTGCCAAGGCGCGCGCGCTCGGGGAACGGCGCATGGCCGAGGCGCGCGCCGCGACCGCGCTGCTCGGCGTACCGGCCTCCGGGCAGCTGTTCCTCGGCTATCCCGACGGCGGCCTCGCGCAGCTGTCGAGCACGTATCGCGCCAGTGCGTACACCTCGAGGACGACCGGCGCGGCCGCGGTACCCTACCGCGATGCGCTGTTCCCCGGCCATCCCTACACCGGCGAGAGTCTCGAGCGCGACTTCACGCAGATCATCGAGCAGCTGCAGCCGACGCTGATCCTCGCGCCAAGTCCGCTCGACAGCCATCCTGACCACCGCGCCGCGGGCCTGCTCACCAGCACCCTGAGCGCGCGCCTCGGCACAATGCTTGCGGTGCGCTACTGGGTCGTGCACGGCGGGGAAGGCTGGCCGAGCCCGCGCGGGCTGAACGCCGGCATCCCGCTCACACCCGCCCCGCTCGGCCGTGCGCTCGCGCCCGTGCCGTTCCTGCTCGCTCCCGCGGAGGAGGACCGCAAGCTCACCGCGCTCAAGGCCTACGAGACGCAGATGCGGGTGCTGGCGCCATTTCTCCTGGCGTTCGTGCGTACGACGGAGTTGTTTTCAGCGCGTGCCACGTCGGACCCGCAGTGATCCTCGGCGCGCTGAGGTCTCGGACGCTTAGGGACGGCGCCAGCGGTCCAGATGCCGGTCGAGTGCGCCGGCAATAGCCTCGCGCAGTCGGTCGAGCCAGGCGCGCCGATGCCAGTGGCGGCGGCTGATGGCGAGTGACACGCGAAAGTCGCCGGTGAACAGCTGCGCCACCGCCTCGGCGAAGCCGCTGTCGGCGACCTCCTGGTTGGCTTCGAGGTTCCAGCGCAGGCTCCAGCGATCGAGATTGCTCGAGCCGAGCGACACCCACTCATCGCACAGAATCACCTTCGCGTGCAGCATTTGCGGCTGGTACTCGTATATGTGCACCCCGTTACGCAGCATCTTGCCGTAGAAACGGCGCGCCGCGTGACGCACCCATGGATGATCGGTGCGCGCCCCGGGCATGAGCAGCCGTACGTCTACACCGCGCCGTGCCGCGCGGCGCAGCGCCTTGCGGAAGCGTCGCGAGGGCACGAAGTAGGCGCTCATGATCCAGGCGCGCGTCACCGCCCCCTCGATGCGGCGAATCACCCCACTGGCGAGTATCGAGCGGTGTCGCGCCTCAGACAGCGATAGCCGCCCGGTTGCCCCCTCACCGACCGGCGCGGCTGCGGGCCTCGGCGGCAGCGTCAAATCTGTTCCGCAGCGACGCCAGGTGCGTGCAAATGCGCGTTGCCAGTCTCCCACCACCGGGCCTTCGATCTGCACCATGACCTCGCGCCACGCCCCGCGCGCACCGCTCGCGAAGTCATCGGTAAGCCCTGCCCCGCCGACGAACGCGGTACGACCGTCGGTCACTAGGATCTTGCGGTGATCGCGCAGCAGGTTCCGCAGGCGGTTCCCGAAGCGCAGCGGATTGAAGAAGCGCAGCTCCACGCCCCCTTCCGTGAGACGGCGGCGGTCCGCGCGCGCAAGACCGAGCGCGCCGAACCCGTCGAACAGCACGCACACGCGCGCCCCGCGTTGCACGGCGGCGAGGAGTGCGGCGATGAAGGAGCTCAGCACGAGCCCGGAGCGAACCAGGTACATCTCCAGCAGCACCGACTCGCGCGCCGAGCCGATCGCCTGCAGCATGCATGCGAAGAACTCATCGCCCCCGTCGAGTAGCCGGAACGAGTTCCCGGTTCGCCACGGCCAGCCCGTGGTTGTAAATTGCTCCGGATCCCAGCCGCCCGCCATGGGGCCACAATGACCGAGCTGCGCACCAGATGCCAGATCCCGCTGCTGCTGCTGGCGCTCATCGCCCCGGCATGTGCGCGCGCTGACGTGCTGGACGCCGTCAACGCGGTGCGCTACAGCGGCTGTGACGCTCATCGCGGCGGCGTGCCGCCGCTACGCGAGAGCGCTCCACTCGATGAGGTCGCGCACCGCCTGTCGCAGGGAACCAACCTGCGCACCGCGCAGCAGTTCGCCGGCTATTACGCGGTGAGCTCGTTCTCGGTCAGCATTTCCCACGTACAGCCCAGCGGCGATGTGGAGGCCATCATCGCCCGGCAATTCTGCCAGCAGATCACTAATCCAGCTTTCCGGGAGATCGGTACCTGGCGTCGCGGGAGCGATGCGTGGATCGCGCTGGCGCAGCCATTCAGCCCGCCCTCGCCGCGCCAGCTCACTGCCATCAGCCGCCGCGTGCTGCGGCTGGCCAACCGGGCGCGGGCCAGCGCACGGCGCTGCGGCTCGACCCCTTTTGTGGCAGTACCGCCCTTGAAGTTGAACGCGACGCTCGGCCGCGCGGCGCTCGGCTATGCCCAGCAAATGGCACTGTTCGGCCACATGGATCACACCGGCCGCGACGGCAGCACCCCGGCCGAGCGCATCACTCGCAGCGGCTATCACTGGAGCGAGATGGGCGAGAACCTGGCGAGCGGCGTCATGACCCCCGAGGAGGTGGTCGCCGGCTGGGTTGAGAGCCCGGAGCACTGCGCGAATCTCATGGACCCGCTGTACCGCGAGATGGGCGTCGCGTTCGCAGTGAATCCACACAACGATGCGGGCGTGTACTGGGCGATGGAGTTCGGCACGCCCCCGTGAGGGGCGCAGGCGGCGCCTGGCTGTCTCACACCCCGCGCTGCGAGACGCGCTCGTGCGCGTGCTCCAGAGTGACGATCGTACCGGCGATCAGGTAGAGCAGCCCGAACCAGGCGAGGCTGCGCGTGAGCAGGATGGTCACGATGCGGTAAACGGTGCCGGAACGGACTATGCCGTTGCCGAGGAAGTATTCAGTCGCCTGTACGCTGCCGATCAGGATCGCCGCCGCCGCGATCAACAACAGCACCGGCCCCGCTGCAGATCGCGGAGCATCCACGACTGCGGCGGCGGGGGGCGGCCCGGGCAGCCGCCAATACCACACCGCCATCACCGTAAGACCGAACACCGAACTTACGTACTGCAGGACGTGACAGAGCTGGCCGCTGTACGGGCCGATGGTGACGGGCGCGCTGAGGGCTGCGACATGGTGCACGATCCAGCCGTTGGGGTGCGTGAAGGAATCCCACGCCAGATGCGTCCACACGCCAAGCAGGATCGCTAAGGGCGCGAACAGCCATTCCACCGGTCGGTGTTCGAAGGGCGCAAGGGCGCCCAGGCACAGCCAGCGCGCACGCGCCGACAGCAGCGCGGTGAGCGGCTGGCGCAGCACGAACAGGCCCACCAGGGCCACGTATGCCAACAGCAGGTCGGTGGTGTATGAGCCGGTGAAAGAGTGGGACTCCGGCCCGAAGTGCGAGAATCGGACAGGTACGTAGTAAGGGAAGTCGGGAATCATGGCGCCGAGTATCAGCGGCACGGTGCGCAGGTACCTGACGCCGCGCAGCGGCAGGATGGCCGCAGGATGCGCGAAAGTAAACGGCACCCGCGCCTCTCAGTCCGGTCGCGCGCGGGGCACGACCTGGATGCGGAAATCCTGGCCTATCCAGGTGGCTGCGTGCCGGAACGTGAGGTCGATGCGCTGGCCGGCACGCAGGCGCGGTGTATCAACCTCCAACACGTGCAAGCCGAGCGGGTTGGGCGCGGTCTCCTGCTCGCGCACGTCCTGCCAGCCATCCAGCCCCCAGCGCACCGCGCCCGGCTCACGCAGCGCGATGCTGAGCGTACAGCCCTCGGGCAGCTCCGCCGCCGGAGCCTGCTCGGTCCAGATAACACGCGTCAGCGGCGGGCGCTCGCCTCCATAGCGCTGCCACACCGAGTCCGGGCGATCGAAGGGTCGCTTCAGGGCGCACGAGGCGGCGAGCTTCAGAAACTCCGCGTGCGCCCACACGAGCGGCATGGCAGCGCCCGTTGGACGGCCGGGCTCAAGCGCGCGCGCCTCGATGGGCGCGGTATCCCACACCTGCTCGGGCAGCATGCCGCCGGAGGAGGCCATGTGGGTCATGGCCAGAAGGTACGGCATGGGATCACGACCGCAGCACAGCTCGTAATGGCCGCGCTCGCCGGTCAGTAGCGGCCAGGCCCGGCCGCGGCCGGTGCCGTCGTAAGCGGCACCGTCGTCGTGCTCCCCGTAGCCGTCCTCGTTGTAGCGATGCCAGCAGGGTCCTGAGGGCGTATCGACCTTGAGCAAGGCATCAGCCACCTTGACAGTCGCGAGGATCAGCGGGTCGTCCGCACGGCGCAACCCGAAGCGCACCAGCTGCAGGAAGTCGACACCGACCTGTGCGCTCGCTGGCAGGCTCGGGTCCTTCTGCAGGTTCCTGATCGGCAGGATGCTCTCGGCAGCCTGGCGGCCCTCTCTCAGGACCTGCTCCGGCACGACGCGCACGTAGTAGCCGGGCACGCCGTACAGGCGCGCGAGCGGCATGTCGCGCACGGAAGTCCACTCCTCGAGCCGCGCGTTCCAGTAGTCGGCGATGGCAAGCGCGAGCTCCGGACCGTCCGCAGGCAGGTAGCGGGCCCCGGCCACGAGAGCCGCGATGCACACCGCCAGGGTAAAGGTGTTAAGACCCGCATCCTCCTCCCAGCGGTCCTGGTCGCTCACCGGACCGTGGCGCACCAGAAACGAGAGCGCGCGGCGGATCATGTCGGCCACCTCCGTGCCCTCGAGCGCCTCGCGCTCATCGAGCGCCACGGCGAGCAGTACGGGGAAGGCGGTCTCATCGAGCTGCAGTCCGCGCCAGTAGCCCTTGCCGCCGAGCCACTGATTCTGGTTCCAGTGCCCGTCGGCGTGCTGGGTGGCGATGAGGTAGCGCAGGGTATTGCGCGCCTCGTGATTCGCACCGACCGCCAGCAGCGCCCCTGAGCTCTCAACCAGATCGCGCGGCCACACGAGGTGATAGCCGGCGCGCTCCTCGTGCGTGTTGCCCCACGGCACACTGAGCGATGCGACCATGGCACCCGGATAAGTCTTGTCCTGGTGCGTGCGCAGCACCATGGTGGAGATGCGCACCTGCTCGGCGCACTGCGGCGGCAGGGCAGCGCATAGCGCCTCCTCGGGCTCGCACGCCGCATGCCAGCGCGTCCAGGCGGTGAGCTGGCGCTCCCAGGAAAGCACGAACGGCTCGGTCAGCGAAGACAGCGCCAGCGTGGCCGCCGAGTCGGCGCTGCTGCCGAAGCCGAGCGCCAGCACCGCCTGGCGCGGCAACTCCCCGGTTAGCGCGACGTTACCGGGCCCGGCGCTCTCGTATTCCCAGCTGAGCGTGCCGTTGCGCGCGAAGTCCTGCCAGCCGTCGCTGCTGCCGACGACGCCTGCGCTCGCGCGTCCCCAGGCGTCCTGTTGCTGCGCGTTGCCGGCGGCGAGCGCCAGCCCGAATGGGCCCTGCTCCGCCCACAGCAGCCGGCGCCCGCGGTGCGAGACCACCTGCGCGCGGTTGTCGGCGCCAGTGCCGCCCAGGTGCGGCGCCAGCAGCGCGTACGGCCGCAGCGCCGGATCGCCGCTCAGGTTCACTTCGATGAGCAGCACGTCGCGGTGCTCGGTCGGTGTTACCCGCAGCGTGAGCTCGAAGCGCTCGTGGTGGTGCACGATACGTACGGCCGGCGCCCCGGGCGCGGCGAGCTCTACGACGTGCCGCCACATGCGCTTCACCTCGACCCAGAAGCCGCGCCCGTCGCCGACGATGAAACCGAGGTCGCGGATCTGCGGGATGTCGACGCGCGGGTAGTAGACCTCGTTGATGATGCCGCCGCCGATGGTGAACCACAGCCGCGAGGAGCCGAGCGAGCAACCCACCATTTCCTTGGCGCTGCTGCACCAGGTGGGAGGGAGTCCGGGACCGCCCGGCGCCGCAGTCATCGGCGTCCGCGGACCCGTTGGTGCGCGGCTTCGGCCACCAGCCGAAGCCGGCCGGGACCCTGCTGCCAGAGTCGCAGGCCGCCGATGAACGCGTTGCGGTTATCTCCCACGCGCACGTCGCGTGGCAGGCGCTTCAGGCGCACGGCGTTACCGCCGCCGATGACAATGCGGTCCGCCTCGAAGGCCACCTGCAGATCGGCGATCACCTCGTTGACGGCCTGGCGCCATTTCCTGTTGCCCAGGCGCTCACGCCCGCGCTCCCCAACGTAGTCCTCGAAGGTGCGCCCGCGCCTGTAGGGCATGTGCCCGACCTCGGTGGGCTCGACCACCCCCTCGATGATCAGCGTCGCGCCGAGCCCGGTGCCCAGCCCGAGGAACAGCATGCGACCGCCGGTGTAGCTGCCGATCGCCTGCATCGCCGCATCGTTGATGATGCGTACCGGCTTACCGAACGCCTGGGCGAAGTTGTAGCCCCTCCACCCCTTGCCGAGATTGTGCGGCTCGGCGGCGATCTTGCCGCGAAACACCAGCCCCGGGTAGCCGATGGATACCGCATCGAAAGGGGTGTCGCCCAGGAACTTGCGGATCTGCCGCGTCATGTCCGCCGGCCCCATCTTCGGTCCGGAGTCGAACTTCTGAATAGTGCCGCGGGCGCCGACGCGAAACTTCACGTGCGTGCCGCCGACATCGATGACGAGGATGCGCCGCGGAATCGGGCTCATCGGAGGATTGTCCCCGGAAGCGCATGCGGCGCGCAAACAACCGCCGAACCGGATGGGTGGGACCGGGGCCGTCAGAACGAGCAGGCGGCAGACATCGTCGTCTGCCGCCTGCACGCCCCGCTGGGTTGCCTGTTACGGTGCAGTTACTGCGGGGTGGACGGGCTCACCGAGGCACCGGTGGACGCGGAGGCCGAAGCACCGCCGTTCACGGTGGCCGGGCGCTGCCCGTTCTCGCTCGCGCCGGGCTGGCTGAGCCCGGTACGCGCGCCACCGCTTGCGGCCGCAGAACTCGCCGTCTGCCCGCCACTGCTCGAGAGCGTGCCGCTCGAGGCACCGTTAGCGTTCACGGCGGGCGCACTCACCGTAGAGTTGCCGCCGAGCGCGACGGAGCGGTTGACGGTGCTGGTGGCCGTCCCGGTCGCATCCGAAGCACCCGTGGCCACAGCATCGTGCGCGGTCGTGTCGGTCTTGCTCACCGTGTCGCGCGCTGCAGTGTCTGCCTGCTTTGCCGTGTGGGTCGCAGCCTTGTCGGCATCCTTCGCAGTCTTGCCGGCATCCTTGGCAGTGGCCTCGACGGTCGGCTTTGCGTTGCTGTTCGCACGCAGTGAGCCTTCGGCCTGGGCGCCCGTGCGGGCCTGTACGCCGCCCGCGCCGCCGAACCCACCCCCGACTGCGCCATGCACTGCGCCTCCGGGGCCGTGAGCCTGCGCGCTCATCGCCCACACGGCCGCAATCGCCGCACTCACGAGAAGGTGATTCCTCTTCATGGTCCTCTCCTTGGGGGTCGCGCGGTCCGCGACCTTTCAGGGAGTACTACGAGCGATGCGCCGCGGATCTTCCCGCAGAGGCTGAAAAATGCCTTGTTTGACTTAATTCCTGGACCGGGAGGCGGCCAGCGCCGGCTGCTGGCGCAGCTCGCTCCCGACTACGCCGTAGCCGTAGACCGGATCCGGTGCGCTGCTGCTCCCCGGATGCTGTGCCACGCGCGCCAGCGCGCTGACCGCCTCGGTCGGCGCGCCGGCCTGCGGCAGCGTGAGCGCGAGCAGACCCGCCACAATCGGAGCGGCGAACGAGGTGCCACGCACCGGCACATAGCCGCCACCGACCCGGGCCGCCGCCATGTCGGCACCGGGTGCCGCGAACTTCACCTGCGGACCGCGCCCGGCCTCGACCAACACGCGTCCCCTGGCGTCCACGGCGGTGACACCAATCACTCCCGGCCACGCGGCCGGGTACAACGGCGGCGCCGCCGGGCCGTCGTTGCCCACCGCGGCCACGACCAGGCAGCCGTGTGCCACGACCTCGTGCACCACACGCTCGAGCAACTTGTTGGGCGGACCGACCAGGCTCACGTTGACGACCGCGACGTGCTGGGCGAGCAGCCACGCGAATGCCTCGGCCACCGCGTCCACCGACCCGCCGGTGGGCTGCCCGCAGAAGACATCCGCGGCATACAGCGCGGCTCCCGGGGCCGCCCCGTGCAGTGCCGCTGCACGCCCGACCATGAGCGATGCCACCGCCGTTGCGTGCAGCCCGGGCGGCGCCTGCGCGCCTGCGCACCCGTGCCCCTCGATCGTGATCCCGGCGAAAACCTCGTGAGCGGCCGCGACGCCGCTGTCGATCAGCCCGAGGCGCACGCCCGCGCCTGCGCCGCTGCCGGCACTGTCCGCACTGTGCGTCCCGGCCGCTGCGTCAGCGGCCGCCGCTGCGTGCAGCACTCCGCTGTCGGTATAGACGTGATTGAAATCATACGTGCCGGCGGGATCTGCGGACTGCAACTGCTGCAGGAGCAGCGCCGTGCGCGCGCGAGCTTTGAGCACCACGACGTGCAGGTCGATGGCCGCGAAGGTCTCCTCGCGCAGCACGGTAAATCCCGCCGCCGCGGCCGCGGCGAGCGCATCAGGCGAGGGCGCGAGCGCGAGCACCTCGCCGCGCACGAAGGGAACCCCATGAGGATCGGCTTCGAGCACGTCGCCGTGCCGACGCAGCAGCTCGCGGACGCGATCGGCGCGCAGCGCCTCGAGCCGCCGCGGATCAAGCTCGCTCCCGGGCAGCTCGTTGCCACCCTCGAGCGCGGCAGCCGCACCGGGCACGCTCGGCAGCCCGACGCTCGGCAGCTGCGGCAGGCGCACGCCGCCGAGTTGCGCAGAGGCGAGCTCACTCATGGCAAGGCACAATGTCAGCACCAGCGCGCGCATGCAGGCACCTTAGTCGAACCGCGCCGGGCAAGGAAGGAATGGAAGATAGTGAGGCGGCTGAACGTAATATCGGTATAGATGCACGCGTGGACCTCAACACCGAGCTCGTCGCTCTCCTGCCGCGCCTGCGGCGCTTCGCACGCGCGCTGGCGCGAAATGCGCACGACGCCGATGACCTGGTTCAGCTCGCGTTGGAGCGCGCACTGGCACGGGCTTCTCAGGCGCGCGCCGACGCACCGCTCGCCGCCTGGGTATTTGGCATCCTGCGCCATGCCTGGATCGACGAGCTGCGTACGCGCGGCCGGCGCACGCGGCTGTTCGCGCCCGAGGAAGCCGGTGCCGAGGCAGGTGATGCCACGCATGCGACTCACGTGGAGGTCCTCTCGGTACAGCAAGCTCTGGCGCGGCTGCCCGAGGAGCAGCGCAGCGCCGTGGCGCTGGTGCTGATCGAGGGGCTTTCCTACAAGGAGGCCGCGCACGTCATGCAGGTACCGATCGGAACGCTGACCAGCCGCCTGGCGCGCGCGCGCGCGGCGCTGCAGACGATGCTCGGTGCGGGCTGAGGAAGGAGCGATGAGATTCAGCGACGAGACGGTGATGGCTTATGCGGACGGAGAGCTCGACGCTGCGACCTGCGCCGCGCTGGAAGCAGCACTGCCGAACGACCCTGAGCTGGCAGAGCGCCTCGCGCAGCAGCGTGCACTGCGCGCGCGGCTGCAGAGCGCGTTCGATCCGGTGCTCGATGAGCCCGTGCCCGAGCGGCTGCTCGCCGCGGCACGCGCGCCGCCCGCTGCCCTCGCAAACGCGAACGTGATTGCGCTGCGGCCCGCCGCGCGTGCACGCTGGTCCTGGCCACAGTGGAGCGCGATAGCCGCAAGTCTCGTGTGCGGCGCGCTGCTCGGGCCCTTCCTGTTTCGCACGCCCGCGAGCGGTCCGTTCGTGGCGCACGAGGGGGTGGTGCGCGCCGCTGGCGCGCTCGAGCACGCGCTCACCGAGCAGCTCGCGAGCAGCCAGTCCGCCGATGCGCCGGTGCAGATCGGGTTGAGCTTTCGGGCGCGCGCGGGTGAGTACTGCCGCACGTTCGTGCTGCGTGGCCAGGGCGCGCTCGCCGGACTTGCCTGCCATGAGGGGCAGGCGTGGCGGGTGCAGGTCCTCGCCGCGACCGAGGCCCCGGGCGCGGCGAGCGGCTATCGGCCCGCGGCATCGGCGCTGCCGCCGGCCGTTACCCATACCGTCGATGAGCTCATCGCGGGCGATGCGCTCGATGCGAATGCGGAGGCCGCCGCGCGCGCGCACGATTGGCGGCGCTGAAGGAGCCCCTGTTCGGGCAGTCGACGGCTGCGAGTACTGCAGGCGCCGCGGGCGAACCCGGGAGCGGTCGCTGACGATGCCCTCGCCTAGAACAACCCAGTGATGCGCCCCTGCGCATCCACATCGATGTTGCTCGCCGCCGGCACCTTGGGCAGCCCCGGCATGGTCATGACGTCGCCACAGATCATGATGACGAACTCCGCGCCCGCGGCAAGTCGCACCTCGCGGACGTTGACCACGTGCTGCTCGGGGGCACCGCGCAGCTTCGGATCGGTCGAGAACGAGTACTGGGTCTTCGCGACGCACACCGGATAGTGACCGTAGCCGTCATCCTGGAGCTGGCGGATCTGTGCACGCACCTTGTTGTCCGCAGTAATGTCGCTGGCGCCGTATACCTCGGTGGCGATGGTGCGCATTTTGTCCCACAGCGGCATCTCGTCCGGGTACAGCTGACGGAAGTGGTTAGGCTGCCCGCACAGGCGCACCACCTCGCGCGCGAGATCCACCGCCCCCGGACCGCCCTGGGCGAAGTGCGTGGCGCAGATCGCGCGCACCCCGCGCGCAGCGACGCGCTCGATCAGCAGCTGGATCTCGCGCTCGCTGTCCTCGGCGCGGCGGTTGATGGCGACCGCGCACGGCAGCCCATAGCGGTTGAGGACATTGTCGATATGGCGCTCGAGGTTGACCACGCCCTTCCCGAGGGCGGTGAGGTTCTCTTCCTTGAGATCGGCGAGCTCTACGCCGCCGTGGAATTTCAGCGCCCGCACCGTCGCCACGATCACCGCGGCACTTGGCTTGAGGCCGGCCTTGCGGCACTTGATGTCGACGAACTTCTCCGCTCCGAGATCGGCGCCGAAGCCCGCCTCGGTCACCACGTAGTCCACGAGCTTCAGCGCGGTGCGCGTGGCGAGCAGCGAGTTGCACCCGTGCGCGATGTTCGCGAACGGCCCGCCGTGCACGAAGGCGGGGTTGTTGGCGAGCGTCTGCACCAGGTTGGGTGCGAGAGCATTTTTAAGTAGTGCTGTCATCGCGCCGTGGGCCTTCAGGTCGCGTGCCAGTATCGGCTGATTGTCGGCGCGATAGCCCACCACGATCCGACCGAGGCGCTCCTTGAGGTCCGCCAGTGAGTCGGCAAGGCACAGGATGGCCATCACCTCGGAGGCCACCACGATGTCGAAGCCGTCCTCGCGCGGCACGCCGTTCGCAGTGCCGCCCAGGCCGATGACGATATGGCGCAGCGCGCGGTCGTTCACATCGACCACGCGCCGCCAGGTTATGCGTCGTACGTCGAAGCCGAGCTCGTTCCCCTGGTAGATGTGATTGTCGATCAGGCCGGCCAGCAGGTTGTTGGCGAGCGCGATGGCGGCGAAGTCCCCGGTAAAGTGCAGGTTGATATCCTCCATGGGCACCACCTGCGAGTAGCCGCCGCCGGCCGCCCCGCCCTTGACCCCGAACACCGGTCCGAGCGCCGGCTCGCGCAGGCACACCATGGCACGCTTGCCGATGAGGTTCAGGGCATCCCCGAGACCGACGGTGGTCGTGGTCTTGCCCTCACCGGCCGGGGTCGGCGAGATCGCCGTGACCAGCACCAGCTTGCCCTCCGCACGCCCGGCGAGCTGCGACACGAAATCCAGCGACACCTTCGCCTTGTAGCGCCCGTAGGGCTCGAGACTGTCCTCGGGTATCCCGAGCCGTTCACGCGCCAGCGTCATGATCGGAATCAGCTTCGCGCGCTGCGCGATCTCGATGTTGCTCGGGAAAGGCGTAGCGTGAGCGGCCGCGGTGTCGGGCATGTTTGCAGCGCCGTTGGGGGGTGAGGATGGGGTCGGTGATGCTACCAGAGGCGCCTGCGAAATCCTCGTCCCGCCGCCCTCTGCCGCCGATTACAATCGCCGGCGATGCTGTGGCTCAAGGCTTTGCACGTGGTGTTCGTAGTGACCTGGTTCGCCGGCCTGTTCTACCTGCCGCGCCTGTTCGTCTATCACGTTGCCACCGAGGATGCGCCCGGTCTGGCGCGCTTCATCGTCATGGAGCGGCGGCTGTTCTTCATCATGAGTCTCGGTGCCATCCTGGCAGTGCTGTTCGGCATCACGATGATCGTGGCCCAACCGGGCTATCTGGCGCTGGGGTGGCTGCGGGTCAAGCTGCTGCTGGTCGCAGTGCTCGTCGGCTACCACGCCTGGTGCTACCGGCTCATGCTCGCGCTGCGTGCGCAGCGAGCGTGCCACACGCAGCGCTGGTACCGGCTGTTCAACGAGGTGCCCGCTCTTCTCCTACTCGCGATCGTGGTGCTCGCGGTCGTCAAGCCCTAAAGAGGCGCTCACCAGATACGCACGCGCTCCTCGGGCTTGATGTAGAGCTTGTCGCCGGGCTGCACGCCGAAGGCGCTGTACCAGGCGTCGATGTTCGGCAACGGCCCGTTCACGCGAAACTGCGACGGGCTGTGCACGTCCGACATCACCAGCTCCCGCAGCGCGCCCTCGCGGTACTTCTCACGCCACACCTGCGCGTAGGCCAGGAAGAAGCGCTGGTCCCCGCTGAGCCCGCCGATCACCGGCGCGGGCTGTCCTTTGAGCGAAATCACGTACGCCTCGTACGCCATGTTGAGGCCGCCGAGGTCCCCGATGTTCTCCCCGATGGTGTTCGCCCCGTTGACTTTCAGCCCCGGCAACGCCTCGAAACCCGAGAATTCCTTGATGAGACGCCGGGTACGTGTCGCGAACACCTCGGCATCCTTCGCGGTCCACCAGTCGTGCATGGCCCCGTTGGGCCCGAACTTGCGGCCCTGGTCATCGAAGCCGTGTCCCATCTCGTGTCCGATCACCGCCCCGATAGCGCCGTAGTTGACCGCCGCATCCGCGTTAGGGTCGAAGAACGGCGCCTGCAGGATCGCCGCCGGGAACACGATCTCGTTGTTTGAAGGGTTGTAGTAGGCGTTGATCTCCTGGGGCGTCATCTGCCATTCAGCGCGGTCGACCGGCTGCTCGAGCCGCGCGACCTGGTAGTTCCACTCCCACTCCGCCGCCCGGCGCACGTTGCCGATCAGATCATCGCGCCGCACGCTAAGCGCCGAGTAGTCCTTCCACTTGTCCGGGTAACCGATCTTCGCGGTGAAGGCGGCGAGTTTCTCGTGGGCGCGCGCCTTGGTCTGCGGCGACATCCACTCGAGCGCATCGATGCGCTCGCCGAGCGCGGCCTCCAGGTCCCTCACCATCTGCTGCATCTTTACCTTGGATTCCGGCGGGAAGTATCTCATCACGTACGCCTTGCCGACCGCCTCGCCGAGTGCATCATCGACCGCGTCAACCGCGCGCTTCCAGCGCTCACGCTGCTGCGGCTGCCCGCGCATCGAGGTGCCGTAAAAAGCAAAGCGCGCCTCGTCGAAGCGCTTGGGCAGATAGGGCGCATGGCTGTTGAGATAGTGGAACGTCAGGAAAGCCTGCAGCGTCGCAACGCTGGTACGCTCGAACAGCTCGGCGAGATCATGGATCGCACCGAGCTCCCCGATCACCAGGTCCTGGCGGGTGCCGAGCTGCTGCACCTCGAGAAACCCCTGCCACGGGAAGCCCGGGGCGAAGCTGATGAGCTCGGCCTTGGTGCGCGGGTTGTAGATCGCATCCATGTCGCGGCGCTTCTCGATCGGCCACTGCACCTTGGAGGCTGCCGTCTCGAACTCCATGATGTCGCGTGCCTTCGCCTTGGCATCCGCCACACCCCCGAGCGTCAGCATCTGCGCGATGTAGGCCACGTACTTCTCACGCAGCGCCTTCATCTCGGGATCGTCTTTCAGGTAGTAGTCGCGGTCGGGCAGGCCGAGTGTTGCCTCGCTGATGAAGACGCTATAGCGGTCGGGGTTCTTGAAATCCGCCGGCAGCTGCACGTCGAACAGCGACACGAACCCCGGAGACCCGAATAGTCGCGCAATGGCCTCGCGTGTGCCCGCAGCCCCGATGCGCTGCAGGTCAGCTTGCGCGGGACTGAGGCCGTTGGCCTCGATGGCAGCCTCGTCCATGTAGGCCGCGTAGTAGTCGCCGATCTGCTGCTCGGGCGTGCCGGCGGCAGCGTGCATCGCGGCCGCCTGCTCGATGATGCCGCGCACGCGCTCCTGGGACAGCTCGTTCAGGCGGTCGAACGGCCCGAAGCTCGAATGATCGGCGGGAATGGTGAAGCTCGCGAGCCAGTGGCCGTTCGCGTAGGCGAAGAAGTCATCGCCCGGCTTCACGTGCGGATCACCGGCGCTCAGATCAAGGCCGAACTCGCCGATGACAGGCTTGCCTGCGAGCGGGGCTGCGGCGAGGTGGATATCGGCGGGGACCGAGCCGGCGGTGGTGACGGGCACTTGCTGCTCCTCGATGGGTCTGGCGGCGCAGGTGGCGACCGCCAGCAGCGCAACCATACATGACACGCGTCTCATGGCGCTCGAAGACCTTACCGCGCTCCCTCAGGCTCTGGCAGCAACTCGCTGGCCAAGTCGCGCCACTGCGCTCCGGAGGTCGGTGCGCGCGCATCCATCTCGGTACCGATGTACAGGAAACCGACGACGGCATCATCGGCCGCGAGTCCGAGCGCCGCCTTCACGGTCGCATCGTATGCGGCGCTTCCGGTCTTCCACATGGCGTTGAATCCAAGTGCGAACGCGGCGAGCATCATGGCGTGGGCGGCCGCACCCGCAGACAGCACCTGCTCGATGACCGGGATCTTCACCGCCGGGTTGCAGCGTGCAGCGACCACCACGATCAGCGGCGCGCGGAACGCCTTGAGACGCTCGCGCTGCAGTGTCTCCGCGCTCGAGTGCGCGTGCGTGCGGCGCAGATGCTCGGCGAGCAGATCGCCGAAGCGCCCGCGGGCAGCGCCACGCACGAGGACGAAGCGCCAGGGACGCAACCGTCCATGGTCCGGGGCGCGCGCTGCGCTGGAGAGGATCAGATCAAGGGCGCCCTCATCAGGGGCCGGCTCGGCGAGCGAGCGGGCGGAGTGGCGCGTCACAAGAGCATCTATGGCTTGCATGGGCGCATTGTCGCAGACTCACGCCATGCTGATCTCCTCAGAAGCCTGCGAGCGCAACAAGGGTCCGATCCTTGAGGTACTGGTCGCAGAGTTCGCCGCCAGTACCGGCGTGCTCGAGATCGGCAGCGGCACCGGCCAGCACGCGGTGCATTTCGCGGCACACCTGCCGCGACTCTTCTGGCAGCCGAGCGAGGTGCGCGAGCAGCTGCCGCAGCTGGCCGAGCGCGTGCGCCTGGAGGGCACGGCGAACCTGCGCCCCCCGATCGAGCTCGACGTGTGCGATGACCCCTGGCGCGTGGAGGCGGCGGACGCGATATTCAGCGCCAACACTCTGCACATCATGGGATGGAGCGCGGTGCGGCAATTCTTTCGCGGCCTGGGCCGGCTCCTGAGCTCACCGGCAGTGCTGTGCGTGTACGGGCCGTTTCGTTTCCACGGCGCCTACACCAGCGACAGTAACGCTGAATTTGACCGCTTCCTGAAAGCGCGCGACCCGCTGAGCGGTATCCGCGACTTCGAGTCGCTCGATGAGCTTGCGCGCGCGCAGGGCCTGGAGTTCAGCGCCGATCACGCCATGCCGGCGAACAACCGCACGCTCGTGTGGCGCCGCCCGGCCAGGGTACCAACATGACTACCGACACGCTGCAGCAGATCCGCGACGCGATCCGCACCATCCCGGATTACCCGCGCCCCGGGATCATGTTCCGCGACATCACGACGCTATTGGGCAATGCGCAGGCCTTCAACCAGGTGGTCGAGCTACTGGCGCAGCCCTGGCGCGGGACCGCGATCGATCGCGTCGCCGGCATCGAGGCGCGCGGCTTCATTCTCGGGGGAGCGATGGCGCACGAGCTGTCGGCCGGGTTCGTGCCGATCCGCAAGAAGGGCAAGCTCCCGCACACCACCGTGCGCGTGGCTTACTCCCTCGAGTACGGACTGGACGAGATGGAGATGCACCGCGATGCGTTGAGCCCCGGGGAGCGCATCATTCTGGTCGATGACCTGATCGCCACCGGCGGCACGGCCGAGGCGGCCGTAAAACTGCTGCGCTCCCTCGGTGCATGCATTCTCGCGGCGTGCTTCATTATCGATTTACCCGATCTGGGAGGCTCCGCAAAGCTCGCCGCGCTCGAAGTGCCGGTGCGCTCGCTTGTCAGCTTTCAGGGACACTGAGGGCGCGCATCCCCATGCGTCTGACCAATAAAAATCTTTATTTATCAGATAGATAAAGAGAACATTACTTTGCGGTCATCCAGGCGCCGGCGCGCCCTGGTTCGGGTAATAATACGCGCGCTCCGGAACTGGGGATCTGCGCCATCAGCGCGGCCGTGAAAGCCTTATGGGCCGCACGGCGCCCCGTCTGAGCAAAGCAGCGCACCCTTTATTTTTGGAGACTCAATCGATGTTCAAGAAGCTCATTCCAGTCATCGCCCTGGCACTGATTGCAGGCCCCGTGCTCGCCGCTGATCCCCCGGCCTCCGGCTCGGATCAGTCCAGCAGCACCTCGGGCAAGTCGCACCACGGTAAGGGCAAGCATCACGGCAGCAAGAGCGGCAGCAAGTCCTCGCATAAGCCGGCCAGCGGCTCCTCCGGCGATACGTCCAACGCCCCCGCGAAGTAACAGTCACTTAGCTGACTTTCGTTACCTAAAGCCCCGCCTCAGTGAGGCGGGGCTTCTTTGTTTGCCGAAAGCCGCCTTGCCATATTGCCCCTCCCCGGGGCTTGCGGCTTTTGCGAAACGGGGTTCAAAATGCTTTCCATGGATGGGACGCAACAGGCCGCAATACATCAGGCGCTGGTTTCCGTTCAAGATGCCGTCACGAGCATGACCTTCCCGAGCTGCGATCAGGATGATCTGATCGAAGCGATTGATCGCGTCGAAGAGCAGCTGCACAACAACCACCCGAACCTGGCCCTCATGTGCCGGCTACTCAATTCCATCGCGAGAAGTCTGCGCGCGCAGCCCGAAGCGCGCGATTGCTGCCTCGCGATCGAAGATGCGATCGGTAAGGCCGGAATGCCCAGCACCTGGCAGTCGGGAATCTGAGCTCCCGAGGCCGCTAAATGAGCCCGCGCGCGCGCCTAGGCGCGGTGCGGGGAGCGGCCTCCCCTTAGCACACATGCACCGCCGCTGGCGCGCGCCCGGCCTGCGCTAAAGGCTTGCCACGGTGCGCCGTTGCGCTTGCGCGCGGGCGCGGTCTAAGTTGGCGCCATGCTCACCCCACTCGCACAGGCCCTGATACTGCTCGCGGGTTCGGTGTTCCTCGTGACGCTGGTACGCCGTCTGGCGCTGCCGACCAGCGTCGCCTATCTGCTCGTGGGCCTGAGCCTCGGCCCGCACGCCCTGGCCGTCGTGTCCGATTCAGGCATGACGCGCCTGCTGGCCGAGCTCGGGGTGGCATTCCTCTTGTTCACCCTGGGGCTCGAATTCTCGCTGCCGCGCATGCTCGCCATGCGGCGCGAAGTGTTCGGGCTTGGTGCCCTGCAGGTGTTCGTCACCGCCGCTGTGTTCGCGATCCTCGGCAAGCTTCTCGGGATCCCCTGGTTGCCTGCGATCGTGCTCGGCGGAGCGGTCGCGATGAGCTCGACCGCGATCCTTCTGCAGCAGCTCACCGAGCGCGCCGAGCTGAACCGTACCCACGGCCGCCTGGCCTTCGCGATGCTCCTGTTCCAGGACCTGGCCTTCGTGCCGTTCCTTGCGCTCGGCGCCATCCTGGCCGCGGGCGAGGATCACTTCCGCCTGAGCGAGAGCGTCGTAGCGGTGATCGGCGGGGTGCTCGCCATCGTGGCGGTGCTCGCGGCCGGTCGCTGGCTGCTGCGTCCGCTGTTTCACGAAATCGCCCACAGCCGCCTGCGCGAGCTGTTCACGCTCGCGGTGCTCTTGGTGGTGCTCTCCTCGGCATGGGTGTCGCACCTCGCAGGGCTGTCCTTCGCACTCGGAGCGTTTCTCTCGGGAATGATGCTCGCCGAGACCGAGTACCGGCACCAGATCGAGACGGCCATCCGGCCGTTTCGCGACATCCTGCTCGGGCTGTTCTTCATCTCCGTCGGCATGCTGCTCGATGTGCGCCTGCTCGGGCGGGCGCAGGCACTCGGCACGGTGCTGCTGATGCTCCTCACGCTGGTGATCGGCAAGGCTGCGATCGCCGCCGCGGTGACCCGGCCATTCACCAACTCCCGCTTCAAGGCGCTGCGCACCGGCATCGTCATTTCAATCGGCGGCGAGTTCGGGGTCGCGCTGTGCACCATTCTCCTGCAGGCGGGACTGGTGCCCGCCGGTCGCGGTGAGCCGCTGCTGGTCGCGATGGTGCTCTCAATGGTCTTAAGCCCGGTGATCCTCAACAACAACAAGCGCCTGGCACGCCTGCTGCTGCGCGAGCGGGGCCCGGCACGCACCGCGGTCGAGCGCGAGGAGGCGGCGACCGAGGAGATCGGCGAGCGCGAGCACGTGATCCTGTGCGGCTTCGGGCGCGTCGGCCAGAACATAGCGCGGGTACTTGAGTCGCAGGGCTTCGAGTACATCGCGCTCGATCTGGACCCGGGGCGCATCCGCGCCGCGCGCCAGGCGGGCGACCCGGTCATCTTCGGCGACTCGGCCGACGAGGAGATGCTCACCAAGGCCGGGGTCGCGCGCGCCAGCGCCCTGGTCATCAGCTTCTCCGATCCTGCGACCTCGATCGGGATCCTGCGCAGCGTGCGTCGCATGCGCCCGGAGCTGCCGGTGCTGGTGCGCACCCAGGACGACGCCCGTATCCAGGAGCTGCGGGATGCCGGCGCCACCGAGGTCGTGCCCGAGACCTTCGAGGCGAGCCTGATGCTGGTGTCACATGTGCTGATGCTGCTGCGCGTACCGGTCTCGCGCGTGGTGCGCACACTCGGGGATATCCGCAACAACCGCTACACCGTGCTCAGGAGCATCGTGGGACGGGCGGAGGCCACCGTGGGCGAGGACGACGGCGCGCCGCGCGAAGAGATCAAGTCGGTGGTCGTGCCCCCGGGCGCCTGGGCGGTAGGCCGATCGCTCGGGGAGGTGCGCGGCCGCGGCGTCGAAGTGACTTTCACCGGGGTGCGTCGCCAGGGGATCCTGGGGCGCGAGCCGGCAGCCGACACGGTGCTGCGCGATGGCGACATCGTCGTCATTTACGGCGCGCCCGAGGAGCTCGAGCACGCCGAGGCGGTGCTGCTCGCCGGGTGAATTCGTAACCCGGTTCCATTATCGACACGGCAATATTTTATGATCGTGCCATCGGGCCACGCATCCAGCGCCTGCCGCCCCTGAAGGACTTCCCCATGCACAAGAGCCGCCTTGCGGGTTTCATCATCGACTGCCGCACCGAGGATCTGGAAGGCGCCACGCGCTTCTGGAGCACAGCGCTCGGTCTGGCGGTGCGCGCCGCACCGGAGGATCCGCTGTACTACACGCTCGACACGGCCCCCGACGAGGTGCACCTCGAGGTGCAGCAGGTCGATCATCCGAGCCGCGTGCACCTGGACATCGAGGCCGACGACATCGAGGCGGAGGTGCGGCGGCTCGAGGGCCTCGGCGCACGCCGCATCGGTGCAGTCAAGGGCTGGTACGTGATGGAGGCGCCGACCGGGCAGCGCTTCTGCGTGGTGCGCCCACAGCGCGCGGATTTCGCCACCAAGGCCAACCGCTGGAACGACTGACCGTGAATCGCGCCGACATCCACTTTCCCTCCAAGCACGAGCCGCTGCGCGAGGACGTGCACGCACTCGGCGCGCTCGTGGGCGAGATCCTGCGTGAACAGGGGGGCGAGGAGCTGTTCGAGCTCGTGGAGCTCGATCGCGTCGCCGCCATCGGCGGGCGCGGCGGCGACCACCAGGCGCGCGCGGAGCTGGCCGCCTGCGTGCGCGACCGCCCGCCGGCGCTCGCGCGCGACCTGGTGCGCGCCTTCTCGACCTGGTTTCAGGCCGTGAACGTCGCGGAGAAAGTGCATCGCATCCGAAGGCGGCGCGAGTACTTCCTCAAGGACAGCCAGCGTCCGCAGCCCGGGGGCGTGGAGGACGCGATCGCGGCACTCAAAGCGCGTGGATTCACCCTGGAGCAGGTGCTCGAGCTCATTGGCGGCCTATCGATCGAGCCGGTGTTCGCGCCACATTCGACCGAGGCCAGCCGCCGCACGCTGCTGCGCAAGCAGCAACGCATAGCGCAACGGTTGCTCGAGCGGCTCGATCCGGGCCTTACGCCGAACGAGGCGCGCGGCATCTGGAACAACATCCGCATGGAGCTCACCACCGCCTGGCAGACCGAGGAGCTGCCGCGCGAGCGGCTCACGGTCGCCGACGAGCGCGAGCAGATCCTCTTCTACGTGCTGGAGATCCTCTACCGCGTGGTGCCGGCGTTCTACGAGGAGATCGCCCAGGCGCTCGAGAAGCTATACGGCGCCAAGGCGGCACTGGCGCGGGTGCCCGCAATCCTGCACATCGGCTCTTGGGCGGGCGGGGACATGGACGGCAACCTGGATGTGCACGCCAAGTCGATTCGCGACACGCTGGCGCGCCAGCATCATGTCATCCTCAACAGCTACTTCGGCGAGTGTCAGGAGCTCGCGCAGCGGCTCTCGCAGAGCGCCAGCCGTGCGCCGGCATCCGCCGAACTCGGCAAGCGGCTCGAGGAATACATGCGTCTGCTGCCCGGCGCGCGCGCCATCACCCCGGCGCGCCACGATCGCATGCCGTATCGGGTGTTCCTCGCGCAGATCGGTGAGCGGCTGCGCGGCGCCTACGAGGGGCGCGCGAGCGGCTACGAAAACGCACGCCAGTTCCGCGACGATATCGCCCTGATCGCGATGAGTCTCAAAGCCAACAAGGGGGTGAACGCCGGATTGTTCTACGTCGAGCGCCTGCTGCGGCGAATCGACACGTTCGGCTTTCACCTTGCCACGCTCGACGTGCGCCAGCACGCGAGCGTTCTGCACCAGGTGATCGCGCAGGGCTGCGACGATGCCGGCTGGCTCAGTCGCAGCGCGCGCGAGCGGCGCGACCTGCTGGCGCAGGCGCTGGAGAAGGATCGCGGCCCGAGCGTCGAGCTGGACGCGCTCGGCCGGCGCATGCTCGCGGTGTTCGAGGCCATCATGCAGGGGCGCCACCGCTATGGGCCCGATGCCATCGGCTACTTCATCGTCAGCGGCGCGCGCGGTGCCGACGACATGCTGGCGGCGCTGCTGCTGGCGCGCTGGGCGGCCGCCTACGACAAGCGCACCGGCGAGGTCGCCCTCGACTTCGCCCCGCAGTTCGAGAGCTCCGAGGCACTGGCGGACTGTGGGCGGATCATGCAGGAGCTACTGGCCGACCCTCTCTACCGCCGCCACCTCGAGGGACACGGCCGCAGGCAGTGCGTGCTCATCGGCTACTCCGACAGCAACAAGGAGACCGGCGCGTGTGCCTCGCGGATCACGATCCACCAGGCACAGGCCGATCTCGCACGCACCCTCGCTGGGGCCGGCGAGCGCACCGTGCTGTTCCACGCCCGCGGCGGGAGCGTGGCGCGCGGCGGTGGGCGGATCGAGGCGATCGTCAAGGCGGCCCCCGCAGGGGCGGTGGATGGCGTGCTGCGCATCCGCGAGCAGGGTGGGACAGTCAAGCAGGGTTACGGCCTGCGCCCGATCGCGATGCGCACGCTGGAGCGTGCCTTCAACTCCCTCAGTCTCACCACCGCGGCGCTGCGCCGCGGCGAGTTGCCCGCGGATACCGCCGAGCAGTTGGAGCTCAGCGCGCTGCTCGCGCAGGCGAGCCGCAGCGCCTATCGCTCCCTGGTGTACGAGCAGGCGCAGTTCTACGAGTTCTTCCAGGCCGTGACGCCGATCGATGTCATCGAGCGCATGCAGATCGGCGCGCGCTCGGTGCATCGCTCGGAGCCGGCGGGAATCGTGGGCCTGCTGCCCGTGCCCTGGGTGTTCGCCTGGGCGCAGTCGCGCTACATGCTGCCCGGTTGGTACGGGGCCGGCGCGGGGCTGGCCGCGGTCGTGGAAAGGTTCGGCCTGACGCGCGTGCGCGAAACGTGCGCCGGGTGGTTCTTCCTGCGCAATCTCATCGACGACGTCGAAACCATGCTGGCACGTGCGGACCTCGACATCGCGCACTATTACGATGCGCTTGCACCCGAGCCGCTGCGGCGCTTCGGCGGCGAGCTGCGCGCCGAGTATCAGGCGGCCTGCGCCCAGGTGCTCGCCATCAAGGACAGCCGCGAGCTGCTGGACTCCGACCCGACGCTGCAACGCTCGATCCGGCTGCGCAATCCTTACCTCGACCCGATGAACCTCATGCAGGTGGACCTGCTGCAACGCTGGCGCGCCGGCGGACGCGAGGACCGCGAGCTGTTCGAGGCGCTGCTGGCAAGTATCGGCGGCATCGCCGAGGGTCTACAGAGTACGGGCTGATCAGCTGGCGGGCGCGAGCATCATGCACGACAACCTCATCATCCGACCTGCGGCCGCGCACGAGATGCCCGAGGTGCTCGCCTTCATCCGCGAGCTCGCGATGTACGAGCGCCTGGGGGATCAGGTGGTAGCGACCGAGAGCGGGCTGGCCGCGGCGCTGTTCGGTCCGCGCCCCTATGCGGAAGTGGTGTTCGCCTGCCTCGATGGCACCCCGGTGGGCTTCGCCCTCTTCTTCCACAACTTCTCGACCTTTCTCGGCAAGCCGGGCCTGTATCTCGAGGACCTGTTCGTGCGCCCCGCGGCACGCGGTCACGGCATTGGCAAGCGCCTGCTCGCCTGGCTCGCGCACACCGCGCTCGAGCGCGGCTGCGCACGCCTCGACTGGGCGGTGCTCGACTGGAACGAGCCGTCGATCGGCTTTTACCGCGCTTTGGGCGCAGTCGCGCAGAATGAGTGGACGACATTTCGCCTCACAGGTGAGGCGCTCGCGCGACTGGCCAGCCAAGCCCCTGAGAGCCGCTCGAGCTGAGGGCCAGCGCGCCGGCGGGGTTGGCTCACCGTGCCGCGCTTTCTTTCCCATCGCGGCCCTGTGCTGCGGGACCGCGGAAAATCACCCCGTCCTTCATGACCAGCACGACGTGCTCGATGGCCGCGATGTCGTGGGTCGGATCGCCGCTGACGGCGACCAGATCTGCGAGCATCCCTTGCTGCACGCGCCCGAGCTCGGCCGCGCGGCGCAGTATTTGCGCGTCGGTGGCGGTAGCGGCCGTCAGCGCCTGAACCGGCGTCATGCCGTCGCGCACCATCCACTCGAGCTCGCGGTAGTTGGTGCCGTGCGCGAAGACCCCGACGTCACTGCCGCAGCCGATGATGACCCCCGCCTTCATCGCCAGCGTGAACGCCTGCTTCGCCCGCTCCATGGCGCTGGTCGGCGGCGTCTTGCCCGCCTCGTAATGCTCGAAGTACTCCCCATAGGCTTCCTCAGCGGTGAGCGTTGGCAGGTAGGCGACCCCGCGCGAGGCCATGAGCCTGAATACCTCCGCCGTACCGTTGAAACCGTGCTCGATCGTGTCGGCGCCGGCCAGCACCGCACGCCGCATGCCTTCCGCCGTGGTCGCGTGCACGGCCACCGGTCGCCCCGAGGAGTGCGCCGCCTCGACTGCCGCATTCAGCTCCGCCTGCGTGAAGGTCGGCTGCTGCGTTCCCTGCGGCCCCCAGCGGTAGTCCGCGTACAGCTTGATCCAGTCCGCGCCGCGCCCGGCCTGCTCGCGCACCGCGCGAACGATCTCATCAACCCCGCTCGCCTCCTGTGCGCCCTGCGGCGTGCAGCACACGTCCGGGCGCAGTGCACGCGGGGCAGGCCCATAGCTCCCGGTGGCCACGATGGCGCGCGTGGCGACGAACAGCCGCGGGCCCTCGATGAGACCATCCTCGATGGCGTGCTTGAGGGAAATGTCGGCGTAGTCGGCGCCCTCGGTGCCCAGATCGCGCAAGCTGGTGAAACCGGCGAGTAGCGTCGCGCGTGCCTGCTTGGCGGCGCGCAGCGTGCGGTAGGGCACCGGCTCCTTCAACACCTGATCGTCCCAGAGCCTCTCGTTGTACGGATGCAGGAACAGGTGGGAGTGCGCATCGATCAGGCCCGGCAGCAGCGTCGTGTCGGGCAGATCGATCACGGTGGCATCCGCGGGAGCGTGCACTGCACTGGCAGGCCCAGCAGCTGCGATACGCTGCCCGGCAACGAGCACCACCCAGCCCTCGTGCAGGGGCTCGCCCGCGCTCCACACCTGTGCGGGACGCAGCAGCACGGCAGGCGCCCCGGAGGCGAGGCCGATGAAAGGGACGCTGGCGATGAGGGTGACGGCTAGGCGCCGCCAGGGTGCGCGATTCATAGTTTTTCACCCGCAGCCGCGTGCGGCTCCCCATGCAAACCCGTGCGCTGCCACCTCGGCGGCAGCGCGGCCTTACGACCCCATGAGTACCGTGGTGTCGTAGCTCTCGAAACCCTGGATGGCGCGCGCGTAGGCGTTGAACACCAGCCGCTCGGCCACTTTGTCGGCGCGCGGCGCGAGCAGCATGCGCAGCACCACATCGTCCGCCGGGCGCGTCGCCTCCTCCGCCAGCAACTGCTCGATGACGCGCGTGAGGCGGTGGCACAGCTCGTTGACGAAGCGCAGGTGCGCCCCGTCGTGTACCTGGTCGCTCGGGCCGTAGGTCCCGCGGGCTTCATCGGCGAGCTCGTGCAGGAACAGGTTGAGCAGGCGCGCCTTGTCGACCACCCGCAGGTCGGTGTAATACGCGATTTCGGAATTGAGGTTCATGCCGGGAAGAAATCGATCGGCTTGGTCGTGGTGATGCTATCGACGTCCTTGGGGTCGAAGCGGAACAAGCGCACCAGGGCTACGATCTTGCTCTCGAGCTCGGGGTCCTTCAGCTCGCTCGATACCACGCGGCACATGGTTACCTCACCCGAGGGCGCGATGGTGAACTCCAGCACCAGCTTGCCCTGCAGCTCGGCGTTCTCGCGCAGCGCGCGCGCGTACAGGCTGTAGATACGCCCCTTGTTGCGATCGAAGATCAGCTCGATCTCCTCGCGCGAGCGCGCAGCCTTGCCGCCGCCGCCGCTGCTCGCCGGCCCGCGGTTGTTGAGGCCCCCGCGCACGATCCCCGAGGTGACCGAGGTGGTGTCGTGCCCGGTGAGCGAGCCTGCGCCGCTGCCGAAGCCGCGGCTGGTGTTCGCAGAGGTGATGCCGCCGCTCCCCACGCCCGCCTTGCTGGTGATGAGCGAGCGCTCGGCGTGCGAATCCGCGCCCACCGCCCCGGAGAGGTTCCTGGTCTCCATCGGCGTGAGGTCCATGATGTCGCGCAGATCGGCGAGCTCGTCCTTCACCTGATTCAGCTGCTTCTGCGCCTTCTCGTGCGCGCGCTCGCGCAAATCGACCGGCGGGGGCTTCACCATCGCGACCTTCGGCTCGAGCTTCGGCTTCTCCTCCGGCTTCGGCGGCGGCGGCGGTGGCGGCGGGGGTGGGCGCGTCTCGGTCATCACCCTCACCAGGCGCTGCGGAATATCCTCGGCCACCTGGTGCTTGGGCGTCGGCAAGAGCGGAAACAGGATACCGAGCAGCACGAACACGACCAGCAGCACGCGCAGGATCTTCTGGAAACGCGCGCTCGACTCCGGGTCACCTTCCCAGGGCAGCTCGAACTTGCGGTAGTAAGGGGCGAGCAGCATCGTGAGGCTAACCTGGCTTGTACTGGCCGGCAGCCACCGGCTTTTCCTTCTGGATCACCGCAAGGGAGATGCGGCCGTAGTCCGCATCCGTGCAGGTCGCCATCACGCGCTTGAGCACATCGTACGGCAGGGCCTTGTCCGCCATGACGGTGATCTCGCGCTGCGCCAGATCCTTCTCCGTCATCTCCTTGCCGACCAGCAGCGGGCGCTTGAGCGCGGCGCGCAGCGGCTCGACCAGGGGGCCCGTGCCGGCGCGGATGTCGGCGACCGTGGTGATGAACTCGCCCTGCACGAACAGGTCGGTCTTGGTGATCATCACCACCACCGACTGCTTCGGGGCGGTCTGCGCGATCGACTGCGGTATCTCGATGCCCTTGGCGTTCTGGATGACCTCCACCTCGGTCGAATACACCAGCAGGAACGCCACCATCACCGACAGGATGTCGATGAGCGGTATCAGGTTCAGCTGCGCATCGGCCCGATTGCGCAGATGGTGCTGCGCCATGCGCAGGGCGCGGTTCGAGATGCTCATGAGCGTGCTCCAGCCTGTGTGCTCGGCGGGGCTGCGGCAGGAGGCCCCGGTGCCACACTCGGGGGGGATGCGCCCGAGGCAGGCGCGGCTGCCGCATCATCGCTTGCCGGCGCATCGCCGATCGAGATATCGGGGAACAGCTCGGCCTGCACGACGTTTGCCCCCTCGCCGGTTTCGAACACGCGTACGCGGTCCATGACCTGCACCAGCGTGTCGTAGGGGGTATCCGGCTCCAGCAGGATGCTGGCGTCGGTCTTTTCGGGGAACTTCGCCTTGACGAACTTCAGATACTGCGTGAGAGCGTCGTAGTCGTATCCCTGTGGCGTATTGAGGACCGCATGCAGCGGCCCGGTGTTGCGGTCGGCCACGATCAGCTGGTCCTTGCGCACCAGAACCTCCAGCTGCAGTCCCGGAGGTGGCTCCTTGAACTCGGTCTGAGAGGCCGGCAGATTCAGCTGCAGGATCACGGTGCGCGAGAACACCGCCGTCATGAGCAGGAACGTCACGAGCACGGTGAAGATGTCGATCATCGGCACCAGCAGCAGCTCTGCGGGCTTGCGCGAGTGTCGCGCGAGCTTGCGATATTGATATGCACGGCGCATACGGAGACCTTCAGCCCGTCAACTGCAGAGTGCGTGAACGCTTAAGGGTCAGGCCGCGGCGGCGGGCGCGCTCTGGCGCTCGGTGATCGCGTTCAGGAACTTCACCGATGCCATCTCCAGGCTATCGATGAGCTCGGTGGTCTTGGTCTGCAGAAATGCATGAATGAACAGCAGCGGTACTGCGGTCATGAGCCCGAAGGCCGTGCAGTTCATCGCCACCGAGATGCTCGCCGAGAGCAGGTTGGCCTTCTCGGCGGGATTGACCGTGGCGACCGCGGCGAATGCGCGGATCAGTCCCATCACGGTGCCCAGAAGTCCGAGCAGTGTGGCGAGGTTGGCGAAGGTCGCCAGATAGTGCGTGCGCTTCTCCAGGCGCGGCACGATCTCCATCAGGCTCTCCTCCATCGCCTTCTCGATGTCATCGCGGCGGCGTGCCGACTGAATGCGCGCCAGGCCATAGTTGAGGATATGGCCGATGGCCGAGTCCGACTGCGCGGTGGCCTGGGCCACCTCGCGGAAGTTGCCCTGCGAAAGCAGCGGCACGATCTCGTTCCACAGCCCACGGTTACGCATCGCGGTAACCGTGAGATAGATGTAACGCTCGATGGCGATCGCAAGACCGACCACGAACACGATGGCGATCGGGTACATGAAGTCCCCGCCGCCCTGAAAGAAGCGCACGATCAAATTCCACAGGCCCATCTGACACTCCCGCTCAATAAGACGGCAAATTGACCACAAGCATCCGGCAAAACTGAATCACGTATACCCAAAAAGCTGCGACTTGGCTCTCATCTGCGATGTTGCGCGCGCCACATTTCAGTGGCCCTTGTCCGCGCCCTCGACGGCAGGGGCCGTGGCCGGGGTCGCATCCGGCTTCAGGTCGTCGTAATAGCGGTTTTCCCGCTGAAAAACGTCCCGATCCAGCGGCTGCAGCACCTCGTCCAGGAGGCTGTTGGGGGGCTTGCCCATCAAGTCCCCGAGATCCGAGCGCTTCCACGGCACGATATACAGCACCTTGGGCAGCTCGCGATTTCCCGTAATGTCGGTCGTATCAAGCTGCAGGCGATCAGGACCGGCCTTGCGCGCCGGGGCCTTCGCAGCCGCATCTTTGCGCGCTGCAGCAGAGCCCGTGGCGTTGCCGGGGGTTGCCTGCGGCGCGGCGACTTTCGGAGCTGCGCCGGGGGACGCAGCGCTGTCGCCCGTTGGCGACATGGACCCCGCGGGCGCAGGCGCCGCAGGTGTGGTGTTCACCCCCGGCTCGAGTTGATCCGGGCGCGGGATATCGGTCCCTTGTGGTGCGGTGGGTGGCGGTGTGCCTTGCTGCGCGAGAGCGCCCGTCAGCGGCAGCAGGCACAGCAGGAGCGCGGAAAACTTAAGATTTGCGGGCTGCATGCTCAAACTCCTGTCGCGGAAGCCCCCGGTTGCGGCTGGGATGCGGGTGCAGGCTCCGGCGGTGTGCTGCCTCCCGGGGCGGATTCCGGCCCTGGCGAGGCTGGCGAGCCGGGGGTCGCGGGCGCGGGTTCGCGCTTGACCGGCGGCAGCCCCAGGCGCTGACGCAGCTCCGCGATCCAGCCGCTGACCGGCTTGTCCTCGCCGGTGATCTCCTTGTACTGCTCGAATGCCTTAAGCGCGCGGTCGGGATCCCCGAGGTAGAGGTCCGAGAGCACGCCAAGGTTCCGCCAGGCGGGCGCGTAGCGCGGGTCCGCCGCGAGCGCGTGCTCGTAGGAAGATGCCGCGTCCTGGAACTCTCCGCGCATCCTCTGCGTGGCGCCGAGCTCAGTCCATGCCACCGCGCTGTCGCTCTCGCGGACGACGGCGCTCTTCAGGGTGTTCTCGGCCTGCTCCAGATTACCGTCCTTGCGCTGAAGAATCGCGAGATTCACCAGCGGGGCGGCGAACTGCGGATACTGCAAGGCCACCTGTTTGAAGCCGAGCTCCGCCTCGCTCGTGTTGCCGGCGCGCATGGAATTCACGGCGCGATCAAAGTCGGCGCGTGCCGCGGGGGAGACCTGCGGGCGCGGTCCCGGGGCGGGCGCGGCGCCGGCGGCGTCCGCGCCTGCAGTGGGCGGCGGCGCTGCACCGCTCGCAGCAGCTGAGGCAGGCGCTGCGCTGGCCACCGGTGCGGGAAGAGCCGCATGCGCCGTTGCCACCGAAGACTGTGCGGCGGGCTCTGCGCGCGGGGGCGTAGAGCTGCAGGCGGTGAGCCACGCGAGCAGCGCCACGACAAGCAGCCGCTCGGGCGAGGCACGGTTCGCGCCCGCATGGGGCTCACTCGAGGCTGGCAACGACATCCTGCGTCACTTCCGTCTTGCCGTAGCGCGCGGGCTTCAACTGCGCGAGCGCCTGGAAACTCTTCTTGACCCATTCGTCGTAGACGCCGTCCTTGGCGCGCGCCGTGTTGAGCTCATGTGCCTTGATCGCCTGCTCCTCGAAGGGGAACACCTGCTCCTCCAGGAGCGAGTTGTACTCCGCCAGCGCTTCGCCCTTCAGGTTCTTCGGGCGCTCGGAGGCCATGATGTCCTTCGCGAGCACCGCGTACAGATCGGCCATCTCGAAGGTCGCTGCGGTCGTCACCTCGGCGACGTGGTACTCGGCCGCCTTCTTGTAGCCGTCCATCGCGCTCTCGAGCGCGTTGCGCTTGACCAGCAGACTCTTCTTCAGAGGCGCGCTGAGTCGCACCGCGCGAAACGCATCGCGTGCCGGCTGTGCGAGCGCCAGCTGCGCTTTCGCCGCAAGATAGTGACTACGCTCGGTGCGCTGCGCACCGGCCTGCGCATCAGCGCGGATGATTTCCTGGTACCAGTGTTCACGGCGCGCCGTCTCCCCGCTTTGCTGCGCGTACTCTGCCAGGTGCTCGCGCGCCTCCTGCGCATCCGTCAGCGGCTCGGGGTTGGCCGCCACGAACTTCTCCAGCATGCCGGTGGACTTCGGCACGTTGCCTGCCTTCGCATACAGGTCCGCCGACTGCATCAGTGCCTCGCGCTGCACCGCGTGCTCCTCGGCGGGATTGGCGGCGACACGCTCGAATTCCGCCGCCGCCTCCCCGGAACGGCCGGCCGCCGCGTACGCCACCGCGAGCTTGCGCGTGACCTCCGGCTGCAGCGGACTTTGCGGGAAAGCATGGCGGAAATCCTCGAGTACGCCGATCGCACGGTCCCATTGCTTGAGGCTGATCAGCTGCGCGGCGGCGTCGTACTGTGCGTTGGCACGGATCTTCGCGTCCGGCGCGACGCGCGCAACGCGCAGGTAGTCCTCCACCGCACCGCTGGCATCACCGGCCTGTTGCTTCGCCTCGCCCTGCTTGTAGACGCTCGCCGCCAGGCGCTCGGTGAGATCGGCGCGCAGCTTCCCGTCGGGCCCGCTCAGCTCGCGCGCCTGCACGAAGGCCGGCTCCGCCTTGTCATACTCGCCCTGGTCGAAGTGCGACTGGGCGATGATCGTCCAGGCGATGCGCTGCTTGGCGCCATCCACCGGCGGCTGACGCGCCAGTATCAACTCGGACACGCTGACGGCGCGCGCCCGATCCCCGGCTGCAAAGAGGTCCTCGGCGGCGCGCGTCAGCACGCCGGCGCTGTCGGGGTGTTCGGGGAACGTCTGGGCGAACTTCACGCCCGCATCCGTTGCGCGCTTGTGCCAGGCCGCCTTCTCGGCCCCGCTGAGCCCCTCCTCGCCTTTCTGATAGGAGACCAGGCCGGCGTAGGCGGCGGTCGCTGACTTGTCGTTCTTCGGGTAGCCGTAAGCGGTGTGCTCGTACTCGCCCGCCGCCGCGGCGTAGTCGTGCGACTCGAACAGCGCTTCCGCCAGCAGGTAGTTGGTCTGCGCCGAGTCCACATCGTCGGGAAAGGACTTGAGGTAGTCCCGGTACCAGCGCGCCGCCTCCTGGTAGTCGGAGACCTTCTTCGACTTCTGGGCGCTGGCGTGAAAATAGGTCGCGACATCCTTGAGGTTGGTCTTCAGCTCCTCCACCACACGCGGATTGTCGGCGCGGCTGCGCGTCTTCCAGTATGGCGAGTCGAAGTTGTAGCGCTCCACGAACTCGTGCTTGCCCTCGAGCACCAACTCGCTGAAGCCGCCCTTGGCGTAGGCCGTGATCGCCGCCATGTCGAGGTCCGGCGCCTGATCGCTGTAGGGATCGCGCGCCACGTAGGCGCGATCGACGCTGGCGGCATCCTGGTAGCGCTGCTTGTCGACGTACAGCTCCCCGAGCCGCGCGTACAGCAGCCACGCATACGGCCGCTCGCCGTGCTGGCGCATGTACAGCTCAAGCGACGCCGGGCCGTCGTTATAGGAGAAGGTGATGCTCATGACGCGCAGCGTATCCTCGACCAGCTCCCGATCGGCGCGCTTCAGGCTCTCCAGCTTCACCGCCTTGCCGGGCGTCGTGCCGAGCTCGCGATCCAGAACACCACCGAAGGACGGTAGGCTCTCGAGCGTGAGCGACTGCTTGAACAGCGACCAGCCATGCTTGTACAGGCTCTGCTGGTAGAAGGCCGAACCGGCACCGTGCGCGATCACCGCCTGGTAGGCGTGCTCGGCCTCCGGATAGCGCTTGGCGGAGAACAACAGCTCGCCGCGGCGGAACTGCACCTCATCGAGCTGCGGACTTCGCGGGTAACGCTGCACGATGCTGTCGAGCGTGGCGAGCGCCGGCTCTGGCTGGCCGGTGGTCTCGTAGGCGCGCGCCAGCTGATACAGCACCTGGTCGTTGCGCGCGTAATCGGGATACGCCTTGAGCAAGGTCGTGTACAGCTTGATGGCCTCCGCGCCCTGAAGGTCCACCGCGGTCACTTCCTGCTCCAGGCGCTGCATCTCGCCGGAATCCAGATTCAGGTCCCCGAGCCGGCGCATGGCCTCGGCACGCAGCTTCGGGTCGGTGTTCTGCATCTCGAGGAAGCGGCGGTAGTTCTCCATCGCGCGCGCGCTGTTGGCGCTCGCCGGGGTGTCCTGGTGCACCTCTACCTGCCGCGTAGAGAGATCGCCGATCGTGCGTTGCGAGCCCGCCGGCGTATTTTGCGCGGCGGCCGGCTGCGACAGCGCCGCGCCCAGCGCCCAGGCCGCAGCGACCAGTGGCGCACGCTTGCGATGCCGGGTACTCATCGCGGCGGCTCCGGCGTCGGCGGCGCTGCCGGGGTTGCATCGGGGGCGGGCGTCGCGGCCGGGGCGCCCGCGGGCGCCTCATCAGAGGCTTTCGGCGGGGAACCCTTGGGGTGTGCCGCCTCACTGCTCGCGGCGCGGTCGTACATTGTCGCGAGCGCGAAGCGCGCCTGCATCTGATAGGCGGCGAGACGGTCCTTCTGCTGCTCGAGCTCGTGGGCAGCCAGTTGCGCAAGGTAGGTGTTCTGCCGTGCCTCGGTATCCACAAGGCGTCTCTGCAGCGCCTGGATGCGCGCGCCGAGTGCCTCCACGCGCGCCGCGAACTCGCCGGTATTTTCGGGCATGTTCTTGCGGGCGCGCTCGACGCGGATCCAGCGGCTCTGGGTCTCCTGCAGCGCGAGATTCAGGTCGCGCAGTCCGCGCTGCTCCTGCCACAGCCGCGCGCCGTAGGCATCGTTGAGGCGGAAGTACAGCACGCCTTTCACCAGCGCGAGGCGTGCACGCGTGTCGGCGTTTTCCGGCGTGTCGGGCGCCCCCACCAGCGCGGCCTCGATGCGCTGTACGCGCGCCCACTGCTCGCGCTCGGCCTGGTTGCCGAGCGCGGCCACATCGTGCTGCGCCTGGATGGTGTTCAGGCGGTCCTCGAGCATCCCCTTGCGCTGCTGCAGCTTCTCGAGCGCCCCGGAGGCGAGCAGCGCATCGGTGCGCGGCATGCGCTCGGCATAGGCGCGCCCGCGCGTATCGAGCATGTCCTGGAACGCACTCATGCTCTCGCCCCAGTGCTCGAGCGTGCCGCCCATGTAGACCAGATCGCGGTAGTTCTTGACCCCTTCCTGGAAATCGTGCCCGGCCAGCACCGTGTAAAGGTAGGGCGACTCGGATGTGTCGGGCAGGTTCTTCACGTCGCTGAACCAGCCGTGCGGGGCCAGGGCGAGTGCGCCCCCCTCGCCCTTCTTCTGGTCCCCCTCGGACAGCATCTGCTTGAGCAGATCGCCCTTCTCGATGCCTACGATTGCGGCATCCAGCCGCCCGTTCTCGGCATCGAAAGAAGTGACGGCTCTTTCGTAGTATTCAGCCGACTGGGCGTTGGCGCTGAGCTTACTGAAGGCGTAGGGAACGGCCAGATAGGACTCCTGCACCGCCGCATCCATGACGTCGCGGCCGTGCAGCTCCATCCAGGGCGTGAGCGCTGCGCGATAGTCCCCGAGCGCTGAGTCCGCCCAGCCGATGCCGAGCAGCGCCTTGTTTGAGTACGGCCCGTTCAGCCGCACGCGCGCGAGCGGTGTACGCGCAGCGTCCGGCTGCTCCGCCTGCAGGTAGGCGAAGCCGAGCGCGAGGTTGGCACGATCCTTCAATGCCGCCAGCTCGGGGCTGTCCGCGCTCATGGTACCGACGCCGGTCAGGAACGTCGCGGCATCGGGCAGGCGCTTGGCGCGCACCAGCGCCACGCCGAGATTGAAGCGTGCGTAGGCCGACCACACCGGTCCGCCGCGCCAGCCCGAGAGCAGCTGTATTGCCTCGTCGTTTCGGCCGAGGTGTATCAGCACGTTGGCGAGCAGCAGCTCCTTCTGCGCCTCGAGGTCCGGCGACATGCGCCCGTTCACCTTGCGCAGCGCGCTCTCCGCGCGCTCGAGGTAGCCGCGCGCATACCAGATCTGTGCGAGGTAGAACCAGGCGCGATTGCGCACGCCGGTGGGGACATCGTTGGTGAGGAGCCTGGCGAAGCGCTCGCCCGCCTCGTTGTGCATACCCAGCTGCAGATACAACCCCGCGGCGAGCAGTTGCGCATCGTCCTCGTGGTGCGGCATGCGCTTCCAGTGGTCGTAGGCGAGCAGCCGTGTCAGCGCCTCGAAGTCGTGCACGTCATCGTTCTGGAAGTACAGGAACAGCACATCGCCGAAATGCAGGTCGCGAATGCGAGTCTCGGGCAGCTTCTCGGGGTCGTGGCGGCGCGCCTGCACGGCTGCCGTGATGGAGAGTGCCGCAAGGGCGGCAACCAGCAGCCAACGCATGGACGGCCTAGGCCTCAAGGGCTATTCCCAATCCTTGATCTCGAATTCCGGCTGCAGCTTGCGCTGGCGGTCGTCGATCTTGAGCTCGAGGTATTTCGCGCCAATGCCTTTTTCAAACTTGATGGAGGCGCCGCGCTTGTAGGGGCGCTCGTTCGGTCCCTTGCCGTTGAAGAAGGCGACCAGCTCGTGCGAGCCGACCTTGAGGTTGCCGATGTACAGCCGCTGCACCCCGCCCTTGAGCAGCGCCTCGACCTCGCGCGGCGTGTACAGGTAGTTGATGACTTCCTTCTGGTCGATCTTCAGCTGCACGGAGTCAAGCGTAAAGAAGTCCCCGACGTCCATCGACAGGAACACCGCCACCTGCGTGTTGGCGGGGAACAGCAACTCCTCCTCGAGGATGAACAGGTCGCGGTTGAGATCGACCACGTCCTTCTTAAGGCCCTGGACGTCCTGATCGAGTCCGCGGGTGTCCGCGGGCGGCTCCGCCTGCGGGGGGGCCGGGGCGGCCGCGGGGGCCGGTGCGCCGGCCGACTCGGCGGGCGCCGCCGGCGGCGGTTTCTGTGCCGGCGCGCTGGTCTGCGCAGCGGCAGGGGGCGCAGCGGCGGTCAGCACGGCAGCGGCGCACAGCAGCACAGCAGCGGCAAGCGCCGTGAGAGGGTTGGGACGCGGGCGAAGGGGAGCCGTCGGTTGCAGCATGATGATTCCGATCATTCGTTCAGCAGTTCCCGCAGTTCTTGCAGGTACAGCGCGGCGCTCGCGCCGGTGTAGTCGCGCACCACGTGGCGCACCGTCCCGTTACGGTCGATCAGCACGGTCATCGGCAGGTTATCAACCTGATAGCTGCGGCTCACCGCCTTGGACGGATCGAGCAGCAGCGCAAAGCTCACCGTTACCGAGTGCGCGAAGTCCAGAGCCTGGTGCGCATCATCGTCGACACCGACGCCGTAGACCGCCAGTCCCGCCGAACGATAGGTCGCAAGACTGTGGTTCAGCGCCGCGAGCTGCGCACGGCAGGGGTTGCAGCGGCTGCTCCAGAAGCTCAGGACCACGACCTCGCCGAAATGCTCGGACAGTCGCACGTTCTCGCCGGCCACGGCATGCAGCGCGAAATCGGGTGCCGCCTGCCCAATGAGGGCGTAGCCCGGCTCGGCCTGCGAGGGCAGCCATGCAGCGAGCGCCAGCGCCAGCAGACATGTCCGCAGCGACACCCTCGCGCGCGTCGCCATCTCACGCGATGCCGGTCCCTCAGGCCGTTGCCAGCTCAATAGTGATCCTTCGCCGCGGGCAGTCGGGCGCGAAGCGCCAAGCGCGCAAAATTGCACAGCGCACTTAACACTGTCAACGAACTGGCCGGCGAAATGAGGCCTACGCAGCCGCGCCTGCCCTCGCAAGCCACGTCGGCATCGGGCGACAGCGCCCCGGGGTGCGCGCGCCTGTCGCTTGGGCAGGTGCGCGCTAAACGATCGGGGCGAAGGTCGTCAGGGCATCCAGCTGGCTACCCGAGCCCAGACCATTCGCCGGGAACAGCGTCGAGAACTGGTTGACCGTACCCAGCAGGCCCATGTAGTTGAGGATCGCCAGGTACCCGATCTGCGACACGGAGTTGGCTGCGGGGCTTGAGGTGCTGACTACCGAGCCGTCGGAGCTGAAGTAGCCGATCTGCTGACCGGGGGCACCGTTGAGCAGCTGCGGGCGGCCCGAGGGGCTGTAGACCAGGAAGAATGTCGAGGACACGCTGGAGTTGTCGCCCTGCCATCCGAGCTTGCCGCGCCCGGCCGCGCTGTTATCGACCATCAGGTTGGAGCTAAGCGAGCCGTCGCTGATCACATAAATCATGACCGGCTTGCCCCTGCGCTGCGCGTACTCGAGCACCGCGCCGATCATCTGGCCGGCCTGAAAGTTGCGCGTCTCGCCCGTGGCGCGCGTGCCGTCATGATAGTCAAAGCCGCCGAGCGCAATGGTGCCCGCGCCCGCGTAGCCGTCGATCACCAGTTTCATGACCGTGGCGGTGGAGGCAACGTCCGAGTCCGAGAACTGGCTCTGCGTGAAAATCGGCGAGGAGCCTCCGACGATCAGCTGATCCTGGGTCGGGTCGAGGGCGCCGGGGCTGCCGAATGCATCGGCCGTGTAGGCGCTCTTTGCGTAGGCGCAGCGCACCTGGTTCTTCAGCTGCGTGTCCGCAGTCGGGTCGGTGTACAGCTGCACGCCCGCGGTGGTGCCGTTCGGGGCGCTCAGCGCACCGGCGATCGAGGTTTCGCTCCCCGGCACGTAGGGGGCGTTGCCGCCGCTGATGCGCACCTGCGACTCGAGCACGGCGACCGAGGTGGGATCGGCGCCCGAGCCGCTGCTGCCGACGAGCCCGGTCGCATCCGAGGGCTGCGCGATGGTGGTGGGTTGCAGCGCCGGATTGATCAGGGCCGCGATCGCCATGGAGTTGCCGCCCGACACCGAGGACTGGTTGCCGATCAGGGTCAGGAGCAGCCCCTGAGCGCCCGCCATGGCGATGCCGTACATGGGATTGAGCGGATTGGCCTGCGTATCGTTCTGCGACTGGGCGCAGAACACCGCGCCACTGGTGCCGGCGGCAGTCGCAGGCGTCGTGGCGACACTCAAGATACCGCGCTTGATGGCACCGTCCTTTTGCCACAGCAGTCCCAGCGAGGGATCGATGTTAGCGCTGGAACTCGGCACCATGTTGCCCGGTACCCCGAGCTTCTCGTAGCCGGCCGTGCTGAGGAAGTTGCTCTGACCGCCCTGCGTGCCGACGATCACCTCCGAGCCGACCAGGTTCGCGCCACCGGCAAGATCGAAGCAGATGAAGGGGATGCCGCCTGCGGCGGTGGGTACGTTGCACTGACCGGGCCCGAGCATCGCCTGGATGTCCGGGGCGAGCGCGGCGCCTGCGGCGTTGGACTTCAAGAGCGCGGCGAGCCAGGCTGGCGCCAACACCATGGCCTGCGAGGAAAGCATGCCGGCGGCGAGGAAGTCGCGGCGTGTCACCGGCCGGCGATGATTCTCGTACAGCAGCGGTTCGCCCTTCAGGTGCGGGCGCGGCGGCTTCTTGTAGATGAACATCGGATTCTCTCCAGGTCCTGACCGTTACTGCAACATCACCGCGGCACTGCCAAGCACCGCGTTGCATACCGAGGTGGTGGCGCTGGCGACCGTAGCGGCGCCGTTGAGCGTCGGAATCAGCGTGATCAGCGCGTTGGCCTCGCCCTGTACCGCGGTGGCGGCCTGCGGTGTCACGTTGACACCGACCGCGTTGTTGGACAGCGCGTTGATCACGATCGCACGGTTGGCGCTGCCGCTGGTACCGAAGAAGGCCGATGCGCTGCTGTTGAGGCTCGCATCCAGGCCGGTGCCGAAGAACGCATCGCGATAGGACTGCGTGCCGACCAGCTGCGCGCAGTACGTGCCTGCGAGCTCCGACATCGCCGTCTGATCCGATGGCAGGAACGCCGAGATCAGCGGCGTGGCCGCCATCGACTGCTGTTCGGTCAGGTACTGGGTCGCTACCGCGCTGTTGGTGATCGGCACGCCCGTGACGCGTGACAGCGTCGCGTTGACACGCTCGAAGGTCGCGACGCCAAAGTCCGGCTGCGGCGCGTTGTTCGGCGCCGGTGGCGAGACGCTGACCGGAGGATCGACGTACGCGTGCACGTGCGAACCCAACTGGTCGAACGACAGGAAGAACAGGTCCTGCGCCGCGCCCAGATCCACCGGGATCACCGTGCCGAGGTTCGACAGCAGCTGGCCGTTGGCCGCGGTGTAGTTCGCCCCGCCGACGGCGGCGTTCAAGGTGGCGAAGGACTGCCCCGAGGGCGCCAGTACGCCGTTGACGCCGATGCGGATGCCGCTGATCGGAAGGTTCCCGGGAATGGTCGCATTCGCATCGAGGCTGATGAACTTCGGCTGGTAGAACAGGTAGCTGTAGTTGTCGTACTGGCTCGCCTGAAACAGGATGTACGACTCCGGCACGTTGGTGAGCGAGCTCACTCCGAAGAGCAGGTAGTACTTCTGGCCGACGCCGGCCGCGAAATTCTGCTGGATCTGCGATTGCGTGAGCGCGCGGTTGTGGATGGCGACGAACTTGATGACGCCCTGCCACTGCCGCTGGCCCGTGACCTCGTTCCCAAGCACCAGCGCAAAAGTGCTGTCCCAGTTGGCAAGCGTGCCGCCCTTGCTGGGATCGACATCGCCGGTCCACACGCCGTTGACGTAGATCTTCTGGCCATTCACCGGATCGTAAGTGAGCACCACGTGCTGCAGCGCCGCCTGGGCCGCGCCGTTGGCAGTGGTGGTAATCAGAGCCGGAGTGCCGTTGGTGTCGGTGACGCTGCTGCGCGTCAGTCCGTCGTACTGCGAGGCCAGCTGGGCAAGCGTCGCATTACGGGTGGTGTTGCTACCGGAGTAGCTGACGATTTCTGAGCTGTTCTGCGTGACGTTGGCCGGCGCCACCCAGGTCTCGAAGGTGTACTCGCCGGTACCCTGGATCATGGAGGCGAACTTGGCGCTGGCGCTGGTGGAGGCCTGCGCCTTGCCGCCCGCCCCGATACTGATGCCCCAGCCACCGACCCAGCTGACGTTTCCTGACAGCTCGAGGTCCGCCTCCGGAGTCACGCCGCTCGTGTCGTACGCGGTGCTGCCCTGCCCGGTCTCGAACATGTACATGGCGATCACGTTGGCGTCGTAGCGGCTGCCGCCCGCGGCGATGGTGCCCTGCGTGAGGGAGAGCGCATTCGAGACGACGAGTGAGGGATCGATCGGCGTCACCGGAATGCCGTTGGCAAAGGCGGTGATCGCGGCCAGCATCTGCGCCGCACTGCCCGGGCAGTTCGGCGCGCCGCCGGAGTTCGCCGTGGGCCAGCAATGGTGGTACTCATCCGCCAGGCGCTCGTAGAAGCGCGACAGGCTGGGAGTGGAGAGATTGATCTTCGGCTGCGCCGCGACGTAGGCCTCGGCGAGGTTGGAGCTGGCGAAATACGGCTGCTGCGGGGTGAGTGAGCTCTCGCTGTGGCAGCCGGAGCAGAATGTGGTCAGCAGCGGATAGACCGAGTTCTGGTAGCTCGGGTTGCCGGCAGTGGCCGTGGGCGGGAACTGCTTGCCCCCGCCCGCCGCCTGCACCGGCGGAGCGACCAGCAGCACCTTGCTGGTCGAGGAAGAGCCCGCGCCAACCCAGTTCTGGATCCACACCAGCATGGTGGCCGCGCACGCGGAAGGGTCCGCGACCCAGCAGTTGTGTCCGCCGCCGACCTTGGTCACGAACGTCGACAGTGCGGGGTTGGTGAGATTCACTAGCGGCAGTGCCGCCTGGTAGGCGAGGTTGACGTTGTCCGAGCGCGCGAACATCGGGGACTGGCCGCCGGCGTGATGACAGCCGCCGCAGCGATCCGAAGGGGTGATGTTCTGCCAGAAGTTGAGCTGGAAGGCCAAGACGTCGGCGTCCTGCGGCGCAGGTCCGGTGTAGGTGCCCGCGCTACTGCCGCTGGTCGTCGGCTGGTTCACTGAAACGCCCACTCCCCCGCCTGAGCTGCACGCCGCCAGCACAAACAGGATTGCGAGCCCGGCACTGTGCTTGAGTACGCGCGCCAGGGGTCTGAGCGCTGCGCGCGCAGCGAGGGTGGTTACGGGGTCAGCGTTCATGGCAGCGCTCCCTTACTGGCCCGGGCAGGCGGCAGCGGACTGCTGGAACACCTGCTTGAGCTTGTAACCGCCGGACTGGAAACTTGCCGTGATCGCAGCGACGGTGGCTTGGTCGGCGGCACTCTGCGGCACCCGGAAGCACACCGCCTGGAACACCTTGGTGACCTGGCACTGCGCGAAGGCGGTAGCCGACTCGAGCTCCTGGCCTAAGGACTTGGCGCCCTGGCCGCTGCCCGGGAGCGAGGGGCTCCAGCCGAGGGAGGCGTTGATGCCGCTGCGCCAGCGGTTCGACCAGCTGTCGTCGGGGGTCACGTAGCCGTACTGGAAGTTGGTCGCGTTGATCAGGTACTTCGGCTGCACCTGGCCGGAGGTGTACTGCATGGTTCCGGTGTTCATGACCGCGCCCAGGGTGCCGTTGAAGTTGTAGTACGCAAAGGCCTGCGCCATCGGGTCCATGCCGCTGTGGCAGCCGACGCAGGTGTTCAGGAACACGCGGCTGTCCCCGCCCGGGGAGCGCGCCACGTCCTGGCGGATACGATCCGACGGGCGCGTGATGTCCTCCAGCGTCGGCATGTCGTTGCAGAAGTGATTGATCATCGTGAAGCGGAACATCGCGCGGTTGGTGCCGTTGATGAAGAACGCAGCTTCCGCAGCGTAGGTCGTGATGAGACCTGCGGTCGCAGCGGTGGGCGTGCCGTAGGTCGCCGATTGCGTGGTCTGCTTGAGCGCGGTGCTCAGATCGACGCCGTTCGCCTCAGCGGTCGCGTAGTGGGCGTTGCTCGCGTTGGAGGGCGCGGGCAGCCCCGGCGCATTCACCGTATAAAGGATGTCGGCGGAGAGCGCCGTGTTGAACGGCACGTCATCGCGCGCCATGCCGATCACGGTGGCGGCGTAATCGTTGAGCGGCGCGAAAACCGTCTGGTCGCGGTTGGTCCACGGAATCGAAAGGTTCTTCAGCGTCACGTTGTAGAAGGTCGGCGCCTGCGTGGCGATGGCGGCCGCGGCGATGAGCCCGGCCTGACCCGGGCTGTTGGTAATGGCGGCCGCCATCTGCGTGAGCACGGCCGGCGGCGGCGGCACGCCCGCGATGCGCTCGTAGATGCGCTTTGCCTGCTCGTTGGGTCCTGCATGCGCAGGCATCGCCAGCAGCAGAGCTGCGCCAGACAGTGCGAGCCATCGTGCGCGGCTCGCGCAGACCTGTGCCTTGTTGGTTCTGAGCTTCATGGCGCTCGTCGACTCCCAAAAACGCCCGATGCGCGCACCGGACTATACGATTGCCCTGGCCCCGCCCCGGATGTCTCAACCGGCTGACGTCGCCAACTGCCGACAGCTTGGGGGGTTCTTGTGCTGCGCTGCCCAATGCACGGCAAACTGCGAGCCCGGTCACGGCGTGCGCCCGCTCGAACGTCTACCTAGTAGCGCGATCGGGGCGCACCTCAGCCGGTGGCTATCAGACCCGTGTGCCGTCACGCCGGTAGTGACGCACTCGGCGGTATGGCGAGAAGTCACAGATCTGACTATGAATTACGTTACATTGACGCGGCGCGGCACATCCGCGTTTCTCGGGAGGCACTCATGAGTGTGCGGCGCGGCCGGCGGACCCTCGCACGACGTGCGCACCGAGCCGTGCGATTGCCGTGGCGCAGCGCGCTGTGGTCCGCGGCGCTCGCAGCACTCGCCGCCTGCAACGGCGGGGGCAGTGTCAACATCGCCAATAGCCAGGCGAAGGATCCCGCGACCGTCGACTACCCGATCTTCTACGTGAAGCGCACGCTTCCGACCGACCAGGCGGGCAACCTCATCCAGGATGATCTGCGCATCATGAGTACCGCCAACCCCTCGGCGGACCTTTACATGCGCGCCAACGCCTCCCCGAGCGCGGCCGAAACCAACATCACGACACGCATCACTGCCGCCGCGGCCGCCGCCGGCGAATACTGGGACGTGAAGGATGTCGACACCTCGGCCGACGGCACGATGGTCATATTCACCATGCGCGGCCCGCTCAACCCGAAACAGGATCTGACCAAACAGCCCGGATGGCGCATCTACCAGTACACGATCCTGACCGACACCCTGCAGGCGGTCATCAACCCGGCTGACGACCCCGACCCGCCGACGGTCCAGGACGTCTCCCCCCACTACCTGCCCGACGGGCGCATCGTGTTCTCGACCACGCGACAGGACCAGTCGCAGGGCGTGCTCCTCAACCAGGGCGACCCACAGTTCTCGGCCGAGGACGAGGCGCGCACCGAGCAGGCGTTCGTGCTCGAGGTCATGAATCCCGACGGCACGGGCATTCACCAGATCTCCTTCAACCAGAGCCATGACCGCGATGCGACGGTGCTGGCCAACGGTCGCGTGCTGTGGAGCCGCTGGGACAACATGCCGGTGGCTGGCAGGGATCAGATGTCGCTCTACTCCTCCAATCCCGACGGCACGGACCTCGAACTCTACTACGGAGCCAACAGCCACAACACCGGCACCAGCAACAGCGTGATCGAGTTCGTGCATCCGCATCAGATGCAGAACGGCGACATCCTCGCGATCATCCGCCAGTACACCGACGTCGATTTCGGCGGCAACCTGGTGATCATCAACGGCACCCAATACGTCGAGAACACGCAGCCGCTCCTGGCCAATGCCAGCCTCACCGGACCGGCACAGACTCCTGCCACGTCGAACAACGTGTCGACGCTGCCCGGACCCTCCCCGGGCGGACGCTTCGAGTCCGCCGTGCCGCTGCAGGATGGCACCAACCGCATCCTCGTCAGCTGGGGTCAGTGCCGGCTGCTCGACACGGCCAACAATCCGCCGACCATCGTGCCGTGCACCTCCGCAGGTCTCGAGGCTCCCAATCCCCAGCTGGCCCCGCCTCTTTACAGCGTATGGATGTTCGATCCGAACACGAACACCATGATTCCGATCATGCAACCGGTCGAGGGCGTGCTGGTGACGGATGTCGCCGTCGCGCAGCCGCGCCCGCTGCCGAACATCATTCCCGACCAGACCGGCAGTGCGAGCCTTAATCAGGACTGGGTGAACGCCGGGGTCGGCGTGATAGATATAAGGAGTGTCTACGATTTCGACGGAGTGGACACCGCTAGCCCGAACATCGCGACGCTCGCCAATCCGGTGCTGACGCCCGCCAGTGCGCGCCCGGCACGCTTCATCCGTCTGGAGAAGGCCGCGGCGATTCCGCCCACCACGCTGCTGAATCTCTCCGGAGCTGCCTTCGGCGCGAGCAACTACATGATGGAGATTCTCGGCTACGCGCCCATTGAACCCGACGGTTCGGTGCGCATCGAGGTGCCCGCGCAGGTGCCCTTCCGCATGAGCGTGCTGGACGTCAATGCGCGCCGCATCACCCCGGTGCAGGGCGTGTGGCTGCAGGTGCAGCCCGGCGAGGTGGTCTCCTGCAACGGCTGCCATCTGCCGCAGGCCGGCGCCGCGCACCCGGTATCGCACGGGCGCCAGGGACTGTTCGCCTCCGCCTGGGCCGGGGCGAGCGCTGCGGGTGCGCCGTTTCCGAACACCATTGCCTCCGGGAGCGGTGCCTTCATTCCGACCGCGGTCGGGGAAACCATGGCCGAGGCGCGCATGGCGGTCAGCTGTGCGAACGACACCCCGCCGTGTGCACAGATGGTGCCGAGCGTCAATGTGATCTACACCGACGTGTGGACCAATCCGGCCGTGGCGACCCCCAATCCCTCGATCTTCTATCGCTACGACGACTCGACCGAGTTCAAGACGCCGTTTCCGACCAGTGCCCTGTGCATCACGCAGTGGGGCTCGAACTGCCGCATCCAGATCAACTACCCGGAAGTCATCCAGCCGCTGTGGGATCTGCAGCGGGTGACCACCAATGCCACCACCGGAGCGGTGATCAGCAACAACACCTGTACGCAGGCCGGCTGTCACAACCCCGTGAACGCAGGCGGTGCGGCGCAGACTCCGGCTGGAAATCTCGATCTGACGCACAGCGCCTCCGCGAACGTACCGCAGGAGCTCACCTCCTATCAGCAGCTGCTGTTCCCCCACAACACAGTTATCATGGGCGCGAACGGCCCCGAGCCCGGACCCTCGGTCGGTCCGTTCATGAATGCGGGTGCCGCGAATGGGAGCCTCTCGGCGGCGTTCCTGAACCGTTTCGCACCGGGCTCCGGGAGCACGCACGCGGGTTTCATGACCCCGGCGGAGCTTCGTTTGCTGTCCGAATGGCTGGATATAGGCGCGCAGTACTTCAACAACCCATGGGATCCTGCGGTACCCACGAACTGAGCAAAGGACGGACTTGATCTGGCGTGCACGCCAGTGTGCGCTCGCGAGCTTCCTGTTGCTGGCAGCGCTGCTCACGCCCGCCGTGAGCGGGGCGCGCGAGTACCTGCAGCTGTTCGTCACCGAGCCGTACCTGGAATTGCACACCGGCCCGGGCCGCGGCTACCCGGTATTCCATGTGGTGCCCCGCGATGGCAGCGTCGATGTTCTGTTCCGGCGCACCGACTGGTTCAAGGTGCGCACCGAGCACGGCGTGGAAGGCTGGGTCAGCCAGGGCGACTTGCAGAAGACCGTGCTGGCCGACGGCTCGGCGTTTCACTTCGATCTGGGCGATCGCGCCGGCTTCACCTCGCACCACTTCGAAATGGGCATCTTCGCAGGCGCCTATGGCGGGGCCTCCTACGTGTCCGCCTATGGATCGGTCTCGTTCAATTCGCAGTTGGCGCTTGAGGGCGCGGTGGGGCAGTTCCTCGGCCGCTATTCCAACGGCGTTACCGGGGACATCGGCCTGATCCACATCATCCTTCCCGAGGCTCGCTGGTCGCCGTTTCTCACCATCGGCCTTGGCGAAGTCCACACCGAGCCCAAGGCCACCCTGGTGCAGACCTCCGATCGCAACGAGCCCACCGCTTATGTCGGCGGAGGCATCCGTTTTTATCTCACGCGGCGCTTTTTCCTGCGGGCCGAGTACAAGGCGCACTACATCTTCACGACGCGCAACCAGAACGAGGAAGCTGACGAATGGAAAGCAGGATTCGCGTTCTTCTTCTGACGACGGCCCTGGCGGTGCTCGCGGGGCTGTCGGGCTGCGCTTCTGTGCGCAACTGGTTTCACCGCAGTGGCAGCGACACGTCTGCCAGCGGCGACAATCCGGATCAGAATGCGCCGCCGCGCGTGATCGAGCCGGAGGTGGCGCGGCGCACGATTACCGTCCCCAGGATCCACAGCTCCAATTTGGAGCTGGGCCTGAGCTACGGGGCGCTCTCGATCGAGGATTTCGGTACCCACCCCTCCTACGGGGTCATGGCGGCCTACCACGTTACCGAGGACTTCTTCTTCCAGGGCGAAGTCGGGCGCTCCAAGGCGGGACTTACCAGCTTCGAGGTGTTAAGCAACATCAACCTGCTTACCGAGTCTGAGAGGCGCTTCACGTACTATGACCTCTCACTGGGCTACAACTTCCTGCCAGGCGAGGCATTCATCGGTCGAAACTTCGCCATGACGAGCGCTTTTTACATCCTCGGCGGCATCGGCGGCACCGATTTCGCAGGGGATACGAAGTTCACGGTGAATTTCGGTGCCGGCTACCGCGTGGTGCCGGTCGACTGGCTGGCAGTGCACGTGCAGGTCCAGGACCACGTGTTCCAGTCGAGCATCCTGGGGGCCACCAAGCTCACCAACAACCTCGAGGCGCTCATTGGTACGACCGTCTTTTTCTAGAGGGACGCACCGTGAGGAACTCATTCGCAGCTTTTGCCGCGGCACTCCTGCTCGCACTGCCCGCGCTGGCGGACCAGAACGGCCCGGCACCGCAGTTCACCCTCGCCTCCAAGGGCGGCAAGGACGTGAGCCTGTCGCAGTACAAGGGCCAGGTGGTGATGATCAATTTCTGGGCGAGCTGGTGCGGCCCGTGCCGCGAGGAAATGCCGTTGCTCGAAAGCATTTACAAAAAGTACAACCGGCTGGGATTCACGATGATCGGCGTGAACGTCGAGCCGGATTCGAAAGCCGCCGACGAGTGGCTGAAGGCCACACCGGTGAGCTTTCCGATCCTCTACGACACGGACAGCAAAGTGAGTAAGCTATACGCGGTGGCCGGCATGCCGAGCACCGTGATCATCGACCGTAGCGGCAATCTGCGTATGCTGCATCGGGGTTACAAGCCGGGTGACGAGAACGAGTATCTCGACAGCATCCGCGCCCTGATCCGCGAGTAACCGCTGCTGCAAGGAGGGCACGCACCATGAGGACGACCCTGAAGCTGACGCGCACGCTGGCGGCGGCGGTGGCACTCGTGGCGCTCAGCGGCTGTGCGGCCCCGACGCCGTGGGTGAAGCCCTACGAGCGCGAGCATCTGGCTGATCCCATCATGTCCTTTAATCGCGATCCAATCTCGAGCGGCTACGTGGAGCACGTGCTCGAGACGCGCGAAGGCGCGCACGGGGCCACCGGCGCAGTCGGCGGCGGCTGCGGATGCAATTGACCCCCCGGCCGCGCCGCGCGCGCGCGCATCCCGGGCCTGAGCTGAGTCCGTTCGCCCGCACGCTGCTGGCGCTGGCCGTGATCACCGCGCCGGCACTCGGCGGGGTGCTGCCCGAGGACCGCGCCGACGTCATGTGGCACTCCTACGATGGCGGGGACATCACCGTCACCGGCCCGGAAGTGCTGGTGCGCAAGAAAATCGGCGACAACCTCTCGCTCTCAGCAGGCTATTACGAGGACATGATCTCGAGCGCCTCGATCGACGTGAAGCTCTCGGCGAGCCCCTACCACGAGGTG
>Ga0302326_10001461_pt1 | contig 60309 bp, 47 predicted proteins | sample Palsa_T0_3_FD_202264 | JGI IMG/M metagenome (GOLD analysis project Ga0302326, IMG submission 202264) | Peat permafrost microbial communities from Stordalen Mire near Abisko, Sweden - Palsa_T0_3 | ecosystem: Environmental > Terrestrial > Soil > Palsa > Peat permafrost | place: Sweden: Abisko...
CCCACCCCCATGCACCGCGGAATCCTGCCGCGCCGCCCCCACACCAGAACCCGGCGTCTTCGCCGCACCCCCGAGCTCCACCCTCACCGGCAACGGCAACACCACCACCTCACCACTATCCCCTCCAGCCTCGTCGCCGCCGCTGACCAGAGCCCAGAAGCTCAGCAAAGCTCTCGAGGCGTGCAAGAAGAAGGCCAAGAGCAAACGCCACGCCTGCGAAACACAAGCCCGACGAACCTACGGCGCCAAAGGCAGCAAAAAATAGCTCACACACCGGGCCAAAGCGATGTCAATTACCGCGCGGAGGAGGTTCGCTTCGAAGCGTAGAAGGCACGCGGGCACCACCAATTGCATCTTCCCAGCAGAGTCGTCAAGCTCGGCACGCGGGGTGCAGGAAATACCCGAGACTACGAGCTCGCTGCGAGCCAAGTTCGGTACTGCCGCGACGGAAAAAGCCACAGAGGAAGGTGCCGCCTACATGGGTTCGCGTCGAAGGTGGAGATCATGGGCCAGCAGGTCGTATCCGGGCGGCGCCTCGTGCACTATCCCGGGGTCGCCGGAACCTGCCTACCGACCACTCGCGTGGCCACACCGCGGTTGCAGACGTACGAAGCGTAGCGGATAACGGAACGACAAGTGGTCGGCGAGCCCCGAGAGAGAGACGCGGCCGGACTTCCATCTACGGGCCAAGCAACTGCGATTCCGCGAGAATGCGGCCCATCCAAGACCCCTTCGCAGCGGACCGTAAACCGGAGTTGAGCGGCCGGTCGGGCTCGACGATACTTCGTGGCGCTACGGAGAGTACTCGCGCCTCGTGGCGCCCGAGGACGGCTTGGACTGCTCGTTGGGCGATGGGGATGGCGAGGTGACCACGACGACGGGAAACGAAGACCATGGTGGGAGGCAGGCTCGGAAACGCGACGCGCATCGGGGTAGGGTCGATAGCGGCTCTACTTGGCTCACTGGCCATGATGACCAGCCCAGCCATTGCGCAACAAGCGTGGTGGAAGGTCACTTCCGGTCTAGCGCCGACACGACTTCCAGCGGGCTCCGGCCATGTCGCAAAAGTTTACCTGACAGTTATGAATCTCGGCGATGCTGCCGTCGCCGCGGCCACCAGTCCGGTGAAGATCACCGACGTGCTTCCAGCTGGGCTGGAGGTGACGGGAGTACACGACCCAACGGAGGGGGGGGTGAGCGTGGAAGAGCAGATCGAACCCGTTTGTACCACGCCCTTGCCGTCGAAGTCGTTGACGTGCGATTGGACGGGGGAAACCGAACATGGCAGCAAAGCATTCGATGCCCTTCAACCATCGGAGCACCTCGAACTGGAACTCACGGTCGTCACACCCGCTGAGCTGAGTGACGTTCCTGGCGAAGTCGTGGTGAGCGGAGGCGAAGACTATGAATGCAGCAAGGTTGGAGGCCGCTTCACGGGCCCCTTTTGCAGAGAAGGCAGTTCCTTTGACGAATTTCACGAACTTGGCGGTAAAGTAGTCGAGGGCGAATTCGAAGGAGTACACACGAACAGGGCGGTTCCGCGTGTCTCGCTCGAGCAACCGGTCCCAGAAACCGGCGAATCGACCCCATTTGGTATCGAACGCTTCGAAGCGACCGCCGAAAGCGAAGGTGGCGCAGTCGATACGCAGGCTGGCTCCCACCCTTTTCAGTTCACCACTGCCCTTGCGCTGAATCAGACAGCCGACCCGAACCAACCGCCCGCCTCAGCGAAGGATCTCGGCGTCAAGCTACCTCCCGGTCTGGTTGGCGACGTGAGCACATTTCCACAATGCACAGATGCCGAGTTCGGGGAACGGCTCAAAAATACGGTCGTCAATGCATGCCCGGCGCAATCCGCGGTAGGGGTGGCGATCCCACGACTGGTGGCCGGAGAAGAATTCGGCGGCGAAATCTTCACTCGTGAGGTGCCGATTTTCAACCTGGTGCCCGCGAAGGGCGAGCCAGCCAGGTTCGGCTTCGAGTCCGAACACACCCCGGTGATCATCGATACGTCAGTGAGAACAGGCGAAGACTACGGTGTGACCGCCACGAGCCACTACATCACCCAAGTCGCAAATATCTTCTCGAGCACACTGGTCTTCTGGGGCGTACCCGGAGACCCCCGTCACAATCTCGCCCGGGGATGGAACTGCGTCGGCGGCGGCCAATACGGGCACCTAGCCGACCTGTCGCCGTGCGAAGCTGCGGGTGGTGCCGGCCAACCGCCGTTCCTGACACTTCCGACATCGTGCCCGATCAACCCGGCGACGAATGAGCCGGAACCATTGGAAACCTCGGTGGAAGGAGACTCGTGGTCGAACGGCAACGAAAAGCCGGAACTACATCTCAAACCGGTCAGCTCGTTCCTAGAAGGCCTGGATGGCTGCAACCGGCTCGTCGGATTCACGCCGTCGATCAGCGTCGCACCGGATGTGCAGACCGCGAGCACGCCCACCGGACTGTCGGTCAAGGTGCATGTGCCCCAGGAAGCCGACCTCAATCCGAATGGTCTCGCGGATGCCGAGCCCAGGGACATCGCCGTGACGCTCCCTGCGGGAGTCATCACGAACCCCGCTGGCGCCGGTGGTCTGGAGGCTTGCTCCGAGACGCAGATCGGCTATAGCTTCCGGGTGAGCGGCCCACCGAGGGAAGAACAGCAGTTCAGCAGCGGACTGCCGGAACCGTTCTGCCCGGATGCCGCCAAGGTCGGCACCGTGAAGATCACGACGCCGGATCTGCCCAACCCGCTCGAAGGGGCGGTGTACTTGGCTGCGCAGGATGCAAACCCGTTCGGATCTCTCGTGGCGCTGTACATCGTCGCGGAAGACCCCACTGCGGGCGTGCTCGCCAAGATCCCGGTCGAAGTCGAACTCAACGGAGCGACAGGACAGCTCACCACGAAGGTCAGGAACGCCCCCGAGGTGCCCTTCGAAGAAGCCGAATTCAACTTCTTCGGCGGAGAACGAGCTCCGCTCGCGACCCCGTCGCGCTGCGAAACGTACAAAACCACTGCCTCGTTCGTTCCGTGGTCGGGCAACGCGCCGGTCCCCAGCGAATCGCTTTTCGCAATCACCTCGGGGCCGCATGGCGGTGCCTGCCCCGGTGCCACGCTGCCGTTCTCTCCGTCGCTCACGGCCGGGACGACCAACGTCCAGGCGGGTGCCTTCAGCTCCCTCACGTCGACCGTGAGCCGTGAAGACGGAAACCAGAGCATCCAGACCGTTCAGGTGCACACGCCGACCGGCCTCGCGGGCATTCTCTCTGGCGTCAAGCTGTGCGAAGAAGCGCTGGCCAACGCCGGGACCTGCGGCCCGGAAAGCCAGATCGGCGAAACCACCGTCAGCGCTGGCCTGGGCGGCGATCCCTACACCGTCAGTGGTGGCAAGGTCTATCTGACCGGCCCATACGAAGGGGCGCCCTTCGGCCTGTCGATCGCGAGTCCCGCGAAGGCCGGGCCGTTCGACCTGGGTAAAGGCGCCTGCGACTGCGTGGTCGTGCGCGCGAAGATCGAAGTCGATCCTCTGACCGGGGCGCTCACGGTAACGACCAACAGCTCGGGCCCCTTCGCCATCCCGCAGATCCTCGAAGGGATCCCCCTCGAGATCAAGCGAGTGAACGTCACGATCAACAGGCCCGGGTTCGTATTCGATCCGACCAACTGCAGTCCACTGACGATCACCGGGAACATCACCGGCAACGAAGGGGGCTCCTCGACACCGTCGGCTCCGTTCGAGGTCGTCAACTGCGCGACGCTGGGATTCGCGCCCAAAGCCGCCGTCTCGAGCAAGGGCAAGGCCTCGAAAGCCAACGGCGCCTCGCTGCTGTTCAAGATTACCTACCCGAAGAACGCGATGGGATCCCAGTCATGGCTCAACGAGGTGAAGGTGGACATCCCGAAGCAGCTTCCGGTGAGGCTCTCGACGATCCAGAAAGCGTGTCTGGCCTCGGTGTTCGAAACCGACCGCCCTACCTGTCCCGCCCAGTCGATAATCGGCCACGTGGTCGTCCACACACCGGTCATCCCCGTGCCGCTGGAAGGACCGATCTACTTCGTCTCCTACGGCAACAAGAAGTTCCCCGAAGCGGTGTTCGTGCTGAAAGGCTACGGCATCACGATCGAACAGCACGGTGAAACGTTCATCGACCACAAGACCGGCGTCACGAGCGCAACCTTCAGCAACATCCCGGACCTGCCGGTCGAATCGATCGAAGCCGACCTCCCGACGGGCCCGTTCAGCGAGTTCACCGCGAACCTCCCCGCGAAGGACCACTACAACCTGTGTGGTCACAAGCTGGTGATGCCGGCGCTCTTCAAAGGCTCGAACGGCGCGGAGATACACACGTCGCTCACAGCCTCGATCACCGGCTGCCCCAAGAAGAAGGCAAAGAGGGCCAAGAAGGGGTAGGCGTCGTCGAGGCGTCGCAGGCGCCGTTAGGAAACCTCTGTTTTCGGGGGCTTCAAACGCGCCGCGACCTTGTGTCCGCATCGTGGTGCCGGTGGATCGTTTGTGCCGCGCAGCGGGCTGGCTGCCGGCTCCAGGCCATGGAATCCATCCGTATAACGCGAGATGAGAAACACGCCTTGCGGAATTACGAGAGCCGCGGTTACGCTGCCTCGTGCAGTTCCTCTGATGAATACAGAAAGCGAGATTCTCATGAATAATCGACCTGCTGGCGTTCGCCGGCGGACACTGTTGGCAGTGATGGCGCTGACGACAGCAGTGTTTGCCGTCTTTGGTACGGCGTCTGCCTTGGCCAACCCAAAAGGCGAATACGCAGTGTTCGCACAATGTCCCACGAAAAATGCTGAACTGTCGGCCTGTCTGGTGGCGCGTGCCGAAAGCGGCTCGGTGCAGTTCGGAACAGAGACTGTCCCCGTGGTGTTCACACAGACCCTGCAGGGCGGTTTTATCGAAAACGAAGAAGGCTTCGAGAAATTCGTGGGTGCAGCCAACGGTGAAACACTGTCAAAAACCCCACAAAAAGTGCCCGGCGGACTCTCTGGCTTGGTGAACTGCACCGAAATCAAAGAACCGAAAGCCAAGAAAGCCTGTGAAGAAGTATTCGAAAACAAACTAACGGGTGTGTACGCGACCCTTGAACTGGCCGGCCCGGCGAGCAGCATCGGTATCGACGAGGCCGCGTTGTTCGAAGAAAACGGCACCGCGCTGTCGCTGCCCATCAAGGTCAAAATAGAAAACCCGCTCCTCGGGAGCACCTGCTACCTCGGATCGGAATCGGCACCGATCGTGACCGAACTGTCATCCGGAACCTCGGGATCGCTCAAAGGCAAATTTGGGACACTCGGCGCAAGGGCGGAAGGCGAAATCGCAGTCATCACGGATAACACGCTCGTGAACAACACGGTTTCGGTCCCCGGAGCGAAAGGCTGCGGCGGGCCGCTGTTCGAAGCTGTCCTCGACCCGATCGTCAACGCGAGACTCGGAATCCCGGCCGGCAAAGGCAAAAACAAGGTGACGCTGAACGGCACGCTGGAACAGACCAGTGCACGTGCCGCAAGGGAACACGAATAGCTGCAGTCACCGAAGGTGAGGCAGTGGGCTAGCAGGCGCTAGCCAGGCTGGATGGGGTCCGTCACCGTGGGTGGCGGACCCCATCTGCTTATCCTGGGGTCGAGGCGCGTTAGTCTCAGGGCGTGCCTCTCTCGGGTTTCAGCCCACCCGTGCGCGCCTGGTTCGAGCAGGCGTTTACGGCTCCCACGCCCGCCCAGGAGCAGGCGTGGCCGGCGATCGCCGGCGGCGAGCACGTGCTCGTGTCCGCGCCCACCGGGTCTGGAAAGACGCTAGCCGCCTTCCTGTGGGCGCTCGACCGCCTGAGCTCGGGCGCCCCACCCGCGTTCCCCCTCCGGGGACTATGCGGCGGCGACGATGGCGCCGGGGACGGCGCGGACGGCGCCGGTGGCGTGCGGGCGGACCAGGACGCTCCCGGCGCGGGCACGCGCGTGGTGTACGTCAGCCCGCTCAAGGCGCTCGCGTACGACATCGAGCGCAACCTGCGCGCCCCCGTGCGCGGGATCGGAGCCAACGAGGTCACCGTGGGCATCCGCACCGGCGACACGCCCCAGCGCGAGCGCGCGGCCATGGTCCGCAATCCGCCGGACATCCTCGTCACCACGCCCGAGTCGCTGTACCTGATCCTCACCTCCCAGGCGCGCTCGATGCTCGCCGGCGTCGAAGCGGTGATCGTCGACGAGATCCACGCGGTGGCCCACTCCAAGCGCGGCGCCCACCTCGCGCTCACGCTCGAGCGCCTCGAGGCCCACGTGCGCCCTCACCGGCCTCTGGGAGCAGCGGGCAGGGCCACACAGGTGCAGCGGATCGGCCTCAGCGCCACCCAGAACCCGCTGGAGGAGATCGGGCGCTTCCTCGTCGGCCCCCACCGCGAGGTCACGATCGTCGACGCCGGCGTGCGCAAGCAACTCGACCTGCGCATCGAGGTGCCGGTCGAGTCCATGACCGCATCGTCCCCGGAGGGGGAGCCCGGTGGGCCGGTGGGGAAGGACGGGATCGAGGCCGCATCGTCCCCGGTGGGGGACCCGCTGGAGCCTCTATCGGAGCCCCACCCACCAGGCGAGTCCACGCGCGGCTCGCCTGTCCCTGAACGGGGGATCTGGCCGGCCATCTACCCGGAGCTGTTGGAGCTCGTCCGGGAGCACAACTCCACCATCGTGTTCGTCAACAATCGCCGCTCCGCCGAGCGCGTCGCCCTGCGCCTCAACGAGCTCGCCGCATCGTCCGCGGCATCGGGGGAGGGGGGCGCCGAGATCGCCCGCGCGCACCACGGCTCGCTCGCCCGCGAGGAGCGCACCAAGGTCGAGGAGCTGCTCAAGGCGGGGGAGCTGCCGTGCATCGTCGCCACCAGCTCGCTCGAGCTCGGCATCGACATGGGGGCCGTTGACCTCGTGGTCCAGATCGAGTCGCCCAAGTCCGTCGCCCGGGGGCTCCAGCGCATCGGGCGCGCCGGGCACACCGTCGACGCGGTCAGCCGCGGGCGCATCTTCCCCAAGTTCCGCGGCGATCTGCTCGAGTGCGCGGTCGTCGCCCGGCGCATGCACGAAGGGCTGATCGAGCCCACCGTCGTGCCCCGCAACCCGCTCGACGTGCTCGCCCAGCAGATCGTCGCCATCGTCGCCTCCGCATCGTCGGGGACGGGGGAGCCCGCCGGGGCCCGCGCCGGCCGTGGTGGGGAGGCGGCCGCGGGCGGAGCGGCAGACGGCGCGCCCGGGGACGGCGCCGTCAACGTCGACGAGCTCTACGCGCTGGTCACCGCTACGTACTCCTTCTCAACCCTCTCCCGCGCCCTGTTCGAGAACGTGCTCGACATGCTCGACGGGCGCTACCCGTCCAAGGAGTTCGGAGAGCTGCGCGCCCGCATCGTCTGGGACCGACTCGCCGGCACGCTGCGCGCGCGCAAGGGCGCCCGCCACCTCGCCATCGCCAACGCCGGCACCATCCCCGACCGCGGCCTCTACGCGGTCGTCCTGCCCGACGGGCGGCGCGTGGGCGAGCTCGACGAGGAGATGGTCTACGAGGCCCGTCCCGGCCAGGCTTTCCTGCTCGGCGCCTCCACCTGGCGGATCGAGGAGATCACCCGCGACCGCGTGATCGTCACCCCCGCCCCCGGCGCCCCCGGCGCCGTGCCCTTCTGGAAGGGCGACTCCGTCGGGCGCTCCAAGGAGCTGGGGCAGGCCATCGGCGCGTTCTCCCGGTGGGCGGTGGAGCAGGAGCCGCACACGCTCGAGCGCGAGCACGACCTCGACGAGCGCGCCGCCCGCAACCTCATCGCCTACCTGCGCGAGCAGCTCACCGCCACCCGCGTGCTGCCCAGCGACCGCACCATCGTGCTCGAGCGCTTCCGCGACGAGATCGGCGACTGGCGGCTGTGCCTGCTCTCCCCCTACGGCGGGCGCGTCCATGCAGCCTGGGGGCTCGCGCTGTCCGCCCGCATGCGCGAGCGCTTCGGCGTCGAGGCCGACGCCATCTGGTCCGACGACGGCATCGTCATGCACCTTCCAGACCTCGACGGCGGCTACGACGACGGTGACGAGGAGGGCACCCACGCGGGCGCGTTCGGCGCCGGCGACGCGCTCGCGTCCGCCGCCGAGCTCGTGCTGCTCGAGCCCGACGAGGTCGAGGAGGCCGTCACCGCCGAGCTCGCCACCTCCGCCCTGTTCGGGGCGCGCTTTCGCGAGAACGCCGCCCGCGCGCTGCTCATCCCCCGCGCCTATCCAGGCAGACGCACGCCCCTGTGGCAGCAGCGCCTAAAGGCCCAGAGCCTGCTCGAGGTCGCCCACCGGTATCCCGACTTCCCGATCGTGCTCGAGACCTACAGAGAGTGCCTCAGGGACGTGCTCGACGTGCCCGGCCTGCAGGAGCTGCTGCGCGGTCTGCACACCCGCGAGATCTCGCTGGTGGAGGTCGAGACGCCGACCGCCTCCCCGTTTGCCTCCTCGCTGCTGTTCGACTACGTCGCCACCTACATGTACGAGGGCGACACCCCCAACGCCGAGCGCCGCGCCGCCGCGCTGTCGCTCGACCGCGACCTGCTCCGGGAGCTGCTCGGCCAGGAGGAGCTCCGCGAGCTGATCGACCCGGGTGCGCTCGCCCGTGTCGAGGACGACCTCCAGCACCGCTCGGAGATGACCCGCGCCACCGACCGCGATTCGCTGCACGACGTGCTCCGCCGCGTCGGCGACCTCGCTCGCGAGGAGGTCGAGCGGCGCGTGTTCGAGGGGGTTGACGCTGGTGGGCTGCTCGCCGAGCTCGAGCGCGAGCGGCGGGTCATCCGCCTGCGCCTCGGGGGCGAGGAGCGCTACATCGCCGCCGACGAGGCCGGTCTCTACCGCGACGCCCTCGGCGCCATGCCCCCCGGCGGGCTCCCAGATGCCTTCCTCGCCGACGTGCCCGACGCGCTCGGCCAGCTCCTTGCCCGCTATGCGCGCACCCACGGACCGTTCACCTCCGAGGAGCTCTTTGCGCGCTATGGCATCGACACAGGCGCCGTGCTGCGCGAGCTCGAGCGCGCCGGCGAGCTCGTCCGCGGCGAGCTCAGGCCGGGCAGGGGCACCCTATCGGAGCCGGATGGACCCGGCTCCGCCCACCCGATCGATCATCGGGAGTGGTGTGACGTAGAGGTCCTGCGGCGTCTCAGGCGCGCCTCCCTCGCCGTCCTACGCAAGGAGATCGAGCCCGCCGAGCAGAAGCGCCTCGCGGCCTTCCTGCCCGCCTGGCAGGGCGTGGACCGCCACTCACCCGCCGGAGCCGGCATCGACCGCCTGCGCGAGGTTCTCGTCCCCCTGCAGGGTCTCGCGCTGCCGGTGGAGGTATGGGAGCGCGACGTGCTCCCCCGGCGCGTCGGCGCCTACTCGCAGTCGTGGATGGACAGCCTGTGCGCCAGCGGCGAGCTCGTGTGGGTGGGAGCCGGCGCCTCCGGGCGCTCCGGGCGCGTCGCCCTGTACTTCCGCGAGGACGCCCCCGTCATCGGCCCGCCCAGCAGGCCCGCCCGCGGGGCGCAGGCGCGAGCCCTCCCGCCCGGCGGCGCCGAGCACGAGCTCCTACGAGCGCGCCTCGCGCACGGGCCGTCGTTCTTCACGGACCTGCTCGCTGAGCTCGAGGCGCCTGCGGAGGCGCTGCGCGAGGCGCTGTGGGATCTGGTGTGGGCGGGCGAGGTCACCAACGACGCCTGGGCTCCGCTGCGCGCACCGTCCGCGACAACCGGGTTGCGGCTCTCGCTCGCGCGGGCGCAGCCGAGCGCCGGGCGCTCACCCGCGGGCGGCCGAGCTTCGCTCGCTCGCTCGTCGGTCCGCCACGGCCGGGTCGCAGGCACCCGCTCGCGCTTTGCCGGGCGGTGGCGCAGCGGCGCGCGCGCGGGCGGCGAGCAGGTGCAGGGACGCTGGTCGCTCGCCGCGCCCGTCTTCCGCAACCCGGTTGTCGCGGACGGCGGGCTCGGGGGGGCCGCCGGTGCGACTGGGCCGTCGCCGAGCGCCGAGCGCCGGCGCACGCTCGCCGAGCTGCTGCTCGAGCGCTACGGCATTGTCACCCGCGAGCAGGTCCTCGCCGAGGGCATCGCCGGCGGCTTCGCCATCCTGTACGACACCTTCTGCAACCTCGAGACGCTCGGCGTCTGCCGGCGGGGCTACTTCGTCGAGGGCATGGGCGGCGCCCAGTTCGCGCTCCCCGGCGCCGTCGAGCGCCTGCGCGCCGCGCCCCGCGCAGCCGGCCCCCTCGCCGTGGGTCGCACACCGGCAGGCGAGGGCCGCGAGCACGCCGAGGGGGCGCGTACGCTGGTGCTCGCCGCTGCCGATCCCGCCCAGCCCTACGGCGCCGCGCTGCCGTGGCCCAGGCGCGCGAGCGCCGCCCCTGCGGGGGGCGGGGCTCCCGCAGGGTCCGGCGGCGGGCGCCCCGCGCGCGTGGCCGGTGCCTACGTGGTGCTCGTCGAGGACCAGCCCGCGCTGTACGTCGAGCGCGGCGGGCGGGGGCTGCTCACGCTCGTCGCCGCACCCGCGGGCTCGCGCGAAGCCCAGCCGCTCCACCAGGCATTGGCTGCACTCGCATCCGAGGTTCGCGCCGGGCGCGTCGGCAAGCTCGCGCTCGAGCGCATCGACGGACAGCCCGCGATCGGCTCGGAGCTCGCCGATCTGCTCGTCGAGCTCGGCTTCCATCCCGGTCCGCGCCGGCTGACGCTCAGCGCCTGACCCGGGCTGGCCGGCGATCGGACACATGTTGGGCACGTTCAATAGGCCAGAATTCTCAGCGTTTACGCCGTTTTCGCAGTAATCCGAACCGCATTGTCTGTCGGACGGTTGCGCATGTCAGAGACACGCCTAGAATCGTTCGAGCCTCCCTGTTATTAAAAGTCGAGACATCTTGAGATGGGGAGGCGTGGTGATCTACTTTCTGGGATGGTTGAGATGAGTAGAACAGGAAGCCAGCTCGCACCGATGTACCGCAGACTTCCGCATGGACCAAGTGGTATGGATCGGGACGACGTCGCGCGCAACCAGCGCGCGCGTCTATACGGAGCGATGATCGAGGCGATCTCGCAGCGCGGCTACAAGGCGACCACAGTCGCCCACGTGATCGCGCTCGCGGGCGTCTCTCGCCGCGCCTTCTACGAACTGTTCCCCAACAAGGAACACTGCTTCCTGGCCACCTACGACATCGTCGTTGCGCGCTCGCGCAAGCGCGTGCTCGATGCGTGGACGGCCGAGCGGGGCTGGGCCAATCGCCTGCACGCCGGCTGCAAGATGCTGCTCGACGACGTCGCCGAGTCGCCCAAGGGACCGAGGCTGGTGCTCGTCGACGCGCTCGGCATCGGGCCGCGGGTCCGCGAGCGCATGCTGCTCGCCGGCTTCACCTTCGAGCGGCTGGTCACAGGCGCCTTCCAGATGGCGCCCGACGGCGTGGGCTTCCCGCGGCTGACCGCCCGCGGGATCGTAGGCGGCGTGCGCCACGTGGCGTTCACGCGCCTGGTCGAGGAGCGCGAGCGCGAGCTGTACACGCTCACCGACGAAGTGCTCGACTGGATCGAGTCCTACCGCACGCCCGCCGCCGCGCGGCTGGGCGTGCCCGCGACGCTCACGGTCGGGCGCCAGCCGCCCATGCCCGCCGCGTTCCTCTCGCGCGACGACAAGCGCGCACGGGTGCTCGGCTCGGTCGTCCATCTGACCCTCGACGAAGGCTACTCGCACCTGACCGACCCGCAGATCGCGCAGTTCGCGGGCGTCTCCACCGAGGCCTTCCACAAGCAGTTCCCGAGCAAGGAGGAGTGCTTCCTGGCCGTGCTCGACGAATTCGTGCGCGAAGCGCTCGACACCGTCAAGCCGAGCTTCGAGAGCGCCGAGGACTGGTCGGAAGGGGTGTATCGGGCGATGGCCGCGTTCGTCGAGTACCTCGTCGCCCACGAGGCGCTCCTGCGGATCGCGTTCATCGACATCTTCGAGGTCGGCCCCGCAATCGTCGGGCGCATCACGCGCTCGGTCGAGGCCTTCACCGGCTTTCTCATCGAGCATGGGCCCGAGCCGCGGCGCGGGCCGCAGGTGGCGCTCGAGGCGATCACCGGCGCGGTGTGGGCGATCATCTCCGGCTATGTCGCCAACGGGCGCCTGTCGCGGCTGCCGTGCCTTGTCGACTACCTCACGTTCACCGTGCTCGCGCCCTACGTCGGGCCGAAGGCCGCTGTCGAGTCGATCCAGGCCTCCCGCAAGCCGCTGCGCTCGGTCTAGGCACCGGCCCGCGCCCGCCAGACGACTCTGCGATCGTGCGCGGCCATGATCGAGTCACCGCCCGATCCCCCCCGGAGCGGGAGGCGTCCACGTCGCGTGGGCCACAAGGGCGCCGCGCACATCGAGCCGGGCAACACGCTCGCGAGCTTCGACGCCGCCCTCGCCCACGGCGTGGACATGATCGAGCTCGACGTGCTCAGCGAGCACTCGGGCGGCGACGGGCGCCTGCTCGTCGCCCACGACCACGAGGACGCGGCCTCGCGTTCACCGCTCACGCTCGAGCAGGCCCTCGAGCACCTCGCCTCCCCGCGCTTCGCGGCGCTCGAGCTCGACGTGGACGTGAAGCTGCCCGGCTACGAGCTGCGCGTGCTCGACGCCCTGCGCCAGTACGGGCTCGTCGCGCGTACGCTCGTCAGCGGCATGTTCCCCGCCGCGCTCGCGCTCATGCGCGAGGCCGAACCGGGCCTGCGTCTCGGCTGGTCGGTGCCGCGCGTGCGCCGCGACTACACCACCGACATGCTCACCGCCATCCCCGCGCTGGCCATGCTCACCGGCTACCGTGCGATGCTTCCCCGGCGCGTGCGCGCCGCCCTGCAGGAGGGTCGCTTCGACGCGATCATGGCCCACTGGCGCGTGGTCACGCCTGCGCTCGTGCGTGCCGTCGCCGACGGCGGCGGCGAGCTGTACGTGTGGACGGTCGACGATGCCCGCATGATCGAGCGGCTGAGTGCCATGGGCGTCGACGGCATCATCACCAACGACCCGCGCCTGTTCGAGCCGGACGCGCGGTCGCTCAGCCGATAACGCAGGTGGCGGCGCTGAAGTTGGCGGGGTCCGCGCCCGCGAGGCTCTTGTGCCCGGCGGAGGTCGGCTCGACGGCCGACAGCAGGACCTTGGCGCCGTGGCGCCACTGGAAGTCCACCACGCCGCGCAGGGTCACCGCCGGCCTGCCCGCCACGGGCTTCAGCGCGAAGCTGCTGCCCCCCTGGCGCGGCGAGCCGCCATTGCCGACCTGCTCCCAGCCCGAGCTCGCGCTGCTGGCCACGTCCGCCCACTGCTTTTCGGCGGTCATGTACTGCAGACGAAAGCTCATGTACATGGTGTCGTGTGCGTGCCCGTCGCCCGGCATCGAACCGCGCACCCCCACCGTGTCGCGCTGGTCGGCCGGGCTGCACACGTCGATCGTCGCCCACAGTTCGTGCGAGTGCAGCAGCGCGCGTTCGGCCGCGCTCGGCCCGCCCGTTCCCGACTGCGTGCTCGCCGTCGCGCGGGCCGGCGCGGCGGGGGCGGAGGCGGAGGCGACCAGCGCGAGCATTGCCACCAGCGCCGCCGCGATCGCAAGGCCGGCCGAGATGCGTTGCCTGGGCGTGAGCATGCCGTTTGACGATAGCGCCGCCACGTGCACGGTTGCGCCGGCTGGTTGTGGTATTCACTGAGGCGATGGGGGCGAGGAGCTCAGCGGACGTGATCGAGCTGCTGGGGCGGGTGCCCGTGTTCTCGACGCTCGAGCCCGACGACCTGGGGCGGATCGCCGACGTGGCCGTCCCGCGCCGCTTCGAGCCCGGCCAGGCGGTGTTCCGCGAGGGGGACGCCAGCGACACCTGCTACGTCGTGCGAGCCGGTCACGGGCGGGCAGTGCGCAGCCACGGTGACGGGCGCACGCTCACGCTCGCCAACTTCGGGCCCGGCGACATCTTCGGCGAGCTCGCCATGTTCGAGGACGAGCGGCGCTCGGCCACGGTCGAGGCGATCGAGCCGATGAGCGTCGTGGGCGTGCTCGGGCCGGACATGCGGCGGCTGATGCGCGAGCACCCCGAGATCGCCGTGCGCCTGGTGATCGCCCTCGGCCGGCGCCTGCGCGAAACCAACGAGCGCCTCTCGCGCCAGTCCTTCCAGACCGTGCAGAGCCGTGTGGCGGTCGTGCTCGGTGAGCTCGTCGCCCAGGAGATCGCCGAGGGCAAGGCCGAGGCGGACGTGCTCGTGCGGACCACGCAGGCCGACCTTGCCCAGCTCGCCGGCTCCTCGCGCGAGTCGGCCAGCCGCTTCCTGGCGGTGCTCGAGCGCGCCGGGGTCATCTCCCAAGGGCGCGGGCGCCTGGTCGTCCACGACCCGAAGGCGCTCGACCAGTATGTCTTCTAAGCGCCCTTCCAAACGCCCCGCCAAGCCGGCGTCCGTGGGCCGTGCGTCGAGCAAGCGCGCCGCCTCGGCGAAGAAGCCCGCCGCCTCCCGCAAGGGCCGCTCGCGCGAGCAGCCACGCGAGTTCTCCGCCGGCGGGGTCGTCGTGCGCGACGGCCAGGTGGTGGTGATCGTGCCCACCCGCCGCGCTGCCGATGGCTCGCGCGTGCTCGCGCTGCCCAAGGGCCACGTCGACCCCGGCGAGGCGCCGATCGAGGCGGCCACGCGGGAGGTGCGGGAGGAGACGGGCGTCGTCGGTGAGCCCGTGTGCGAGCTCGGCGAGTCGCGCTACTGGTACCGGCGGGACGGGCGTACGATCGGCAAGTCCGTGGCCTTCTACCTGTTCACATACGTGGAGGGGGACACCGAGGACCACGACGACGAGGTCGAGGAGGTGCGCTGGATCGGCCTGCAGCAGGCGCAGAGCGAGCTCAGCCACCAGGCCGAGCGGGACATCGTGGGGCTCGCGGTGGCCTACCTGGATAAAGACCGGTAGCCTGCGCGCTACCCATGCAGGTCCTCAACTTCTACTCGACGATCTTCGCCGACGAGCTCAAGCGCGGGCGCAAGACCGCCACCATCCGCCTGGGCGACAAGTCCGGCAAGTACCGCAAGAACCAGGCGGTGCTCGTCACCATCGGTTACCAGTACTCCCCCCGCGAACGGATCTTCGAGGCGGTCATCGACCAGGTCGAGGTGATGAAGCTCGCCGATCTGTCCCCGCGTGACATCAAGCACGACAACCCCGAGTTCCGCCGTCACGAGGAGCTGATCAAGTTCCTCGAGCAGATCTACGGCCGCGGGGTGTCCATGGAGGACACCGTCACCGTGGTGCGCTTCTCGCAGATCCTGGAGAACCCCACGGGCATGACCGAGGCGATCAAGGGCTTCGGCGGCGCGCAGAATTGACGTACCGCGCACCGCGCTGGGCGCGAACGTTGTGCTTGCTTAGCTACGCCGTGGCAGCTTCACGCGACTGCGCATGTGCGTACAGCGTCTCGGGGGCGATGTCGGCATTGTTGGGCCAGACGATCGTCCCAGCCTCGGCATCCGCGCGGAGCTGCGCGAAATAGGTTGAGTCGCGCAGCGGCTCGAACACGCCGCCGTACTCGAGTAGGTAGGAGAGGTCTATGTCGGCGGTGGTGCCGTCCTCGAACCGGACATGGACCGTGTACCCGTCTAGCGGCTGGGCCTCGATGAGAATGGGTGTACTCCGCATGGTCACAATGTTAGAGCGCTCAGCGCAGCGGCTCAATCGGGGCGAGCGGCTGGTGGTCGCGCTGATGCGTGGCATCGAACGTATGTTCGCATTTGTAGGGGATGGAGCCCTTAGGCGGTCGTCCGCTCCTCGGCACCCACGATGTGTGACTGCCAATTTGCCCTTGAACTCCGCTGAATCTTCTATATATTGGAGGTGCAGTTGGCACTCTCCCGGTGAGAGTGCCAATGAGGCGGCCCCCTCCTGAGGGGAGCTGTGGGCCGCCGGTCGCACTCTCAAAGACGGAGGTTTTACGAACATGAAGCTCAAGCCCCTGGGCGATCGTCTGATCGTGCGGGCGATCGAGGAGGAGGAGACCACGGCAAGTGGGATCGTCCTGCCCGACACCGCCAAGGAGAAGCCGCAGAAGGGCAAGGTGCTCGCCGTTGGCGATGGCAAGCTCGACGATGACGGCAAGCGCATCCCGCTCGACGTGAAGAAGGACGACGAGGTCCTCTACAGCAAGTACGGCGGGACCGAGATCAAGGTCGACGGAGAGGATCTGCTCGTGTTGCGCGAGTCGGATGTCCTCGCCAAGGTCGCATAAGGAGACGAAATGGCACACAAGGACATCAAGTACAACTCCGACGCGCGCTCCGCGCTGGAGGCCGGCGTCGACGCCGTCGCCAACGCGGTCAAGGTCACGCTCGGCCCCAAGGGCCGCTATGTGGTGCTCGACAAGAAGTTCGGCGCACCCACGATCACCAACGACGGTGTCACCATCGCTCGGGAGATCGAGGTCGAGGACGTATTCGAGAACCAGGGCGCCCAGCTCGTGCGCGAGGTCGCCACCGCCACCAACGACGTGGCCGGCGACGGCACCACGACAGCGACGGTACTCGCCCAGGCGATCGTTCGCCAGGGCCTGAAGAACGTCGCCGCGGGCGCGAACCCGCTGGCGCTCAAGCGCGGCATCGAGAAGGCCGTGGAAGAGGTCGTCAAGAACATCGCCTCGCAGTCCAAGGAGGTCTCCGGCAAGGACCAGATCGCTCGCGTGGCGACGATCTCGGCCGGCGACGAGGAGATCGGCGACGTGATCGCGGACGCGATCGAGAAGGTCGGCAAGGACGGCGTGGTCAACGTCGAGGAGGGCCAGACGTTCGGCATGGACCTCGAATTCACCGAGGGCATGCAGTTCGACAAGGGCTACATCTCGCCCTACATGGTCACCGACCAGGACCGCATGGAGGCGACCCTGGAGGACCCCTACATCCTGATCGCCAACCAGAAGATCGGCTCTGTCAGAGACGTGCTGCCGGTGCTCGAGGCGGTCATCCAGTCGGGCAAGCCGATCCTGATCATCGCCGAGGACGTCGAGGGCGAGTCGCTGGCAACGCTGGTGGTCAACAAGCTGCGCGGGACGTTCACCGGCGTGGCCGTCAAGGCCCCGGGCTTTGGCGACCGGCGCAAGCGGATGCTCGAGGACATCGGCATCCTCACCGGCGGCGAGGTCATCACCGAGGAGCTCGGCCTGAAGCTGGAGAACACCCAGATCTCCCAGCTCGGGCGCGCGCGTCGCGTGGTGGTGGCCAAGGACACGACCACGATCGTCGATGGCGCCGGTGAGGCCGAGGCGATCAAGGGCCGCATCAACCAGATCAAAGCCGAAATCGAGAACACCGACTCGGACTTCGACCGCGAGAAGCTCCAGGAGCGCCTGGCAAAGCTCTCCGGCGGCGTCGCCGTGGTGAAGGTCGGGGCGGCCACCGAGACGGAGATGAAGGAGAAGAAGCACCGCGTCGAGGACGCGCTCCAGGCCACCCGCGCTGCCCTCGAGGAGGGCATCGTGCCGGGCGGCGGCGTCGCGCTGCTGCAGGCCTCATCGGCCGTCAACATCAGCGAGAACGGCGCCTCGGTCGACGGCTCCGACGACGAGCGCACGGGCGCGCGGATCGTGCTGCGGGCGCTCGAGGAGCCGCTCCGTCAGCTCGCCGAGAACGCCGGGCTGGAGGGCTCGGTGGTGGTCAACGACGTGCGCAAGGCCAAGAAAGGCCAAGGCCTGAACGCGTCCACCAACGAGATCGTCGATCTCGTCGCCGCGGGCATCATCGACCCGGCGATGGTCACGCGCTCGGCGCTCCAGAACGCGGCGTCGATCGCCAAGAACATCCTCACCACGGAGGCGATCGTGGCCGAGGTGCCGGAGAAGGAAGGCGCTGGCGGTGGCGGCGGCGGCATGCCGGACATGAGCGGGATGATGTAGGGCAGGCGGCGGCGCGCTCGGCGCGCCGGAGCATGCAGGACGACGAGCGGGGCCCGGTGTTGTGTCGGGCCCCGCTCGTCTTGTGTGGCGCTCAGGGCCGCGCGTAGTGGGCCTCGAAGCTACCGCTCGCCGGGGAGCGATCCTGCGGGGTGGATTCGGTGAGGTTGTGCAGGAGGGTGGGACCGCTGATCTGTGGCGTGGCGTGTATGCCCACCGGCAGGGCGTAGATCGCGAACACGTAGTCCTGGCCCGGCCCCTTGGGGGGACAGACCGAGTACTTAGCCTTGCCGTCGGTCGTGTGCAGGAGCACCGCGCCTTGCGGGACCTGGCCGGCGCTTATGTGGTGCAGCGCCGGGTTCACCCCCGCCATCGCCCATTCGACGGTCCGCCCGACCGTGAAGCCGCGTTGGACGCCCAACGCGAACACGGCGAATTCTTCGACGCTCGGCGGCACGGTGCCCCAGACGAGGGGTGGTGAGATGTTCTTCCCGTCGCAGGTGTACACAGAGGGAAGTGCAGCGGTGGGGATGCCGGGGCTGTGCAGGGAGACCTTCGCGGCCGGCGCCGAGGTCGTCGTGGAGCTTTCAGCGCTACCCGTGCCGCTGGGGTCGCCGCACCCGCTCAGGGCGAGTCCCGAGACCAGCAGCGCTATCGATATTGCGTTCTTACCACGTCGCATCGATACTCCTTCTTTGGGCTCAGCCCTGTTGGATTCGCTGTCCGGCAGCGATGGAAACGCTAGTTCTCGGCGCCTCGAACTCCAAGCGATTTCCCAAAGTGTTTCCAGCTCCCGGCGACGCTCGGTGCGGCTGGGAGCGTCCAATCGGTCATGGATCTCTGAGCCGAGGGTCCTCGTCTCGCCGGAGCCTGCGCGCGTGGACGGGTAGGTCCGCGTCGGCGTTTCTGTTTGTCGGGGTGGTGGAACTGGGGTTTTGCCCAAGTTGGCGGTTGTTCCGATATTCGACATTCGCCCGGGTCGCGGTCGGAGGCATCTGGGCCCGTGGTTTCTGGTAGAAGATGGGCGCCTACCGACCTGCGTCCGGTGTGTGGGCCCGGTGTTGGTGGGTGGGGTCTGCGGCGCTCGGTGTCGTGCTGTGGTGCCGCTGGCTGGTTCCCGGCCTCGTGTAAGCCGGGGTGTTTGTCCAACGAAAAAGGGGCATCGTGATGGGGTGCTTGGGTGTCTCGGGCTGCGCCAGTGGATCGTTGGTGTCGGGCTGGCTGGGTGTGCTGGCCGCTTCGGGCGGGCGATTATCGTCTGGTGGACCGAAAGCGAGCGGTCGCCTGGCTGGTCAGGCTGGGCGGAACCGCTGGCTGGCGCACGGCGGCTCTTGCGCCTCAGGGTGCTCCTCCCAATGAGGAGCGTTACAACCATGAAAGTCATCAGGATAGTAGGACTGACGTTCGCGGCGGTGCTCGCCGCCGGTCTGGCGGCGTCAGCGTCAGCGACACCAGTAGTCGGTATCTTCCAGTGTGAAAAAGTGCCGGCGGGAAGCGGCAAATTCGCAACCGCCGGATGCTTAAAAGAAGGTGCGCCGAAGGAATTCGAAGAAAAAGAAATAGTCGGGGCGACGTTCACGAGCAAATCCATCGGCGGCACGGTCTTCAACGTCGCCAGCAAAGAAATCGTGTGCACGGCGGCAACGAGCGAAGGTGTGATCACCAGTAGAACCGAAGATCGGGCGACAATCAAATTCACCGGGTGCAAAGAAAGGCCAAGCGAGATCAACTGTCAGAACGGTACCACGGCCCAGGAACTCGTGGTTCCGGTGAGCTCTAAACTCGTGTCCTTCACCGACGCCACGTCGGTAAAGGCCGGACTGCTACTGGCTCCGCGCACTGCAAACGGCGAAAACACAGTAGAACTCGAATGCGTCGGGACCAAAATCAAAGTGTACGGTTCGGTGATCGGCTCCATCACGCCGGAAAGTGAAATGTCCCCCAGCGCCACGGTGAAATACGCGCTGGGCGCAGGCGAAGAACAGGCGATTCCAGAGCGCGAAAACTCACTGCGAGCCAAATTCGGTAGCGGTGCGACGGAAAAAGCGACGCAGCAAGGCGAAGCGTTACTCGACTTCGCGTTAGACGTCGAGATCATGCGTTCGGCATCGGTCGGCGTCCTCCAGTGCGAAAAAGTGTCGGCGGGAAGCGGCACATTCGCAACCGCCGGATGCTTAAATGAAGGCGCGCCGAGCGAATTCGAAGAAAAAGAAATAGCTGGGGCGACATTTACGAGCAAATCCATTGGCGGCACGGTATTCGCTTTCGGCGGTAATGAACTCGCGTGCACGGCTGGGACTAGCGAAGGTGTGATCACCAGTAGAACAGAAGATCGGGCGACGATCAAATTCACCGGATGCAAAGAGGGCGCCATCAACTGCGAAACAAGCGGCGCTGGCACCGGAGTACTCTTAATTCCGGTGAGCTCCAAAGTTGTGTCCTACACCAGCGGCACGTCGGTAAAGGCCGGGTTGTTACTCGCTCCACGCACCTCGGGCGGCGCAAATGAACTGACATTCGAATGCGCCGGCACGAAAGTCAAAATGTATGGTTCGGTAATCGGCGCCGCTGAACCGGAAGACACGGCGACCTCATCGATCACGGCGAAATACGCGCTCGCCGGCGAAGTGCAGGCAATACCGGAGGCAACCAACTCGCTGCGAGTCAAGCTCGGCAGCGGTGTTACGGACAAAACGACCGAGGAAGGCACAGCGGTACTCGGCCTTACGTTACAGGTGGAGGTGATGGGGTAGCGGCTCTCGCTGTTTGCTGACCGTTGAATTGTCGTAGTGTGGTGCGTGGGGCCGTTGTGGCCCCGCGCACTCATTTATTTGGGGTTGGGCTGGGTGACCGTTCCGGTCTGCGACCGGAACGGAGACTCGGGGATCCGACCATCCGGGATTGCAAACTTGCCGCGAACAGCGAGTTCGTCAGCGATGTGAGCTCTGGGAGCGCAACCGTCGGCGGGAAGGTCGATCCGGTTGGGGTGTCCACGAGCTACTCCTTCCAGTACGGGACGGTCGAGTGCAGCGTGCCCCCAGCCGCGCGCAAGAGCGTGGCCGTGCCGGCGGCGGTGCGTGAGCGGCAGGGGTAGCGAGATGGCGTCCTCAGGAACATAGGACCCTGAGGCACATAGGTCCGTTAGCCCAGCATCCATCGGCGCCTTATGAGCCGGCGCGGGAGATGAGCAACCACCCCCGGCCCGCGGTCTCATGGACGCTGCGCGTACCGGCGGGGAGCTCGTCGGCCAGCTCACCCCTGAGGCGCTCGCGTCCGGGCTCGCCCCCTCGAGGTTCGCCGCGCTCGCGCCTCGGGCTCGCTCCGAGAGCGTCAGGGACCCCAGGTCCCGCAACGTGATCTGCGCCGAGGTCTACAGCCCCGAAGCGCACGGCTGCATCGGACTGATCAGCTCAGGCACTTCAAGCGAAGAATCGGCGTTCCTGGACGCGAGCGCCGCTGGCCCCGGCGGCCAGGAAGCAGAAGACGTGTTCTTCATCACCAGTTCCAGACTCGTCTCGCAGGACACCGACAGCGCCTACGACGTCTATGACGCGCACATCTGCTCCTCAGCCGTACCCTGCCCCACCAGCGCCCCGGTCTCCCCACCACCATGCACTGCGGAATCCTGCCGGGCCGCCCCCACACCAGAACCCCCCGTCTTCGCCGCACCCCCGAGTTCCACCCTCGCCGGCAACGGCAACACCACCACCCCACCCCCATTATCCCCACCCGCCTCCCCGCCGCTGAGCACCGCCCAGAAGCTCACCAAAGCTCTCGCAGCCTGCAGGAAGAAGCCCAAGAGCAAACGCCACGCCTGCGAAACACAAGCACGACGCCTCTACGGCGCCAAAAGCAGCAGAAGGTAACCCCAGGCCTATTCGACGGCGCTCACCGCCCGCGGCGGCTCGCCGACGTACTTGGCGGTCGGGCGGATCAGCTTCGCCTCTCGCTTCTGCTCGAGGATGTGCGCGGACCAGCCGGCCACGCGCGCGCAGGTGAACATCGGCGTGAACAGGTCCGGCGGGACTTCGGCGAGATCGAGCACCACCGCCGACCAGAACTCGACGTTCGTGGCCAGCACCCGGTCTGGCCGGCGCGCATGGAGCTCCGCGAGCGCTGCCTTCTCGAGCGCCTCCGCAGCCTGGAAGCGGGGTGAGCCCAGTTCGCTGCACGTGCGACGCAACACCCGCGCGCGTGGATCTTCGGCGCGGTAGATGCGGTGCCCGAAGCCCATCAGGCGCTCGCCGCGGTCCAGCGCGTCCGACACCCACTTCTCGGCGTTGCCACTGGCTTCGACCTCCTCGAGCATCTTCAGCACCCGCGAGGGAGCGCCGCCATGGAGCGGACCGGACAGCGCCCCGACCGCGGCGGACAGCGCCGCGGCCACATCGGCGCCGGTGGAGGCCACGACGCGTGCGGTGAACGTGGAGGCGTTCATGCCATGCTCGGCGGCGCTAACCCAGTATGCGTCGATTGCCTTGACGTGATCCGGGTTGGCCTCGCCCCTCCAGCGAATCATGAACCGCTCGGGGATCGAGCGCCCCTCGTCGATCTCGGACTGGGGCACCGGCGGCTGGCCGGCTTCGCGGGCGGACTGGGCGACGAACGACAGCGCCATCACCGAGGCCCGGGCGAGGTTGTCGCGGGCCTCCTCGTCGGTGATGTCGATCAGCTGCCCGAAGCCCCACTCGGGCGCGAGCATCGCCAGCGCGGACTGGACGTCCACGCGGTGATCGCCCGAGCGCACGGTCAGCGCGTGCGGTTCGGCGGGAGGGAGACCCGGTTTGAAGCGGCCGTCCACCAGCAGGCCCCACACCTGCTCGTAGGGGACGGCGCCCACCAGGTTCTCGATGTCGACGCCCCGGTAGCGCAGTGCGCCACCCTCTTTGTCGGGCTCCGCTATCTCGGTTGCGAAGGCAACGACTCCTTCGAGGCCCGACTGGACCTCCGGTGCTGTCTGAACCGCGCTCATGGCACTCGCTTTCTGGGCATGAAGGTGTGGGTGGCCCGCCCGCCCGGGCTGCCTTGTGGGCAGGCGCATATCGTCGCAGGAAACGCCGCGCGAGCGCGTCGCAACGGGTCAGGCGGCTCCCAGCACGGCGGCCATGCGCTGCGGATGCACACCGAACGCCCCCGCGTCGGCTGCACCACGCGCGGAGGTCATCGAGCTCTCCATCAGCTCGGCCTCGTCCCAGGTGGCGAACGCGCTCTGGCCGGCCAGACGCTGGAGCAGGCGCAGGCCACGGGAGACGATCGGCGTGGGCACGTGCACCAGTGCACGCCTGCGGTCCAGCGCGCGCAGCAGCGTGCGCACGATCTCCTCGTGGCTGAGCGTCTCCGGCCCGGCCAGCTCGTGGCGCCGGCTGCGCCCGGCCTCCGGTCCGCTCCCGAGGGGGTCTCCCAGCGCCGCTACCACGCACGCGGCCACGTCGTCCGCCCAGATCGGCTGGAAGCTCGCGTGCCCGCGACCGGACACCGGCATCACGGGCAGCCACGCCATGCGCTCGAGCAGCGTCAGCCACGGGTCCCCGGGGGCGTACACGAGCGACGGCGCAAACACGATCGAGCGCACGTCGGCCTCGCGCACCGCCTGCTCGGCCAGGGCCTTGGCGCGCAGCAGGCGCGCGCGATGGTGGGTGGAGGCGCCGAGCACGGTGAAGAACACGAAGCGCTCCACGCCCTGGCGCTCGGCAGCCTCGACCATGCGCCAGGTGGCGATGCCGTTGAGCTCCTCGATCGAGCCGCGTGGCTGGTCGCGGATCGAGGCGGCCAGGTGCACGACCGTGTGCACGCCGCGCAGCGCGTTGCGAAACGAGGGTGGGTCGGTGAGGTCGCCGAGCGCGATCTGCACGCGCACGCGCTGGACGCCCAGGCGCCGCGGGTCGCGCACGAGGCAGCGTACCTCCGTCCCCGCGGCCAGCAGCCGCGGCAGCAGCGCCGAGCCCACGAGGCCGGTCGCGCCGGTAAGCAGCAGCATGGTTCGTACAATATGCGTCTGCCGGGTGCGAGTCCATGCAGTCCGCCCGGGAGCAGCCCCGCAAACCCACCCAGGAAAGAGGCGAATGGCCTACGTGATCGCCGAGCCGTGCATCGGCACCAAGGACAACTCGTGTGTCGAGGTCTGCCCTGTCGACTGCATCCACCCCACGCCCGACGAGCCCGGATACGACGCCGCCGAGATGCTCTACATCGACCCGGAGGAGTGCATCGACTGCGACGCGTGCGTCGAGGCCTGCCCGGTGGACGCATGCTTCGCCGAGGACCAGCTTCCCGAGGAGTGGCAGAAGTACACGCAGATCAACGCCGAGTACTTCGCCAACAGCCGCTAGCCTGCCGCCCGGTCGGGTCGGCGGTGGATGCCTACCCGTAGAAGCGCGACACGACGAGCAGCTGGCTGAAGATGTCCTGGGCCAGGAACAGGATCACGATCAGCGCGCCGACAGCCGGACCCCAGCGCCTGCCGGCGCCGCGAGCGGCGAGCACGAGCACGGCGGCGGCCAGCGGCAGCAGCGGCATCAGATAGCGTGGCTGCGCGTAGCCCACCCCTTCTACGGAGCGGTGCACGTGGGAGTCCTGTGCGATCAGCGCCATCAGGCCGGCAGCCATGACCAGATACGCGGCGAGCTCGCCCAGTCGTGCCCGCAGCGCGCGCCGGGCACCCCAGAGACCGCGCAGTGCGAGGATCGCGATCAACCCGGCCGGGATGATCGCGGCGCTGTAGACCCAGGTGGGGAAGCTCGTGTCGAGCCAGCCGTACAGCCCCACCGCCCTGTCGAACCAGACCTGGCGGATCGTCGACAGGCCCGGGAAGTAGTTGAACATCCCGGGCAGCCGCGGCAGGTAGAGCTGCCAGATGTAGACGAGGTCGCTTGTCAGCGATTCGTGCACGCCCGTCAGGTTGGCGGCGTTCGAGACGATTCCGAGCATGGGATGGTGCTCGAGCAGGTTGCGCAGCGCGTACAGGCACACCGGGCTCGCGGCGATCGCCATCACCGCAACGGCCTGGGGCGCCGCGGATCGGAGGCGTGCGCCGGTGGCGTCGCGGATGCCACGACGGGCGAGTACGACCAGGGCCAGCGCCAGGCCGGGGATCAGGCCGACGAAGTTGACCTTGGTCAGCAGGCCGACGACGATCAGCACCCCGAGCGCGATCCCGAGCCCCCAGCCGAGCCCGCGTCTGAAGGCGCGGGCGAGGCAGTAGAGGATCCCCGCGCACACCGCGAACAGCATCGCGTCGGGGGTGACCGCGCCGGAGGTGAACCCGAGCAGCGGCGCGAGCGCCGCCGCCAGGCCGCCCACGATCCACGCCCACGGCGCCCCGGGCAGGGCCTCGCGCACGAACAGGTACGTGAACAGGGCCGTGAGCCCGCCCATCAGCGCGGACAGCAGCCGCATCAGCTCGAGCTGGTCGAGCAGCGTGCCGCTCGATCCCAGGTAGTAGGGGATCGTCTCCAGCGCGTAGTACAGGGGAGGCTCGGAGGCTGCTACTCCGGCGGCTCCCGACCCCACGCGGGACAGTGGTTGCGCGAGGTCGTGCTCCAGCTGCTGCTTGGCCGCGGGTGACGAGATGGTCCCGACTTCGGGATGCCAGCGCACGTTGGCCTGGTTGAGGTCCCGCAGGCCCGTTTCCTCCTCCGGCGAGAACGCGCCGATGTCGGATGTCGGCAGCCGTCCCGTTTCGGCGAGCAGCTGGACGTAGGCGAAGTGCGAGGGCTCGTCGGGGACCTGGAACGGGGGCGTTATTACCGACCAGCAGGCCGCGTTCAAGGTGGCGACGAGCGCGCACGTCCACGCGACCCGTGGGACCCGTCGCAGCGTCCTCGCGCAGGCGCCGAGCAGCCGTCCTGCCCGTCGGGCGCCCGGCGATGTCCCCTCGCGGGCCTTCTTCCCGGCTCGCTCCGGCGCCGGTGGCGTGTACGTCTCCTCCGGCGGCGTCGGCGGGCGGACCGGCAGGCGCGTGGTCGGGCGTCCGAGCCCGCTCACCTGCACTCCCGCAGGAGCACGCGCGAGACGAGCGCGCAGAGCGCGAGCATCACCGCGATCACCAGGTAGGCGACCCAGGCCCCGGTCGGGGCGTGGGCGACGCCGATCACGCTCGCCACGGCGGGGAGCCGCGACAGCCACGAGCGCGACAGAGGGCGCAGGTATTCCATGCGCAGCCACACAGCCGACGCGCCGGACGGACTCGTCACCCTCGCGCCGTTGACCTGGAGCGGTTCGACGAGCGGTCCGATCGTCGCGCAGATGCGGGCTTGGGCGATCGTTCGAGGCACCGTGGCGACCGGCACAGTGAGGGTTTCGTCGACCCCCCAGCCCGCCGGGTGGTTGCCTTTGGTGACGAGGGTCGGGCCGGAGAACACCTCGAGCCCGACCGCCGGGCCGACGTTGGGTGAGAGCGAGACCCGTATCGCCGAGGTGCCCGCGGGCACCGTCCCGCCCGCCTGGCAGATCACTTCGCTCTGATGGATGAACTCGACGGCGAAGTTGGCCGGAATGCCGTCGCTGCCGGCGACGCCGACCGGCGCTCCCGACAGCACCAGCCCAACGGCCACCGCGATCGCCGTCAGCCCCACGGCGAGGGCGAGCCGCATGCGGAACATCAATCGCGGCGAAGGCCGAGGATGCTGAGCAGGAACGAGGTGAACACGATCTGGATGCCGAGCACGAGCAGCGTGGCCGCGGAGATGGCCACGCGCTCCTGCGAAAGGCTGCCGAGGCCGTGACTGATCCAGTCGAGCACGATCACGGCGATGATCGCCACGCCCACCAGCGCGATCGCGCTGCCGAGCATCAGCCCGTGCTCCAGGCGCAGGCGTTCGCGCGCGAGGTCGAACCACGCGTCGCGCTCGCCCATGAAGTACGTGGCATAGGCGTGCGCGCAGAGGCCGAGGCCGACGAGTTGCGCGCCGACGATCGCGAGCAGCGAACCGCCTATCAGGGTGTGCAGGTCCCACTGGCGCTGGAGCACGTCGAGATGCGCGAGCACCATCACCGAGATCAGCGCGCCGAGCGCGGCCAGCAGCGCGCCGGGAAGGATGAACAGGTGGTTGGGCGAGTGCAACAGCAGGAAACGCAGGTGCCGCCAGCCGTCGCGGAAGCTCGACAGCTTCGACTCGCCGCCGCGCGGGCGGTACTCGATCGGGATCTCACGAATGTCGAGCCTCTCCTTGGCGGCCCGCACGATCATCTCCGAGGCGAACTCCATGCCCGTCGTGCGCAGTTGCAGGATCTCGAGGCGGTCGCGCCGGAAGGCGCGCATCCCGCAGTGTGCGTCGCGCACCCCCGTGTGGAAGAGCAGGTTCAGGAAGCGCGAGAGCAGCGGGTTGCCGATGTAGCGGTGATGCCAGGGCATCGCCCCCGGCTGGATGTTCTCCATGCGGTCGCCGACGACCATGTCCGCGCCGTCGCGCAATGCCGCCAGAAAGCTCGGAATCTCCGCGAAGTCGTACGTGAGGTCGGCATCGGCCATCACGATGTACTCACCGCACGCCGCCGCGAACCCGGCGCGGTAAGCGTTGCCGTAGCCCCGCGTGGGTTCGTGAACGACACGCGCTCCCGCGAGCCCGGCGAGCTCGGCGCTGCTGTCCTCCGAGCCGTTGTCGGAGACGATGACCTCGCCCGCGATGCCCGTGCTCGCCATCGTGGACAGGGCTAAGACCACGCACAGCTCGATGTTCTGCGCCTCGTTCAGGCAGGGGATCACGACGGAGAGCATGCAGCGAGCGCCGCCATGCTCGGCGCTTACATCGACGCTCTCGATGACGGTGCTCATGCTCGACGACTATCTCGGCGTGCGGCGCGGCCGTCAAGCGGTGGCCCTCGAGCGCCCTGCGGCGGCGGCAAATGCGCCTGCAGACACTGGCCTGTGTCTCCCACAAGCACTGCAAACGGCGCGGGCGGCGCTTCGCTACTAGCCGTAGTAGCGTCCTATCACCTGCAGCTGGCTGAAGATGTCGTGGCCGAGGAACAGAACGACGACCGCGGCGCCGGCCACCGGGGCCCACCGTCGTCCCGCCCCCCGGACCGCGAGGGCCACCACTGCACCCAGCAGGGGCACCAGCGGCAGCAGGTAGCGCGGCTCGCCGAACGCCGCTTCGTGGACGATCACGTCGGAGCCGTACGAGGTCGCGCCGATCATCACGAGCACACCCAGGGTGGTCACGGCGTAGACGCCGAGCTCCAGCAGACGGGGCCTGAGGTCGTGGCGTCGAGCGAACAGCTCGCGGCCGCAGAGCAGCGCCAGGATCGCCGCCGGCACGATCGCGAGGTTGTCCACCCACGCGGGGAACGTCGTGTCCATCCAGCCGTAGAGGCCGACGGAGCGGTCGAACCAGACGTCCTTGAACGTCGCCATGCCCACGAAGTAGTGCGCCATGCCGGGCAGGCGCGGCAGGTATAGCTCCCAGACGTAGCTGAGCTCGTTGGAGAACGACTTGGTCAGTTGGTCGACGATGCCGGACACGATGCCGAACGCCGCTTGACCCGCGAGCACGTTGCGCAGCGCGTACAGCGCCACCGGAACCATTCCCGTGCCGGCGGCCAGAGCCGGGCGCCACAGCGCACCACGACCCCCGGAACGCACGTCCCGCACAGCCAGCGCGGCGAGGCCCGCGTACACACCGAGCGCGAATCCCACGAAGTTGAGCTTCGTCAGGAAGCCGATCGCTATCAGCAGCCCCAGCACGACGGCGAGACGTCCCGAGAGGCCCCTGGAGAAGGCGCGCGCGAGACAGTAGAGCGTGGCGGCGGCAACGGCGTAGAGCATCGATTCCGGGTTGACGCTCCCGGACATGAACGCGAGCAGCGGCTGCAGGGCCACGCACAGGGCGCCGACGGTCGCGGCCCACGGTGGGCGCGGCAGGATCTCGCGCAGGAACAGGAACGTGAACAGCGCGGTCATCGCTCCGAAGACAGCCCCCACGAGCCTCATCAGCTGCAGCGCGGTGAGCATGTTGCCGCTCGCCAGCTCGTAGGGGATCGTCTGTAGGGCGTAGTACAAGGGCGGCTCGGACGTGGCGATGCCCGCTCCCCCGGTGCCGATGCGTGACTTGCCCGCGTTGACGTCGTTGATCAGGGTCCGCTGTTCCGCCGCCGTCGAGATCGCCGGCGAATGCGGCACGAACCTCACCCCGTAGTAGTCGATCCCTTCCATCACGAGCGACTCCTCGGGTGAGTACTCATCGTCCCTGCCCGAACCCGAGGGCAGGGCGCCGGTTTCGGCAAGCTGCTCGACGTAGGCGAAGTGATCGACCTCGTCCTTGCCCTCGAATGGCGGCGTTATCAGCGACCACGCCGTGGCGTTCAGAAGTGCTATGAGCGCACACATCCAGGCCGCCGCGGGGAGTCGTGGCAGCAGACGCCTCATGGCAGCTCGCGCGACGTCACTCGCAACGCCAGGGCGCCCACGGCGAACATCAGGGCGAAGATGAGGAACGCGATCCACGTCCCACTGAAGGACCGGCCCAGTCCCATGTGTTCGGCCACCGACCGTGTGCGAGACCACCACGAGCCCCGGCCCCCCGCCACGTATTCGACGCCGACCCTGCCCGCAAGCACTTCGTTGCCGGCGTTCGCCGGCGTCAGGGCGCTGCCCTGCAGCAGCACCGCCGCTTCCCGCACCGGCGCGGGCGTGCCGAGGATGATCACCGGCTCGGTATTCGGTCCGATCGCGAAGCAGAGCGTCACTTCGGAGACGGCATGAGCCAGTGGCCTGACCGCCACCGTTACGGAATCGCTCGTCCAATCGGCGCCGCGGCGACCTTCGGCGAGCACCTGCGTACCACGGAACAGCTTGACGCGCACGTCGAACCCGAGGAACGCCCACGTCGAGAGCCTGATCGCGGACACGCCCGCGGGCAGTTCTTCATTGCCCTGGCATACCGCGATGTCGCCGGCGAAATGGTCGAGGACGGTTTCGGCTCGAGCGGCCACCCGGAGGACACGGGGCGGCGAGCGCGTGAGCATCACGGCGCCCACCACAACCAGGAGCGCGATGCCGGCGACAAGCGTTACCGTGACGTTTCTCATAGCTCCCGGGCCTTCGGCGCGAGGTCATCGATCCCCGCTCGGGGAGCAAGCTCTATAGGCGGGGCCTGCGGCGGTCAAGCTCGCCGCCTCCCCGCCCATCGGGGCGCGGAGGCGAACCCGTGACGTGTCTCCGATTGTCCGCTCGTCGAGCGTCCTCAGCGCGCGGCCGTCACCGTGCCGCGAGCTGCCCGCCACGATACTGCGGATGCAGTACGTCGAACACCGGCACGTCGGCGATCGCGTCCGTCAGCAGGCGCCGCAGCTCGGCGGAGTCGAAGCGATGGGACTCCGGAGCGAGCGGATTGACGGTGATGGCCTCGAGCTCGATCGGCTTCAGCGTCCGCAGCCGGATGCCCTGGCGGCGGTACCACTCGAGGCCCCGTTTGAACAGGAACACGCGGGTCGGGTCGGCGACGACGAGCCCGAGCTCGCGGTGACGATGCTGCAGCGGGTGAAGGAGTCCGCGCAGGAAGCGGTCCGGCAGGGCGCCGGCGACGATCAGCCAGCGCGCCTGCGGGTGCTCGTCCAGCAGCTGCGCGATCTGCTCGGCCTCGGCCGAGAGGACGAAGCGGGGCGGCAGCGTGACGGTCTCTCCCCGCTCGTCGACCAGTAGGCTCGCTCCCCCAGCCCTCGCCGCCAGCGTCCGCAATCCTCGCTCGGCGTCGAGCGCGTCGTCGAGGGCCGGCAGACGCACCAGATCCACGGCGTCCTTCGTGTGTAAGACGACTTCGCCGATGTCGCGGTCGAGCACGGCGCCGGTCGCCATCACGAGGCCGTCGGACACGTCGGGCGAGGAGGCCGCCCGGCGGTCGACCGCGCCGTCGATCAGAACCTGCTCGGCGCCGTGCGCGAGCATCGCGTCGCAGACCGCGCGCACGTCCGCCGCCGCGCTCGGGCCCGCGACCTCGATCGCGCCCGGCTCCCGCACACGCGCGACGAGCACACGCCCCAGCGGCGTGCGCACCCCCGTCTGCTCGATCAGCTCGTGCGGGATCGCGCTCGCGCGAAGCAGCGCATCGGTGGTCGCCACGAGGCTCCCTGCAGCCAGGCGCACGCGCGGCTTCTCGATGCGAGCGTCGATCACGTCGCGCTCCTCGCCGTCGCGGCCCACGGAGGTCACGCCCACACGGCGGCCCTGCTCCTCCAGCTCACGCAGCAGCGCCCCCAGCGTCTCGGTCTTGCCCGTGTTCTTGGCAAGGCCCACGAGCGCCAGGCGCGTGGTCGACGCCGTCACTTGCGAGAGCAGCACGAACAGCAGGCTAGCCGTAATAGCGCGCCACGACCTGGAGCTGGCTGAAGACGTCGTAGGCCACGAACAGGACGACGATCAGTGCGCCGACAGGGGGGCCGAGGCGCCGCCCCGCGCCCCGCGCCGCGAGTGCGATCGCGGCCGCCATCAGGGGGAGCAGCGGCAGTACGTAGCGGGGCTCGGCGAACCCCGCCGCCTGCGCTGGGAAGGTCGAGTATGAGCTCACGCCGATCAAGACCAGCAGCCCGAGCGCCATCACCGCGTACGTGCACAGCTCCACCGCGCGGCGGCGCAGGGCCGCCCGACCCACCAGCAGCGCGCGCAGAACGAGCGCCGCCAGCACTCCGGCGGGTATCAACGCGAGGTCGTACACCCAGCCGGGGAAGAAGGTGTCCTCCCAACCGTACTGCCCGACCAGGCCGTTGAACCAGAGATCGCGCGCAGAGGATACGTCTGCGAAGTCTCGGTGCATGCCCGGTAGCGGCGGCAGGTAGAGCTGCCAGACGTAGCTGATCTCGGCGCCGGGGGAGGACGAGTGGGTCGCCGATTCAACCGCAGCTGAGGCGGGTCCCAACCCGGAGCGGCCGGAGATCAGATTGACGAGCACGTAGAGACAGAGCGGGCTCGCGACCATCGCGAGCCCGATCACGAGGGTGCGAACGGCCACGCGGCGCGAGGATCGGGCTTCCCGCACGGCGAGCACGGCCAGAGCAAGGAGAATGCCGGGCACCAGCCCCAGGAACGTGAGCTTCGTGAGCAACCCGATCGCCGTCAGCACGCAGCAAGCTGCCGCGAGCCGTGGCGTGAGTCCACGTCGAAACGCGCGGGCCAGGCAATAGAAGGCGGCGGCTGAGACGGCAAACAGCATGGCGTCCGGGTTGACCCCGCCGGATGTCGAGGCGAGCAGCGGGGCCAGCGCCACGGAGAGGCCGCCAACCGTCCACGCCCAGGGGATCGCCGGGAGCGTCTCGCGCAGGAACAGGAAGGTGAACAGTGCCGTGGCGCCCGCCATCAGCGCACTCAACAGCCGCATCAGCTGCAGCTGGACCAGCACCCCGCCGGCTGAACCCAACTCGTAGGGAATCGTCTCCAGTGCGTAGTACAGGGGCGGCTGTGAGGCCGCGACGCCTGCGGCGCCCGTGGCTCGCCGGGAGGAGCCGGCGGGCGAGGCGAGATCCCTTTCGAGTGCTCGCTGTTCGCCGGCTGTGGCGATCGGCTGGTTCTCGGGCTGGCGCGCGACCTGTTCGCTGCGCAGAGCGCGCAGCGCGAGCTGCTCATCGGGCGAGAACTCTTCGCTGCCCGAGGATGGCAGGCGTCCACTGTTGGCGAGCTGCTCGACGTAGGCGAAGTGAGCGGGCTCGTCCGTCACCTGGAAGGGCGGGGTCGTGAACGACCAGCCGATCGCGTTCAGAGCGGCGACGAGGGCGCACACCAAGGCGGCGAGGGGAACCCTGCCGAGGATGAAGGCGACGAGGCGCGACCGGCTGGCTCGCTCGTCAGAGAGCTCCAGTCGCCCGCGCTGTGCCAGGCTCATGTCAGCTCACAGACGGTCAGCCACAGTGCAAGCGCTCCGGTGGCTGCCGCCAGCGCAGCCACCAGCAGCGCGATCCAAACGCCAGCCCAGGCGCGACCCAGTCCCATGCGCTGGGCGACCGACGACGCCAGCGACCACCAGGACGAGCGACCGGTCTGCAGGTATTCGACGCGTACCCTGCCCGGGAGCGCTCCCACCCTGCTGGTCGCCGCGACGTTCGTCGGCGTGTGTTCGCCCAGCGCTGTGACGCTTTCGTCTTCGCCTGTGAACGAAAAGCAGACGGTCGCGTCGGAGACCGTGCGGGGCAGCGGCTTCACGTGCACGGTGACGGTGGCGGCACCCCAGCCCGCGCCCCGCTCGCCGTCCGTCACCATCCGCCCACCCGAGAGGACCTCGACGATCAGCTTGGGGCCGAGGTCGGCCTCCAATCCGAGACGCAGCGCCGACGTGCCCGCCGGCAGCACTTCGTTCGCCTGGCATACATCCGCGCTGCCGGGTGTGCTCGCTAGTTCCCGCTCGGGATTCGCCTCGTTGCTCCTGGCCAGGAGAGGGGGCGCGCGCGTCAGCACGATTCCCACTCCTGCCGCGGTGACTGCGAGCCCCGCCACGAGTGCGACCCTGACGCTGCCCATCGGCGAGTGCTATTCAACGGGTGGGCCGCTGTCAACGACGCGGCACTGGCGTCCGAGCGCCTGCCGCGCAACCGCGGCGCGGCGTCTCCAACTGTCGGTCTACGCCTGTGTCGGCGCCGGCTCGTGCGCTTGCGAGACCCGCGCGACCCGGCCGGCCCGCTCCGCCAGCTCGCGCACGATGAACGTGGCCAAATGCTGCGGTTCGGTGCCTTTGGAGAAGCCCGCGTCGTAGCCGAGCTCCTTCGCCAGCTCGCCCGTCACGCGCGGCCCCCCACAGGCGAGGATCATCTGCGCGCGCCGGCCCTCGGCCTCGACCATCTCGACGAGCTCCGTCAGGTTGTGCACGTGCAGGTTCTGCTGGGTGACCGTCTGGGAGACGAGCAGCGCGTCGGCGCCCACCTCGATGGCCTTGGCCAGGAGCACGCTGTTGGGCACCTGGCTGCCGAGGTTGTACGTTTCGAAGCAGCGGTAGCCCTCGAGTCCGTGGTGGCCGTGGTAGCCCTTGAGGTTGAGCATCGCGTCGATACCCACGCTGTGGGTGTCCGAGCCGGTGCTCGCGCCGACGACCACGATCCGCCGCCCGCCGAAGCGATCGCGGGCGAAGCGTTCGATCTCGTCCTCGCTCATGTACTCGATGTCGAAGCCCTCGCCCTGGAGCGCCGCGAAGTCCACCGTCCGGGTGCAGCGCCCGTACATGACGAAGTACGTGTAGCCCTCCGTCAACTGCTCGTAGTGGACGACCTCGGGCTCGTCGAAGCCCATCGCGCCCGCCAGCTCGAGCGCGGCACGACGGGCGGCCAGCGAGTAGGGGACGGGCAGCGTGAAGCTGAGCTGGATGAGGCCGTCGTCGAGGTGGTCGGCGTAGGGCCTGACCGCAGAAAAATCGACCTCACGCATGGCGTGCCTCGAATTCGTCGCCGAGTGCGGCGGCTGCGGTCAGTGGCACCTCACGCATAGCTCGCCTCGTCCGCGACGGCCGGGTCGCCCATCAGCTCGACGACCGGATTGAAGTAGCCCTCGTCGGTGGCGATGATGCCCTCGATCCCGCGGCCCTCGTCCTCACGGCGGCTGACGTCGCCGAAGGTGGCGCCGGCGATGGCCTCGAACAGGCCGCTCTCGGCGATCCGCTCGAGCAGCACGCGGGCGCACCCGAGGACATCCTGGGCGTGGGTCTGGATGATGCCCCCGCGCTTGAACTCGATCTCCTCGCCAAGGTCCTGGGCGGCGTTGAACACGTAGTCGACGTTCTGGAGGCCGAGCACGCGGTCGTGGATGTGGGGGGTGAAGATGCCCTCGGTGGGGACGCCGATGGTCTGGATGCCCTGGCCGGTGGCGACGGTGACGAGGTTGAACAGCGTGTCGGCGGCGTGCGTGCGGAACAGGTTGCCGTCCATGTGGCGGGTGGGGGGCATGTACTTGACGGGGCACCCGGGGAACAGCTCGCGGGTGAGCTGCGCCTGCGCCCACTCGTAGAGCAGGCCGTTGGTGACGGGCACGTCGATCTCGAAGGCGTCGCCGAGGGCGATCTGGGCGTCGGGGACGCCGGAGTCGCGGGCGAGCTGGTGGTTGATGAACTGGGAGGCGGTCACCGACGGGGCCGCCTCGAGCGCGTCGGCGGTGCGCAGGTAGTTGTCCTCGCCGGTGTTGATGACGACGCCGAAGTGGCCGTTGATCATGCGCGAGACGCGCTGGTCGATGAGGCCGCGGAGGATGTTGATGTCGCGGTAGAGGATCCCGTAGAGGGCGTCGTTGACCATGTTGTCAAAGCCCTCCCACGCGCCCATGACGGCGATCTCCGACATGCACAGCCCCGAGCAGAAGCTGGAGAGGCGCACGTAGCGCCCGTGAAGCTCTGACCACTCGTCCATGGCCTCGCGCATGATGCGGAAGTTGGCCTGGGTGGCGAACGTCCCGCCGTAGCCCTCGGTGGTGGGGCCATAGGGGACGTAGTCGAGCAGGCTCTGGGCGGTCGAGCGGATGACGGCGACGATGTCCCCGCCGGCCTCGGCGACGGCCTTGGCGTGGACGACGTCCTCGTACACGTCGCCGGTGGCGGTGAGCACGTAGCGCAGCGGTGTGGCGGCGTCGCCGAGGCGCTCGCGCATCGCGCGGCGCTCGTCGAAGCGCAGGGAGATCTCGCGCAGGCGCGCAGCGCACTCCTCGTTGACGCGCTCGCGGATCGCGCCCTCCTCAGCGGCGTCCTCTCCCCTAGGAGACGGTGCGGCGGCCTCCCCCTCCGGGGACGATGCCAGGGCATACAGGTCGAGCTCGCCCGCGCTGACCGCCTCCGCGATCTGCTGCGGTGAGCGGCCCGTCTGCAGCATGGCGTTGCCGAGCCAGTGGGCCACGCCGCGGCCGAGCCCGCCGCCGGCGTGGACGTGATCGACGAGCACGTTGGGGAGCGGCGCGTCGAGATCGTTGGCGCCGTCCACCCCAAGCAGCCGGGTTACGCTGCGCTCGACCGACACGGTGGTGTGCCCGGCGATCCGCTGGGCGACCTGCGCGGCGATCTGCCTTGCCGCCTGCCGGCAGGCATCGACGACGCCCGGGTCGAGGTCGAGCTTGGAGGTCATGAGACACCCTTCGGATGTGCTCTGGGCGCACTTGAGGCGTGCCGGGCGGCGGCGGGGGCAGTGCCGGGTGCGGTTGCGATGCTCACCGGAGGTCCTTGACGATCGGGAAGGGGATGACCTCGCGGAGGGTGTCCCGTTCGGTGAGGATCATGACCAGGCGGTCGACGCCCATGCCGCCGCCGGCGGTGGGCGAGTAGCCGTACTCGAGCGCGCGAGTGTACTCCTCGTCGTTGGGGTGGGGGACGTCGCCGTCGTCGACGGCACGGCGCTTGCGCTGGTCGACGAACCGCTGCCACTCGTCGACGGGGTCGTTGAGCTCGGTGTCGCCGGAGACGAGCTCGATGCCGCCGATGACGGCGTCGAAGTGCTCGGCCAGCTCCGGGTGGACGGAGTGGCGCTTGGTGATGGGGAACGGCTCGAGCGGGAAGTCGAACACGTGGGTGGGCTGGTTGATGGTGCTCTCGATTTTCTCGGAGTAGATGTCGGCGACGACGTCCGCCCAGGTGGCGCCCGGGTCCATCGGCTCGTCGAGCAGCTCGGCGAGCTGCTCGCGGGTACAGGACATGAAGTCGACGCCGAAGCGCTCGAGGATGAGCTCGCGCATGGTGATCCGCCGCCAGGGCTTGGCGAGGTCGATGTCCTCGCCGTTTCGCTTGATGACGGTGCGCCCGATGGCGGCCTGGGCGACGTCGCGGAACATCTCTTCGGTGACGGTGGCCACGTCGTTGTAGTCGGAGTACGCGCACATGAACTCGATGATGGTGAACTCGGGGGAGTGCTTGGGGGAGATGCCCTCGTTGCGGAACACCTTGCCCATGTCGTACACGTTCTCCATGCCGCCGACGATGCAGCGGTTGAGGAACAGCTCGACGGAGATGCGCAGGTAGAGGTCACGGTCGAGGGCGTTGTGGTGGGTGGTGAACGGCCGCGAGCCGGCGCCCCCGGCGAGCGACTGCAGGGCGGGCGTTTCGACCTCGATGAAGTTGCGCTCGTTGAGCCACTTGCGGATCTCGAAGACGATCCTGTGGCGTTTGATGAAGAGGTCGCGGGTGTCCTCGTTGGCGAGCAGGTCGAGCTCGCGGTAGCGGTAGCGGGTGCCGGTGTCGCCGAGCCCGTGGTGCTTGTCGGGCGGTGGGCGCAGGGCCTTCGTGAGCAGGGTGCACTTCTGGATGGCGAGCGCGAGCTGACCGCGCTGGGTGACGTACACGCAGCCGTCTACGGCGACGATGTCTCCGATGTCGAGCGCTAGGACGCGGTCAAAGACCTCCTGCCCGAGCGCGTCCACGCGGGCGACCACCTGGATCGTGCCTGACAGGTCGCGGACGTCGAGGAACGCGGTCTTGCCGTGCCCGCGGCGGGAGATCAGCCGACCGGCGATCTGGTGGCTCAGCTCGGGGTGCTCACCGGCCTCGAGCCGGGCGGGGTCATGGGCGGCGAGCACGTCGGCGATGCGCGTTCGGGTCGCCCACAGCGTGACCGCCGGGTAGGGCTCGATGCCTTCCGCGCGCAGGCGTTCCATCTTGGCGCGGCGTTCGTCGAATTCCCCCTCTCCTTCGGGGGACGATGCGACCGTGCCGTCGATGGCTTGACCGTTCAGGGGCTCCGCCGGCGGAGCCGGCTCCGCTTGCGGGGTCGGCCGTGGCGAGAGCCCGGCGGCCGGCGTGCCGGGTGCGTGCTCGTCATGCTCCTGTTGCTGCTCGGGTGTTGGCATATCGAAGACGATCCTCCCAGGTGGCGTGCGCTTGTCAAGCGGCGTTTCAGGCCCGCCCCGGGCGGCCGGGCTCGGCCGCGGGGCGCGGGATTGGGGCGGGCATGTGGCTGGTGGCGGCGGCCCGCGGCTCAGGCCATCGGCAGCGACATGCCCACGGGTTTGGCGCTCTCCGCGGGCGCCGCGGGCGCGACTTCCCCCTGCGGGGAGGATGCAACGAGCGGGAGGATGGGCAGCTCGCCGGGCGCCTGCTCGGGCGCTAGGGCGACGATGCCGCGGGCGACGTGGAGGATGGCCTGGGAGGCGGGATCGCCGGCGTCCTCGATGACGAGCGGCACGCCGCCGTCGGCCTGCTCGCGGAGGGGCATGGTGAGCGGCACGTTGCCGAGGAGCGGCACGTCGAGCTCGTCGGCGAGCTCCCGCCCGCCGCCCTCGCCGAAGATGGCGAAGCGCTCGCCGGACGGGGTGGTGAAGCCCGACATGTTCTCGATCACACCGCCGATCTCCAGGTTGACCTTGTGCGCCATGTGGGCGGCGCGGCGGGCGACCTTCTGTGCGGTGGGCTGCGGCGTGGTGACGATCAGGAACTGCGCCTGGGGCAGCAGCTGGGCGAGCGTCATGGACACGTCGCCGGTGCCCGGCGGGAGGTCGACGAGCAGGTAGTCGAGGGCGCCCCATTCGACGTCCTGGAGGAACTGGGTGAGCGCCTTGTGGAGCATCGGCCCGCGCCACACCACGGCGGCGTCCTCCTCGACGAAGAAGCCAATGGACATGACCTTCACGCCGTGGGAGGTCAGGGGGATGATCTTCCGCTGCGGCGAGACGTCCGGCCTGGTGGCGCCGAGCCCGTACATGCGGGGGATGGAGTAGCCCCACACGTCCGCGTCGAGGACGCCCACGCGCTTGCCCTCGCCGGTGAGCGCCGCGGCGAGGTTGGCGGTGAGCGTGGACTTGCCGACGCCCCCCTTGCCCGAGCCGATGCACAGGACGTTGGCGACCTGCGCGAGCGCCCCCGCCGGCAGGTTCGCCCGGCCGAGCTTGTGCTGGAGGGCCGCCTTCTGGGTGTCGGTGAGGACGTCGAAGTACACGTTCACGTGGGTCACCCCGTCAAGCGGGGCGACGGCCTCCGCGACGGCAGTCTGGAAGTGGCCCTTGATCGGACAGCCGGGCGTGGTGAGCGAGACGGTCACGTCGACCACGCCGTTGGCGCTCACGTCGATCGCGCGCACCATGTCGAGCTCGACGATCGAGCGGCGCAGCTCCGGATCGATCACGACCTCGAGCGCCCTGCGGATCTCGTCCCTGTCGGTCACGCGCCCATTGTGGCAAACCGGGACTCCGCTATCGGGGGAGAGCGTCGAAGAGGCTCTTCGCCAGTTGCGTATCGCCGGTGAGGCGCAGCCGGCTGCAGTCGCCCGCGGGGCCAAGCGCGGCGATCCAGGCCTGCTCGTCTCCTTCGACGAGGGCGCTGGCCTGCTCGCGCCGCTCTGCCCTCCTCGATCCGCTGTGGCGACGGCCGACCTTCGTGTCCTGTGTTCGTCCGGTGAGCAACAGGCGCCCCCGGCGGACGCGGTAGACGTGGCTGAGCGGCGGGTCGGCTCCGGCGAGGACCACCTCCACCAGGCCGCTGGGCAGCCGCGTCTGCCCTTCGAGAAGAGCTGGCAGACTGCGAAGCAGGAGGCCCACATCGACCTGCTCTCGCGCCGTCGGCGGCGACCAATGGTTGCGCATCCCCCACCGCGCGAGCACCCCGGCGACTGGCAGCAGCTCCCGACCCGCGTCGGTGAGCTCGAGCTCCACGCGGGGCGGCATCTCTTTGAAGCGCGTGCGGGACACCAGCCCGAGAGCGACCATCCGCTGGACGTGGCGCTCGAGCACGCCCGTGCTGACCCCGGGCAGGCGCCTTTGCAGGCCCGTCAAGCGCATCCTGTCGGAAGCGAGAGCCAGCACGATCATCAGCGTCCAGCGGTCGCCGGTCGCGGCCAAGGCACGGGCCAGCGGCGTCCACGCCCGGTGTGGCCGTGGCTGTGAGGGCTGCTCGCTGCCAGTGGTGAGCTCCAGTAGTTCGTTAATCCCCGCCTGCAGCATGGGACAAGGCTAGTTCTATTTATTCGTATGATGAAAGCGAATATGTTCTTTGTTCCTGACTCCCGCGGTGGGCGGTCCACCGTCGGCTCCAGCGGTCGCAGGCCTTCGCGCCTCCCACTCTCGGTCTCCGCAGGATGCCCGGAGCAGCTAAGCGCGCTTGCCGCGGCAATAGAGCTCGAGCGGAGTGAGAAACGCGCCTTGGCGCTGGGCTCTCATGGAAGTAGGGTGTTAACCAATGGGCAAAAGGGGACGGTTTTTCTCAGCAATCGAAGTGATATCGGTGCTCGCGGCCGTGCAAGCGGCCGATGGTGCCGCGCAGCGTTTTGAACCGATTTCTCCGGCGGGTGAGGGCGAGCACAGCGCGGCCTCACGAATTGCCTTGGCCCGCTGGACGCGTCGTTCCGCTGCTGACTGAGAAAACCCGTCGCTCACGGAGCCTCCCTGTCGCAAACCCCGCCGACGTCCAGTCCGGTCAGCTCACTGGCTCGACTGCAGGCGAAGGCGTGTCTGTCACTGTGACCACACGCGTGGCCGCAGAGACGAGCAAGCGCGACAGGGCAACACAAAATCAACCAAGCAGGCGGAGCGGCGCCCGTAGTTCAGGAGGCCGCAAGGCCCGCTCACGTCCTCCTGAACTACAAGGAGAGAGATGATGAGCGTTCGAAGATTGGCAGCGGCGGCCCTCGCGGTCTGTGGACTCGCACTGGCGCTGGCCTCCACGGCTGGGGCCAGTCCGTACAAAGCCTCCGGGCGTTTACGTTCGCATTTACAGTGCCGATCGGGGTCGGCCTGAATCAGGCGACAGGCGCCGTGTACGTGTCCGAGGAAGGGTCACATAAAATCCTGCAGTTCAATACCACCGGCGAAGCCGCGCCCAAGTCTGAAGAGGAAATGCCGGATGGTGCCGGGTACGAGGTCGCGGTGGACAACAATCCAGGGAGCCCGTCCTACCAAGACGTGTACGTCGCCACTGAAGAAGTCGGTGTGGTGTACAAGTACAAAACCAAAGCGGGTAAGGAACTCGAAGCAGACCCGACAGAACTGCTCTTTCCGAAGGCGACGGGGGTGGCGGTGAACGTCAAAGGCGACGTGTACATTGCGAGCGAGGCGGAAGGCAGGGTCGGGGAGTTCTCCCCAACAGGCAAGCCAATAAACGAATCGCTGATCACCGGGCTGGTGGAACCGCTGGGTTTGGCAGTCAATGGCTCTGGCGATATCTACGTCGCCACGACGGTGGGCACGTTCGAGTATGAATCGCATCGCCCCATGCGAAGCGCTCGGCAAAAGCACGGACGTCGACCGCAGTGTCGCGGTCGACTCCGAAGCAACGTATTTGTCTCGGATTCAACGCAACAGGTGGTCCACGAGTATGGGCCTGGAGCGCATGCGGCGATATTGAACCCAGAACTCGAAGAAGGGACCTTCGACTACCCATATGGGCTCGCGATCGCCAACACCAGCCACACGCTCTACCTAGCCCAGCTGGGAGGCACGACCATCAACATCTACAACCGGGCTGCCACCGGCGAAGCACTGACAATCAATAAGGACCTCACCAACGAAGGCGAAGGCACCGTAACATCCGAACCCTCCGGGATCGGATGCGGGGAAACATGCTCGCATGAATTCACAAAAGGCGAAAAAGTCAAGCTGACAGCGACACCTGCGGCAGGCTCGGAATTCGTCGAATGGTCCGGCGGCGGCTGCTCGGGCAAAGGGAAATGTGAAGTGACGATGAGCGCGCCGGTGGAAGTGACGGCCACATTCAACAAAATACCGCTCCCCAAGTTCCTGCTCACCGCATCGGTGACCGGCGAAGGCGAAGTCACCTCGGCCGGGACGATCAAATGCAAAGAAGGCGGATCGGCCGGGGAATGCACCGAAGATGTCGAAGAAGGCACAACGATCGAATTGCAGGCGACGGCAGAACTAGGCTGGACACTCCACGAATGGTCAACGGGACCCTGCAAAGGCACCAAAGTGGCCACGTGTAAATTCGCGATGCCGGCCGAAGCCGTCGACGCCAGCGCGGTGTTCGTAGAAAGCCACACCTTCCCGCTCACCGTCTTCGTGACCGGCGACGGCGAAGTCACCTCGGCCGGGACGATCAAATGCAAAGAAGGCGGATCGGCCGGGGAATGCGAAGAACAAGCAGAAGGCATAACGACCCTCACGGCGGAAGTCGGACCGGGCTCCGTGTTTGCCGGCTGGATCGGCTGCAAGAAAGCCACGGCGACCGAATGCAAAGTGGACGTGACCGCGGCAAGCGAAGTGACCGCCGTGTTCCTGAAAGAAGGCGTAGAGGGCACAGAAGGCCCGCAGGGCACACAAGGGCCCCCCGGCCCGCAGGGCAAAGCAGGTAAAGAAGGCACAGATGGCAAGGCGGGCGCTTCTGGCGCAGCCGGCGAAAAAGGCGCTAGCGGTGCTGCCGGTCCCGCCGGAGCTGTCGGTCCCGCCGGAGCACAGGGTCCCGCGGGTCCCGCCGGCGAGATCGAGCTCGTGACATGCAAGAAGGTCGGCAAGAAGGAGAAGTGCACGACCAAGCTCGTCTCGGGCACGGTCAAGTTCACGGCGTCGGCGGCGAAGGCGACGTTGTCGCGTCATGGCGTGGTGTACGCGGCTGGCATAGCGCGCGACGTACACGGTAAGACGAGCCTGCGGCTGCTGGCCGTGCGCAAGCTCGAGCCGGGTGCGTACGCGTTGACGCTGGTCAGCGGCTCGGGGCTGAACGAGCGCATCCGCACTGAGAAGCTCACGGTGAAGTAAGCCAAGGGCATCCCCTCCAGAAAATGACCCGCGGGCGGTGGGGGCCGCCCGCGGGTCGAGGGAGGAGAGGGTGCTACTACTGCCGGCGGGATATGAGGCCGGCAGACTCTCCCGCGTCGGCCCCTCTCGGACCGGGCGGGGGAAGCTTCGTGGCTCAGACGAGGCTCAGGATCCGCTCCTGGAGCTCGTTGGCCAGCTCGGGCACACGGTTGGCGAGGTCGCTGCTGCTCTTGGCGAGCGCCTCACGACGCTCTTCCAGCTCGCTCACCGTGCTCTCGATGCTGGTGCGGCGCTCGCGCAGCTGGCGCTCGACGCGCACCCGCGCTTTGCGCACCTCGCGTTCGAGGCGGCTGCGGGCGGTCGCGCCGCGGCGCTCGAAGCGGCGCAGCTGGGCCTGGGTCTTGGATGTGGAGGAGTAGGTGGAGAGCGTGTCGCTGACGCCGTCCACCACGCGGTCGCGGGCGATCAGCGCCGCGCCCACGGGGATCAGCACCGCGCGCTCGGCGTAGTCGCCGAACACCGCCGCCTGCGCCTGCCTGGCCGCGGACTCGCTGCGGTGGACCGTGCGCGTGCGGGTCGCGCTCGCGCTCGTCGCCCTGGACTTGGTGGCGCCACGGGAGCTCGCGCGTTTCGCCGGAGCTTTCTTGCCCGTCGCGGCGCGTTTGGCGCGGGGTTTCGATCCTGTGGTTTGAGAAGTGGTTGCTGTAGGCATGTGGAGAGGTCTCCTGTCTCTTCCTCGCCTGGAGCGAGGGGGAAGCTGGCTTTCTTATCGGCACCGGCTGCTGGTCTCAGCAGCCGAACACCTGTTTGTACCCCTTCATGAAGAGATCGTTACACGGGCATCGTAGCAGCCGGTGAAAACCCTGTAACCGCCGGGCGCGCGCGGTCTCGACTTTGTAACAGGAGGAACGTGCGTTCGACCCGTATTGGCGGGGTTTTCGGCCGAGCGGGGCTATGCAGCCGCGCTCGCGCCCACCACGCGGGCGACCCACAGCGACGGCCGCTCGAGCTCGATCGTGGTGGGCAGGGCCTCGGGCCCGCTCCACGCCAGCGCCAGCCCCTGGGGGCCGGCGGCGTCCACCACCGCGTCGCAGAAGTCGCGGCCGAGCTTGTACTGGCGCATCTTCAGCTCGAGGCCCAGCAGCCGCTCGAGCACCCGCCAGGGCAGGCCGCGGTGCTCGCGGCGGTGGGTCATGGCCGCCCGCAGGCGCGGCAGCGAGGGCAGCACCTCCGCGCCGATCGCGTCCATCGTGTGCTCCGCGTGACCCTCGATCAGCGACATCGCCGCCTGCATGCGCTCCACCAGCGCCCAGCGATCCTCGCCCAGCGTCAGGCGCAGCAGCTCGCCGCGGCGCGCGCGCTCCACCATCTCGCGCAGCTCCGCCGCGTCCGGCAGGCTCCCTCGCCAGTCGCCCATGTTCGGCAGGCTCGCCCTCCACCCGCCGCGCTCCCCGCCGTCGCCGTTCGCCCGCTCCTCGCCGTCTGCCCCCTCCCCGCCGTCGCCGCCCGTCATCGACACCTGCAGGCCCTCGATCAGCTCCGCCAGGATCCCGCCGAGGTAGTCGCGCAGCCACGGCGCGCCAGAGAACTGGACCGCGTGCGTGATCTCGTGGATGCTCACCCACAGCACCAGCTCGTCTCGGTCCACGTCCAGCGTGCGCGCCGCCTGCGCCAGGTTGGGCGCGAGCAGCAACAGCCGCGGTGTCACGTTCGCATCCAGCAGCGCCAGGTCGTACTGGCCGAGCACCCGCTGGGAGAGCATGCCCGCGAGGCCGCCGAGCTGCACCCCCAGCAAGAGGCCCGAGATCGACCGCAGCGGTCCCGCCAGGGGGCCCTTGCTCGCGCTCATCGAGTCGGTCAGCGGCGCCAGCATCGGGCGCATCGTCCGCAGGTTCGCCGCGATCCAGCCCGGACGGTCCACGAGCTCGAGGGCCGGCAGCTCGCCGGCGACCTCCAGGCCGCTGTACGCGCCCACCTTGCCCGCGAACTCCCGTGCCAGCGGCTCCACCGACGCGGCCCGCACTCCGCCGAACGGCGGCGAGCCGGCCATCAGCTCGCCGATCCGCTGCGCCGTGCCCCAATCGATCACGTCCATCCATTGAGACTAGCCTGCGGGCGCCGGGCTCCCGGACGGTGCGCGCGCGTATCCTTGGACGGTGGCCGCGTCCAGGACCGCCCACGCGCCGCCCGCATCGTCCCCGCAGGGGGAGGGGAAGGAGCGAAGCGGCGCGTTTCTCAAGCGCGCCGAGGTGCGCGACGTACTCGCCTGGCTGCGCCTGCTCGTGGACCCCCAGGACGCCGCCGCCGTCGTCCGCGCGCTCGCCCGCCCGCCCATCGAGCTGCGCCAGGTGGAGCTCGCCCGCGTCATCCAGGTCGCCCGCCGGCGCAAGCTCGACCTCGTCCTCGGCCTCGCCGCCGCCACCGAGTCCCCCCACGTGCCGCCCGAGGCCCGCGAGCGCATCCAGCACTTCGTCCTGCTCCACGCAAGCGCCGCCGCCGAGCTCGATACCGCCCCGCCCGACGTCTTCCTCGCGCGGCTCATCGAGCTGCTACGCGGGCGCTCGCGCTCGCTGCTCGCTCCCCGGGAGCTGGCCGAGCAGCGCGCCGACCTCGAGCGCCTGCAGCGCCTCGCCGTCGACTACGTCCGCGCCACGCCGCTGGCCGGTGCCCGCGAGCTCGCCCGGCATCTCGCCACCGTCGTGCCCGACGCGGCCGACGCGCAGGACGTGGCCGATGCGCAGGAAGCGCCCGACGCGCGGGACGTGCGACCGCGCTTCGAGCGCGCCACCCTCGGCGAGGGGGAGCCCACGCCGGTGGACGCGGGCGTCGGCGTCGCCCAGCACGCGAACTCCGATCTAGAAGATCTCCACACTCATGAGCCCGATCGAGAGCTGCACGCCGCGCTCGAGCTGCTCCGCGAGGAGGTGCTCGCCGGCGTCGGGCGCATCGGCGGGCGCCTCGGCGAGCTGCGTCTCGACACCGACCTCGACATCTCCCACGGGGTCGTCCGCTACCTCGAGCTGCTGAAGGTCTCCGCCCTGCTCCAGCGCCCTCCAGGCCAGAGCCTCGCCGACGCGCTCGCCGACGTCAACGCGCGGCTGCTCGCCGCCGTCACGCCACTGCAGCGGGAGATCCTGCTCACCTCAACGCTCGACCACACGCTCGCCGCCCCCCCGGACACCGACGGGCAGGATGCGGAGGACACCGCCGCCGCCCGCGCCGGGCAGCGCGCTCGGGAGAGCGCCGTCGCGCCCCGCGAGCAGCACTCGCTCGTCCCCTTCCTGCCCCGCAAGGGCATCGGCCTCGCGCTGTCCGCCTCCGACATCCACACCTACCGGAGCTGCCCGCTCCGCTACAAGTACGCCCGCGTCCTGCGCATCCCCACCGAGCAGACCATCCACCAGCGCTTCGGCATCGTCGTCCACCAGGTGCTCGAGCGCTACCACTCCTACGGCGGCTCCACCCTCGCCCAGATGCTCGACCTGCTCGACACCTGCTGGCGGCGCGGCGGCTTTGGCGAGGGCGAGCCCGTCGAGCGCGAGCTGCTGGAGAAGGCCCGTGCCGCGCTCACCCGCTACCACGCCCGGCTCGAGTCCCAGGACTCCCAGCCCGTGTGGTTCGAGCGCCAGTTCCACTTCCGGCTCGGCCCCCACCACCTGCGCGGGCGCGTCGACCGCGTCGACCGGCTGGGGGAGGGCGAGGACGCCGAGTACGAGCTCATCGACTACAAGACCTCCCGCCCGAAGACCGCCGAGCAGCTGCGCGACGACGTTCAGCTCTCGCTGTATGCGCTCGCTGCGCGTGAGGACTGGCGGTTGCCGTCCTCACGCCAGGCCTACTACTACGTGCTCGACGACCTCAAGGTGCCCGTGCCGCGTGACGAGCGCGATGCCCAGGCGGTCGAGGAGATCGTGCTCGAGGTGGGGGAGGGGATCCTCGCCCAGGCGTTCGAGCCCACGCCCTCGCCAGCCGCCTGCTCCATGTGCGACTACCGGATCGTGTGCCCGGCGGCCGAGGCGTAGGGCTCGCTCGTTGGTGCGGCGGCCAGCCCGATCGTCGCTCTGCAGTTGACGTGTCGCCGCTGCGCTGCCTGGTGCGTGGAGCTTTCCGATCGCCCCACGCACCACAGCCTGAATGCTGACAGCAACGCGACCCTACGGTGCTATCTCCACCTTTAACGTGAAGTCGAGTAACGCTTCGCCCGTTTGGGTGGCTTTTTCCGTGGCAGCGGCACCGAATTTGGCTCGGAGTTCGTTGCCCACGTCTTTGATCGTGTTTTCCGTCCCGGCTGCGTTCAGCTGCCATTTCGCCGTGAAGCTTAACGACATTTCGCCTCCGGGGGTAAGGGCGCCTGTCACAGAGCCGTACACTTTGACTTTGGTCCCAGCGCATTCGAATTCCGTTTTGTTTTCGCCGGCCGAGTTGCGAGGAGACACTAACAATCCGGCTTTGTTTGTGGACGGTCCTTCGTAGGACACGATTTTTGAGCTCACCGGAACCACGATTTCTTTGGCTGCGGCGCCCGTCGATTCGCAATTAATACTGCCAGGTGACTCTGTGCACCCTGTGTATTTAATCGTTGCAACGTCTTCCGTGGAGCTCGTTACCATGCCTTCGCTGGTGGCGCCGGTGCATTCGACTTTTTTCGCGCTGGCAGTGATGACCGTCGTGCCGGCAGCTTTGGCTGTGAACCTAGCTCCCGTTATTCCTTTTTCTTCGAATTCTTTCGTGCCGCCTTCTTTTAAGCACGATGCTTCGTTGTACTTGCCGCTTCCCGCGGTGACTTGAGCGCACTCGAAATTCCTCGCTCTTATTTCGTTCTTTGTCGTGAGCAGTTCCTGGCCCTTGAATGTCGAGAGGATCCCGAAGCCTTTGGCGGTCCCAACGTCGAGCAAGGGCTCGAAGTCAGTCCGGGTCGTGGACGTTTTGGGGCAGCTAGGCGTACCGCCGACATGCGTTCCCATCATGAGGAGTTCGTTGGTTGTGGTACGAAAGAAATAAGGGCCGCCGCTGTCACCTCCTTCCGAACACGCGCTAGTTTCGACGATGTGTTCGACTCCCGACCCCGTGACGTTGACAAGTAAGACTTCACCGCACTGTTCGCCGGACGTCGTACCCTCATGGCAGACCACCTGTCGTGGGACAACTTCTGCAGCTTCCTTGACGCCTTCGACGGCGTGAGGCGTTTTCGCTGTTCTCCCCCATTCGGCCACCAGGGCGGGTACGGGATCAGGAAGCCCTTCTCTAAAGAGGCTCGTAGCGCTGACCTTGATCTCGGCGACATCTTTTTGGGTGCCGTTGTACCGCCAGCCTTCTTTGCCGATTTCTTTCTGGGTTTCCCCTCCAGTTGGATATGCCGAAGTCAGTTTTGCCGTGACTGCTTCGCCTGCTGGCGGGATGTTTGGTAGACCGAAACAGTGACCGGCCGTGAGCACGTACGTTTCATTTCCTTCGATCAGCATCGGGCCAGCTGTACATCCACCTTGCCCTTCGGCTTTTACGCGAACGCCTGAAATAATCGTTTTTTCACAAAAGCCCTTTGTCGTGGTAAATGGTTCTTCGCAGCTCTTGGTGAGCTGCCGTTCGAGGCCGGGCGTTGAACTCGATGTAACGCTGATCAAGACGTTCACGTTGTCAGCGGCGGCGTCGCGTTTCAGAACGGCCCGTGTGGCGGTGGGGACGATTGAGTTCAGTGTTACAGATACGGCGTTGTTCTGAGCGTCGATTCCGGTAGTGGCTTCCCCATTTGCCACGAGGCTCGCAAGTTTGTTGTTCCAGTAGCCTTGAGCCCGTATGAGCGCAGCCCACGTCGAGCGCACGGGTGTCTCGACAACGTCGTCTGTGAGTCCGACTTCCGCGACGAGTCGCCTGACGGTCTGCCTGTTCGCGTCGGATGTCGCGCCGATGTGAAGCGTTGCGGTCCCAGGTTCGAACCAGGCCCCTGCGTAGGCGCCCTCGAGAGCGGCTTCTACCTTGCTCACGAGATGTGTCTCCGCGACCTGTCCTTGCAGGCTCAAAAGCTGACTGGCACGACCTGGCGAAATGCCCTGACTCGTGAGCACGGCCGTTTCGTTAGCAAAAGGGGCACGCGCGCGCGAGTAGGTCGGCAACTGAGCATAGGCTGTCGACGCCGCTAGGACGCCGATCGCGATCGATAACGCAGAGAGCGCCGCTGAAAGCTTGATGAGTCTCATTTTGTGCTACCCCCGTTCATCAGATGAAAGTTGAATCCGAGCCGCACCTGGCCGCATCCAGCATCCCGCTCGAGTTGGGCGGGGAGGCCGGCGACTAGCGCTTGCGATACCGACAGTATGCGACCGGCAGCGCAATGCTCATGTAGTAGCGCGCCACCGATGGCGAGTCAAGTAATAACGGCGACTGTCTCTGACGGGTGCGAGTTGTGTGAGAGCCCTACTTTCCCTCGCGTCCCCGCTGGCGCAGGAACCGCTGGAATTCACTCGCCAGGATGTCCCCCGACGGGACGTCCTCGGGGATGTCCTGCTCTTCGCTGTCCGCCGCCTGCTCGAGGCGTTCCACGAACGCCTGGATGTCGGGGTCGCTGCGCACGGCCATCCCCACCTGGCGTTCGTAGTCCGCGGCCGAGGTCTCGAGCTCTGACACGTCCACGGACACGCCGATCAGGACTTCGATCCGCCGCAGCAGCGCCAGCGCCGCCTTCGGGTTGGAGGCCGCCGCCACGTAATGGGGCACCGCCGCCCACAGGCTCGCCGAGGGCAGGCCCGCCTGTGCGCACGCGGTGTGCAGCACCCCCACGATGCCCGTCGGGCCCTCGTAGCTCGAGGCCTGGATGCCGAGGCGCTCGAGCAGTGCCGCGTCGGAGGCGTGCCCGCTCATCGCCACCGGGCGCGTGTGCGGAACGTCCCCCAGCAGCGCCCCCATCGTCACCACCACCTGCACCCCCAGCGCCTCCGCCAAGTCCACCATGTGGCTCGTGAACGCCCGCCATCGCATCGACGGCTCGACACCCTGCACGAGCACCAGGTCGCGCGGCGCGCGGGGGGCGCTCGCCTCGAAGATCTCCACCATCGGCCATCTGATCTCCCGCCGCTCGTCCGCGTCGAAGCGGATCGACGGGCGGTTGGCCTGGAAGTCGTAGAACTCCTCCGAGTCGATCCGCGCGAAGCGGCGCGCGTCCAGGGCGCTGGCCAGGAACGACACCGCGCTCGAGGCCGCGTCTCCCGCGTCGTTCCAACCCTGAAAGGCGCACACCATCGCCGGGGCCCTGAGGTCGTCCGGACGGCGGTCCCAGATCAACGGTTGCATCCGAATCACCGTACATCATGGGGCCATGAACACAGCCACGCATGCCCCTGCCGCTGCAGTCCTCCCGGCGCAGGAGGGCGAGCAGAGCGTCGCCACGCTGCGCGCCGACGAGGAGGTCGACGCCGTGTTCGCGTGCACCCGCAAGGAGCGTCAGATCTCCCGCGCGGGCACCCCCTATCTGACCGTCGAGCTGCGCGACAGCACCGGGAGCATCCGCGGGCGCGCCTTCCGCGACGCCGACCTGCTCGCCGGGCGCTTCGAGCGCGGTGAGCTCGTGCGCGCGCGCGGGCGCGTCCAGCGCTTCCGCGACGAGCTGCAGATCGAGCTGCGCGCGATCGCCCGCGCCGAGGGCGCCCAGGCCGACCCCACGCGCTTCCTGCCAACCGCCTACCGCGACCGCGACGAGCTCGAAGGCTTCCTCGAGCACCTCGCCCGCGAGGTCTATCACCCGGCGCTCCAGGCGCTCCTCCAGGCGCTGCTCGGCGACCGCGCCCTGCGCGAGCAGCTGCGGCTCGCGCCCTGCACGCCGCCCGTCGGCGGGGCGGTGGCCGCGCCCGGCGGCGTCGGCGGCGGGCGCGGCTCGGCGGGCGCGACGGCCGCCGGTCCGATGCGCGCCGGGCGCGCTCAGGGCGGCCATCACGCCTACCTCGGCGGGCTGCTCGAGCACACCGTGGCCGTCGCCACCATGGCCCTTGAGCTGTGCACGCTGCACCCGCGGCTCGACCGCGACCTGCTGCTGTGCGCCGCCATCGTCCACGACCTCGGCAAGACCCGTGAGTTCACCTACGGGGCCGAGATCGCCCGCAGCCGCGAGGGCAAGCTGCTCGGGCACGTCCAGCTCGGCCTGCGGGTGATCGCCGAGCACGTCCCCGACACGCTCGACGGCGAGCGCCGCCTCGCGCTCGAGCACTGCGTGATGCTCCACCACGGTCCCGAGCAGTCATCCGGGCAGCGCTTCGCCTCGGCCGAGGCGCTCGCCCTCTACCGCCTGAACGCGCTCGACGCACAGGTCAAGGGCGCGCTCGAGCACGGTGCCCTCGCGCTCGGCGCCTGAGCGCCTCGCCCCGCGCTCAAAGCTCCTCATCGCTGCCCAAACCGCCCGCGCCGCGCCGCGCCGGCGCACGGTCAAGCGGGTTCCTGGCGATGCCGATAAAAGCACTGTGATGGGCGATTCCGCCGTGCCAACAGTTGCCTCGCCGGCGCGCTCCGCGCCGGAGGGGGAGACGCGCACGCCGGAGGAGGCCATCGGGGCCGCGCCGGACGCCCCGCAGGACGACTCGCCAGACACCCGGCAGGACGACGCGCGGGACGCCCCGGGGGCCGGCGCGGGGGGCGCCCCGAGGGCTGGCGCGCGGGACGGTGCGCCAGAGGTCGAGCCCGACCAGGAGGGCGAGGCCAAGCGGAAGCGAGCCGGTGCTGAGGAGGGCTCGGCTGGCGCGCCCAAGGAGTTCCCCAACAACCGCAGGAAAAGCTCCCGCAGGGCGCCCGGCGAAGAGGCCAAGGGGCTCTTTCCGCCCCGCGCCTCCGGGCGTTCGACGCGCATGATCGGCGAGGTCGTGGTCGACCTCGGCCTGTCCGATCGCGATACCGTCGAGGAGGGCGTGGCGGCCGCCCGCGAGCAGGGGCGACCCACGGGCGTGGTGCTCGTGGAGCGCGGCATCCTGCGCCACGACCAGCTCGCCCGCGTCGTGGCCGAGCGCTTCGGCCTGGACTTCGTCGACCTGTCCGTCTACGACATCGACATGGGCGCCGTCAGCCTGATCGGCGTCCAGGCCGCCAAGCGCTACCAGGCGGTGCCCGTCGGCTTCACCGACGACGGCGCTGTGCTGCTCGCCATGGCCAACCCCACCAACGTGCTCACGATCGACGACGTCGGCATGATGACCGGCCGGCGGATCAGGCCGGCCGCCGCCTCCGTCGAGGATCTCAATCTGCTGCTTTCGCGCCTCGCGCGCATGGACGAGTCGATCGAGGACATCGTCGACGAGGACGCCGAGGAACAGGCCGAGCGCGACCTCTCCGTGGACGAGGGCGACAGCGACGCGCCCGTCATCAAGCTCGTCCACTCGATCGTCGCCCAGGCGATCCAGCAGGGCGCCTCCGACATCCACGTCAACCCCGAGGAGGGGGACACCAAGGTCCTCTTCCGCGTCGACGGCGTGCTCGCCCCCGCCGCCACCGTCAAGCGCAGGATGGCCATGGGCGTGGTCTCGCGCATCAAGATCATGGCCGACCTCGACATCTCCGAGCGGCGCGTGCCCCAGGACGGGCGCTTTGCGCTGACCGTCGACGGCCGGCGGGTCGACATCCGCGTGGTCACGCTCCCGCTCGTCAACGGCGAGGGCGCCGTCATGCGCATCCTCGACAAGGGCGGCAAGGTCCTCGACGCGGACAGCGCGCTCGATGGGCTCGGCATGCAGGCCGACAACCTCGAGCACTTCGATCGCGCGATCCACCGGCCCAATGGCGCCGTGCTCGTGACCGGCCCCACCGGGTCGGGCAAGTCGACCACGCTGTACGCCGCGCTCCACGCGCTCAACGACGGCGACCGCTCGATACTCACGATCGAGGATCCCGTCGAGCAGCGCATCGCCGGCGTCAAGCAGATGCAGATCGCCCCCAAGGCCGGCGTCACCTTCGACGTCGGGCTGCGCTCCATGCTCCGCGCCGACCCCGACGTGATCATGGTTGGCGAGATCCGCGACCGCGAGACCGCCCACATCGCCATCGAGGCCGCCCTCACCGGGCATCTCGTGCTCTCCACGCTCCACACCCGCGACGCCCCCTCCGCCCTCGGGCGCCTGATTGACATGGGCATCGAGCCGTTCCTCGTGTCCTCCGCCGTCGACTGCATCGTCGCCCAGCGCCTCGTGCGGGCGCTGTGCAAGCACTGCAAGCGCAAGCAGAACGTCTCGGAGGCCGTGCTCGCCGAACACGGCCTCGCAGGGGCCGAGCCCTACGAGCCCATGGGCTGCTCGCGCTGCGCCGGCTCGGGCTACCGCGGCCGTCTCGCCCTGTACGAGGTGATGACCGTGTCAGAACCCATCCGCGCGCTGATCCTCGAGCGCGCCGCCGTCGACGACATGGTCGCCGTGGCACTCGGGGAAGGCATGCGCCGGCTGCGCGACGACGGCCTGCAGCGGGTGCGCGAAGGCGTCACCTCGATCGCCGAGATCGAACGCATGACCTCGAGCCTGCTGTAGCTCTTCGACGGCCCCCACTATACAGTTTCGCGGGCCCCGACTATACAGTTCCGCAGCGGCTGACGAGGGCTTCGAGGGGACGGGTTTGGCAGCTCACCCGCCCCCTCGATCGCGGGGCTACTTCTTCTTGCTGGACTTCTTGCCCGTGCCCTTCTTGCCGTGCTTCTTGTGAGGGGGGCTCGCCGGCTTCGGATTCAGGCGGTTCCAGCCGGAGTCCGCGTCAGGCGGACAGCCCGTGGGACGGCCGATGTCGAACGGTCCCGAGATCGCCTGCGTGATGACACCTTTTTCGAGGTACGCATAGGTGACCGTCAGCAGCGGATCCACGCGCGGCTCCTTGCACAGCTTGGTCCCGATCGCGAACTGGCCGGTGACCGTGTCGTAGCCTTCCTTCGTTCCGCCCGTCGTCCCGACTGGAGGCGTGGATGGGGTGCCCGACGGCGGGCCGCCCGCGCAGTTGAGCGCATACCCTGGCACTTCGCCGAAGCACTCGAACGTGTCGCCCAGCGGGCCGCCCGTCGCGTTGCTCGTGACGGTCGGCTGCCCCGCGAGCCCCGTGAGCGGGACTTGGGTCTCAAGCTGGTAACCGGTGATCGGGCCGGTGCAGTAGAACTTGTATCGCACCTGCTGTTCTTCGCTGCCCGCTTCGGGTTCGCCCGCGGCGATGCTCCCGAGGCAGTTGTAGTTGTTGGGATTGCTTTCTTCGGCGTGGCTGATCGCCGGGGTCGCGAGAAGCAGGGCAACAAAGCCCACGATCGCGGCGAGCCACCATGTCGCTTTGCGGTGGGCTGTTTCGGATGGGTACAACGGGTGTCTCCGTTCCTTGGTTGATGGGTGGGTCGTCATCGCCGCAGCAGCTTTTCGAGGCTCTGCTTCGGTGAAGTGGGGTTGAAGGTGATCGTGGACCTGGCGCCGGCCGCGACGAACGGCGAGACGAGCAGCACGCCCGTCGGCGGCTGGGAGGTGAGCGTCGCGCTCGCCGTGCCCGCCGGCAGCCCGGTCTCGCCGGGCGCCACGATCGACGCGAACGTGATCACCACGAGTCCGTTTTCGCGGTAGCCGGCGGTGGAGGTGATCGTCGGCAGCGTCGCCTGCAGGAATTCGCTCGCCGCCGTGAGGGCGCCGGGCGTGTCGGGCTGGCAGCCGGCGCCGGCGGCGCCTTCGGGGCAGGGGGGCTGCACGATCGTGTTCACCAGCTGCGGGGAGCTGCCGGCGATCAACGGCGCCGAGTTGGCCAGCGCGCCGCCTTCCAGCGCCGACCATCCGCTCAGCAGCGTGCCTGCGGGCAGCGCGCTGGCGGTGATGTAGGGGGCGGAGGAGGCGTGCGCGGCGACTTCCGCGAAGCTCGAGTTGCCGAGCTCGATCAGCCACACTTTGCTGACCGGCGGCAGGGGCACCGTCTTGGTAGGGGTCGGGCTCGGTTTGCTCGTCGCCGGAGCGCTCGCTTCGGCCGGTGCCTGCGCGACCGCGGATTCCACGGCGTGGTGATGGCGGTGTCTGCGAACCCGGCTGCCTTCGGCCTCCGCCGTGGGTGTTGGCTGCGGCGTGCTCGCCGGCGGCTGCGCGGCCGGCGCGTGCTGCTCGCCGCGGAGCAGCGCCGGCAGCAGCGGCAGCAGCCGCCCGATCGCGAAGGAGGGGCTCGGCGCGGGCCCGATGGCCGCGCCCACGACCACGCCGATCGCGAGCATGCCCGCGGCTAGCACGGCCGTCATGCGCGCGGACGGCGTGAGCCGCCGGGCAGGCGTGGGGGTGCCCGGCGGCGCGGGCTCGCCCGCGCCGGTAGGCGGCAGCGAGTCGGAGGGCAACTTTGATGTTTCGGGTGGGTTGTTCATTGAGTCGAGTGGAATATCGGCAAACCGAGGAACACGGTCGACGTCCCCCAAGTTGTGGACCATGTCCACAAACTAGCTAAAGTCGATCAAGTCTATCGGGATATGCTATGTTAGCCGCTCGCAACTGTCAACCATTTGTCAATCGAACCCGAACGGAGCCTCTCTTCAATGCATCGATTTCGCCGTCTATCCCTCGCCTTCGCGGTGGCTGGCGTGGTCGGGGTTGCGGCGCCTGTGGCCGCCAACGCCACCGCCCTGGTCACCATCAGCGGCGCCACCTCCTCCTACCCGCTGGTAGCGCTGCTCACGGCCAAGTACGTGAAGCTGCACCCGCACAAGATCCGCTTCAAGGTCACCCAGGGTGGTACCACCGTGGGTATCAACGACGTCAAAGCCGGCAGCGTGACGATCGCTGACGTGGCGCAGGAACCGACGAGCGCCGACGCCGGGCTCACCTTCTACCCGATCGCCAAGTACGCCATCTGCGTGATCACCAACAAGTCGAACCCGGTGAGCAACCTGACCGCTGCACAGGTCACCTCGATCTTCACAGGTAAGACCAAGGAATGGAGCTCCGCACTCGGCGGCGCGACCGCCGCGGGCCCGATCACGGTGTTCAGCCGTACCTCGGTTGCCGGTGTGCTCACGAGCTTCAAGTCGCTGCTGCTGGAAGGCAAAAGCGTCGTCTCCTCAGCCACGGAAGAGGCGAGCGAGGGACTGATGCGACAGGCGGTCGAAAGCTCACCCACGGGGATCGGCTTCGTGTCGAACTTCCAGGCCAACAAAGGCGGGCTGAACGTCGCCTCGATCGGCGGCGTGGCGTGCAACCAGAGCACCGCTGCCTCCGGGCAGTACCCCGGTGTGTCGGTGTTCTACGAGGTCACCAGGGGCAAGGCCACGGGCGCCGCTTCCGCCTTCATCAACTGGGTCGACAGCTCCGCCTCCGCGAAAAAGATCATCGAGAGCCAGTGGGTCGCGATCCCGCCGGCCGCCTGAACGAGCCGATAGCCGAAACAGGATGAGCAGGCCGTGCCCCTAGAGCGGCTGCGCAAGCCCTGGCCAGACCACCGCGCCGAGCGTACGCTCGGCGCGGTGTCGCTTTTGGTGGGCGCGGTCATCCTGGCGATGGTCGTGTTCGTCACCGTGCGCGCCTGGCCGATCTTCGAGCACAACGGGCTCTCCTGGCTGGGGAGCGGAGGGAACCTCGAAGACGAGATAACCAGGATGACCGCGGCGTCCTCCAACCCCACGGCCGCCGACTACCACCTGCGCGCCTGGCCGGTGATCTACGGTGCGCTGCTGACCACCGGCATCGCCCTGGTACTAGGCCTCGTGCTGGCGCTGCTGTCGTCGATCTTCATCGTCGAGCTGGCGCCCGCCCGCGTCAGGAACGTCGTCATCCCGGTCGTGCGGCTGCTGGCGTCGGTCCCCTCGGTGATCTACGGCCTGATCGGCATCCTCGTGCTCGTGCCATACGTGGGCAACCACCTGGTCACCGAGCAGCAACGGCAGTCGATGCAGGGCACCGCCCAGCTGACCGGCGAAAGCCTGCTCGTGGCGGTGGTGATCCTCACGGTGATGATCACGCCGATCATGATCGCGCTGATCTGCGAGGCGCTCACCGCCGTTCCGCCCTCGTGGCGCGAGGGCGCGATCGCGCTCGGCCTGAATCCGCTGCGGGCCGTCAGGGCGGTGACGCTGCGGGCGATCCGCCCGGCGATCGTCGCCGCGGCCGTGCTCGCGACCGCGCGCGCCCTGGGCGAGGCGGTGATGATCTCGATGGTCTCTGGCGGGAAGTTCTTCACGCCGAGGCCGAGCGATGGGGTGGTGTTCCTGTACGAGCCGCTGCGCACGCTCGCCTCCACGATCGTGGACTACCGCGAAGGCATCAGCTCGCCGCCGCTCGGCGCCACGATCTACTCGTTTGCGTTCCTGCTGCTGTTCGCCGCGTTCGCGCTGTCGGTCGCGGGCTACCTCGTCAAGCTGCCGCTGCGCAAGTACCAGACACGCGGATGAGCACTCCCCCGCTAACACCATCGCTGCCGCGAGCGCGGGGCTGGCGCAGACACAAGCCGGCGCCGGGCAGTGGCGATCCCGGTCGGGGACGGCGCTCCTCGCCGATGAGCTGGCGCTGGAGCGACCGGCTGGTGCTCGTGTCCGCGTGGCTCGCCGGCAGCCTGCTGTGCGTGCTCGCCGCTGCCGTCGTCCTCTACATGGGCTACCGCGGGATCCAGTTCCTGCGCCCCGACCTGATCTTCAGCCGTCCGCAGCTGAGCACCGAACAGTCCGGCACCGGGGGCTTCCTCGATCCGCTGCTGGGCACGCTGATCCTGACGCTGATCGGGCTCGCGCTCTCCCTGCCGCTGGGCGTCGTCTGCGCGGTGTGGATGACCGAGTACGGACGCCCGAGCTGGCTCGCGCGTGTCGTGGAGTCGAGCATTGAGATCGTCGCCGGCACACCCGACATCGTGATCGCCATCTTCGGCCTCGCGGTCTTCCAGCTCCCGCTGCTGGCGCCGTTCTCCTTCACCTCCGAAGGAGGCGGCGTGTACGGCCGCTCGTTCATCGCCGCCGGGGCGATGATGTCGCTGCTCGCGCTGCCGCCGCTGTACGTGGCCACGAGGGACGGACTGCAGGCCGTGCCCGGGCACATGCGCGAGGCGGCGTTCGCGCTCGGCAAGACGCGCATCACCACGATCCGCCGCGTGTTGCTCCCGAACGTGCGCTCGAACATCGCCACCGGCGCCACGCTCGGCATCAGCCGCATCATCGGCTCGACCGCGATCGTGCTGATCCTGCTCGGCGGCTTCCTGCGCGTCGAAACCCAGGGATCGGTCCCGCTGCTCAACGTACTGCGGGGGACCGGCTCCACGCTTACGAGCTACATCTACTACAACTCTCCCGCCGGCGAAGGCGCCGCCCCGCAGAAGGCGTACGCGGCAGCGTTCCTGCTGCTGGTCTTCGTGCTGGTGTTGAACCTCGTCGTGGAACGCATCGGCCGAGCGCATGCGAGTCGCAGCGGGCTGGCCGCGGGCGTCGTGTGACGGGCCTTTTCAAACGATGTAAAAGCCGCTAATCTCAGTGAGCCGGTTGCCAAAGTCAAGTCGATGGAGTTAGTGCTCGATGAGTCCCAAAGAGATGGTTCTCGACCCTTGGAGCATGGTGACGGACCACCAAGAGGAGCGACCCCAGCGCCCGCTCGGAGTGCCCCCGCGCGCGCCCGAGCCCGAGCCGGGCGCGACGCCCCCGGTGCCCCCGGTGCGCACGATCGTGCTCGACCGCGAGCCCAGCCAGGTGCGCCCCACGCGCGAGCGCACGGCCGTCGGTCGCCCCGCCTCGAGCGCGGGACCCGAACGGCTCAGTCTCCGCGACGTCAGCATCTCCTACGCCGGCAAGGAGGCCGTGCGCTCGGTGTCGCTGTCGATCCACCAGGGGGAGGTGCTGGCGCTGATCGGGCCCTCCGGCTGCGGCAAGACCACGCTGCTGCGCACGCTCAACCGGCTCACCGAGCTGACCCCCAGCGCCGCGCGCTCGGGAGAGATACTGCTCGACGGGGACGACATCCATGCGCTCGTCGACACCTCGCTGCGCTCGCGCGTGGCGATGGTCTTCCAGCAGCCCAACCCGTTCCCCATGTCCATCTTCGACAACGTGGCCTTCGCGCTGCGCGAGCAGGGGCGCAAGCGCCCCGGCCGGCGCGAGCTCGAGCCGCTGGTGATCGAGGCCCTGCGCAGGGCGGGGCTCTATGACGAGGTCCGCGACGACCTCGACCGCCCGGCGCTGCGCCTGTCGGGCGGACAGCAGCAGCGGCTGTGCATCGCGCGGGCGATCGCTCCGCGCCCGGAGGTGTTGCTGATGGACGAGCCGTGCAGCGCGCTGGACCCCATCTCCACGGGCGTGATCGAGGAGCTGATCGGCGAACTGCGGCGCGATCTCGCGGTCGTGATCGTCACGCACAACCTCGCCCAGGCCCAGCGCGTCGCCGACAAGGTCGCGTTCATGTACCTCGGCGACCTCATCGAGTACGGCCCCGCGAGCGACGTGTTCGAGGACCCGCGCGCGGAGCGCACACGCGAATACGTGCGCGGAGCCTTCGGGTGAGCAACCTCGCGCCCGTGCCGTCCGAGAGTGCCAGCTGCGCCCACTGCGGAGCGCCGCTGGTGGCCGACCAGCGCTACTGCCTGTCCTGCGGGCAGCCGTGCTCGCCGGTGCGCCTGGCCTTCCTCGACGTGCTCGAGAGCGAACGCCAGGCCCAGGGCGGCGCCGTCGTCGCCGCGGCGCCCACCGTCGCCTACTCGCCCTACGTGGAGCCCACCGCCGGGCCCGCGTGGATGCGCCGCTACGCGCCGCTGTTCGGGGTGCTCTCGGTGCTGCTGCTGGCGGGCATCGCCGGGCTGCTCGTGGGTCACTGGGTGACGCAGAGCAAGACCACCTCTGGTCCCCAGGTCGTGAAAATCGAAGGCCTCGGCAGTGTGGGGGCGGCCGCCGCCACCACGACGACGCCCGGCACGGGCACCACCGCGGCGACGACCAAGCCGGCCAAGTCCGGCAGCTCGTCGAAGGACGAAGAAGCAAAGGAAGAAGCCGAAGCCAAGGCCGAAGAAAAGGCGGAAGCAAAAGGCGTCACCAAAATCCCCGCGGCGAAACCGCTGGACACGAGCAAGGAAAAAACGACGGGCAAGACCAAAGAGGCTGAAGTAACCCACATCACCCAGGCGCCGATCGAAGTCAAATGAGCGTGCAGGGCGGCAACGGGGACGGGCTCTCCGCACCGCCGGGCGCCGGCGCGGGTAGCGGGGGCCAGGCCTCCACGGGCGTGCTCATCCCGGCGGGCGGGCTGCCCGCCACGCCCAACTCGATGTCCGAGCTGCGCCAGCGCCGGCACGAGCTGGCAGAGCGGGTCGCGGCGCTCACGTGGGACCTCGGCGGGCTGGCCTACGAGATGGCCATCCGCGACCACTACCGTCTCGACGTGCTCGCACGCAAAGCCTCGGAGCTGCAGGAGGTTGACGCCCAGCTCGGCGAGGTGCAGCGGCTGCTCGCCACCGCCGAGGCGGGCATCCACGGCCAGTGCCGCTCGTGCGGAGCCGTGCACAGCCGTGGCGCCGCCTACTGCTGGCACTGCGGCGCGCCGCTCATACAGGAGGCCCGGCCGTCGGTGCTGCAGGGCGAGCAGTCCGCGCCTGCGGGGTGAGCAGTGCTGATGCGTCTGGCCGCCCGACGGCAAAGTACGTCGGCGAGCCGCCGCGGGCGGTGGGCGCCGTCGAATAGGCCTGGGTTACTTTCTGCTGCTCTGGGCGCCGTATAGGCGTCGTGCCCGGGTTTCGCATGTGTGGCGTTTGCTCTTGAGCTTCTTCTTGCACGCCTCGAGAGCTTTGCTGAGCTTCTGGGCGGTGCTCAGCGGCGGGGAGGCGGGTGGGGATAGTGGGGGTGGGGTGGTGGTGTTGCCGTTGCCGGTGAGGGTGGAGCTCGGGGGTGCGGCGAAGACGCCGGGTTCTGGTGTGGGGGCGGCGCGGCAGGATTCCGCGGTGCATGG
>Ga0302326_10001462_pt1 | contig 60300 bp, 59 predicted proteins | sample Palsa_T0_3_FD_202264 | JGI IMG/M metagenome (GOLD analysis project Ga0302326, IMG submission 202264) | Peat permafrost microbial communities from Stordalen Mire near Abisko, Sweden - Palsa_T0_3 | ecosystem: Environmental > Terrestrial > Soil > Palsa > Peat permafrost | place: Sweden: Abisko...
GAATCGTACAAGGCAAAATCGCACTCGTAACGGGCGGCGGATCGGGCATTGGCCGCGCGACTGCACTTGCATTGGCGCGGGAAGGCGCGAAGGTAATGATCGCCGATTACGTGCCGGAGGGCGGCGACCGCACCGTCAAAATGATTAAGGAAAAGGGCGGCGATGCCTCCTTCGTGCACACCGATGTCGCGATCGGCAAACAGGTCGAGGCGATGGTCAACAAAACCGTCGAGACTTACGGCCGCATCGATCTAGCCTTCAACAACGCCGGCATCGAGGGCCGCATGGCAGACACGGTCGCGGCCACCGAGGAGAATTTCGATCGCATCATCGCCATCAACCTCAAGGGTGTCTGGCTCTGCATGAAGAGCGAAATTCCCCAGATGCTCAAGCAGGGTGGCGGCGCGATCGTCAATACCGCCTCAGTGGCTGGACTCATCGCCGTCGAGGCATTGTCGGCTTACACCGCCTCCAAGCACGGCGTCATCGGCTTGACGCGCACCGCGGCGCTGGAATATGCGCAGAAGAATATCCGCATCAATTGCGTCTGCCCGGGACTGATCAACACCCCAATGGTCGCGCGCATGATCGATAGTGGCGGGATGAACGAGCAGGATTTCGTCGCGGCTGAGCCGGTCGGGCGGATGGGCAAGCCCGAGGAGATCGGCGAAGGCGTGCTCTGGCTGCTCTCCGATGCCGCGTCGTTCGTGACCGGTCATCCACTCGTTGTAGATGGCGGGTGGGTCGCGCGCTAGTTCTTCCCACGCAGTCGCTTCGGTGCGTCGTCGGGAGGCGGCGGCGCACTTTCTCGTCGCTCAGTCCTTCTCCAGCATGATAATTGCCGCTGCAGCCATTCCTTCGCCGCGGCCCAGCGCGCCCAGCCCCTCGGGATTCGATGCCTTCACGTTCACCAGCGGCGGTTCACTGCCAATCGCCCGTGCGAGGCGCGCACGCATTGCCGGCAGATGCGATGCGAGCCTGGGCTGCGCCGCAAATATCGTCACGTCGGCGTTCGCCAGGCGCCATCCGAGATCGGTCGCCCGCGACCACACCGTCGCCAGGATTGCGATGCTATCGGCATCCTTGTAGCGCGGATCATTGTCTGGAAAATGCTGCCCGAGATCGCCTTCGCCCAGTGCGCCGAGGATCGCGTTCGCCAGCGCATGAGCGGCCACGTCGGCGTCCGAATGGCCGCGCAAGCCCGTCGTATGCTCAACCTCGACGCCGCCCAAAATGAGCTTCCGCCCCACTTCCAGAGGATGAAAGTCGAAGCCCTGACCTACTCTGAATCGCGCCGACATCGCTTCGAGTCAACCCGCTCGTCGTCCTGCGTTGACATTCCTCAGACGGCAATCCAAGCTTTCATGGTGTAATCGCGGAGGCATGATGATGCTTGAGTTCTGGAAACAGCCGAAGTTCTGGCTGGTTACGATCCTGATTTTGTGGCTCGCCTACGTCATCGGCAGCAACCTGGAACAGGTCGTCGTGATCCACGTAGTCCCGTTCCTCCTTCAGCCCTATTGCAAAGTCAGCACGATCGTAATCGTGTCTGGAATCGCCGGCGCACTCCTGACCATCGGGACTCAATTCGCCTGGCGCAGCGGGCGCGCCTCGAAGAACGCGGTGCAATCCACGCCCGCCCCTGGCACCAGCAACAGCACCGTCGCCTGATCGCCGGCCTTCAGCAGGCTCACGGCCGCGGGCCCGATCAGAAGCCCATCGGCCCGCGAGAGCGAACTCAACACTCCTGAACCTTGATAACCGGTCGTTGACGCAAAAACCTCCGCGCCGCGCCGCTCCAGTCGCACGCGAACGAACTCCGTCAGATTCGCGGCCAGTTTGATAGCCTCTGCGCAGCGCACCGCCACCCGCGGCAGACCCGTTTCCGTTGCCCCGCTCATCCGGAGCAACGCGGGCCGAACGTACAGATAAAAGCAGACCATCGTCGAGACCGGATTTCCCGGTAATCCGAAAACGGGCCGACCGCCGATGGTACCGAATTTCAGCGGACGCCCTGGCCTCTGTGCGACCCCATGGAAGAGCTGGCGCAAGCCGAGCTCGTCCATCACGACCTTCACGTGATCGAACTGCCCAACAGACACCCCGCCGGTCGAAAGTACGACGTCGAAGGCGAGCGCTTCCGCCAGCCGCGCACGAACCTCCTCGGGCTGATCGCGCGCCACCTTGAGCATCACCGGCTCCCCCCCTGCTTCGCGGATCGCACCCGCCAGGGCGTACGCACTGGAATTAACGACCTGCGCCCCGGTCGGCACGCGATCGACATCGACCAATTCGTCGCCGGTAGCGACGATCGCCACTCTCGGCCGCCGCCAAACATCGACCATTGCGCGATTCAATGACGCGATTGTCCCCAGATCGGACGGGGTCAGGATCTTGCCCGCGCTCGTGACTAGCTCGCCGAGGCGCAAATCTTCGCCCCGGGGCCGAACGAAAGCCCCCGCTTCGGCGCTTGTCATTATCTCGACCCAGGCGCCCTCTGATCGCGTTCGCTCGACTTGGACGATCGCATCGGCGCCCGCCGCGATCGGCGCTCCAGTCATGGTGCGGGCGGTCTGCCCGGGCCCGATTGTCCGGGCCGGCATCGACCCTGCGCCGACCGTCTCGATTACTTCGAGCCGCACCGGATTGGTCTCGCTTGCCAGCGCCACATCGGCGGCGCGCACGGCGTAACCGTCCATCGCGGAGTTATCGAAACCGGGAATGTCGCGCGGCGAATGGATTTCCTCAGCTAGCACGCGCCCGAGCGCCGTAGTGATCGACAGGCGCTCGATACCCAGCGGAGCTACGTTGTCGAGAACGATTTGCAGTGCCTGATCCGCGCTGGTCATTCGACTTCCTCAGTCCTGGCAACGCTCAATCATATCAATACCTCTCGGAGCGCCAAGGATACGCGAACTGTCGAAAGATTTGAGATGCGAATGATGCGGAAACAATGAACGGGTAACGAAAGTGCGGCGCGAATTCTTTAGAATTCGGACATTTGAGCCTGCAGCTCATCGTCGGGAACGCGAATTTCGTAACTCGCGACGTCGGCTGGAACGCGGTCACGCAATAGCGCCGGATTCGCGTGTCGAATTGCATCGAGCGAAACCTTCGCCATCTGGGCGATATAACTCAGTAAAGTTCCGCCCTTAACTCTCAAAACCCGGTAATGCGGCGGATCGTCCAAACTGACGTCGTCGAGTCCGTAGTCGGCAGCATGGCGCGCCATCAGCGCAACTGCCATGAAGCGGTTCATAAGCGATCGTGTATGATTCGGCAGTTTCGACAGCAGCCGGTCGTAGCTGGCACTGCGCAAGCGGGCGTATCGATCGAGAGACCTGTCGCCGTTATTCCAGGCCACCAGCGTCATCCGCCAATCGGACCCGCTCGCGTCGTGCAGCGTCGCGAGATACTCCGCCGCCGCCCGCGTTGACTTTACCGGGTCGCGGCGTTCGTCCACCCAATCGTTCACCAGCAGGCCGAAGCGCTGCGCTGTGGCCTTTTCGAGCTGCCATGGACCATCACCGTCCGGCGAGAACCCGCTCTCCGCAAACGCAAGATAGATCAGGTCGGGGGGTAGCCCCTGGTTCTCCAGCTCGTGCACCATCTCAGCCATATAGGGCTGGCTTCGCCGGAACGATTGTTTGAGTCCCTGCGGCTGCGAGGCGTACTGGTTGACGTATTGCTGGACGGTCCGGTTCAGCTCGATCGGGAACGGCGCCACCGCCCGCGGCTGACTGCGCACGAACGGCATCTCGTCCGCCGCCATGATATCGCTGCTGTGAGAGCTCGACACCGTTTCGGCGGCGGAAAGCAGCTTCGCCGCTCCCGCCTGACCAAGTACCGTCATCGCTGCGTTGGGGTCGGATTGGACATCAACCGAAGACGCGCAGCCTCCAGCCGCTAGCGCCAGCAGCATCGCAATAATCGCGATTCCCGCGTTCCCCTTTGTGAAGAGTGTCACCAAATTGTCGCCTACCCTATCGGCCAGCACCGTATGGATCAATCCCATCTGAATAAAAAAGACTAATAACTGGTAAAAGGTTTTCTTAGATCGGCAAGTGACCAACCGGATTTAGTCGAACAAAATCGACCCTTTCGGGTCAGCCGCCGTTTCACACCCCTTATCAGCGCTAAGGGATGGATGCCTTAGTTGGCTTGTAGCTTTATGCTACCTTCGCAGATGAGGCTCCTTGACGGGCTTGTTCTAACTTGGACCTATGGCACGAAATTCTCGACTCGCTTAACGATGCCGTCATCGTTTTGTCGCCGGCGCTCGATCCCATCGCCTTCAACGCCGCCGCAGAGGCCGTGCTCGAGGCCTCGAAGGTCGATCGGTCAAAAGTCGGCCGTCTCATCCGGCGCAACCAGTGGCTTCGCCGGATGGTCGATCAGTGCCTCCACAACGGACAGAGTTTTGATAACCCCGAAGCGACCCTGGTCGTCGAACAACGGTCACTCGTGGTGCGCGCGGAGGTTTCGCCGCTGATTAGCCCCGCCGGCTACTTCGAAGGGGCGATCATCATGTTCCACGATTTGTCGCATCAGAAAAGCGCCGAGCAGGCCATCGATCCCGAGGGGAATACCTTTCGCCTCTCGCCGGCCGGGCTTGCCCACGAGGTCAAGAACCCGCTAACCGGAATCAAGGGCGCCGCCGAGTTGCTCAGCGGCATGTTTCCGGGCGATACCCGCGCCAAGCTCTACTGCGAGTTGATTCTTGACGGTGTCAACCGTATCGCCGGACTGGTCGAGCAGGTGCTCGCTGCCACCAATCCGCAGCGGCTCAAGCGCGAACCCTTCAACATTCACCAGGTGCTCCATCAGGCGCTGAGAATGGCCGGCCTGATGCTCGGCGCGACCGACGACGTCCTGATTGAGCAGGACTTCGACCCCAGTTTGCCCGCAGTGGATGGCGACGCCGCCGCACTGGAGCGGGTTTTTTTGAACCTGCTGCGCAACGCTCGAGAAGCGATCGACGCGGCACATGGCGACGGTCCCTCGATGGCGCAGCCGTCCGCGAACTCGAAGCCGCTCGACAACCCGGCCGACCTCGATGTTTCGGGTCTGACCGGCCCGCGTCCGCGAGGGATTATTCGACTCCGCACCGCGATTGAAAACCAGTTTCGCGTCAGCGCTCACGGCAAACGCCGCCGGTTCTTGCGCGTCGAGGTGAGCGATACCGGCCGCGGGATGTCAACCGCCGAGCTCGAGCAGATCTTCACGCCCTTCTTCACTACCAAGCCCTCCGGCACCGGACTCGGCCTCGTCCTGAGCCAGCGGATTGTCGCGCTGCATGGAGGCAAGCTTTGGGCCGAGCGCGGAGGGATGCTGCCGCGCGGCGCGATTCGTCCGGCTCGCTCAACCGCTCGACGCCGTTCCGAGGAGGCTTCGGACGATAGTCGTGTCCACCATTCGGGCGGCGATTTCTCCCATCAAACGGGGGACGGCGCCTTGCATCGGTCCGGTGATGGCAGCGTTAATCCGACCGAACACGAGGAGATCCAGCCGCGCGGGATGACCTTTTGCGTGATGCTTCCGGTCGGTCCCCACTGACCGCGCATCACGCGTGCAGAGATCGTTGGTGACGCTATTCGACGCGCTCGGTCGCGAAGTTTTGTGGGAAGCCAGCCACCTTACCAGGGTTTCAAGGCCGTACAAGTCGGCCACTGGACGTGGGTGTCTCGCTCCTGACCGCCTAATTAAGCTACGATAGTCAAATAAGAATCCGATGCAGACCGATTCCGATAATCAAGCGTTCACCGAACCCGTAGCGGAGGTCGCCCGCGCCACCGTACTGGTCGCTGACGACGATCCGGGCATCCGCCTTGTCCTGCATCATCGGCTGGAAGCGGCCGGCTATCGCGTCGAGGAAGCGTTCGACAGCCACAGTGCGCTCGAGGCTTTGCTGAGCAATCGGCATGACGTGGCTTTGCTCGACATCATGATGCCCGGGATTGGCGGCCTGGAAGTCCTCTCCGCCGCGCGCGATCAGTCCAGCCGGACCCTGATCATCGTAATCACGGCCGCCAGCACGATGAACAACGCGGTCGAGGCGATGAAGCGCGGGGCGCACGACTACTTGACCAAACCCTTTGAAAACCTCGACCTGGTCGCGGCGGCGGTCGCGCGCGCGGTCGAAATCGCGGCGCAGGCGGCAGACCTGACGCGCCTTAAGGATGAGGTCAATCGCCAACTGGTCGGCGGCGAAATCATCGGGCGCGGCCCCGCGATGCAGGAGGTTTACAAGCTCATCGGGCGAGTCGTGAACAACGATGCGACCGTGCTGTTACGCGGGGAAAGCGGCACCGGCAAAGAACTGGTCGCGCGCGCGATTCATTTCAAGTCGCCGCGCTGGCGCGGGCCGTTCGTGGCGGTCAATTGCTCGGCCATCCCGCATGGCCTGCTGGAAAGCGAACTCTTCGGGCATGAGCGCGGGGCCTTTACCGGTGCGACTGAACGGCGTGCCGGGAAGGTCGAGCAGGCCTCGGGCGGGACGCTTTTCCTCGATGAGATCGGCGATCTTCCGGTCGAGCTTCAGCCCAAGCTGCTGCGCGTGCTGCAGGAGCGCGAGTTCTCCCGGGTCGGCGGTTTCGAGACGCTCCGGATGCAGGCGCGAGTGATCGCGGCGACCAACCAGGACCTTGAATCGGCGGTCGCCGAGAAGAAGTTCCGCGAAGACCTGTACTTTCGCCTGCGGGTGATTCCGATCGACCTGCCGCCACTGCGCGAACGCCGCGAGGATATCGACGAGCTGACCGACTACTTTATCGGCAAGGCGATCCGCGAGATGGGAGCAAACGCGCGATACATCAGTCCTGAAGCGCGGATCAAGCTGCAAAACTACGCCTGGCCCGGCAACGTCCGCGAACTCGAAAACGCAGTCCTGCGAGCCACCCTGCTGGCCCCCGCCAATACCGTTCGCTCCGACGACGTCGAACTGGGCCGCGGCGGCATGCGCCCGGTCAAATCTGATGTCGATAACCAGGCGTCGCTTACCGACCTGATCGCGCGGCGTATCGGGGAGATGGTCGAGAGCAACGGCAGTGAGCCGCGCGACCTCTATCAGAAACTCCTCGGCGAGCTGGAAAAGCCGCTGATCGAAATCGCGCTGGAGCGCGCGGGCGGCAACCAGGTGCATGCGGCCCGGATTCTAGGTCTAAACCGCAATACACTGCGCAAGAAGCTGACAGAACATCGTATCGTGCCGCAAAAGACCCTGCCGCAGTGAAGCCGCCAGGAGGGGACGGCTGAAAACCGAGAACCTATTTTTTATTGAAACCTCACCGGGGTTTCAGAAGAAAATACAAGTTTTGCGTTCCTCCACCGTTATCATTCGAGTCCCGATGCTCCTAAACTCTGGAGCGTGTGCCGGATGAAGCTACCCTCAACGTTCTATGCGATGGTCGATACGGCTGGCGGACAGGAGCCGGTCGCGCTCGCGCGGCTTCTGCTCGAGGCGGGTGCCCGGATTCTGCAGTTGCGCTTGAAGGAAACCTCCAGCCGCGACTTTCTGGCAGCGGCGCGCGAGATTGTCGCGTTGTGCCGAACCGGCGGCGCGCAACTAATCGTGAATGACCGCGTCGATATCGCAAAACTCGCCGATGCCGATGGTGTGCATGTCGGGCAGGACGACCTGCCGCTCGCCGATGCGCGCGCGATCATGGGAGCTGGCAAGATTGTCGGCGTCTCGACCCACGATGTCGCCCAGGCGCGCGCAGCGGAGGCAGGCGGCGCCGACTATATCGGGTTTGGCGCCATCTATTCAGGTGGTCTGAAGAACGTCCGCGATGCGCAGGGACTCGACCGACTGCGCGCGGTGCGAACGGCGGTGAGTCTGCCGATCGTGGCGATCGGAGGCATCACCGAGGCGACGATGCCCGTGGTGATCGCCGCCGGCGCGGACGCAGCCGCGATCATTACCGACGTGGTCCGCGCTCCCGATATCGCGGCAAAGGTCCGGCGGCTTTTGGCGATCGCCCCGCTTCCAGAATCGTGAGGATTGTCCTCCAGATGAACGGCAATCGCGTTGGCATCCACACGATCTGCTTCTTGTTGATACGAAACACCACCAACGTTCCAGCTGATCGATTCGTCAACCCCAACTCGGCGGCAGGTCCGCGATGAATAAGCTGGCGGTCACTGCCGCATGGCTCCTGATTTCTCTGTGCGCGTCATTTGCCAACGCGCGGACTGCCGCGCCGCCTTCGGACTTGGCGACTGCGGATTGGTCAGTGAAGCAGGCTAAGATTCTGAACGCCGAACCCAACGAGGCCGTGTGGAAATTCATGAGCAGCGATGGTTCCAACGATGTCGGTTTGGGCGAGTTGTGTGAGTTTCATTTCGCTGACCTGCACCATTCGGGGGAGTTGTCATTGGTGATTTCTTACGATTACGGCGGCACGATGGGTTGCAACTACGTCGCCATTTTCGAAAAGACCCGGGCTGGTATAGAGAAGTACGACTTCGACAGCGGGAGCAATTTCTCGTTCGATAGCATCGAAGACATCAACGGCCGTGGTCATTACGAACTAGTCGTGGACTTCATTTTTGGTGAAGCTCAAGACACCTCCGACGGATCCGACTGCCATGCACAGTGGCCGGTCGTCTATGCATGGAATGGGTCCGGATATTCGGACGTGAGCGCGGAGTCCAAGGGCTACTATCGAAAAACCCTTGCCGACCTGATGCGGCAAATTAACGCGGCGGCGCCCACGCCAGATCCTGAGCAAGCCAAACGCCCACCGCTCGCCATGGAGATACAGACTTACGAAAATCAGAGTGCAGGGCCGTCGCCGCAGGGAGGTGACGGACAATTTTTTCCGGGACGCAGTGTCCCAGATCCGTCGCGGAGCAGTCATGGAAATGTTTTTGTGGAAGTCCCTGAAGCGTCCCCCTCCCCGACTCCAGACACGAGCGGTAGCGACGATTGCTCGAAGGCCTTCGCCGCAAAAATCCAGCGGATTCTTGGCTCTCCCGAGGCAGGCATCGATGATGCGGTCAAATGGGCCAAGAGCGGCGACCCCAATGACCGCAAGTTCGCCATCGACATCCTCTACGACATTGGGACTCCAACTGCGGTCAAATACCTGCGAAGGCTCAGCACCGATAAAGAGTGGAATATCGCCAACTCAGCAAAAGACGTATTGAAATCTGGCGGACCAGGCGGAGTGGCTGTGCAACCAACTATTCACGGAGAAATGTTCTACCCGGAAACGACCCCGCCCCGGGCGAAATGATCAGCTTCGACTATTGGAGGGCGGTGATCGGGATGTAGCCTTCGAGGCCGTCTTTCATGCGGATCTTCATGTAGTTCAGCGCGATTCCGACGACATGAACGTTCTTTCCCTGATGAACCTCGGCGAGCTTCTTCGCCGCATGATTGGGTTCACTGAGAACGGAGGCGTCCGCGGTGAGCAGGAATGACTTGTCGGTCGGCGTCACCAGTTGCAGGGCACTGAGCGGTACGTACGCGATTTCGCTGCTCTTCAGCTTGACCTGCGCATAGTACCGCGAAGTCCCAATCACGTTGACGAACTTGCCCGCCTCAACCGGCTGGACCTTTTTGCTCGATTTCGCAGGGCGCTCATACGCGTAGGAATCCTCAAGAAGCGTCAGATGACCCTGCGCCGGCTCGATGGTGCTGGTGTCCTCGCTCGAATGATGCCGCACCGTATGGTGATGGGTGGCATGGGTGGTCGATGGCGCGCCCTCATCGCCGGCCGGACTCTCATAGGTTCTCATCGTGCCGCTGCCGCTGGGCGCCGGCGCAACGAGATCGCCGCCCGCTGTGGGCGGTCCGGGCATCGGACCCTCCGCCCCACCGGGCACCGTATTTGGATATTCGACGCCGGTTTGCGCGAAGGCCGGCGACCCGACCGCGAACGCGCAGACCACTGCTAACACCAATAAAGCCTTCAAGGTCGAATCGATTCGCGTCGCCTTCATCTTACCCTCCACCGCCGCCCGGCATCTCCCACACCACGCGTTTCCAACGCACTCCGATCAGCACCGTCCGCGATTCGCGTGCGACCCGCCCTCGCGTGCCGTCTTCAACAAGCGCCGCAAACCGTGCAGCGGGTTACGTCGCAGGGCTTGGTCTGATGTTCGTAATGAGCCTTCTTGCGTTCCGAGAGCAGGAACCATTTGTGGATATGATGATCGATGAAGTCCCACGGGAGCAATTCATCGTGAGTGTACTGGCGGGTGACGTAAAAGTCCGGGTTGGGGAGATCGGTAGCGCCCTCGCCCGCCTCCCGCTTAATCGAACGCAACTCATGCCAGATGGCGCCCGCGTCGTCGCATCCGCGCTCGCTGAGCCGTTCGAGAATCGGCCCCACGCGCCGGTCGCCGCGTGAGACCAGGGTCTGGAAATACGCCTCGCGCGGGGACTCCGCATTCAGTTCGATACTGGCGCCGCCGATGCGCCCCAGTGCCGCGCGGAGGATCGCAATCTTGCGCTTGACGCTCGCGGCGTCCTGCATCGGATCCCATTGGAAGGGCGTCCACGGCTTCGGCACGAACGGGTTGAGCGACACGGTGACGTGGCCGACGCGTTTCTTGCCGGCCCGGGCACGTTCGAGAATGCGTCCGGTCAGGTTGGCGATTTCAGTCAGGTCCTCGTCGCGCTCCTCGGGTAATCCGATCATGAAATAGAGCTTGAGGCTTTCGACGCCGCCACCGATCAACATCTCGGCCGCGTTGAGAATTTCGGCCTCGGTGAGATTCTTGTTGATAACCTTGCGCATCCGCTCGCTGCCGGCTTCGGGTGCGACGGTAACGCTGCGTGCACCGCTGCGGACCAGCGCGGCGGCGAGTTTCGGCGAAACGCAATCGGCCTTGAGCGATGACGGGGAGAGCCGCCCGCCGGCGTCGGCGACGGCCGTCGCGATATCGGCGACACCGGGCACGCTCGCCATCTCGGCGCCGACCAGCCCGATTACGCTGCGCTCCTGCAATCCGCGAGCAGCCTCGGCCATGATTTTTTCGGGGCTGCGATAGCGAATCGGACGATACATGAAGCCGGCGGCGCAGAAGCGGCAGCCCCATTGGCATCCACGGCTCGCCTCGACCAGGAACATGTCGCCGAACACCGACTCCTCGGTGAGAATCAGCGAAGAGGTCGCGAAACGATCGAGATCGCTCAGCAAACGCCGGTTCACACGAGGCTCGCCGGGGCCGGTATAGGCGACGCTCTCGATACGGCCGTGAGAATCCAGCGACGGCGCGAAGTAATCGGGTAGATAAGCGCCTTCGACGCGTGCGAGGTCTTGCAGACGGGGCGCCTCGTTGCCGGTCGTCTCACGCGCGTCCTGGTATGCGGCGAGAAACTCGGGGACCATCTCTTCGCCCTCGCCAATCAGAAAAAGATCGACGTAGTCCGCGATCGGTTCGGGATTGAGGAAAATAGCCGAGCCACCGGCGATGACCAGCGGATAATTGCGGCCAGCGCGATCGGAGCGGCGCAACGGGATGCCCGCCATCCGCAGCAACGTGATCAAATTGAGGTAGTCGGTCTCGAAGGCGATCGAGAACGCGAGGATTTCAAAATCGGTGAGCGGGCGGCCGCGCTCGAAGGAAACCAGCGGCACCGTGCGCGCGCGAATCGCGGCGCGCTCGTCGGCGTCGGGCAGGAAGGCGCGGTCGGCGGCTACGCGCGGGTCGGACTCGAAGATATGGAAAATGGCCTGGAAGCCGAGATTCGCCATCGCAAGGCGATAGGTGTTGGCATAAACGACGCAGACCCCGATATCGCCGCCGGCGTGACGCTCGTAGAGCACTTTCTCGTTGGCGATGCGCTCCAGGGCGCGTTGTCTTGGGAACATAATAAAGGGACGCTCGGCGACCCTCTAGGTTACAGCCCGGAATCGTCCCGTCACAAGGGGGGGCGGCAAGCTGGAGCTAGCGGCGAACTTTGCGGAGTTGGCGCTGGGACATCATCCAGAGCAATTCGGCAGTGCCGCGTTCGATCTTTTTAGCCGGCAATTCAAGCGCAACACATCCGCCCTTGCGCAGACGGAGGTGCATCCCGTCAGGCTCGCCCGTAAGTAGAATCGAAATCAGCGCGCTCAGTTGCGGCTCGTGCCCGACGATCATGACACTGTCGTCGCGGCCGTAAGGAGCAAGCGCCGCGACCGCGTCGGCAGGCGCGATGCCGGTCGCCAGCTCCATCAGCACACGCGGTGTGGGACGAGTCTCATAGGCGGCGGCGACGATTTCGGCGGTCTCGGCGGCACGGGCTATCGGACTGGTCAGAATGACGTCGAATTCGACCCCGATCGCATGCATCCCGAGGGCTGCCTTCTCGGTACGCTCCCGCCCAACGTCGGTGAGATGACGCGCATCGTCGCCGCCAACAGAAGTCTCTTCGGCAAGTGCATGGCGCAGAACGTAGAGAACCATGTGCAATCAACTCTCGGTGTTGTGATGAAGCGGCGCAGGGGGATTATCGGACGGCTCTGAGGACGGCTCAGGCGTCGCCGCAACTTCCGGAGCAGCCACGGATGAGTTCGGCGCCAGGGGCTCGGCAGTCGATTGATTCGACAAAGCTTCCGCGGGAGTCGATTGATCGGGCGCGGCGACTTCCGAGGTCGCAGGCTCCGAGGCGGCGTCGGCGGGCGCAGAAGAGTCGGGCGTGACCGGCCCGGCTGTCGATTCATTCGGCGGAGCGAGCTCTGGCGCCGACTGTACTGACGCGTCGGCACCGTTCTCGGGAACATCGTAGGCCGCAGGCGGTGAATCTGCTGCGGCTGCTTCCGGCAGAATCGGCTGTACTGCGGTGGACTCGGGCATCGATGGATCCGGCGCTTCGGTACCCGCCCGGGTTTCTTCGGGCGGCTTCAGCGAGCTGTTATCGAGGGTCATCGGCGCTACCGGGTTCTGCGACGACTCAGGAGGATCCAATCTCGCAGCTTCCATATCGCCGGTGGCCTCAGCCTGCGCATTCGCCTCATCCGCGAGGGCAGCCCGCGCCTGCCGCGCGGTCTCGAGGCGATGCTGAGCGGCGCGGGAAATCTCTTCGAGTGCATTCTGAATAACGCCCGAATGCTTAAGCCTTCTCCATTGACGACACGCTTGCGCGGCGAGCTTCTGCCGCCGTTCGGTCAACACCTGGATAGTCGCGCCGACCGCCATCAGGGTTTCAGGTGCTACGCCGCTGGCGGTGCCGGCATATTTTCGCAGCCACGTCATGGTCGAGACTGCATCCTGCTGGAGACCGAGCAATTCCTGCATCTCCTCGAGGCGGATCAAGGCCTTGCGCGAGCGCTTGCCGCCCATGTCGATCAGCATCTCGAGGGCATAACGGAACCGCTTAATCTTGACCCGCAAGCGATGGAACAATTCGGGCGGCGCGTCGCGACTGATGCGCTTGCCGGCTTTGCGCACGCTGCGCGCGATCGGCTCGATCATCGCGGGTGCATTGCAACCTACGTCGATCGCCGGAAGCGCATGGCGCAGCAACGGATCGGCGAGCTTCTCGCACATATGCTGATAGCGTTTGGTGCGAAGATCGTTAACGAAGCGGGTATGCTCGGTGTTGCGGCTGGCGGCGATGACTTCGGTGAGCGGGGCCAGCGCGGCGGCAAAGGCGGGGTCAATCTGGTTGCTGCAGTCGCGGACCAGCGCCTCGATCATGTCGCATTCGCGAACCTCACCGGCCGCCTGCCCAAGCCATGGCAGGTCGCGGTTGTAAATTCGTACGCGCGCGCCGTGTATCACGCCGGCGAACAACCCGACCGTAGCGCGCAAGCGCCTGGTTGCTACACGCATCTGATGGAGCGGCTCGATGCCGCCCGCAATCGCTGCATCTTCGTGGTACTTCATTGCCGCAACCCCAATCGCCAGCGCGAGGCGTGCGGAGTCGGCGATCGGCAGATCGGGCTGAATGACGGCGCGCGGTACGGGACTCACGGATGGAGCACCGCCCATTAGCCGACTCTCCGGAGTGCTCTTCGCGACATAAATCTGCCGGATAAGGTTTCCACTAGATGATCGTAGGGCTTTTGCCGCGTCTATGAAAGTGCGCGGCGTGAAATTAGCCGGCTAAGGCCTTTTCATAGCGGGCTAATCGATTCGAGGCGAGGCTATAAGCGAGGTCACAGACCCTTTCAAGCGGCGTTCGCGGCGAAGCGGCAGTTGCTGTTGGCGCAAAATCACGTGGCGATCGATCAATTTCGCCAGAAGGTCGGTGCGACGCTCGCCGGTCCACAGTTCGAGGTCAGCCTTATCCCGATCGGAGGCGACCTCGATGATCAGGCGGCCCGGCGAGTCCCGTACCTCGATACTGCGAACGACGCCAAAATGGCTGCGGTCGAGGGCGTCCGCAACGCGCAGAATCGACGCGAGTCCGCGGACGATTCGCCGCTTTCCCGCGCTCAGACTTTGCAATTCGATCGAATCCAGGTGCGGCGCCTGTTTGCGATGACCGCGGGCGGCCTGCGCGATCACTTCGATTTCGTTGGGGTTGAAACCAAGTAGTTCCGCGTTTTTAATCAGGTAATAGGAGTGCCGGTTGTGGCGATCGTGATCGATAGCGTGCCCGACATCGTGCAACAAGGCGCTGTATTCAAGCAGTTCCCGCGCGCCCGGAGGCAGGCCGAGCAGCAGCGCAGTGGCATCGAAGAGCTTGAGCGCCAGCCGTGCGACCTGTTTGCCATGTTCGTTGCTGCCGCAAAAGCGCTTCGCGAGGACCATCACGGAACGTCGGCGCGCTTCGGTCGCGGATCGGCCGGAAGTATTGCACGCAAGGCCGAGCAACAATCCCTCGCGCAGGGCCCAGGTGCACGCCATCAGTTCGGCGGCGCCCGATTCGCGCAGGACGAAATCTCCGAGCATGCCGGCTGCGGGCATCAGATCGGAGCGCTTCGCATCCATACCCGGCAGATCGATGCGCGAGGACCCATCCGCCTCGCACAGTTCCCGGGTAAGACGAGCAACTTCAGCCGCCGACGCCGTCGCACCATGGAGACGGCCCAACTCTTCGCCGCGCTCGGCCCGCGCCATCGCGACCAGCGTATTGATAGTTCCCGACGTCCCAATGGCACTGATTACCCCGGCTTTGCGCGCCGCCCGCATCAGGTCGCCGATCTCTGCTTCCAGATGCTTCTCCAGGCGGCGGAGTTGCGCCGGCGTCGGCGGATCGTCGGTCAGAAATTGCTCGGTCATGCGCGCCACGCCGAGCTTCACCGAATGCATCCAGAGGCGCCGCCCATCCTTGACCAGCACCAACTCGACGCTGCCTCCGCCCACATCCACCAGCAAAAACGGACCGCCGTCCAGGCCGAGCGCGTGGCGCGCCGCCTGGAAGATCAGGCGCGCTTCCTCCTGACCCGAAATGACTTCAACGGCGATGCCGGTTTCTTTGAGGATACGCCGGATAAAGGCGGCGCGATTCTTTGCCTCGCGCACCGCGCTGGTGGCGACCGCATGTACCTTATGGACTTTCCGGACCTTCAGCAGACGCCCGAAATTCTTGAGGGCGCGGACCGCGAGGTCCATCGATTCTTCAGTAAGACTGCCAGTGGTGAAGGAACGGCGCCCGAGTCGGACCATTTCCTTGACGCGGTCAACCACTTCAATATGCCCGTCGCGGCTTACGTCGGCGACGAGCATATGAACGGAATTTGAACCAACATCGATTGCGGCGAGCCGCATAATGCCTAAGCGTAACCTGCAAGGTTGCCGCAATCACTCATCATCCATCGAGTTAATTAACAGACGGAGGCAGAATCAACGGACCTGTTGTTAAATGAGTATTACTTCCCGATTAACGAATCGATGCAAGCTGTACCGAGTGCTGTCTGGGAGATCTCGCGGCCGCAAATCGAGAGATTGGGGGACCGGGGCTCAGGCGAAGTGCATCGCGATCAGCCAACCGGCGCCCGAAGCCGCGATCATGGCGATCGACGCGGCGAGCAGATTCTGCGCCAGACCCCCAGCAGCACGCCGCGCGACGCTCAGCGCTACTACTGGTGACGAGACCAGTCCGCCGCACATGCCAGTCATCAGGATGCCGCGTTCAGCACCCATCAGGCGCGTCGCGAATAGCCTGCATAAGAGATTCCTGCAACCAGCACGACCATCCACCACACGTGGTACGGATTGAAGGCGTCCCACGGGCCGTGAGTGCGATTGGGCGGCACCGGCCGTGCAACTGTTCAATTTGATCGGGAGGCATCGATCCCGTCAACGTATCCAGCCATGCAGAGCCGGCAGAATCGTGAAGAGGAGTTCGGCCAAAATGAGGAAAACGATAACGATCTCGAGCAATAATAAACGACGATCCCGCGCGACATCCACCAGCAATTCGAGCGATTCCTGGATCGCGCGCAACTTCAGCTCCAGGGCCGCATAGCGATCGCGCAGATCGAATTCGCCCCGCAGGTCGTCGTAGATCAGATCAATGGCCGGGTCGTCCCACGCCTCGTCAGGCTTATCAAGCAGGTGCAGTACCGACAGTACCTCCGTGCGGGTGACAATCGCCTCGCCCATGAAGCGATGCAGCTGGCGGGTGCGAAACGGGACCGTGCCGCGGCGCTCCATGAATTCGATCTGGCTGCCAGTGCGCACGAAAAGATCCTCGACGAGGTTTTCGTAGTATTCCATCGCGGCGCTCTGCGCGACCGTCAGGGCGACAATCGCGGCGCGGCCCGGGGTGAAGAGATCCAGCCTCAGCACGCCGTCCGCGATACCGGTCCTGAAGACCGGATCTTCGGCGACGGTGTAATCCTCGCGCAGGACCCGGGCGGTCAGCTTCGGCATCGCGGTGCGCAGCCGGCTCAGTTCTGTTTCGCGTTGCTCGGCTGAAATGTCGTGGCTTACCATCACGCCGAAGGGGAAGACATAGATCGCGCCGCTGGGCGGGCACGTATAGCGAAGTTCGCGCAGCGTCAAGCGGGCGCCGGGAAAATGAGCCGCGATCTGCCGCAGGTTGATGTTCTCCTCAAAGGCGATCGCGTTGAACTGATGAAACTGCGTAGGCATCCACGGCGCAATCTATTCCTTCACCGGATTGTCGAAAAGCACGTGATCCAAGAAGGTCACGCACGAGAACCCATGGCGCCGAGCGCGGGGCGCTATCGTCCACAAACCGCGAACGGCATGGCGTCCGGCAAAGGCACTGACTTCGAAGGACGAAACGGCCTCCGGTTAGGCTTGAGTAAACCGGAGTCGTCAGGATGTTTCAGTGGACTTAGCCGGACCGTTCGCCGGTGATGCCCCCGGCGCAGAAGAGATGCTCGCACTCGATGCCGCCGCCCCGGTGCTCGGCGCAGCTTTCGAGCCCGCAGGCTTTGCGCCTGAGACGGTCTTCGCAGCGGCGCTCTTCGCACCAGCGGGTGCGGGCGGCTTAGCCACCGCTTTCGACGGTTTCTCCACCGCTTTGCCCATCGCCTTCACCGACGGCGCGGCGGCCTTGGCGCTGCTCTTCTGCATTTTGGGCAGCTCTTTTTCTTCATCTCGCCACAAAGCGATTCCGCCCAGCAGGCCGTCTTCATTACTGATCGTTCTCACCGTCGGCGGCAGTTCGAAATTCACCAAACGGCTGTTCCCGCCACCGATAAAGAGCGCGTCGTAGTTGAACGTGCGCTGCAGTTCGTCGATGGCCTCCTTAAGGAGTTTGACCCACTTTTTGCGGCCCTTTTTCTTGAGCGCCCGATCGCCCAGTTCATCCTCATAGGTTTTCCCGTCGTGAAAGGGATGATGCCCGAGTTCCAGATGGACGCGCGTGCCGTCGGCGAAGAGCACCGATCCGAATCCAGTGCCCAGTGTAATCACCAGTTCGAGCCCATGTCCGCTCACGCATCCGAGCCCCTGGATATCCGCGTCGTTGGCGATACGCACCGGAAACTTGAGCTTGCGCTCGAGCGCATGGCCAAGGTCGAAGCCCTCCCAGCCCCGTCCGAGATTCGCCGCGGTATAAATGACCCCGTCCTTGACTACGCCCGGAAATCCCACTGAGACGCGATCGTAGCCCGGTTGCACCTTGGCCAGTTCGCGAGCGATGTCCAGGACGTCGTTGGGCGTAGCATGTTTCGGCGTCTTGATCCGCGTGCGGTCGTTGATCGGACGGCCCGCCGGATCGAGCGTCAACGCCTTGATACCGGTGCCGCCGATATCGAGGGCGAGAGTGAACGGCCCCGCGATGATTTCGCTAACCGATTTGGCGGACGACTTTGGACTTTTCTTCTTCATCGCGGCGACGCTCCTCAATCTGTGCGTAAAGCGAACGAGTGTACGCCGTCTTTGAGCACTTTCCTACACTCCTCGATCCCGGCGCGCCGCATTTCCAGTTTGCGCTTGCCGCGCAGCCGCGTTCCCGTCAGGTGCCGGCGACGATGCGCTCGGGATGCGTGTACGCATTGAAGTTCGGTTCGCGCAGAAAGCCCACCAGCGTCATGCCGATTTCGTCCGCTAATTCGACCGCCAGCGACGACGGCGCCGACACTGCACAAAGAATCGGAATGCCCGCCGCCGCAGCCTTCTGCACGATCTCAAAACTCAGCCGCCCGCTTACCATCAGCACGTGATGATCCAGCGGAGTCAGGCCGTGGTTAAGCGCGTAGCCCGCCACTTTATCGACGGCGTTGTGACGCCCCACGTCTTCGCGCAGGACGATGAGCGCTGGATCGTCAGGATTTTCGAGCGAAAACAACGCCGCCGCATGCAGACCGCCGGTAGCTGCGAAGACCGGCTGCGCCTCCCGCATCATCGCGGGCAACCGCAGCATCGCCGGCGTCGCGATCGCGACCGTGCTGGTCACCGGCGCGATCCGCCGTTCGAGCGACTCGATACTGGTCTTGCCGCAGACGCCGCAACTTGACGAGACCGTGAAGTTTCGCTGCAGACGCTCGCGCAGTCCGGCCGCAGGTACATTCAGGATGACGTCGATCGCGTTCGGATCCAGCACGCCTTTCGAATCACGCAGGCGGCGAATCTCGCCCAACTCGCCGCGCGAATTGATGAAACCCTCCGCCAGCAGAAACCCCGCCGCAAGTTCCTCATCATGCCCGGGCGTGCGCATCGTGAGCGTGAAGCGCCGGCCACCCAGGCGAATCTCCAGCGGCTCCTCGACGGCGAGGCGGTCGGGCTCTTCGCGCATCGCGCCGGAACGCCACTTGTACGCGCGATGTTCGGCTACGGATTCGCTCATTTGTGGTTTCGGCCCTTCACTATATGTCTCGGCCGGATGCCAAGGCTGTGCTCGCGACTTCCTTCCGATGAGGCTGCCGCTATGCGACCCAGGCCTTCGCCATCGTATCGAGATCGCGCTCGTATTCGCTCGGGCCGAGCTTTTCGGGGAACAGGATCAACCGATGCACTCCCGCCTCTTCATATGCCGCGATCGTGCGCTTCACGTCACCGCTCTGGAGCACCGGCGCGTACATCGTGATCTCGACCTTGTTGAAGTCGCGGCCGGCCTCGCCGCACAGCTTCTTGAGCTTCGCCAATTCGGCCACGAGCTGCTCCGGGGGAATCCCGAGCGGCGCCCACCCGTCGCCGATCGCGACCGTGTCGCGCAGCGCGCGATCGACGTTCGGACCGATACCGCCAGCCCCGATATGCACCGGTGGATGCGGCTTGCGAGCGGGCTTGGGGTTGCTCTTCACGGCGGGGAACTTGACGAACTCGCCGTCGAATGACGCCTCGGGCTTGGTCCACAGCTCCTTCATCGCGTTGACATACTCGCGAGTGATCGCCCAGCGCCGTTTGAAATCGACGCCCATGATTTCGCTCTCGTCGCGCAGCCAGCCGGCGCCAATGCCGAAAATGAAGCGCCCGCCCGAATAATGGTCAAGTGTCGCGATCACCTTAGCCAGTACCAGCGGCTCGCGCTCCGGCACGAGGCAAATTCCCGTACCCAGACCGATACGCTTCGTCGCCGCGGCGGCCAGCGTCAGGCCGATGAAGGGATCGATCATGTGCGCGTACGGCTCGGGAATCTCGCCGTCGGGCGACAGCGGATACCGTGTCTTGTGCTTCACCGGCAGAATCGGATGTTCCGGCAGGTAGAACGATTCGAAACCGAGCGCCTCGCAATGTTTCGCGAGTGCGGCGGGGTCGGCGGTGTACGACGCAACAAAGGCCAAGACTCCGATTTTCATCTTCTGCGTTCCTCTACGAGTTTGAAGCGGTATTCCAATTGAGAGTTCAGTACTCCGCTGTCCGGATCTACCTAAATATATAGTGACGCGGTCCGTTCGAGCTTCGCCTCGTAATCCGACGGCGTCAGCGTCCCCAGCGCGAGTACGAAGCGGCCGACGCCCACTGCCGCGAAGCGCGCCAGTTCTGCCTGCACCGCAGCGCGATCGCCCGGGATTCCACCCATCACCGTGATATCGAGCGTGGCAAAGTCGCGACCCACGGCGCTGCATTCGTCGCGCAGCGTGGCGAGGTCGCGTTTCATCTCGTCGGGCGTGACGCGATTCGGAAACCATCCTTCTCCCCACTTCGCCACCCGCTTGAGCGCGTTCTTGTCGCGGCTGCCAATCAGCACCGGCGGCCCCGCGGGTTGCGCGGGCTTGGGATACGACCGCACCGCCGGGAAATTCACATACCTGCCGGTGAACGAGGCCTCGGGCTTCGTCCACAACTCGCGCATCGCGGCTACAAATTCTGCCGTCTGCGTCCAGCGGCGCGGAAAATCAACGCCCATGATTTCCGACTCCTCACGCAACCATCCCGCGCCGATACCGTAAATCACCCGGCCGCCGGAAAAATGATCGAGCGTCGCGATCTGCTTCGCGGCAATGATCGGATGGTGCTCCGGCACGAGCGTGATTCCGGTCGCGAGCTTGAGCCTGCTGGTCGTCGCCGCGGCCATCGCAAGGCAGACGAACTGGTCGCTCATGTGCGCATATACGTCAGGAATCGGCCCACCGGCGGGAAACGGCGTCTTCGGATCGACCGGCAGAATCGGATGCTCGGGCACCCACAGCGACTCGAAACCAAGCTGCTCGACAGCGTGCGCGAACGGACCAGGCCGCGCAGTGCTTTCATGGAATACATTCAGCAGGCCGATCTTCATGAGCCACCTCTACCATGACTTGTCGCAAAAACCCGGCGCGAATTCCAGCCATGCCCTTTGCCGATTGCGCTTGGAAACTCCCGGTCTCGCGTCAAGAATCAACCAGGTTCGCAGCTGAGTTCACGCGGCGGCAACCACGGCTGGAGTGGCGAGTGGCGGCGTTGCGACCGGCGGTCCGCGGAAGTAGTGTCGCATCCCGGCCCGCCGCAGTGGCTTTTCGATTAGTTCGAAGCTCACGCATGAAGCGCAGACGAGAATCGCGCAACACGCAAGAAAAGTCAGTCGCGTATTCCACGGGATGCGGAGGCGCGTCGCCAGGACAAAACATGCCGTAAACACGGGGAACTGGAAGATGTAAACGCCGAAACTGATTTCGCCCAGATACACCAGCGGCTTTGAGCCCAGGAGATAGCTGAACCATCCGCGGCCGCGAGCCAGGCCCCAGATGACGCATCCGATGAGGGGAGCGAACAGGCCGTGATCGATAAGCGACTTCGGGAACCAGCCGGAACCATAGCAGGCGATTAGGATGGCGGCGGCAATCGGCACCGTCCATCCGCAGGCACGTTCGTGCACTGCGGAGGTTCGGTCGTGCATCGACAGGAGCGGCGGTCGCGCACTACGCAGTGTCAGCAATCGATTGCCGAGGATCATGCCGAAGGCGAACTCCGGCAGATGCATGGGTGGCGACGACAGCAGCCAATCGAATCGGGTAGTTCCAAGCATCGCGACAGGTGCTATCAAACCGCTGATCCAGACAGCGCCAAGGACCACCCGGTAATTCAATCGCGGGCGAAACATCAAGGAGACCATCAGCGGAAACAGGACGTAGAAGAAGGCTTCGACCGACAACGACCACGCCGGATAGTTCCAATAGCTCCACAGACCGGGTACCCAGGTCTGGAGCAGCAGTAGAAAAAAGCCGATGTCGATAAAGGTGTGAATCGTCACTGCGATGTGACGGAACTGAACCAATGCGAAGGGCGCGGAGCAGAGGAAGGCGAGGAAGTAAGCGGGGTAAATGCGCAGGAAGCGGGCGACCCGGAACTGGCGGCGGGGCTGATCCAGGTGATCGGAATCGACCACGTGCGCATAGGTGAGAATGAATCCAGACAAGAGAAAGAAGCACGGAATCGCGGAACTTCCGGCGCGCACGAAATTGCGTGCGAATACCGAACCTCCAAAGAACAACGGCGCGAAGTGGAAGAGCAGCACGTATCCGGCGAGAAAGAAGCGCAGGCCGCTCAAAGCCGGCAGCGGTTCGCGACGCGCCTTCGGTGCAAGCGCCGGAGCCTCGCTCGCCTGGCTGTCAGGGACGGGGCTACCGCGCGGCTTTGACACGTTATTCTTCCGCCGCGCATCCCTCCGCAACCACCTTACTGCTTGTATCATTCTACAAGTAGTAGCATCGCGGTGCGGACGTCGTGTTGATCGATGACTGCGACGGCCTCGCGACAGCGGCGAGGTAATGATACGACGGCGATCAGGCCATCAGAGGCGGGCAGAAAGTAATCGTAACGGCGTCGAAGATTCTTCCACCGGGGGAGCAGCCGCGCCGCTTCAAATCGGGTTATTCACCCGGCCCGGATCCAACAATCGCGGTCGGTGGCGAACCAGCTACCCAATCTTCGTGGACGCGATCGTCGTTCACTTCCAGCCGAAGAATTCGGCAGCATAAATGAACTTGCCGATTCCGGCAGCACGCGCCGCCTGTTCATCGATCTCCTGATCGCCAACCATCGTGGAACCCTTGAGGTCCACGCCATGGATCTCGGCCAATTCCAGGATCATGCCGCCCTTGGGTTTGCGGCAATCGCAGCCGTCGGCGTCGTCGTGCGGGCAAATCTGCCAACCGGTGAGGATGTCGCCCAACTGGCGATCGAGGTCCGCCATCGCGGCTTCGACCTGTGCGAGCTTAAACCGTCCGCGCTTCACGCCCGCCTGGTTGGTAACGACGAACATCAGGTGATCGTGAATCGGATCGACCTTTTGGCGCACGCCTGGCATCAGTCTGATCGCGATGTTGCCCTTCGCATCGAAGGGAAGCTGGCGGCTCTCATCCATCTCGACCAGGGTACCGGCCAAATCGAAGAACAGCGCGATGTTGCCGTTATCGATCTGCATCGATCAGTCACCACTTCGCCAATCGACGTGGTCGCGTACGTGAGTGAACACTTCGTCGAGAATCGCGATTCCGGCTTCGCCCTGCTCTTCCGTGATCACGAGCGGCGGATTGATGCGGACGCGCGGGAAGTAACTCATGATCAGCAGGCCGCGCCGGAGCGACTCGGTGAAGACGACTTCCATCACCTTGCGGCTGAGTTCGCGCCTGGTCTTGCGGTCGCACACGAGGTCGAGACCGATCAGCAAACCGCGCCCGCGAACGTCGCCGAGAAACTCGTATTTCTCCTTCAATTCGAGCAGCCGGGTGAGCATCAAAGCACCGACCTTGCGCGAATTCTCGACCAGCTTTTCGCTCTCGATGGTCTTGATCGTCGTTGCAAGGGCCGCCGCCGCCAGCGGATTGCCGCCGTAGCTGGAAGACGAAGCGCTGGGCTTTGCGAAGGGCTCGGCACGGCTGATGTCATCGCTCAACAGGACGCCCGAGATCGGAAAGCCCGATCCCATGCCCTTGCCGACGGTCACAATATCCGGAGTCACGCCGCTATGGTTGACGCCCCACCACTTGCCGGTGCGGCCGAAGCCGGTGATCATCTCGTCGGCGACGAGCAACGCGCCGTTATCTTTCGCGACTGATTTGATCGCGGGCAGCCAGTCGTCGGGCGGAATGATGTTGCCAGCGGTACCCTGCATCGGTTCGACGATCACCGCGGCGATCGCACCGGCGGAGGAATTCTTGATCTGCTTGCGCGCAAACTCGACGCAATAGAGGCCGCAGTCAGGATAGGTCATCTTGAAAGGACATCGATAACAGTCGGCGTACGGGACGTTGTAGCGACCTCCCGGCAGCGGTCCATAGCCCTGCTTGGAGTCGTCGCCGATCAGTCCGAGCACGCCCATCGTTTTGCCGTGAAAGCCGCCCCAGAAGCTCACCACTTCGTCCTTGCCGGTCACGGATCGCGCGAGCCGGAGGGCGGCTTCGACCGCCTCCGCGCCGCCGCTATAAAGATGTGCGCGCTTCAAGTCCGCAGGCGCAACCTCGCTCACGAGCCTGAAGGCCTCGGCCCGCTCGCGCGTGGCAAAGGTCCCGACCATCAGGCGCGCCGACTGTTTCGAGATAGCGTCAACCATCGCGGGATGTGCATGGCCGAGACTGGCGACAGCGACGCCGGCGAAGAAATCGACGTACGTATTGCCATCGGCATCGGTGAGCGTCGCGCCATTGCCGTATTCGAAGGCGACGCCGGCCAACATCGAGATCCGCTGGCGGCCGGGCGCGATGTAGCGCTGTTCGTCGGCGAAGATCTCGCGCGACTTAGGGCCCGGTACAGGAGTCACTATCTTCGGCAGTCTGGCCTTGGCGGCCTCGCCGCCGCCGCTACGTTTTGAAGTTGAAAGTTGGGCTGTCCTCATGCTTCGTCTTCCGCCGCCAATCCGCTTTCGAAGTCTGTAGCGCCGCTGAATGGGGCACCTCGCTCGATAGGTGCAGCGGGTCTCAAACGGCGACCCGTAAGGACTGTCGCGCCAACGCCCTCAAGTCAAGTAGGGCGTCCCGCCAAGATCAGACGTTGAGGTCGCGCGTCGCCGGATGACGGCGCAGATGAAGAATCGAACGGCGTGCAATCGCGCGGGCCGCTTCGTTGCGAACGCGGCTGAAGCTCGGCCAGTCGTTGAAGTCCACGATGGAGAAATTGTCGCCCTTGACGATCGCGTCGCCGCCCCAGACTTCGAGTCCGAGCGCAGTTGCAGCGTCGGAGGCTGCATGATTGAGGGCGAGCTTTTGCGTATCGGAGAGGTTGGTGCCGCGATCGGCGACAGTCGCGAAATACTCGCCGCCGCTCACGCCGTAGAATTTGACCACCTCGCCCAACACTTCCTGCTGCACATAAGCGAGCTGCACGCCGCGGCGCGCAAAGCACAGGAGGGTGGCCGAAAGTTGTTTGAGGTCCTCGACGCGCTGAACGTCATCGGGTCCGAGCGCATGCAAATCGCCGCGCTTGACGTACATCGCCGAGGATAGATCGATCGTGCGCAGCGGCTTCAGATCGAGCGGCGCGGCGGTGCGCACGATGACTCCTTCAGGCACCGGCACTCCAGCGTGCATCAGGCCGGCGCCGAGCAGATCGCGATAGCAGTTGCGGATCGCGAGCGCGGAGTTGATTACGACCGCTCCGGCCTCTTCCAGCGTCGAAAGACGCGCGAGGCCGTGTTCCCCCTGGCACATCGCAAGCACCAGATGCGGTGCCCGGAACTCGCCATGGGCAAACCGCGCCGAGTCCATCATCGTAGTTTCCGCGCGCAAGGCGGCCAACTGATCTACTACCGCATCGAGAATGGCGGCATCCGCCTCGACCTTGCCGGGCGAATATTCGGGCTCGCGATAGACTCCCATCACCTGGATTTTCATTGAGTTTCGGTCCTTATGATGCGCAGGCGATAATAGCGGTCAGCTTCTTTCGCCCTGATTCGCGACCAGCGCGCGCGCCGCCTCCAGATCTGTCGCCTCGTCAACGTCGATAACGCCGTTCAACTCGATCGCGGCAAAGCGCATGCCTTCGTGAAGCATCATCGCGAGATATTTACGCATCGCATCGAGCCCCGCAGCGCGGGCCTGGTCGCCGAATGAAAAGATGCGCGTCGAGAACAGATAAACGCCCGCCGTCACCTGCTCGGATTCGCGTTCTCCGAGTGCACTGATAACGCCATCCGCTGCCGTTTCGGCGAATAACGGATGCCGGTCGCCGCGCCATTGTACCACGCCGAGAGCGCCGTCGAGAGTATGCGAGCGACCTGGGGCAGTCAGTACCGTCGCGCGCTCGACAAAGCGCAGCAATTCGGTTTGCGCCACGACCGCATCGACGGTGGTCATCAGAAAGCGTCCCGGCGCGATGTGTTCGCCGAGCGTCAACAACGACTCCATCGAATTGGCGGTATCACGCACCCACAATTTCACTTCCGACGGCATCGCGAGGCCGCGCTCATGCATCATTCGCGCAGTTTCCAAGTTGACGATGACGTGCACTGGCGAGGCTCCGAGGGCCGTCAGCGCGCGAGCCTGCCGCACCAGGAGCGTTTCTCCGCCGATCTCGACCAGCGGCTTCGGAATGCCGTCCACTGCCGAGCGCAAACGCTCGCCTCGTCCAGCGGCGATAATCGCACCGCTCAGTCTGTCGCCTGTTCCTGCCATCTCAATTCAGCCAACTCAGCCAGGGCGTCGATCGTGAAATCTGGCCGGAAGTCCGAAGCATGATTGTCCTTGGAGTCCGCATTGATAGCCGCCGCTTGACGCAGCCAAATCGCGGTCATCCCGAGTTTTCGGGCAGGCATGCAGTCCTTATCCAACGAATCACCGACCATCGCGGTTTCATCCGGATGCGCGCCGAGCTGTTTCAGGGCCGCAATGAAGAGACCTGGATCGGGCTTGAAAATTCCCAAACTCGAAGAATCCGCGATCGTGCCGAAGAATCTCAACAAATCGGCCTCGGCCAGAATGTTCTCCAGGTTACCATAGAAATTCGACACCACGCCCAATTGAAAACGACTGGAGAGTGCCGCCAGCACCTCCCTGCTGACCTCGAATCCGCGCCAGGATTCGGCAACGAACGACTGCGTGATCCATCCCGCGATTTCTGGCAGACGCATCCCGCCGGCCGCCGCACCAATCGTGTCGCGCACTTCCGGGGCGCCATGGCGGCCCAGATACTCGATTTGCACCCGCACCAGATAGTCCACCAGTTCGGTTAGCCCATAGGCAGCGAGCATTTTCGTTGAACGGTAGGCCACAGCGGTCGCGTGGTCGAAGCCCGCGTCGAGTTGCTCCCGCGTAAGCTCAATGCCGGCGGCTCGGTAATGTGCCAGGAAGCGGTCGAGCCAGTGCTGCGGATAGTCCAGGGTGCCGCCGAAATCGAAGAGGATTGTACGCATCATGCGCATCGCCGGGGACGTGCGCGGGCGGTTGCCGAGGCGCATCGTCGGTTGGAGCTTAACAGTTGATTGGCGGTGCTCTCTACCGTTGACGGCGAATCGTCTGCCCCAAATGAAAAAGCTTAATCACGGCTTAACCGGCTCGCGCTGGCAGACCGTATATGATTCTATGTACGCGATGTCAGCCAGAAATATTCCAACAAAATTAAAGCGATATTGCGCGACCGTTACATTGACTCTGCGGTCAGAAACAAATAAAAACCTAGTTCTAATTTGAAGGACTTGATAGAAACCGCATTGATTTGCGCGCCATCCCGGGCGCATGAAACCATCTTCGGACGCCCGTTACTCGAGCGGCTTATGCTGCAATGTTCACGGGCCGGGGTGCGCCGCTTCGTCGTCGAGACAGGTCAGCAGGATCACGACGACATCCGCGCCGCGCTCGGCAGCTTCGGGGCGAGCCCAGAAGTAACGATCGTCGATTCGATCGACGCTCCCGGCCGTTGGCGCGAAACAATCGACCCGTCGTCGCCATGCCTCGTCCTGCGCGGCAACCTGGTGATGGCACAGTCGCAATTGCGCCGCGCAATCGCGGACTACGCACGGAATCCTGGACACGAAGTACGCGTCACCAGCGTCGATAACGACCGCGGCGGCAGTATCGAGGTCGGGCCAATCGGTGCTTCGCTCAACGCCAGCGGAACTGATGCCGGTGCCGCGTTCCAACCGCCGGGCTACTTGCCGTTCGCGCTCAACGGACGGCCGGAGGATCGCGAAGAAGCCGAATTGCGGCTTGCGAAATCGGTGCGAATCGAGAGTCTCGAAACCGACGCGCTGCTCGCTCGTCTGCTGGATCGGCGGCTCTCGTGGCGCTTGAGCTACCGGCTGGCGCGAACCAGGGTGATGCCGAATCACGTCACGCTCGCGAATACCGCGCTCGGCTTCGCATGCGCCGCGATGCTCGCGACGACGAGCTACTGGATACGACTTATCGGCGCGGCCCTGTTCCTGGTCTCGGTCACGCTCGATGGCGTTGACGGCGAGTTGGCGCGGCTGCGGATGGTCGAATCCGAAGCGGGCAAAAAGCTCGACGTGCTGACCGATAATATCGTCCATATCGCGATTTTCATCGGGCTGATGATCGGATGCTATCGCGCGAGTCATAGCTCAGCCTATTTCTACCTGCTGGCCATTCTGCTGATCGGTTTCGCCGTCAGCGCGGTGGCGGTCAACCGGGCGCTGAGCCTGACCGGCGCACAGGCGCATAAGTGGATCGGCGCGGTGGAACGAGCGACGGGACGGGACTTCGCATACCTGGTGTTGGTCCTCGCGCTGCTGAATTGGCTGCCGGTGTTTGCGTGGGGAGCGGCCTTTGGGACCTGGATCTTCGCGTTCAGCCTCTGGTGGCTGACGAATCTGCGCCAGACACACGATCGGGCGCACGTGTAGTATGAGCGCGATAAGTCGCGCAAAAACGGAGGGGTTTGTGAAGAAGCCGCGTATTCTCCTGGTTCAACCGACGACGGTTCATCTCGACGGCACGCCGCATAAGACGCGCTGGCGCCTGATCATGGGCCTGATGATTCCGCTGATGGCGGGTCTGACGCCCGACGATTTTGACGTCACGCTGTGCGACGAGCGCCTTGAGGATCTCGACTTCGACGCGGGCTGGGACCTCGTCGGCATGACCACGACTATCGGCGCATCGCTGCGCGCCTATCAACTCGGCGACGAGTTCCGTAAGCGCGGGGTGCCAGTCGTGATGGGCGGCTTCCACGCCACCCTGCAGACCGAGGAAGCGCTCAAGCACGCTGACGCTGTTGTGCAGGGCGAAGCCGACCTGGTCTGGGAGCCCCTGCTGCGCGACTGGCAGGATGGCAAGCTCAAGCAGATTTACAAGGCCGACAAGCTGCACGACCTCAAAGGCCTGCCGCGCCCTCGGCACGAACTGCTCAAGCTCAACAAATACCTGTTCAAAGCGGTGCCGGTGCAGGCCAGCCGCGGATGTCCGTATCGCTGCTCCTTCTGCGAAATTCCGGTCTTCTACGGTGGCAGTTATCGGACGCGTCCAGTGGCGGAGATCGTCGAGGAAATCAAGCAGGTGATGCAGGTGACGGGCTTTCGCCGGTTCCAGTTTATCGACGACCAGATCACCGGCAAGCATAAGTTTGCCAAGGAACTGTTCGAGGCTCTGATCCCGCTGAATATCCGCTTCTCATGCCTGTGGACGGTTAACTCCAATCACGACGAGGGTTTGTTGGAACTCGCGGCAAAAGCCGGCGTTTTCCACGTCAACATTGGCGTCGAATCGATCAGCCAGGACAGCCTGCTGTCGATGAACAAGATTCAAAATCACACCAAGGATTACAAGAAGCTGCTCAAGCGCCTGGAGCATTACGGGATTTACTATTCGCTCAACTTCCTGTTCGGGCTCGAGGACGACCATCCGCAGATCTTCGAGGACACCCTCAAATTCCTGCACGAGGTCAAGGCACCCGAGGCTTTCTTCAATACGGTTACGCCCCGCAAGGGCACGCCGATGCGCGATCAGCTAGAGGCCGAGGGCCGTGTGATCATCCCGGACGCCGACATGTACACGAACAACTTCCGCTGCATGTTCGTGCCGAAGAACCTCTCGCCGCAGCAGGTTGAAGAGGGCGTGTGGCGCTGCACCAAGGAATTCTATTCGTTCAAGTCGATGTTCAAGCGTCTGCTGATGCCGCCGGGGAAATTCACCTGGCAGGGGCTCACTGAGAACATGCTGTTCTGGTACGGCGCGAAGCGGCAGGTCGATCCGGTCGATTATTATTAGAGCCTGAATCGCAGCAGAGGGTCTATTCGAGGGCAGGGAATTTGATTCCCTGCCCTATTAAATTAGAACGGGATGCCGCCGTTCAATCATAAACTTTACGTTTGCTACTTAGTGCTGCGTGGGATCGGTGACGACGCCAGCGAACAGAAGCGCGCCGGAGTGCCGCTCCGTGATGGCGCAAAAGAACGGGCGGTCCACGACCATCTCGAACGGCGGCGGCTCCTCGCGCATCGCCAACGCCACGATGCCCACACTGGTTGCAGCCGCGGCCTCGGTTCCTTCCTCGTCAACCTTGAAGTAGGTCTTGTGCTCGACGTCGCTGATTGCCAGTTGCGGCGGTGGTGGATGAATTCGCGAGAAATTAGCCCGGTCGCTAAACGCAACGCCCATTCCCATCGACTTGAGCGCGTCGTTCAGCTGCTCGCCATAAGTTGATTCGAATTTCGGCAGAACGATCTCACCTTTGCGATCAGCCAGCTTGTCGGTCATCTCGGTCCAGCGCGCCGCGTCGAATTTGCGCAGCAGATTCGGCAAGCCGCCGGGTTTGCGCGGCAGGAATACGTACATCGCAAATCGATCGTTGCCGTAGGACAAACGAATCGCCTGATAGGCGTCGTTTTCGAAGTAGGGGTAGTCGCCGTTCTCAACCATCATCGGTGCGTTGACGGTCGTGCCGCCATGCAGGTAAAAAGCCCGCGGTACGGTCTGTTTCTTATCGAAAGGAACAGCCCAGCGGCCTTTGAAATAGACCGCATCAGTGAGCACGAGCACCGTCGCCGAATCGACTACGTCGAGGATCTTGGGAATCTTCGCGTGCGTCTTCTGGTTAACCCAGGAGTTGATCGTATCCATCGCATGCTGCGGATTACCCGCGAAATCCAGGCTGTCCAGCGTCGCGTCGTAGGAATCGCGATTTACCTTCAGGAAGTCGGGACTGACCGCAAAACCGGATTGCGTCCACAATGCGTTTGCGACTTCCATCTGCACCGCAGGGTCGGCCTTCTTGATTGTATCGAGCAGCAAGCGATTGTCGTTATTAAAGGCTTCGTCACTGAGCGCAGCGGCGCCGAGGGTTTTGGCGATTGCGGTTCGTGTTCCGCCAGCCGCGCCATTGTAGGTCATCGCAAGGGCAAGCGAGACACTGAGCGGCGAAACGATCACGTTCTTGCCGTTCCCATCAGTAAGCGAGCGCAGCAGGCGAAACCCGAAGTCGTTTATGGGCGCAGAGACCCCGCTGGTCAGCTCGGGAGTCGGCTGTGCAAATGTCGGAGCTGTCACCGCGATAATCGTCAGCGTCCAGAGGAACACTGCTAGCGTCATTCTCGACGCCACGCGATATGCACAGCCGTCCGTAATCATACGATTATCATACCCCGGAACGTCGCAGATGGCCCGAAGGCTCTGCTCAACGGCGGCTTGAATATCTGATGAACATCACTTCAGATGATTGAGCCGTACGGAGAGTGGCACTACCCTACCCTGTAAAAGGGAGTTCCGGTCATGGATAAGGCTGCGCTGAGCATGGTTTGGGAGCGGCATACCGAGTATGAATTCTCCACGCGCGATACGACTGCGACGCTCGACACCATGGTCGATGACGCCTACGTCAATCACATCCCGGTGCTCACCGGAGGCGTGGGCCGCGACGAACTGCGCGAGTTCTACTCGCAGCACTTCATCCCGAAGATGCCGCCGGATCTGACGATCACGCCGATCTCGCGCACCATCGATGACGACCGGCTGGTTGACGAGATGCTCGTTCAGTTCACACACACAGTCGTGATGGATTGGATGCTCCCGGGAGTGGCTCCGACCGGCCGACGGGTCGAAGTCCCGGTAGTCGCGATCGTGCATTTTCGCGACGGCAAGCTCGCCCACGAGCACATTTACTGGGATCAGGCGTCGGTGCTGGTGCAGATCGGTCTGTTGGATCCGTCAACGTTGCCGGTTGCCGGTGCCGAGTCGGCGCGCAAGGCGATCGATCCTAAGCTGCCATCGAATCAACTGATGACGCGAAGGGTGAAGTCTTGAGACGGCGGAGCCTTCCACCGATGCGGCCTGCTCGAAGACCAGCGGGAGAAGTTAGCCCGCGTTAGCGAGGCCCAGTTCGCGAGGCCGATTGTTCTCGTCAACGTGTATAACGGTCGGCACGTGACGGCGCGCGCGAACTTCGTCCATCGGCGCAAAGGTCGCCACGATAATGATGTCGCCGGGCGAACCGCGCAGCGCCGCAGCACCGTTGAGCGAGACTTCGCCTGAACCGGCGGGGGCCTTGATGGCGTAGGTCTCAAGCCGCTCGCCGTTGGTGACGTTCCAGACGTGGACCATCTCGTTCTCGATTATTCCGGCCGCCGCGAGGAGGTTGGTATCGATCGCGATGCTGCCTTCGTAGTCCGGGTCCGCGCCGGTCAGGTGTAAGCGATGAAGCTTGGAACGAAGCATGATTCGCATGGCCAAAGACTACTCCTAGGTTTTGCACGCCGTATCGAAATTGGCGGTTGCACGCATGGCCGCAAGATCCAATTGAATTCTTCTCACTGGCTTTACTGGCCTAACGGCGATGAGGCGAGGGAGCCAGCACCAGGTTGTCGATGAGGCGGGTTTTGCCGACGCGAGCCGCGACCGCGACGACCACCGGGCGATCGAACAGTTCGATCGGCTCGAGGGTTTCGGAATCGACCGCGGAAAGGTACTCAACTTCTACCCCCGGCGAACGTTCAATGATCGCGCGCGCCGCGTTCGCAAGCTGAACCGTCGTCCGTGCGCCGGTCTGCGCGGCTTCTCGCGCCGCCAACAGGGCCCGGCTCAGCGCGAGGGCCCGGCGGCGTTCTTCCGCGGAGAGATAGGCGTTGCGGGAACTCATCGCGAGTCCGTCGGGCTCGCGCACTGTCGCCACCGGCACGATCTGCAGGTCGAAGTTCAAATCGATGACCATCCGCTGGATCGCGCGCAACTGCTGGAAATCCTTCTCGCCAAACAACGCGAAGTGCGGCTTGACGATATTGAAAAGCTTTGCGACGACCGTGGTGACGCCGCGAAAATGGCCGGGGCGATGGTCCCCGCAGAGCCCCCGCGTCACTTCGGTGGCTTCGACCCAGGTTTGCGAGCCGGCCGGGAACATGACTTCGGGCTCAGGGGCGAACAGCACGTCAACCGGAACCTTGCGCATCAGTTCGCAATCGCCGTCGAAATTGCGGGGGTAACGCGAGAAATCCTCGTTCGGGCCGAACTGCGTCGGGTTAACGAAGAGCGAGCTCGCGAGCAGTGTCGCCCGTGCACGACCCTCGCGCATCAGCGTGATATGGCCCTCGTGCAGAAAGCCCATCGTCGGCACGAAAGCGATCGTCTGTCCGCGCTGGCGGGCATCCTCGGACCAGCGCTGCATCGCGGTCGGCGAAGCGATAATTTCCACGCGAATCAGGCTCCCTTCAGACCGTAGCTATGCTCAGGGGTGGGAAACGAACGCTCGCGAACCTCGCGAATGTAGCTGGTGGCTGCCGCAGAGGCGTCCTGCCACAGGTTCGCGTAGGGCTTGGCGAAGCGCGGCAGAAACGATTCGCTGAGTCCGAGCACGTCGTGCATCACCAACACCTGGCCGTCGCAGCCGACGCCCGCACCGATGCCGATGGTCGGAATTGCGGCGTGTTCGGTAATCTCCCGAGCGAGGTCTGCCGGAATCCCTTCGAGGACCATCGCGAACGCGCCCGCCTGCTCGATTGCGGCAGCGTCCTCCAACAGACGCTCGCGGCATCCGGCGGACTTGCCTGACTTGCGTCCCTGCACGCGATGTCCACCCATCCGATGAATCGACTGCGGCGTCAAGCCGATATGACCCATCACCGGGATGTCGATATCGACCACGCGTCGAATGGTTTCGGCCATGGTGATGCCGCCTTCGAGCTTGACCGCTTCCGCACCGCCCTCTTTGATCAGGCGTCCGGAATTCGCCAGCGCCTGTTCGACGCTGACCTGGTAAGTCAGAAACGGCAGATCGGCGACGACCAGCGCCCGGCGACGCCCGCGCGCCACCATCCGGGTGTGGTAGATAACCTCGTCGAGCGTGACCGGCAACGTGCTGTCGGCGCCCTGCACGACCATGCCGAGACTGTCGCCGACGAGCATCACATCCACGCCCGCATTGTCGAAGATGCGCGCAAAGGGATAGTCGTAGGCCGTCAACATCGCGATCGGCAGGCCTTCGGCTTTCATGCGACCGAGGTCGGTAACCCGGACTTTATCTTTTGCCATGGTCTCGCCCATCCATCCCTGAAATGCTTGCCCTGAAATGCTTGCCCTGAAATGCTTCCAATGACGCTAAAATGCGGAGCCGCCACTAACCGGCAACCCCGCATCCAAAGCGCACCTTCGCCTACGCGCTCAAGTTCCGCTCGGGGTCCCGGTCCTTGGCGGATCCAGGCTGTGAGCCCAACCTTATGTCTTACCGTCGCGGGCGTCGCCGCCCGAAATCTCCTCGCCACGTTATCTCGCCGGACCATAGCCTCGACGGACGAACTCTTGTAGCGCGATCCCATCAAGAGGTAAAGCGCAAATCTAATGAGAAGTCAAAAATTCGTTGATCGAACTCAAAACAAACCCCGCTCCCGCAGACATTCTGTCCCCCCTGTTGGAGGTTCAGCATGCCGTCGAGGTGTTCCCATGTCCTCGAAAACACGTTGCTAATCGCGCCCGCACCACCACCGTGAAAAGGAGCGGCCGAGACGAGGGACGGACGGGGGACTATTGGATGTGGACGGGAACCTGCACGCGCTTGCCGTTGCGAACGATGCTCAGGTAAACGATCTCGCCAGGTTGGATGTCGCGCATCCGGTCTTCGAAGTCCAGGTAATTGGTCACCCGCGAACCGTCCACGCCGATTATCATGTCGTAGGTTTCGCCCATGTTAACGGAGGCGACAATCGGCACTGCCAGTACCGCCGGGGGAAAGAACATCGCCGCCGCGATGGCAAGGCCCTCAGCGACGTCGTGTCCGGTGTGCTGCAAAGGGTGCAGGCCCGCTGTGGCTGCGGCACTGCGTTTGTCCACACCGACAATCATCAGGCCGTTGGCAACTTCTCCGTCGCTTAGTTTGCGCTGGTCCTCGCGCAGTTGAACCCCAAGCGGCGAAGTCTCGTCCCCCTCATTGATGAATTCCTGAAGCGAATGGAGTTGGGGATCGATCAGTTGCGGATTCTGCTGGGCCTGCTCGTAGGTGATGATCTGGGAGTTGGTTGCGTCGTTGTCAATCTCGGCAGTGCCGGGCTCCGGCTCGTTCGGCGACGCCGGATCTCCCGAGGACGCAGGATCGTTCGATGACGACGCGGAACTGGCCGCCGATTGCGGGATTTCGGTCGTCGATGAGGGCGCCGCGGCGGCCGCCTTGATATACGCTGGTGCCGGCATCGAGTCGGGGATGATCACGGTCTTAGTCGTAACGGGAGGTGAAGTCGCCGAACTCGAAGGCGAGGTAACCGGCCTCAGCGGAGCGTCGCCGTCAGCGCTAGGTGTTGACGAGGAATTCGCTGCGGAAGCGCTCGGAGGCGAATCGGCATCGGGCGCATCGGGAGCGGCGGAACTGGTGAGCTCCGGAGCACCCGGGCTGGCGGCACCCGCGTAACCGATCGTGTCAGGATCGTTAGGGGAGGCATCAACTGATGACGGCGGGGACGCGGAAGTTGTGCGCGTCGTGGACGTCGCGGAATCGGACGCGACGGGCTCATATAGCGCGGCGGCAGAGGCGGTATCGGCCGCAGTATCCGAGCCAGCCGCGATAGCCGTGGCGCACTGGCCGCCCAATGCGATTAGAACAACGGCGCAAACCGCTGTCGCCCGCTGCGGCGTACGTCGCTTAGTTGAGCCTCCAACGATTCTCATCTTCCACGACCTTGCCCTCGTTGCGCAGTTTCCTGAGATGCGATCGCATCGATTGTGCAGCCGCAGGATGCAGAAATTCGGGAACATCGGTGTAAATCAGTTTGACGATCTCGATAACTTCACGCGGACCATCCTGGAGCGCACCCATCACCTGGCGCTCGCGGAGTTCGCGATGCGCGATATATTCCCGAATCTTCTTCTTGGCGTCACGAATCACCGGGCCGTGCGCGGGGTAAATCGTCTCTATGTCTAGATCGAGCAGACGCCGCAGCGAATCCATATATTGCCCGAGGTCGCCGGTCTCGTCCGGAATAATAGTGGTGCCCGCGCCGAGCACCACGTCACCGGTAAATAGCGCTTTTTCCTCGACGAGTAAGTAGCAGAGATGATCCGGGGCGTGACCGGGCGTGAAGACGGCCCGCAGCGTCGCACCTTCGGTAGTCACATCCGCATCATGATCAATGGCCGTGATGGGGATTCCCGCAGGATCGTCCTGGCCCGGCCACGGACGTTTGAGCACCGGGACCTGCCCGAACAACTGATGCGCATCCTTGACGCCGCCGATATGGTCGCGATGAGCATGGGTGACAACGATGCGATCGAGTTCGTCGGCGTGGCAATGCTCGCGCATCCCTAGTGGCAGATTCTCGGCCCATTTCGCGACACCGATACCAGTATCGAGCAGAATTGGCCGGGTTCCGGTACCGACCAGGTAGGTATTGGTTCCCGGTCCCGTAAACGGTCCCGGGTTATGTCCCAGCACCGTTGCGACTCGCGGGGAAAGCCGCGCGTGGTCCGGAAGCTTCAGCCCCATCATGTTGTCGGTGACGACGCGCTTGGCCTGTTCCATCAAGGTCTCCTGCCGAGGTTTCCCTTCAGAGGCGCCGGTTGCGTTCGAAGATCAGTCGGAGCCCCTTCAGGGTGAGGAACTCGTCAACCTCTTCGATCGTTTCCGACTCGGGCGCGATCAAATCGGCCCACCCGCCAGTGGCAATCACGCGGGTCTTCTCACCACGTTCTCGTACGATACGTTCGACCAGCCCGTCAACCAGAGCGGTGTAGCCGAAGATCAGGCCAGACTGGATCGCACCCACGGTGGTGCGCCCAACGACGTCGCGCGGACGCGCCAACTCGACCCGATAGAGCTTCGCAGCGTGCTCGACCAGGGCGTTCATCGAGATACCGAGGCCAGGGGCGATCGCGCCGCCGACGTACTCGCCGCGCCCGGTCACGTAATCGAAGGTCGTTGCGGTGCCGAAATCGACCACGATCGAGGCCATGCCGTAGCGCTCGAAAGCAGCGACCGCATTCACTATCCGATCGGCGCCGACTTCCTTTGGATTCTCGTAGAGGATCGGCATGCCGGTCTTGATACCCGGTCCGACCATCAGTGGCGCGCAACTGAAGTAGCGCTCGCAGAGCATCTCGATGGTCTGGTTGAGCGGCGGGACCACGCACGCGACGACCACGCCCTCGGGCTTGAGCGGGGTGCTGAGCCCGCCGCCCTGCAGCAGCGCGTTGAGCATCACGCCGTGTTCGTCGGTGGTGCGATCAGCTTCCGTGGAGATGCGCCAATGCTGGATCAGTCGCTCGCCCTCGTAGATTCCAATAACAGTGTGGCTGTTACCCACATCAATGGTTATCAACATAATCGGGTTCAGCCTTTGAGCGGGTTAGTCAACAGAAAGCGCCGGACTTCGCCTCGTAATCGGTGATCCTTGATATACCCAATGCCGCGAGGATGGAACGGCCGGGCGCTCACGCGCCTAAGCGGCATGGCTTTCGAGCGCAGACCGATTAGTGCAGGCGGCCGAACATTCCACTCGAAAATCGCATGCTCCCCATCGAAGGATGCGGGAACATCGGGCTGGTCCGCATGATCGGGGAGTTCATCCCGCTTCCGAACGACCGGACATTTACCGTTCCGAACGGCGCCCCCGGAACGAAACCTGGCAGGAACCCCCCAGCGTTGACATATCCCGGAACCGGAACCGAGCGATAAGTGTTGGCCGCGTAAGGACTTATGCCAACCGGCCCGTACGGGACCGGTACCACGTAAATACCCATGACAGCGCTGTCGTCTTCCTCGTTTTGATACTCGTTGACGCTACCGACCTCGTCGGGAGACGGGAACCCGCCGTCCTGCGCGCCCTGATCGGCATCGGCTGTCTGGTCGGCGCCGGCTGTCTGATCTGCGTCGGCTGATTGATCGTCGTTATCGGAAGTCTGCGGACTCTGCGATTGAACCACCTGAGGCACTTCTAGCACCTTGTCGGCAGGGTCTTCGCTTTCGGAGTCGGTCTCGACATCGCCAACTCGATCCCATGCGCGATGCGGCTTAGTGTCAGGAGTGCCATTTTTGACAACCACGGGCGGTCCAGCACTGTCGTCGGGCATGGTTGACGCCTCGCCGGCAGCCGCTTCACCGGGACCAACGTCTCCCGGAGCGACGTCGGCGGCCGAGGCGTCTCCCGCGCTCGTATCGCCAGGGATCGAGTCCTCGGGCGCGGAGTCATCAGTGACTGCGCTGCCCGGCAGGGAAGGTTCGACCAGCGAGCCTCCGGGCGGCGGCACCGCATAATCAGTGGGCGGCGCGGCCGAAGAGTCGAGGGATGACTGAGCGAAAACTGGCGCGGCTGACGGGAGCGCGATAAGCGCGGCAATAATCGCGGCTGTCGCAAAACAAGGGCGGGACTTCAGGCCATTACGGATTTTCAGCGACAAATTGAGGCTCATCGAAATTACCGATCCTATCGAGCAGTCCACCCCCTAATCTTCTGCCGAACGCTTCTGCTATTCAGGCTAACACCGTCGGAACGCTTCACCAAGAGGCGTTTTTGCAACGGCGAAAATTCAGGCTCCTTGCTTTGCAGATTATCGCGGCCAAGCTAAGATGCGCCCCATGTCAGAAGCTAAAGTCGCATTGATTACGGGCGCCGGCCGCGGCATCGGCCGCGATATCGCGCTCAGGATGGCCCAGGAAGGATATGCCTGTGGATTGATCGCGCGAACCAAGTCCCAACTGGACGAGACCGCGGAACTGATCCACAAGGCCGGCGGCAAGGCGGTGGTCACACCGACGGACGTTTCCCGCCGCGATCAGGTCACTCAGGCAGTCGCCACGGTCGAGCGGGAACTCGGACCCGTCGCGGTGCTGATCAACAACGCGGGGGCCTATCTGCGCAAGCCGTTCGCCGAAATCAGCGAAGAAGATTTCGACTTTCAAATGAAGGTCAATTGCTACGGTCCGTTCTTCTGCACCCAGGCGGTGGTCGCCGGAATGGCGGAACGCGGGACCGGCACGATCATCTTCGTCCTCGGATCCGAGTCGCGCAGCGGACCCCTGCAATATGCCGCCTACAACGCCTCGAAGGTCGCGCAGCGAGCGCTCGCGGAATCGGTCGCTTACGAGTTCATGCATCGCGGAGTCCATGCCGTCGCGCTCGACGTCGATGGAGCAGTCGGACTGCCGCGTGTCACCGACGCGGCGCATGGCGAGGATCCCGATCATTTCGTCTCGACCGACGCCATCTGCAGCGAAATCGTGCACGTTATCAATCAGCCGCGCAACGCATGGACGTTCGCGGTCGATTTGCGATCGTTCCATCAATGGCGGCCGCGGGTCGCCGCCAAGAAGAAGGTCTGACGCGACTGAATTCCGAGCGCATCGGCGGCGCCAGGCGTGGCGCGCGGTAAAGTCTCAGTTTGATGAAACGCTGCGCCGGCTCGATCGCCGCGAACGGCGCTCCGTGCGCTTTTACACACGTCGCGAGATAGTTTTCCGATCGGCGGTACCGGTATAATCCTCGGGCGTTCGGACGTCGCGGGCGCTTCCTATGACGGTCGGGGTGTGGCGCAGCCTGGTAGCGCACACGCTTGGGGTGCGTGTGGTCGCCGGTTCAAATCCGGCCACCCCGACCAATCTCTCGGCTATCTTAACGGGGATAATCGGCGCGGCCGCCATCGGCTTATCCTGCAGGCGAGAATTCCTTCGCCGCGCTCTTCTATCTTACTGCGCGTAATCTACGCGATTGGAGCCACCTGCTACCTCGCGATGGCCAGCGGCGACCGCAAGATTTGAGAATACTACGGACTGGCGATAAGTGTCGGCGATGCATGCACGGATGATGGTGTGGACAAAGTTACGTCGGAGAACGGCTCAGCCGCTCAAAACGCCACAGTCGGCTACGGTTTCGATGGGGACAGTAGAGAAGTTCGACGACGAAGGTCACGGCAGCGGACCTGTGCAGACCTACAGTTATTCCTACGAACCCGACAGTGAATTAACTGGGTTGTCTTGGGCTGCAGCGGAAGAGTCGGGTCGGTTAGTGGACGAGGCTGATGCCGACGGCCATCACATAGGCGAAGAAGCCGAAGGCGGCGAAGAAGAACATCGCACTGATGCCACCGCGCTCGGACCGCGAGCCGAGATAGACCCCGAAACCGGCGAGTAGCAGACAAACGAGCAGGCGAGTCGTGATCGGGGTGCCGTCCCAGAAATCCCGGGCAGACTGGACTACCTGACGGAATGCCTCGTAGATGTCACCGACGAAATTCGGCATGGTCCCTATCTCGGCTCCTTATAAGGGCATTACGCGAGCATATCCGAACCAAAACGACTGCTGCCACTTTGCTATTTGTACGCCATTCGAGGCGCAAGGGGAACGTTTTTTGACGAACTTCCCACTGATAATAATCTTGCTTCGTGGCTGCCTAAAAAGGGGTAAGTGATGAAACGCTTGAGCAGTATCCCATTGTACCTGTTAGCGGTGATCGCCGTCGCCGGGTGCGCTTCGACGAAAGTCACCAATCAAACGCCCTTGAGCAATCCCGGGCTCCCGCGGCCGAATCGGATCTGGGTGTACGACTTCATCGCGAATTCCGCCGATATGCCGCCTAACGCCTCGATTGGGGGTGAGGTCAGCGAACCGAGCACGCCGCCGACGGCCGAGGAAATCGAGGAGGGGCGTCAGCTCGGCGCGCTTATCGCGCAGGATCTGGTTGCGGACATCCAGCAGATGGGACTCACGGCGGTGCAGGCGGGACCGGGATCGGTGCCGCAAGTCGGCGATGGCGTCATTCGCGGTTACCTGGTTTCGGTGCAGGAGGGCAGTGCCGTCAAGCGTTTCGTAATCGGGTTCGGCGCGGGGACCTCGGAGATGGATACGGTGGTGGAAGGCTTCGCGGTCACGCCGCTGGGATGGCGCAAAATGGGATCGGGCACGCTTACCTCCTCCGGCAGCAAAACCCCCGGAATGATTGTGCCCGCCGCAGTCGCGATCGCCACCGCCAACCCGATCGGCCTGATCGTCGTTGGTGGGGCGAAAATCTATGGCGAGGCGAGCGGCAGAAACACCCTCGAGGGCAGGGCCAAGGCGACCGCCGACGCGATTGCAGAGCAGCTCAAAATCAGATTCCAGGATCGCGGCTGGATCAGCTGAGGACTGCTACGGCTTGGATTGCCGGACTCATCCGGGGGCTAGAGGAAGCGGCGCGTGAATTCCTCGATGACGGATGCGTACCGATCGCCGGCGGCCGTGAACTCGATGCGCCGGCTGGTCGCACCGGCAAAGGCGATGGTGATGGAGAGGCGATCAAGGTCGGGGGCCTCGCGCAGCCGCTCGAACCATTCCACGGCAGCGACGCCGTCGGAGAAGAGATATTCGCGCAAGCCGAGATCGTCGAGGGCGACGCGTTCGAGGCGGTAGAGGTCGATATGAAAGAGAGGCAGCCGGCCGCGATGCTCCTGGATCATCGTGAAGGTGGGGCTGAGTATCTGATCCTCGGAAAGGTCCAGCCCGCGCGCCAACCCCTTGACGAAGCAAGTCTTGCCGGCGCCGAGGTCGCCGGTGAGGGCGATCAACTCGCCGCCGGTGAGGAGCGTCGCGAGGCGCCGCGCCCACATGCGGGTGTCGCGCGAGGAGCGGCTTTCAATGATGACGGAAGGGTTAGTCAAGGTGATTCTCAGTTCTTATTTTGCGCACCTCGCAGAAACTAATCTTAATGCGCACCTCGCAGACTCGTTAGCTCGGCTCGCAAGCTCGCCTAGTGAGCTCGTTCCGCTACGCTCCACTAGTAACCTCTTGCCCCTTCCTTCTTCGCTAATAGCCAGGCGAAGGCGGCGGGGAGTTCGGCGGCGAGGTCACCGGCGAGGTAGCCGACCGGGCCAATTTTGTCCACGAGGCGATCGGCGGCCAAGCCATGCGCGAACGCTCCCAACGCAAGCGCGTCGCCGCCAGACATCCCCTGCCCGAGCAGCGCGCCGATGATGCCGGAGAGCACGTCGCCCATGCCCGGCGTCGCCATGCCGGGATTGCCGCTCGAGTTGACGAAGAGATGGCCATCAGGTGTGGCAATAACCGTGCGCGCGCCCTTGAGCAATGCGGCGGCGCCGGTCAAGTCAACGAGACGGTGCGCCGCGCCGATCCGATCGGCGTTGACGGCGGCGGTTGAGATTCCGAGCAGGCGCGCCATCTCGCCAGGATGGGGCGTGAGTACGATAGGCCCATGCGCGGACCTGAGCAGCGCAGGGCCGAGCGCGGCGACGAGGTTGAGACCGTCCGCGTCGATGAGCAGCGGGCGCCCGGGTTGAGCGCCCTCGCTTACCAGCCAGTTGACGAGTTCGCGGGTCGCATCGCTAACCCCGATTCCAGGGCCGGCGACGAGGGCAGTCTTGCCGGCGGCGAGCAACTTCAACTGGTCGATAGCGGATGGCGCGGCGAAATGACCGTCGCGATCGGGCATCGGCTCGGTCATCAGCTCGGGCTGGCCGGCGGCGACGATCGCGGCGATCGATTCGGGGATTGCGGTGGTGACCAATCCGGCGCCGGTGCGCAAGGCTCCGCGTGAAGCGAGGATCGCGGCACCGGACTTGCCGCGGCTGCCGGCGATAATCAGCGGATGGCCGTAGGTGCCCTTGTGGCTATCGGTGGATCGCGGCTTCAGTAGCGATGCAGCGTCAGTGGCCTCGATCAAGCGGCCGCGTGGTGCGATCGAGGCGATCGCGGGCGGTGCGAAGCCGATCTCGGCGATTTCGAGATCGCCGGTCAATCCGGCTCCCGGATAGGACGCGTGACCATATTTGGCGTAGCCGAAGGTCACGGTGAGAGTAGCCGAAACGGCGGCGCCCATGACGGCACCGGAATCCGCGTTGACGCCGGAGGCGATATCGACGGCGACGATCGGAGCGCCGAGCGCGTTGATCGCGTCGATCATGCGGCGCGGCAGGCCGCGAACCTCGGCGTTGAGGCCGGTGCCGAAGATCGCATCGACGACGGCGATCGGAGGTTCACCCTGAAGCGCGCCGGCGACCGCGTCCTCGTTGATGAGCTCGGTCACCGCACCGCCGACTGCCACGTAATCGCGATGCGCGAGGGCCGCGTCGCCTTTCAAATCGGCAGCATGCGCGAGGAGGATCGCGCGCACTTGCACGCCGGCCTGAAGCAGCTTGCGCGCCGCAACGAATCCGTCGCCACCGTTGTTGCCCTTGCCCGCGACGACGAGCACCGAAGCGCCGACCGCTTTCGGCCATCGGCGCAGCAGCAGGTCGGCAACGGCTTCGCCCGCATTACGCATCAGAGAGTACGACGGGATGCCGTATTTCTCCTGGCTCAGGCGATCGAGTTCACGGCTTTCGGCGGCATTCAGCAGGATCATCGTGGGGTAACCAGTAAGGGCGATATTATCAGAGCGCAAATTCCGCCGCAGCGACCGCGCAGAAATTCGCCAGGCTGCGCGCGCCCGCCCGCTCTGTTAGGTTCGATGGCGCGTTGCGGCGAGCCCTGCAATCAAACGATCGCATCCAGACAGACCGCATCCGCAAAGAAGATGATTCGGCTCAGCGTCAACGTAAACAAGATCGCGCTAATCAGAAACTCGCGCGGCGGTACGATTCCGGACGTCGTGCAGGCGGCGCGCACGTGTATCGCGGCGGGATGCCACGGTATCACGGTTCATCCGCGGCCCGACGCGCGGCATATCACGACGCAGGACGTACTCGATCTGGCGGCGATGCTGACCGTCGAGTTCAATATCGAAGGCTTTCCGAGCGCGGCGTTTCTCGACCTGATTACGCGGGTCAAACCGACGCAAGCGACGCTGGTGCCGGATCCGCCGGATGTGCTGACTTCCAACGCTGGGTGGAAGCTGGACCGCAAGGCGGAGTGGTTGCGCGAGGTCCTGACCAGGCTGCGCGAGGCGGGGATCAGGAGCAGCCTGTTTCTCGAAGCCGACCTGAATCAGATTGAGCGTGCACGCGAGCTGGGCGCCGATCGGATCGAGTTGTTCACTGGCCCGTATGCGCATGGGTTCGGCACACCGGCGGGCGAAGCGATCCTTCGAGCGCATCGGGAGGCGGCGCGGCTCGCGCGTAAAATCGGGCTTGGGGTAAACGCCGGTCACGATCTCGATCTGAGGAATATTCCCGCGTACGTGAAGGCGGTGAAGGGCTTGCAGGAAACCTCAATCGGCCACGCCCTGGTGAACGACGCGCTCTACATGGGACTGACGCGGACGGTGAAGGCATATTTGAAGGCGCTGGGATCGACGCCGCACAGGCCAGGGATCAAGCGTCAGAGCCGAGCGCGCTAGATTCGGACGGAAGCCCTGTTGGTGCGCCTAAGCGACGCCGGCCTGCTTGCGGATCGCGCCACCGATCTCGCGCGAAATGGCGACAATTGCGGCTTCGTCCTCGCCCTCGACCATCACGCGCGCAAGCATCTCGGTACCGGAGTAGCGCACGAGGAGGCGGCCATTGCCGAGCAGTTTATGCTCGGCCGCGGCGATGAGGCGTTCGACCTCGGGCATGGTTGCGAGCGGGAGGCGTTCGCGCACGCGGACGTTTTCGAGGACCTGGGGCACGCGTCGCATCGCGCGCAACTCGCTCAGGGGCTTGCCGGTTTCGACCATTATCGTGAGCACCATCAGCGCCGTGATGAGGCCGTCGCCGGTGGTCGAATGATCCATGAAGATGATGTGGCCGGATTGCTCGCCGCCGAGGTTGAAGGAGTTGGCGCGCATCTCGCGGACTACCGCGGGATCGCCGACTTCGGTGCGCACCAGCCTTACGCCGGCGCGATTGAGCGCGCGTTCGAGGCCGAAGTTGCTCATGACGGTGGCAACGACAGTGTTGTCCTTGAGGCGGCCCGCGGCGGCGAGATAAACGCCGAGCAACGCCATCACATCGTCGCCGTCGAAGAGGTCGCCGCGCTCATCGACGATCATGGCGCGGTCGCCGTCACCGTCGAGCGCGATACCGACTTGAGCGCCAGTGCGCATCACGGTGTCGCGGAGTTGACCGGGATGCACCGCGCCGCAGCCGGCGTTGATGTTCAGGCCATCGGGATCGACGGCAAGGGGAATGACCTCGGCGCCGAGTTCCTCGAGCACTTCGGGGCCGACGCGGTAGGCGGCTCCATTGGCGCAATCGATGGCGATCTTGAGGCTCTCGAAAGTCAGCGCGCGCGGCAGGCACGACTTCAGAAATACGGAGTAGCGGCCGATGGCGTCGTCGATTCGCGCGGCCTTGCCGATATCTGCACCGCTGGCGCGAAAGCCAGTCAGGGCGGCGCTGTCGAAAACGAGATCCTCGATGCGGCGCTCGGTCTCGTCTTCGAGCTTGAAACCTTCGCGCGAGAAGAACTTAATGCCATTGTCCTGAAATGGATTGTGCGAGGCGGAGATGACCACGCCGGCGTCGGCGCGCATGCTGCGGGTGAGAAATGCGATGCCGGGCGTCGGCAGCGGCCCGACCAGCCAGACGTCAACGCCCATCGAGCAAATCCCGGACGCCATCGCAGTCTCGAGCATATAGCCGGAGAGGCGGGTGTCCTTGCCGATGAGAATACGTCGATGGCGGCCGCTGGGATTTTTGTAAACGTGAGCCAGCGCGCGGCCAAGGCGCATCGCGGTTTCGGAAGTGATGGGCTCGGCGTTGGCGACGCCGCGCACGCCGTCGGTGCCGAAGAGCCTATTGGGAGCGTTACTCAACCTTATTTAACCTGCCTCTGCGCGGACATTCGGACTTTAACTTTTTCGGGTGTCTGACGCACCACCGCGACGCCGTCGGGCAGATTCACCTGCACCGGGACACTGTACGAACCGGGAGCAAAGCCCGCGGCCTCGATATACGCAGCGTCCTTCAGCACGATACTCGCGAGCGTCAGCTGGGGACCGCGCAGGAAGAGATTCACGCGGCGTGCATCGAGGCGAAACTTCAGTTCGGTGTCGCGAACGTTGATCGGTACATTGCGAAATTCCTTGCTGACGATGTTCTGGGCGACGGTGACGGTCGCGGTCACCTCGTCGGGTTCGAGGCGCGCGGTGTCCGAGGGCGCCATCAGATCGACGCTGCGTGAAAGATCGGCCGTGAGACCGTCAACCGAGAGCGGTTCAGTGTCAACCTGATCGACGTGCGAGACGACACGGCTGGGTCCGTGGATGGTGACGTTGACCGGGTTGACTGCGGTTGACGCGACGTTGTAGCCGTCACCGGGGACACCAGTCACCACCAGATGAACAGGCACATTGACGCTGACATTTTTGTCGATGTCGAGGACGATTTGCGAAGGCACAACGCTAGTCACCTCGGTGTGCCGCGGTACTGGAAACGCATCCGTGCTGATTTTAAATGAAGCCTGTCCGATGCCGACGCCGGTGAGATCCAGGCGCAGGGTAAGGCGCGCAGGGTCGATTATCGAGAGCAAGGTGCGCGGGCCGGAGACCTGAATCTTAATGAACTCCGGATGGGCATTGGTGAGAATGAAACCGGGCGGAAGATCGCGATAGCTGACGGGCACCTGGAAAGATTCTAGTGCGCCGTGCTGGCCGGCGTTAACGAAAATCCACAGTCCGATAGCGAGTGTGAGCGAAATCAGCCGCATCGCCATGTCGCGCTCGAGCCATCGGGCGAAGCGGCTCACCAGGGAGACCCGCGCCTTTGGCCGAGGTGGAGTGCGGCCCTCGTCAAGCGATCGCAGGGGTCCCATTTTTATCGGCGTCGCCATCGCTGTGCGCCCGTTATGAAGGCAACCCCTGCAAAGCTTCGAGCAATCGCGCGGAGTCGATGCCGCGGGTTAATTCGCCATGATGAGCGATCGAGATGAGGCCGTCCTGCTCGGAAACGATGACGACCACGGAGTCGTTATCCTCGGTCAATCCGATGCCGGCGCGATGCCGCGTGCCGAGCGTCAAACTGACGTTGGGATTGGACGAAAGCGGCAGCAGGCAGGCGCCGGCGAGCATCCGATCGCCCTTGATGATGATAGCGCCGTCGTGAAGCGGCGAGCCGGGCATGAAGATGGTCTCAATAAGTTCGGGCGACACGGCGGCATCGATGATGCGCCCGGTGGCGACGAATTCCTGCAGGCCGATATCCTGTTCGAGCACAATGAGCGCGCCGATCCGCCGCGCCGACAGCCAGGAGGCGGCCGAAGCGATTTGCTGCGCCACTCCAGCAAGATTTGAGCGCGAACCGAAGATCGAGCGGGCGCCCACGCCAGTCAGCGCACGGCGAATATCGGCTTGAAAAATAACTACGAGAATGACGATCAGGGAGCCGAAGAAATTGTTGAGAAGCCAGTTGAGCGTGAACATTCCCAACATCTGGGAGCCGACGTAGGCCGCCGCGACGATCGCCAGACCGATGACCATCTGCATGGTGCGCGTGCCGCGGATCAGCAGCGCAATCCGATAGATGACGTAGGCGACGAAGAGCACGTCGAGTACATCCTGCCAACGCGGCTGGGGTATGACGGAAATGTAGCCGTGCATTTTTGCTGCGTCAGGCGCGCATATATTGCGCGATCGCCACCGCCATCTTCACCACCGCCACCGCGGGCCCCGGGTCGTGAACCCGAATGATCGAGGCTCCTGCGGCAATCGCCAACGCGTTGACGGCAGCACTACCGAAGGACAGATCGTTCTCGCTGCCGCCCGCGATCGCGCGCACGAAACGCTTGCGCGAGGCGCCCACCAATATTGGATAGCCTAGCGCGCCAAGCTCCGATAAACCACCCATCAATTCAAGGTTGTGACCGGCATTTTTGGCGAAGCCAAGCCCGGGATCGATGATGATCCGTGATCGGCGAACTCCCGCGGATAGCGCCAACCCGGTTTGCAGCTCGAGAAAGGCGCGCACTTCGGCGACAACGTCGCGATAGCGAGCGAATCGGTTCATGGTCGCCGGCGCGCCGCGCATATGCATGATGATTAGCGCGGCACCGGCATTTGCGACAGCCTGCGCCATCGCGGGATCGAAGGTGAGGCCGCTCACGTCGTTAACGATCGCGGCACCTTCATCGAGGGCTGCGCACGCCACGACCGCCTTGCGGGTGTCGATTGAAATCGGAGACTTGAGACGTCCGTCGAGTGCTTCGATCACCGGCAGAACGCGGTCGAGTTCCTCCTCAACTGAGACGGGACTCGCGCCGGGGCGGGTGGATTCACCGCCGATATCGATGATCGTCGCGCCCGCGGCTTCCATCGCGAGGGCATGATCGACGGCACGATCTGGATCGAGAAAGCGGCCGCCGTCGGAGAAAGAATCCGGAGTGATGTTGAGCACTCCCATCACGGCGGGAAACCGGATGACGCGGCCGTCTTTGAGGCGCATCGATCGCAGTCTGGCTTTTCGCGTGGGCATCAACGGCAAGGGCTTCGCAGACTGAGGTGCGAGGCATCAATTGCGACCGTCAGGAATGAAAAGGGCCTCTCCCGTAAGCGGAAGAGGCCTCGAATTCAGCAGTCAGGAGGTGCTGCGGCGCGGTCAGGCGAGCGACGGTTTTGGTGAAATCAAGCCCGGGCCGGGAGCTTCTTCTTCCTCTTTCACCTTGGGTTTCTCTTTCGTTACCGGAGCTCCGCCCGACGGGGTGCCGCTATTAACGGCAGGCGTGTAGGCGGGCATCGGACGCCCCTCCTGAAACGCGCTGACCATCGCGGCAACTTCAGCGCCGTCAACGATTTCCTGTTCGAGGAGACGCTCGGCGAGTGCGTGCAACAGGGTTACATGATCGGTCAGAATGACTTTGGCAGTGGAATACGAGAGATCGATCAGACGCCGCACCTCGCGATCTATTTCAACCGCAGTGTGCTCGGAATAATCCTTGTTGTGAGCGAGGTCCCGACCGAGGAAGACCTGCTCCTCGCGGCGGCCGAAGGTCATTGGGCCGAGCTCGTCGCTCATGCCCCATTCACAGACCATTTTGCGGGCGAGTTCAGTGGCCTTTTCGATATCGTTGCCGGCGCCGGTCCATTTTTCGCCGAAGACCATTTCCTCGGCGACACGCCCGCCAAACAGGACTGCGAGCGAGGTCATCAGGTATTGTCGCGAATGCGTATAGCGGTCGTCCAGTGGCAATTGCTGAGTGACGCCGAGCGCCATGCCGCGCGGAATAATCGTGACCTTGTGCAGCGGATCGCCGCCTTTTTGCAGCGCCGCAACGAGCGCATGACCCGATTCATGATAAGCGACCTTGCGGCGCTCATCGGTGGACATGACCATCGAGCGTCGTTCCGCGCCCATCAGGACCTTGTCCTTGGCGAGCTCGAAATCGGTCATCTCGACCTTTTCCTTATTGCGCCGTGCGGCCAGCAGCGCGGCTTCGTTGACCAGGTTCTCGATGTCGGCACCGGCAAATCCGGAGGTCGAACGCGCCAGCTTGAACACGTCAACGTCGTCGGACAGGGGAACTTTGCGCGTATGAACGCGGAGGATGCCCTCGCGTCCACGCACGTCAGGCCGCGGCACTACCACGCGGCGGTCGAAGCGGCCGGGTCGGAGCAGCGCAGGGTCGAGAACGTCGGGGCGGTTGGTCGCAGCGACGAGGATAACGCCCTCGTTGGCCTCGAAGCCGTCCATTTCGACGAGCAACTGGTTGAGGGTCTGCTCACGCTCGTCATGACCACCGCCGAGACCTGCGCCGCGATGACGTCCGACCGCGTCGATCTCGTCGATGAAGATGATGCAGGGTGCGTGCTTCTTGCCCTGTACGAACAGATCGCGAACCCGCGATGCGCCGACACCCACGAACATCTCGACGAAGTCAGAGCCGGAGATTGAGAAGAAGGGAACGCCAGCCTCGCCAGCAATCGCGCGCGCGAGGAGAGTTTTGCCCGTGCCCGGAGGACCGACCAGCAGCACGCCCTTAGGAATGCGTCCGCCGAGGCGCGTAAAGCGCTTGGGATCCTTCAGGAACTGGATAATCTCTTCGAGTTCGTCTTTTGCTTCATCGATACCCGCGACATCCGCGAAGGTGACCTTATGCGTGTTTTCGGTGAGCAGCTTGGCGCGACTCTTACCGAAGGACATCGCTTTGCCGCCGCCAATCTGCATCTGGCGCATGAAGAAAATCCAGACGCCAACCAGCAACAGCATCGGGAACCATTGGACCAGGAGGACCATCCACCACGGGTCGCTGTCTGCGGGTCGCGCGGCAATCTTGACGTGATTCTGGCGCAGGATATTTACGAGGTCGGGATCCTGCGGGGCGTAGGTCTTGAAATGATCGCCGGTGGAAGTGTCGCCCTGGATCACGTTGCCTTGAATCGTGACCTGAGTAATGTCTCCCTTTTGGACGTCATTAAGAAAATCGGAGAAGATTATTTCCGGGGAGCGCTGCTGCGTGCGGCTGAAAAAATTGAACAGCAGCAGGAACATCAGCGCCACCACCAGCCACAGGGCGATATTGCGTGAAACCTGATTCATGTCTTAGAAGATCGTAGCACGCCAGTTAAATTCTAAGCAACGATGTGTTTTGCACGATAAGTGTCCGGTCTCGCCGCTAAATGCAAAAGGTTTTTCGTAGCTGCGGTCACCAAGGCGCCGCGACTGCGGACCATTCCAGGAATCCATAAAAGCTCGCCATTAGCTGCGACAATCGGCCAGGTGGAACGCCGTACACGCGCAAGTTTATGATCAATAAACACGTCATGAACTTTGCGGGAGCCGATCATTCCGAGCGGCCCGATACGGTCGCCGGCCTCCGACCCGCGCACAATCAGCTTGCCGTCAATTCTGTCGGCGTCGAAGATAGCAGCCCACGGGTGCGTACGCGGCATCGATGGCTCGCACGGAAAGTCCTTGTCGCCGGACCGGAGCAGACGGGCGGTAAAGTTGAACCCGGCCCCGGGAACCTCGGTAAGGCCGTCGCGGGATAGTGCGACGTCAAAGCGTGCGCCTCGTGGCCTGAAGGAACGGGCGGTTTCGGCCGAGGGTACCGGTTCGAGTACCGCGACCACATACTCGCAGCGCAGACGCCATTTGCGCGGCAGTTCCGCGATCGACCCGGGAGCGCCGACTGTGCAGAGCTTGCGCATGCGTTCGATATCGGCGCGATAGATACTACGAAGGTCGCCGATCACTGTCCGCAGGAACTCGCGTAAAGTGGCGTTGGCGAGCGCCGGATGGAGCTCGGCGAAGCCGGCGAGGTCAAAGCGGGAGCGCGACTGCAAACGCTGCTTCAACTCACTTTGAGCTTCGAGAGTAACGTAGTCGTGGAGCGAGCGCATCTCAGCGGCCAGATCGGTCAGCCGGTAGCGCAGCCCCGGAGCGTAGTCACGTTCGAGCGTCGGGAGCAGGTGGAGGCGGATGCGATTGCGCAGCATGGCGGGCGATTGATTAGTGCTGTCATTAACGTAATCCGCGCCGATCGCCTTCAGGTAGTTAAGGATTTCGTCGCGGCGCAGGGTCAGCATCGGGCGAACGAGCCGGCCCGGTCCCGTAAGATCCATCGCCGAAAGGCCGGTGGCACCGCTGCCGCGCAGCAGCCGCATCATGACGGTTTCGGCCTGATCGTCGGCGTGATGAGCCAAGGCGATATGCTGAGCGCCAACTCGATCAGCGACACGGTCGAAGAACTGTTGGCGCAGGATACGAGCGCGTTCCTCAAGATTTGAAGACCCCGCCAACCCATCAGCCACTTCCACGAATAGCTTAACCTGTAAGCGATCGCAGAGTGCGCGCACAAAATGCTCGTCCCGATCGGATTCGTCGCCGCGCAGGCCATGGTTCAGGTGGGCCGCAACCAACTCGAAGCACAAGCCGTGGTCAGTGCCGCGCAGCCGATGGAGCGCGAAGGTCAAAGCGACTGAATCGGCGCCGCCAGAGAGCGCGATCAGAATGCGATCGGCTCGCGAGACGCCGGCATCCGCCAGGGCCCTCGCAATGGTTCGCTCGAAGCTATTTGTACGCTGCCTCACAGTCCGCTCATTGTACTCGATCGCGGTAACCGCTGACGGGCGCCCCAGGGCCGTGGAGCAATGCACGACAGCCGGAGACCGCGCGCTAACGGGGAAATCGCTCGAGCAGGTTCAGAATCACCTCGATGCCGGGGAGGTTGACCTCGAGTTCCTCCTGCAGGGTGCGAATGACGCGGGCGCGGCGCAGAGCGTCGCGATCGTAGAACGGCTCGGCGTCCTTCTCATCGATGGTGGCAGGACGGATGAACTCCTCTCGTTCCCAAATCTCCAGCTGGCGTTCGCTGATACCCGTCAGAAAGCAGAAGGCGCGCCGGCTGACCAGGGTCACGCGACGGCTGGTACGGGAAGTGCGGGCGCGGGTAGTACGGCGAGCCATCGTGGGTCTTACTCTCGCAGCATCTCGTCGCGCGGGTCGGGAACCGCTCGAGCCTTGCGATGATCAGCAAGCTTTTGCATCAGGTCGCGCTCTTCAGCAGTGAGGTCGGTCGGAGCGAGCACCTTGAGTTCGTACATAAGGTCACCCGCGGCGGCCTTGCCACGTCCCGGAATGCCGCGACCCTTTAGACGCATCACGCGGCCGGTCTGGCTGCCTGCTGGAATCTTCAGAGCGACGCGGCCATCGAGGGTCGGCGCGGTGACCTCGGCGCCAAGCGCGGCCTCGTAGTCCCATACCGGGAGTTGGCAGCGGACCTCGCGGCCGGAAACGGTGAAGACGCCGTTGGGTTTGAAGTGGATAGTCAGGTAAAGATCGCCGTTGAGCTCCGGGCGCGACCCGCGACCGCCCTGCCCCTTCAAGCGGATACGCATACCCTCGGTCACGCCGGGCGGAATCGTCACGTCGAGGGCGCGTCGCACCGGAATGACTCCGCTGCCGCCGCATTTCGGACAGGGATCCATCACGCGGGTATTGCCGCGCTTTTCCGCACGCGCGACCATGCCTGAGCCGTGACAGTTGTCGCATTCGTCAGTCGCGGTCAGGTTGAGACGCCGCTGAGTCCCCTGCACGGCATTTTGCGGATTGATTTCGACCTCGGCCTGCAAGTCGGGAGCGCGGCCGCCGCTGCGAACGCCAAAACTATCATCGAGGTCATCGCCGAAGCCGTAAGAGGTCGAACGCCCGCGACCACCACCGCGGCTGGAGAAGAACCGCTCGAAAAAATCGCTGAAGCCGCCGCCCGTACTGCCCGTATCGCCCGCGTCAGTGCCACCAGTAAACGGTCCGCCGGCCCCGGAATAGCGTCGATAGACCTCATCTTGCGGAGTCCCGCGCTCCCAATCGGCGCCCAGTTCGTCGTACTTCTTGCGCTTTTCGACGTCGCCAAGAACCTGGTAGGCCTCGTTGGCCTCTTTGAAACGGCGCTCGGCGTCCTTGTTGTTGGGATTGACGTCGGGATGGAATTTTCGGGCGAGCTTGCGGTAGGCGGTCTTGATTTCCGCCTCGGTAGCGCTGCGCTCGACGCCGAGCACCTTATAATAATCCCTAAACTCCATTTGTTTCAGTGCTGGACGTTCGCGTTGCTCGACAGCCCGATCAGCGAACGACAGCTAAGCCCCACCCTCGCTATAATTTGGACGCTCGCCCTGCCCGACCACTCGATCCGCGCACGACAGTTTCGCCCAACCTCGCCAGATACATTGCAGGCCCGCGTTGAGACAACAAAAGATTTCTCGCTAATTCCTCGTTCCTAAAGATGCGCATGATCGAGGGCGTCCGCAACCAACTTCCCTATACGATACGATCTCATCCCGTCTGCCGGAATACGCTACTGAGCGGAGCGCGATTGCGGCGCTGAGCGCGCTTCGATCTCGTCGCACACTTCCTTGAGCCGCACTTCCATCGCGCGCAACTCGATTTCGAGACGCGACTGACGGCGCCAGATAAATACGACGTAAAGAAATATCACGGCGAAGATTATCGTGTAGGCGGCGAACAGGTAACCGAAATTGTCCATCAGAAGTCTCCCGCCGCCGCGTGCGCGAGATTCAGATCGCGGGCCATCGCGATGAGCCGCGTGCGCATCCGCAGGGTCGCGGATCGGAGAATCAGCAGCCATACGAACAGCGTCGTGAAAGCTGCGAGCGCGACCAGCAGCGTCGCCACCATGCGAGGGTCTTCGAGTCCGTGGCCACCCTGGCGCGTCACCAGCACCGCGGGATGAATCGTTCGCCACAAGCGCACCGAGACGACGACCACGGGTACGTCAGCCGCCGCCACGATGCCGATAACCGCGGCGAAACGCGCGACTTGCGGGGTGTCGTCTGCCATCGCCCGGAGCATCAGGTAGCCGCCATAGAGGAGCCACAGGATCAGCGTCGTGGTCAGGCGCGAGTCCCATGTCCACCAGGTGCCCCAAATCGGCTTGGCCCAGATCGAGCCGGTCACCAAGACCAGCGTGCAGAAGACCATCCCGATTTCCGCAGCGGCGTAACCGAGGTCATCCCAGATATCCTGCCCCAGCCATAGATAGAAGATGCCGCAAATCGCGACGAGGCCGAATGCGGCGAAGGCCACCCACGCGCACGGCACGTGAAAATAGAAGATGCGCTGGACGTTGCCCTGATCGGCCTCCGTCGGGACGTAAACGAAAACCATGAAGATCGCAGTGACCATCAGGAGGGCGGTCAGGGTGCCGAGGGTGAGATTCAGGCGTTTACTCATCGAGGACTATTCGTAACGGATCGCGCGACCGATAGAAATCGCCTGACACTAAAACAAGGGAGTATAGGAAGTTGTTGAGGAACACGGAACCTATATTTTCTGGAAACTGAAACCTTACTAGGAATCTGACTTTTGCGCACCTCGCAGACTCGTTAGCTCGGCTCGCAGGCTCGCCTAGTGTCAGGTTTCAGACTTCCCATTGGGTAAAAACACGGTTTGCCCGGATAACCTGACAGCAGGTCACCACATTAACTCTCGATTTTTCGCCAATTGACCTCTCGACATTGAGATGGCTGAGCCAACTCCTAATGGAGCGAGTCATGACCCTTGGGCTGCGCCACAACTCTGCGCAGTGCGAGTTCGCCAGTACCTAACCAGAAGGGAAGTCTGAAACCTTGGCCATCAGGCGAACTGGCAAGCCGAGCTAACGAGTCTGCGAGGTGTGTATAGATGAGGTGCGTATAGATAAGGTTTCAGAAGAGGCTTAAGGTTTCTTGTTCCTTGACAACTCCTGTTAGCGTTCGCCTCTCTCGATCGCCCACAGATTTCGCCAATTCCTAGTCTTCGGCGATGGCGTGCTCGAAGAGCAGGTAGCCGGTGGTGAGGAAGATCACGTCGAAGGCGACGAGAATTTTGATCCATTGGGCGAAGGCGTCGAACGGAGCGCCGCTGAGCGCAGCGCCGCTCGCCTTGACGCCGGCGATGAGCGCCGGCACGAACATCGGAACGGCCAGCAAAGGAAGCAGCAGGTCGCCAGCGCGGATGCGGCCGGAAATCGCGGCCAGCAAGGTCGCCAAGGCGGAGAAACCGAGCGCACCAAGCGCGATTATCGGCGCGAGGCGCAGCAGGCGCGAGTCGAAATCGAGGTTGAAAAACAGGACCATCAGGAGGACAGCGGCGGCCTCGGCGACCGCCATGAAGATGAAGGCAGCGAGCAATTTGGCAGCGTAGAGCGCGCCGCGATCGATTGGACTCAGGAGAAGCGCGCGGATGCATCCGTGGTCGCGTTCGGAGAGCATCGCGCGGGTAGAACCCACCATGCCGGCGAAGATGAGCGCGACCCATAGCGCACCAGCGGCAGTCGCCGCGTCACGGACGCCACCGACCGGATCCAGCGCAAAGACCAGCACCACCAGAATCAGCAGGGAAAGCGCGACGAGCGCAATCGTACTCTCGCCGGTGCGAAGTTCGAGACGCAAATCCTTGCGCAGGACGGCGACGAATCCCGCCATGGCGCTATCCGGTTTGCTGCGCGCGGAACGACGCCGCGAGTGGTTCGCGGGAGGTATCGAGCAAGCGCCCGCGCACGATTTCATAGAGGTCGAACTTAAGGCCGTCGATCGCAACCGGCTGATGCGCGGTCAACACTACCGCACAGCGGCGGGCGATTGCCTCACGCAGGAGGGAAGCAACCAGCGCGACGCCGTCCGCGTCGAGGGCCGCAAACGGCTCATCCATGAGCAGGACGTCGGGACGCGTCATCATCGCACGGGCGAGCGTCAGCCGCTGCTCCATCCCGCGCGAAAAGGTGCGCACTCGCGTATCTGCAGCGAAAGCTAGCCCAACCCGCTCAATCCATTTGGGGACTGCGTTGAGCGAATCCGGCACGCCGTAAAGGTCGCCGTAAAACTGGAGATTCTCCCGCGCGGTGAGATTCGGATAGAGAAAGCTCTGGTGCGTAACGATCGCGAATCGGCGGCGCGACGCGGCATCGAGTGTGCGACTCGACGCTCCGAAGAGCATCGCTTCGCCAGTCGTCGGCGCAGAAAGTCCCGCGAGCAGCCGGATGAGCGTCGATTTGCCGGCGCCGTTGCGTCCGATGATCATTGCGGCGACACCGGGCGCGACGGAGAGGTCGATGCCGCGGAGGATAGGAATCGTACCGAAGCTCTTGTTCAGGCCGCGCGCGTCGATCAGCGCCGCGTCCATCATTCGGCCCGGGAAGCGGTCCGAGTCGCGACGGCATTCAGATTGGCGCCGCACGCCGCGCAAAAGTTGTGACCCGTGCCGACGCGCACACCGCATTGCGGACAGAAGTTCACGACCGGATGTCCGGCGCCGGCGGCGCCGGACATCCGGCGTGTCGAGGCCGCCCGCAGGGGAGTCACCGGCGACGCCGGTGACTCCCCTGCGGGCGCGGGGCGCGCGAAGCGTGCCGCGCGGCGCATCGATGATGCGGGCGCAGCGGCGCGGCGCGCCGCATGAGCGCGCTCGATCGCGCTCATCGCGGAGAGCGCGCGGTCTTCGAGCGATCGCTTGAGATCGCGATAGTCGGCGTCGTCGAGCTTGCCCATCTCACGATCGAATTCGAGTTCACGCAGACCTTGGACGGCGAGACCGCGATCATGTTCGAGGCGTTCGAGTTCGAGTTCGAGGATGGTGGAGCGCCGACGGCGCGGAAAGCCGCCGCTGAGCGGCGCCGCGACGAAGAGCGCGACCGCCGCGACGATCAGAATCGCCGCCAGGTAATTCGCCACGTTAGATCCGATCGCTCAGCTCGCGTTCGAGCCGGCGCCGCAGTTCAGGATCGAAGTTTTCAACGCTGGCGTTGGCGCCCGAAACGGGCGAGCCGGGAGAGCTGGGAGCAGACGAACTCGAACGCCAGCGCCCGACGGTAAACGCGACCAGCGCGCCGCCGGCGGCGATCGCCGCGAACGGCATGACCCACGCGAGTAGGTTGAAGCCCTGGGTCGTAGGCGCCGAGAGAATCTTCTCGCCGTATTTGCCGCGAAAGTATGCGATGACCTGCGCACCGCTCATCCCGCGCCCGAGCATCCCGGCGATCTGGTCGCGCACCGGCACCGAGAACTCGCAATTCGGATGGTTACAGTTGGCGACGGTCAGGCCGCAACCGCATTGGCAGGTCAGCCCCTCGGAGACTTCCTGCACGCTGACAGTCGGGGCGGCGGCGATCACGATTGGTATCGCGAGCGCGCAGGCACATGCGACGATAATCAGCGCCGCCGTACTGGTGCGGAGTTTGAGCAGGCGCTTCACGCGTCAGTCACCTCCGGGGACGGCCTGCACGTCGTCCTCGAACGGCGCAGGCGCCCGCACGGCGGCAGCGATCACCGCCCGTTCGCGCACGTTCGGCCACATCACGATAACGGTGCCCAGCGCCATGATGAGACCGCCCGCCCAGAGCCAAAACACCAGTGGCGTCAAGAAAACCTGGAAAGTCGCGAGACCGCTCTGATCGTCGATACCGGCGAGCACGACGTAGAGGTCGGCGGCGGGCGTCGATCGAATCGCGACCGCGGTCGCAGGTTGCTGGAGGCGCTTGTAGAAGAGCTTCGCGGGCTCCATCATCGCGATCGGCTTGCCGTTGAGCCGAACTTCCACACGCGCGCGAACGGTCTCGACGTGCGGCGTCTCGCTGGTCTCGAGTCCCAGATACTCGAGGTCGTAGGCGCCGACCTGGAAAGTATCGCCCTGCTTGACGCTTTTCTTGACCTCGGTCTTGAAGAAAGCCGACGCGACGATGCCGGTGAACGCGAGCACCACGCCCAGGTGGATAACGTAGCCGCCGTACCGGCGATTGTTCTTGGCGATCAGATTAACCATCGCGGCCGGCACGGACTCCGCAACCATGTGACGGCGCGCACTTACGCCGCGGCGGAACTCGACAACGATCGTGCCGATGACAAAGGCCGCCAGTGAGAGCGCCGTCAGCACGTACCATTCGCGTAATCCCGCGATGAAGGCGCATCCGCCGGTGGTGATGCCGAACAACGCGGGCGCCGCGAAGGTTTTCGCGAGGCTATCGAAGGACGATCGCCGCCATGCGATCAGCGGACCCACCCCCATCAGAAAGATCAGCGCGAGTGCGAGCGGCGCGTTGACCTTATCGAAGAACGGCGGCCCCACCGTAATCTTGACGCCACGCACGGCCTCCGACAGGACCGGAAAGAGCGTGCCCCAGAAGACCGCGAACGCGATCCCGACGAGGACTAAGTTGTTGAAGAGGAAGGCCGCCTCGCGCGAGAGATACGATTCGAATTCGGCAGGCGTGCGCAATTGCTTGACGCGCGACAATAACAATCCGGTGTAGAGCACGGTGACGGTAATCAGAAACGTCAGAAAGTACGGACCGAGACCCGATTGAGTGAACGAATGCACCGACGAGATGACGCCGCTGCGGGTGATGAAGGTGCCGAACAAGGTCAGCCCGAAGGCCATGCCTATGAGCACCAGGTTCCACACCTTCAGCATATCCTTGCGTTCCTGGATCATCACCGAATGGAGGTACGCGGTCATGACGAGCCACGGCATGAAGGCGGCGTTCTCGACTGGATCCCATGCCCAGTAACCGCCCCATCCGAGCACTTCGTAGGCCCATCGCGCGCCGAACATGTTGCCGAGGGTCAGGAAGAACCACGAGAAAATCGCCCAGCGGCGGGTGCTGCGAATCCAGCTATCATCGAGACGCCCCGCCATCAGCGCCGCCGCGCCGAACGCAAAGGGCACGCTGGCGCTGACGTAGCCGGTGTAAAGCGACGGCGGATGTATCGCCATCCAGTAGTTCTGCAGCAGCGGATTGAGATCCTGCCCGTCGTTGGGGATCACCGCGAGCAAGTCGAACGGCCGCGTGACGAAATTAAGCATGCCGAGAAAGAAGATCGCGAGACCGGCCAGAACCGCGAGCGCATACGGCGCGATTTCGAGATTACGCCGGCGATTTTGGAAGGCAACGATCGACGTGAAGATCGTCAACAGCCACGTCCAGAAAAGCAGTGACCCCTGCTGACCGCCCCACAGCGCAGTTATCTTGTAGATGGTCGGCAGCGAGTAGCTGGTGTACGACGCGACGTATTCGAGGGAGAAGTCGCTGTGCAGCAGGCTGGTCAACAACGCGCCGACCGCAACCGTGACCATCGCGCACATCGCCCACAGCGCGTGGCGAGCGCTCGACGTCAGCGACGGAATCGAGGCACGCGCGCCGACCACGTTGGCGATTATCGAGTAGGCGGCCAGGACCAGGGCCAGGGCCAGCGCGAGTTGACCGATCAGCGACATTTTTCTCTACAATCCCTGCGCGGATCCTATTGAGCTTGCGCCTGTTGAGATGGTGGCTGTCCGGGCTGCTTCGGAACGTATTTCGACGGGCAACTGGTCAGGACCTGCCGCGCTTCGATAGTGCCGTCGGGGGAGAGCGCACCTTCGACGATAACGTCGCGGTTGGCTGCGAACATGTCGGGCTTGGGCTCGCCGCGGCAGATCACATGGAAGACGGTAGGCCCGGTCATCGCGGCCGAGACGGCTTTGACGCCTGGTTCATCGGGTGGCGGCGGCTGCGCGAGTCCGAACGACAACGTCAAGGTGACCGGGTTCCAACCGATCGAGCCGGGTGCGACGCGGCCGGCCACGCGCAACATCTGGCCACCGAGTTCGCCTTGGCGCACCTTCACTTCATTCACCGTTAGATAGTACTCAGCGGTGTCGCGTACCGCGGTGACGATCAGATAGCCAATCGCGGCAACGATTAGGCCGGCACCGACCGCAAAGCGCAGATTCTTCGGCATAATGGCTCTTCTCAGGCGTCCGCCACGCCATTCTCGATTGTGGCAGCGAACGCTCCATTCTTGTCAGCCTCGGGCCGGATCGGCAAGCATCCGGGGCGGCGCGCCGGTGCCGGGCCACCATCATGGGTCGTCGGAATGGCCTCAGACCAGCGGCGAGTCAGTCTCCAGTGTC
>Ga0302326_10001463_pt1 | contig 60232 bp, 49 predicted proteins | sample Palsa_T0_3_FD_202264 | JGI IMG/M metagenome (GOLD analysis project Ga0302326, IMG submission 202264) | Peat permafrost microbial communities from Stordalen Mire near Abisko, Sweden - Palsa_T0_3 | ecosystem: Environmental > Terrestrial > Soil > Palsa > Peat permafrost | place: Sweden: Abisko...
TCCTGATTGGTCATAGTTGTTGAGTCTTGGTTGGTGATGGTCTTGGTTTGTGGGTGGATTTGGTTGGTCTTGGATTCTGGTCCAGGTGGCCCCCGGGAACGCAAGGTAACAATGTTACATGGTCATGCCAACCCGTGAAAATGCTGGGCGCACGCCGGTTGGGATCGCGCCGAAAATCAGGGGGGAAAACCGCACACGATAACCGCAGCTTCGTGCCGCGGAACTCCATCCCTATCAAGGACTTAGCGTTATGCCCGGAACTCGACCCACCCACAGATTCCCCAGACGAAGCACTTTATTAGCCCGCACATCGCCACGTGGGGCCGCTACGACTGGGAAAAGTGCCGCGAGGACGAAGGCCTGCGCCAACTATTCGTGCGCAGGACGTTTCAGTATGCAGAACGCTGCCGGGTTCATTTCGAACGCGGCAACTGGGATCTGTTCGACAAGGAGTCTCCCTCCTATCACGAAGGACCCGTCACCCCGAAAAGCCGTCTGATCGACCTGTACAACTTCTATACGGCCGGGCTTTCCAAGTTCACCCTCATCCCGCGTGGAAAGTACGACCGTATCCATCAACGCCTGACCTACGCCAAGACGCTCGACCAGCCACTGGTGAACGATCTCGCCGAACACTACCTTGTGTCAGGCCGGATCGTTTCGCTCTGGAAGGAGATCTTCTCGGTCCGCAACTCTTTTATCAATTGCTATTCCTTTGTGCAGCCCTTGATCACGGTCAAATACTGGAAGGAGGAATACCGGGAACCTGTCACCCTGTCCGACAAGCGCTGCAACGAACTACGCCAGCTCTACATCGACTGCTTCGAAACCCTTTTCCGTCTGCTCGTGGTCGCAATTGGCTTCGAGGTGATCATCCGTCACCGCAAGCTGGAAATCCCGACGAAAAAGGGATCGATGACGCTTGACCAGTTCGAACAGATGCCCAACGCTGCCAAGCGCGACCACATCACCAGGTTTCCGATCGAGGACCTGTTCATGCTGGTGCTCGACACCGACTTCCGCAACGGCATCGGGCACCATGCCGCGCATTACGAGCAGGAGCATGACGCCATTGTCATCTTCGACACCAAGGACGCCGGCGCGGTAAGCCGGGTGGTTGGCTACACCGAATTCTGTCAAAAGGTGCTGGATCTGTTTGCCGCCTTTGAACTCGCGGCCATGTACCACCACGATCTTCACATTTACCTCGGCGGGCGGTTTGCCTGATTCCCTGCCATTAGAGTTGCCGCTTGCTCCGACGTGAGACAGAAGTCCGCTTCTGGAAGGTGAGGCATGGGCCGCGGTTGCCGGGCGTTGCCGCTCGCCGGCCCGACTTATGGGGAGTAATCAGGCCAACCCCGAACGACATTTCTGACGGGTCCGACGAGGTACTTCGTCGAGATGCCTGCAAAACCGTCGATTGCTGCAAGTACCTAGCAGTTAATCGCGGGTGTGGGAGATCCTGACGGGCTGTGCGGGTCAATGGTGGCTGGGATCCGGGATATAATCGTTGGCGAGACCCTAATGTTCCCGCCTGAAATCGCCGATATGCTCAAGCTGGCAGGCAAGAAACCTCGGCAACACTATGTGTTTCAGCGTTATCTCAAGGCGTGGGTGACTGACGGAAACGTGTGGGTTCGACGGCATGGGAATAGAGCGTTTCCCACTACGACCTCGAGCGTTGCCGTCGAGAAGCATTTCTACAGGCTTCAGCCTGTAACAGCGGAGGACCTTACTCTGATTAGGCGTCTACTGCTCGATAATGCACCGATCCATGTCAGGGAACGATGCGAACTGCTTATCCATAACTTCACTGTCCCGCTAGCGCTAAAGAGGATTCTCGATCCCGCAGAACCGCATTTTGAGGAGCTATCAGCATGGCTCGACGAGCGAATCATTAATGCGGAGGAGGACCTTCATTGCGACGTAGAATGCGGCTTGATACCGGCTTTGGATGACATGCTGAACGGCAAGACCGACTTTTATTTTGAGAGTGGTCCCGCACAGGAGTTTATCCATGCGATATGCATCCAGTACATGCGGACGAAGAAGATGAGGGAAGCTTTTGCAGCGATGAGAGAACGCCCGTACCTGGATCGGACATGAGGAGGTGCCGTAATCTTTGCACGCTCATCGCGGCCATGCGGGTCGCGGACTCATTGTATCGTGACCGGAATCGGTACAAGATCGTGCTGCTTGGCAACGAAACCGACATACCACTCATCACCGGTGATCAGCCGATTATCAATGTTCACGCCACGTTCGGCTCCGGAGTTCCGCCTGAAAGACTGGAGCTATTCTACCCGGTGTCGCCAAAGCGGGCGATGGCGCTACTTGAGTTGGCGACGGAACGATCAACAGCACTAAGCATGAATGACGTACAGCAGTTTAACGAGTTGATTGTGCGGAACTCGCATGAGCAGGTGTTCTCAAATTCGCGTGAGTGCTTGGATGGGCTTCAAATGGATGGACCGTCAGAAGTCTAGCCGGTATTGGCTCGGGCGCGGAAGCAGTGCGTGGTTCGTGATTATTTGCAATTGGAGGTGTAGTGTCCCCAGGCCCTCTTCCGGGAAGCTGCCGGGATCGGGAACTATAAACGCGCTTCCCCCTGCGGACACCGAACCGGCGCTAAACTGGTCCTATGACGCGCAAGGCAACTGTTGTCATCGAAAAGGACGAACACGGCTTCTACGCGTGGTGCCCGGAATTGAAGGGGTGTCAGTCCCAAGGAGCCACGCTCGAAGATGCGATGGCCAATATCAAGGAGGCCATTGAACTCTACCTCGAAACGTTGCCGGGCGACGAACGCGACGTGCTGCTTAGCCGCGAAATCCTGACAACCGCGGTTCAAGTCGATGCCTAGGCTACCGCGGTGGACTGCCGCTGATGCGGAGCGACCCCTGCTCGCCGCCGGCTTCGAGCTTCTTCGGTCCAAGGGCAGTCACCGGATCTACGGCATAGGCCGTATCAGGGTGACTGTGCCGTTCCACAGTGGGGAGATCTTGCACCCAAAAATCGTGAAGCAAGTCCTCGAAGCTGTTGAGGAGGCGGCACAGACCTCGGCCTCAGACGAATAGCCCACACAAACGCGCTTCTAGGGCGTAACGGAGCGGCGCGGCATTTGCCGACGTGGCGACGAGTGGAGCCCGTCGAACCTCACGAACGGAACTTGAACTTATCGATCTTGAGCGCGCGGATCTTGGATTCGAGCGTGGACGCCGGGATGCGCAGCCGCGCCGCTGCGCCGTGCGGTCCGGCGATGCGGCCCTTCGTCTCGGCGAGGGCCGTCTCGATCGACTGTTTCTCGTTCTGCCGCAAAACATCTCCGGCAGGATCTGTTTTGCGCGATGCGGCAGCCTCCAGGACGCCCGCGTCGATGTGCAAAGTGCCACCTACGGCCAGAATGACGCTGCGTTCAATCACGTTTTGCAGCTCCCGGATGTTGCCGGGCCAGTGATAACCCTGCAGCAGTTCCATGGTCTGCCGATCAACCCGGCTGACTTTGCGGCCCAAGCGCTCCGCGAAACGCGCCACGAAATATTCCACCAGCGGGGGGATATCGTCACTACGCTCGCGCAGCGGCGGCACCACCAGCGGAAAAACGTTCAGGCGATAGTACAAATCGCCGCGGAACTCCCGCTGCTCCACCATGGCCGGCAGATCGCGGCTGGTAGCCGCTACCAACCTGACATTGACTTTGATGGTGTGCGTGCTGCCCAGCCGCTCGAACTCCTGCTCCTGCAAAACCCTCAGCAGCTTGGGCTGCAACTCCGGCGGAATGTCGCCCACTTCGTCCAGGAACAAGGTGCCCTGGTGCGCCACTTCGAAGCGCCCGGTCTTGCGCGCGATGGCGCCGGTGAACGCGCCCTTCTCGTGGCCGAACAGTTCGCTTTCCAGCAGCCCCAGCGGAATGGCGGCGCAATTCACTTTCACGAAGGTGTGATCGCGGCGCGCGCTCGTCTTGTGAATGGCCCGCGCGATGAGTTCCTTTCCGGTGCCAGTCTCGCCCAGAATCAAGACGGTGGAGTCCGTCGGAGCGACGATGGCCACTTGTTTCAAAACGTTCTTGAGCGCCGCGCTGGAGCCGACGATCTCCTCGAAGTTTTGCCCGCTGCGGATCTCCTCGTTCAGATAGACGCGTTCCTCCGCCAGCCGCTGCCTGGATTCCGCCACCTGATAGTAGTCCAGCGCGTTGTCGGCGGCGAGCGCTACCTGGCTGGCCACCTGCCGGAGAAAGTCGACATCGTCCTGGGTGAACGCCCGCTCCGGAAACCGGCCGACATTCAGAGTGCCGAGCAGTCGCTCGCGCGCAACCAGGGGCAGAAAGCACGCCGACTTCACTCCCAAGGCCAGCGTGGGATTGATCTTCGGATCGAAGCGCGCGATTTCTTCGGCATCCAGCACCAGCGCCTTGCCCGTTTCGAGGACGATGCCGGCCGGCGTGCCTGCTCGAGGTACCACCAGTTCTTCGGCCATAGGCTCCGGCATCTCGGAAAAATTCCGTGCGTAGATCCGCAGTGTCTCGCCATCCGGTTCCGGCAGGATCACGCTGGTGTAATCACAGCGCATCGCCCGCCGCACGTTGGAAGAGACGGCGCGCAGCAGCGCGCGCAAGTCCAGATTCGGCGCCAGCGTATTGTTCAGGTCCAGCAGCAGCCGGAGGCGGTCGCGTTCTTCGGCTAACGCGGCCTGCAGTTCGCCGGCCTCTTCGTGTGCCAGAACATTGTCGACCGCCACGGCGATTTGGCGGGCCACTTGCCCCAAGAACTCGACATCCGCCTCGGAATAGTTGTGCGTCCGGGCGTAGCCGAAACCTACTGCGCCCAAGCGCCGGTGCGCCGTGGTCAGCGGCTGCATGCAACACGAATGGACGGCGTTCTCCAACAACAACCGAAAAGCCGCCGGATAGCGCGGGTCTTCGGCTAGGTCGCGCACCACCAGCGGCGCCTGTGTGCTCCACACCAGCGCGCCAGGGGACTCCTCCATGGGTCTTTCCAGCGGCCAGGCGTTTTCCTCGGCGGCATCGCGCGCGGGCCCTACCAGCACGTGCAGACGCATGCGGTTGCGGGCGGGATCGTGGAGCACCAGCCACAGCGAATCGAAGCTGACCACGCGCGGCAGGCGCTCCACAAGATCCCGGAACAGCGCGGCCAAATCGCGGTGTGAGGCTATCGACTGCGACACTTCCAGCAGAGCCTGGTATTGCCGGGGAGCATCGGCCAGCACGCATTGGAGCCCGTCCATGCTATTGAGTTTATTATAGAAATCGGCAAGTTGCAGCTTGGGGCGTTCAGCACACCTATCGCAGAAGTCCTCTTGGTGACGGTTGGCTTGCAAATGATCCGGGCAGGGGCCGTTATCGGTTGCGATGCCGGCGGTCTACTTCAGCACGAGCGGGATAGAGTTTTCAGTCGTCACTCCCTGACACACCGAACGGAAAATGCTCGATGCTTCTCGCCATCGCGATGACGATTGAGAGATAGGCCGCCCTGACCAAAGTTGTAGAGCCACGCACTGGCCGGATCGCTTTCGGATGCCGTCCAGTAGAACCAATGGGCCTCCAACCGTGCATACTGGCCATCGCCGGAGCGTCCGCCGCCGAGCAAGGCATTGAATCCCGAGTTCCCTCCGACTAGCAGCGCCTTGTATGCCGCTTTGCCGCTGTCATCGGAATCCTCACGGACCCACCGTAGCGCTTCGCCATTTGCCGCCATTCCTCGTTCGTCGGCCATCGCCATCCATCTCCCAATGCTTGACATCCTCGCCGCGCGGACTCCCACGTGTACAAACGGCCATACCGAAGGCAATTCATTTCCGCATCTTCGTAGCAGTAGGATGGGACAGTCTTGAAGGCGTTGCAAGGAGCTAACACACCCGACGCGATACTCAGCGCGATTGATACGACAACCTCGGATCGGCCTGGTCTTGTGCTGAACGCTATGCACGTCCGATTGAAAAACATTGGTAGGCGCGGCCGGACTCGAACCGGCGACCACCTGCTTAGAAGGCAGGTGCTCTATCCACCTGAGCTACGCGCCCACGTTGGACGGGATTCAATCCGATTTTAGCAGGTCCGCGCCGCTACTTCCCCGGCACCGGCAGCCAGCCGCGCGTGACGAAGTCGCTCAGGCTGAGCAACAGCAGAATCCCCAGCCACAGCATTCCGCCGCCGACCACCACTTTCGTCAGGACGGTGCTGTAGCGGAGGTGCATGAAAAACAGCGCCACCAGCATCATCTTCACCACCGCGATGAACAACGCCATCACCACGTTGAGCGGTCCCAGGTCGATGAAGGCTACCACGGTCGTGGCCGCGGTCAAAATCAGCAGCGACAGAAAAACCAGCGTATAACTCTTGATCGAGGCGGCTTGTTCGTGCATGTTAGTGTTGGTGACGGGCTATCAGATAAAGTAAGGGGAACAGAAAGATCCAGACGATATCCACAAAGTGCCAATAGAGGCCGCCGATGTCCACCGGCGTGTAATACGACGGAGTGTATTTGCGCTTGTACGCGTGCCACAGCAGGAACAGCATGAGGCCCTCTCCAATGATCATGTGCAGGGCGTGCAGTCCGGTCATCGTGAAATAGAGGGAGAAATACAGTTGAGCCGGTCCTTGCTGGGTGGTGCCTTCCAGATGGAAAGTCGGTCCGGGCACATGATGCTCCTCGAATTTCTGGTCCCATTCATAAGCCTTGACGCCCAGAAACACTCCGCCGAAGAGGATCGTCAGGATCAGGAACACGATCAGCGCTTTGCGGCTGCCGATCTGCGCCGCGCGCACGGCCAGCACCATCGTGAAACTGCTGCAGATCAGGACCGCCGTATTGACCGCCCCGATGACCGCGTCCAGCGTGTTACTGGCCAGCGCGAATACGTCCGCGAACTCTCTCCGGTAGATCGCATAGGCAAGAAACAGCCCGCCGAAGAACATGATCTCGGTCACCAGGAAGATCCACATCCCCAGCGTGGAGATCTCTTTCTGCTGCGCCGGCGTTTCAAACTGTTCCCGCAGCTCGGCGGTTTCGGTGTGGCTATCCAACGTTTACCTCCTCCCTCGCGGCCAGCGCGGCATAATCGTAAGCCTCCGTGGTCACGATCGGAGTTTCGTCGAAATTGTGAGCGGGCGGCGGCGAAGCCGTTTGCCATTCCAGGCCTGTCGCGCCCCACGGATTCGGCCCGGCGATGGGTCCATATCGCAGCGACCACATAAAGTAGACCAGCGGCATCAGATAGCCGACCGCCAGCACGGAAGCGCCCGCGGTGGACATGACATGCAGCACCTGAAACTCATCCGGATAATTCCAGTAGCGCCGCGGCATTCCCAGGTAACCTAGAATGAATTGCGGGAAGAAGGTCAGATTGAAGCCCAGATAGATCACCAGGGCCGAGAGCTTCGCCCACCCCTCCGGATACATGCGGCCGGACATCTTGGGCCACCAATAATGCAGGCCGCCGAGGTAAGCCATAATGGTGCCGCCCACCATAATGTAATGAAAGTGGGCGACCACGAAGTAAGTGTCGTGCACGTGGACATCCACGCCCAGACACGCCACAAACAGGCCGGTGAGCCCGCCCACGGTGAACAATCCGATAAATCCGAACGCGTATAGCATGGGTGTTGCGTAGGATATGGATCCTCTATGCAGCGTGGCGGTCCAGTTGAATACTTTAATCGCCGACGGTATAGCCACGAAATAGCTTAGGAACGAGAACACCAGGCCGGCGTAAACCGACTGGCCGGATACAAACATGTGATGGCCCCAAACCAAGAAGCCGAGCACTGCGATGGCTACGCTGGAGAAAGCCACCACCTTATACCCGAACACCGGCTTCTTGGCGAAGACGGACACCAATTCACTAATGACACCCAGAGCCGGCAGCACCATGATATAGACGGCGGGATGAGAATAGAACCAGAACAAGTGCTGAAACAGCACCGGATCGCCTCCCCGGGCTGGGTCGAAAATTCCAATGTGAAGGGTTCGCTCGCATATCAACAGAACCAGGGTGATGGCGATGACCGGAGTTCCCAGCACCTGAATGAGGGCGGTCGCGTAATTCGACCACACGAACAGCGGCAGGCGGAACCAGGTCATGCCCGGAGCCCGCATCCGGTGTACGGTTACGATGAAGTTCAACCCCGTGAGAATCGAGGAAAACCCCGCGATGAAGATGCCAATGCCGGTAGCGATGACATAAGTATTGGAGTAATTGCTGCTGTAGGGCACGTAAAACGTCCACCCGGTGTCCACGCCGCCGGCCAGCATGGCGTACAGCGCGAAACAACCTCCAATCACCAGCAGGTACCAGCTCAGCAGATTGATTCTTGGAAACGCCAGGTCCTTGGCCCCGATCATCATGGGCAGGAAGAAGTTTCCGAGAGTGGCGGGAATCGACGGTATCAGGAAGAAAAACACCATAATGATACCGTGCAGCGTGAACAGCTTGCTGTAAGTGTCGGCGGACACCAGGGTACCCTTGGGCGTCAGCAGCTCGAGCCGGATCAGGGTAGCGAAAATGCCGCCGAGAAAAAAGAAAAATGTGATGGTATGCAGATATAACAGAGCGATGCGCTTGTGGTCCTTGGTCAACAGCCAGGACTTAATGCCGTGACTCGCGTTGAGATAAGTTTCGCGCTCTGGGACCGCTTCGGTGATCATAGTCTTATTCTTTGGCGGACTTCCGGCGGGAAGCGGCTGCCGTTGCGCCCGCGGGTGGCCGGCTCTCCTTCGCCGTCAACGTCTTTATGTACTCGATCAGTTGCAGCAGATTCTCCTCCGTTACCAGTCCTTGGAACGTGGGCATGATCGGCTGATAGCCTTTAACAATCTTCGCCGACGGGCTCAAAATCGACTCCCGAATGTAATCCTCGTCGAATTTGACATGCGCACCATCGGAGAGCTCCACCTGGGCGCCGTAGAGGTTTCGCAGATCCGGCCCCCTTCCTGGTGCGCCTCCCAAATGGTGACAGTTGGCGCATGCGAAAGTCTGGAACAGCTTCTCGCCGCTGGAGGCCAGGGATCCCGTCGCGCCGCCGCTGAGCCATGCCTGATAGTCCTGCGGTTCCATGACATACACCCAGCCGATCATCGCGTAATGATTCGTGCCGCAATACTGGGAGCAGAATAAGTGATACTTGCCGGGCCTGACCGGCTTGAACCAGACGGTCGTATAACGCCCCGGCAGCACATCGGCCTTGGCGCGGAATGCGGGAACGAAGAAGTCGTGGATCACATCTTCCGACGTCATGGTAAGTTTGACGGCTTGGCCCACCGGGATATGCAACTCGTTAATCTCACGCTGCCCTTCCATGTGCTGCAGCTTCCACATCCACTGTTTGCCGATTACATATATTTCTTGCGCATCGTCCGGCGGGCGCGAAATCGTAAAGAACACGCTGGCCCCCCACACGAACATGATCATGGTGAGACCGAAGGGGATGACGCTCCAGAGAATCTCCAGGCTCATCATGCCGTGCGCCGGCACCGGCAATTCCGATTCCGAACGCCGCCGGTAGCGGACCGCGAAGTAGAAGATGGTGAGAAAAATGCCGACCGAGAAAAAGACCGCCACTGCAAGCAGGAAGTAGACCAGATGGTCGACACTGGCGGCCACGCTGGATGCCTGCACCGGGAATAGAGGTAGATCGGATCCCATGAAGTTACCTGGCTTGCCTCAAAGCGCGGCGATCCCTGCGCCAGTCGTGGCGCCACGCGAAGAACAGGAATGCGCCGCAGATCAGAACAAAAATTGCGCCTCCGAAACGGATCATATTCATGGCGATGGCGCCGTATTTGCCGGTAGCCGGATCGTAGTGGTAACAGAACAGCAGGATCTGATCCACCGGCGAGCCGATCTTATTCTGGGATGCCTCCACTAACCCGAGGCGCACGTCGCGCGGCGCGTATTCGACGCCGTAGTAATACCGCGAGAGCTTGCCTTCGGGGGTGAGTATCATGATGGCGCTGGCGTGCGCGTATTGGCCCGTAGCCGCATCGAGCTTATAACGAAAGCCGACGGCAGAAGTCAGCGCTTTGATGGACGGTTCGTCTCCGGTCAGGAAATGCCAGCCGTTGGCCGTATTGGGACGGCGGTAGCGTTGCAGGTAGTTGGCGCGCTTGGCCGACGCGATCTCGGGCGTATCGCGCGGATCGAAACTTACAGCCACAACTTCGAAATCGCGGCCGGGATCGAGGGAGATGGCCCGCAGGCTGGTCGCCACGCCGGTCAGGACCAAGTTACAAAGCATGGGGCAGGTATAGTAAACCAGGGCTAGCAGCACGGGCTTGTGTCCGTTGAAGTACGTGGAAAGCGGCAGGGCGCGGCCGAACTCATCGCGAAAGACGAGATCGAGCGGCACTTGATGGTTGAGGTTCTGTTCGATGGTTACGCCTTGCAGACCGGCCGGCAGCGGGGCGGGCTTGGAATCGGGGTTATGCATCGCCGATGGCTGGGCCGGCGCGGGCTGGGCCGGTTGCGCGTGGGCGACGACTGCGAGAACGGACAGGAGGGCGAGGCGCGAGAGCAAGAGCGGGTCCTGGGGGACCCGCGCGGACCGGGGGGTCCGCCCCACGATCTTATTCCAGATCCGCTTCATTTCGTTGTCCTGCCCGGCAGCACGGGCAATCCCCGTTGCGCGATCAAGTCCATGGCCCGCTCCACAGGTATCCGCACAATTCCCTTGTCCGGATCGATCCAGGCATACTGCCGCATAATTCTGTCCTCGTCGGCGCGCAGCTCCCGCATTTCCTGCGCCGGATGACGCTGCAGCCGGGGTTCGGGCGGCTGCTTCCGGGCATTTACCATAGCCGGTGGCGACTGCGGCAGATCCAGTTCCGCCGCACGGTTTTTCAGATACTGAAACATGGCCCACAAACCAAATAAGATCGCTACGATCAGACCCGCCATCGACAACCCGAACTTCGTCAGAGCACGGGCATTCACATCGCCGGTCTCATGGTGGACGTGCGGGTTATTCGCGGCCATGTTCCAGAGCCTCCTCCAGATGCGGATCTCCCAGCGGCATCAGCGGGCGATATTCAAGCTGCCACAAAAACACCGCCAGCCAGATTCCGCCCAGCCCGATGGGCAGCAAGAAATCCATCCAACTTATGGTAAAACGCGCTTTGTGGAAGTCCGGCGCGACCATCCAGTAGAGATCCACGAAGCGCATTACCAGCACGCCCGCCGCTACCGTTGCCAACAGGCGGAAATTTCGTTTGAGATCGCGCGAAAGCAGCAGGGCGAAGGGCAAGGCGAAGTGCAGCAGCACGAGCGCGATCCCGATGTACTGCCATCCCCCGGCGAAGCGGTTGAGGTACCAGGGGATTTCCTCCGGTAGATTGCCCGACCATATGATCAATAATTGCGAGAACGAAAAATACGCCCACACCATCACCAGCGCCAGCAGCAGCTTGCCTATGTCGTGCATATGCCGGTGCGTCAGGATGTCCGAGAGCGGCGGCCGGCTGCTGAGGATCACCAGCAGACAAATCAGAAACGCCAAGGCCGACAGCGCTTCGCCGGCAATGAAGAGCAGGCCGAAGATCGTGGAAAACCAGTGCGGATTGATCGAAAGAACCCAGTCGACCGCCATAAAGGTCACGCTGAACCCGAAGAAAATAAGGCCCGGACCGCTGATCGCCTCAAGGCGGCCGGCGGCGCGCGTATCGCCGCGATCCTGATCGCCCGACCATTTATACAAAGCGAGCGCGATCAGGTTCCAACCCACGAAATACAGCGCTGCCCGGATCAGGAAGAACGGCACGTTCAGGTAAATGTGCTTGTGTTGCAGGACTGGGTCGTGCGCCACGATATCCGGATGCGACCACGAATACAGGTGCGGGATACCGGCAACGATGGGGATGAACAGAATCAGCAAGAACGGCAACGTGCGCGAAGCCGCTTCGCACGGGCGCCGGATGACGATGCCCCATGCGCCTCCGGTGAGGTATTGCAGCATCAGCAGGGCGGTCATTCCCAGCGGCAGCCCGATGAAGAACATGTAACACCAGATGTATGCGCGGTAAAACTGGTCCGCATTGAAAAGTCCGCCGACGATGCAGACCATCAGCGCCACTGCGCCGATGGCCAGGCAGCGCGTCCGCCAGCCGCGCATATCGCGCAGCAGATCCGGCGGGATGGCGAAGGAATGCTGTCGAATTGCGGCCGGCATTACTGCGTTCCTCCCTTGGCCAGATAGGCGCGCGCCTCCGGCGGCACGTCGTTCACCGAAGCGTTCTGGCTCAATTGCAAGACGCGCACGTAGGCCACAATGGCCCAGCGGTCGCGTGGCTCGATCTGGGCCGCATAATCGGGCATGGCGCCCAATCCGTTCGTGATTACGTCGAAGAAGTATCCTACGGGGGCCTGGCGCAAACGGTCGATGTGGTAAGACTGCGGCGGCGGACGATTGAAGCCGCGCCGGAAAATCATACCTTTGCCGGCGCCCAGCAAATCATGGCAAGGCGCGCAGTAGATGTTGTAGCGTTCCTGCCCGCGTTCCAAAACCGCGCGCGTGATGGGGAAAGGGAAGGCGTCCACCGGTTTGTTGTCGATTTTCCCCGTGTAGAACGCGGTGTCGGCGTCCAGGTGTCCGCGGGCCACGGTGCCTTCCACCAGCGGACGCTCGGAGCGGCCGTCGGCGAAGAAGGTGCTGGGCCGCAGCGGGATGTACTTGGGCTGATCCTGCATGTCGCGCCGGCAGCCGGTCAGGAGGGCGGCGAAAAGCAAAGGCAGCCAGAGCCGCCTGAAAGGCGGCTGCGGGCAATATTGCCCGCCCCACAAGAATGCGTGTCTAGTGCGCAACTTCGGAGACCTCCCGCGCATCCAGGCTCTCCAAGAACTCCTCCGTGGCCTTGCGGTCGAACAACGGATCCCGCGCTTCAATGCACAGGAAAAACCGGTTACGCGAGGCGAGCGCAAATCGCGGCACATTGAAAGCGGGGTGGTACGGCATGGGCAGTCCGCACACCGCCAGCAGTCCGAAGACCGCCGAAATCGCGGCGAATAAAATGGTCAGCTCGAAGGTGATTACGATGTACATCGGCCAGCTATGCAGGGGACGCCCGGCGACATTGATCGGAAAATAAATCACGGTGACGTAGTACTGCATCAGGTAGCCGGTCAGCCCTCCCAGAATTCCGCCAATCAACACGATCAGCGGCAGCTTGCTTTTCGGCAGGTGCAGCGCCTCGGTCAACTCTTCGATGGGGAACGGCGAATAGGCGTCCAGCTTGCGGTAGCCGCGGGCGCGCGCCTCGCGGGCGGCATTCACCAGCGATGTGGGATTATCGAACTCCGCCATCACGCCGTAAATGGGAGCCTTCATCTTTCCGGCTCCTCCTCGACTTTGGCTTGCGGCAGCAGCGTGCGCACTTCGAAGATCGAGATCATCGGCAGCAACCGGATGAAGATGAAGAACAGGAACGTGAACAGCCCGATGGTGCCCACGTAGGTGGCCCAGTCCCAGCGGGTGGGGGTGAAGATGCGCCAGGACGATATCAGGAAATCCTGCGCCAAGCTGGAAACGATGATGACGAAGCGTTCCAGCCACATGCCCACCAGCACGACCAGCGAAGCCATGAACAGAAAAGCCGGCGTGCTGCGAATACGCTTGAACCACAACATCTGCGGGGCCACGATATTGCACGTGATCAGGAACCAGTATGCGCCGGCGTATGGTCCGGTCATGCGGTGCCAGATCGCCGCGGTCTCGTAGACGTTGCCGCTATACCACGCTGTGAACGATTCCAGCATGTAAGCGTAGCCGACGATTAAGCCGGTCGCCAGCATCACCTTCGCGGAATTTTCCAGATGTTTATCGGTGATCAGTCCCTGCAGGCCGTAGATATGACGCAATGGGATGGCCAGGACCAGCACCATGGCAAATCCGGAATAGATGGCGCCGGCGACGAAATACGGCGGAAAGAATGTGCTGTGCCAGCCGGGCACGATGGCTACCGTGAAGTCGAAGCTGACCACGGTATGCACGGAGAGCACCAGCGGCGTGGCCAGTCCGGCGAGCAGCAGCGAAGCCATCTCGTGATTGGACCAGTGCCGCGCGGAACCGCGCCAGCCCATCGCCAGGATGCCATACATGAAGCGGGCGATGCGGTTGCGCGCGCGGTCGCGCAAGGTGGCCAGATCCGGCAACAGGCCCACGAACCAGAACATGAAGGATACGGTGGCGTAGGTGGACACCGCGAATACGTCCCACACCAGAGGGCTGCGGAATTGCGGCTGGACGCCCATGGCATTGGGGTAGGGAAACATCCAATAAAAAAGCCAAGGCCGGCCCATGTGCAGCAGCGGGAACATGCCGGCGCAAGCCACGGCGAACAACGTCATGGCTTCGGCGAACCGGTTGATGGAATTGCGCCAGGCCTGATTCAGTAAGAGCAAAATCGCCGAAATCAATGTGCCCGCGTGCCCGATTCCGATCCACCAGACGAAGTTTGTGATCGCGAATCCCCAGCCGACCGGTATCATGATGCCCCAAATGCCGACGCCTTTGGCGAACAGCAACGCAACGGCCCACAGAAAGAGCAGCAACAGGGCAAAGCCGCCGGCGAAGCAGGCGACCCAGAAAATCGGCGTGCGGCGGGTCAGGACCACGGAGGCGATCTGGTCGGTAACCGTGCCGAAGGTGTAGCCCGGCGCGATCACCGGGGCCGGCTGCAGTTCCTCGTCCGCGATTTGTCTTTCGTCAGCCATGGTTGCCTACCGCTCGTGGCGCAGGCTCTCAGCCTGCCGCGCGGGCACTCTTGCCGGCGCAGGCGAGCGAAGCTCGCCCGCTCATTTATTCTCCAACTCCGGATTCGGGTTGCGCAGTGCCGCCAGATATGTCGTTCGCGGCCGCGTATTCAAATCCGCCAGCAGCCCGTAATTGGTCTTCTCCTTTTTCATCTGCGCTACCCGGCTGTTCGGGTCGTTGATATTTCCGAATACGATCGCTTCCGCCGGACACGTCGCCTGGCACGCCGTTTGGATCTCGCCATCGCGCACCTTGCGATCTTCTTTCTCGGAGTCGATCTTCGCTTTATTGATGCGCTGCACGCAGTAAGTACACTTCTCCATCACGCCGCGGCTGCGCACGCTCACGTCCGGGTTCCGTTGCAGTTTCAAGCTGGGCGTGGTGAAATCCGAGAACAGGAAAAAATTAAACCGGCGTACCTTATACGGACAGTTATTCGAGCAATAACGCGTACCCACGCAGCGGTTGTACACCATGTCGTTCAGGCCTTCGCTGCTGTGGCTGGTGGCCTGCACCGGACACACCAGCTCGCACGGCGCGTTCTCGCACTGCATGCAAGGCACCGGCTGATTGTAGATCTCCGGATTCTCGATTTCCCCGTGATAATAGCTATCCACGCGCAGCCAGTGCATGTGGCGGCCGTGATGCACTTCTTCCTTGCCCACCACCGCGATATTGTTTTCGGCCTGGCAGGCGACCACGCACGCGCCGCAGCCAGTGCAAGCGCTCAGATCAATGGCCATGCCCCACGCATATTTGTCGTATTTGAATCCCGGATAGAGCGTGAGTTCGGGAGGCGGCTGTTCGTAGTCCTCCTGGATCAGGTTCGGATTCTTGCGGTAATCCGCGATATTCGCTTTCTCGATGGCGTGGCGCTCGGTGTCGAGCGCGTGGTAGTCCTGCACGGAAACCAGCAGATAATCGCTGCCCACTTTGCTCGCTTCCAGCCCGTAATCCTGCCAAAGCGCGGACGACGTGCGCATGCCGTAAGCGTTGAAGCCGATGCGCGTACCTACGTGACCGGCGCGCGTCCGGCCGTAGCCCAGATGCACGGTCACCGAGCCATCGGCGTGCCCCGGTTGGATGAAAACGGGTGCGCGCATCGGGTAGCCGCGATATGCGATCTCTACCAGGTCGGTCGTGACTACGCCCTTATCCTGCGCGGTCTTGGGGCTGAAGATCGCCGCATTGTCCCAAGTCAACTGCGTGATCGGGCGCGGCCATTCCTGCAGCCAACCGTTGTTGGCGAAGCGGCCGTCGTACACCGCGGGATCGGGACGGAAAACTACTTCGAGGCCTTGCGGGGGGGCCGGTTGCGGCAGTGAGACTGCCCATCCCGCCCGCAGGGCCACATTCTTTGCCGGCAGCGCCGTGTTCGGAACCACGCCATCGTGTACCGCCTTGCGCCACCAGGCCTCGAAATCCGCGCCGGTATGCTGCTTGGCCCAGTAAGCCTTCACAATGTCGTAAGAGGTGCGCTCCGGCTGCCCCGTCAGCATGGTCAGCACTTCGTGCGCGCACTTACCCGCATAGAGCGGCGCGATCAGCGGCTGCATGATGGTGACCGTGCCATCGTGCGCCCGGCAATCGCTCCACGCTTCCAGGTAATGGGTCATGGGCAAATGCCAGTGGCAAAGCTCGCTGGTCTCGTCCTCGTCCAGGCTCAGGTGGACGCGTAGCGTGGCTTTCTTCAGCCGGTCGCGGAACCCCAATTCGACCGGCGCGTTATAGGCTGGGTTGCCGCCCACGATCAGCAGCAGATCCACCGCTCCGGCATCCAGATCCTTCACCAGATCGTAAAGCGACGCCACCTGATCCACGGGGTTCGCTTCCACAGGCTCCGTGTACAGCACAGTCTTGCCCACGTTGCCCAACGCCGCGTTCATGGCATGCGCCAACGCATGGACCGCCGGGCTCTGCTGCTCGCCGGCGATCACCAGGCTGGCGCCTTTGTGCTTCTGCAAATCGCGCGCCACCGGCGCGATCCACTTGTCGGCCGGGGTGGATGCGCCCTTCCGCCCGCCCGTATCCGCCCCCAGCGCAGCCGCCAGGCTCCAGGCGAATTGCTCCACATCGGCTGCGCGCAACGGCATGCGGTGATCGGCTTTGGTGCCCGTGGGAGTCGGCATCGGCTCGACGACGTACAGTCGGCTCATTTCGGTCTGGTCGCCGCGCACTCTGCGCCGCGCCGAAAATTGCCGCGCGTAGCGCAAGCTGCCAGGCCCCGATGCAAGGAAATCGGAGTCCAGCGAAACGATTACATCCGCGCCGCTGAAATCGTAAACCGTGTTCACCGGCTGCCCAAACGCCAGGCGTGCCCCGGCCGCGGATGAATGCGCTCCGGCAGGCTCCCATTGGTGCCACTTGGCGGCCGGAAAGGCCGCCTGCATTTCTTTGATCTGGTTTGCCAGCGTAGGCGAGGTCACTGTCTCCGTCAGAATCCGCAGCCCCGAGCCGTGTTTGGCCTTTTGTTGCGCGATGGCTTGCTGCACAGCGCCCAGGAACGCGCTCCACGACCGGATCTCGCCTTCCAGCGTCAGCGCCTGCGAACGGTCCGGATCGTACAGTCCCAACACCGACGCCTGCGCATACACATCGCACGCGCCCAGCGTGGGATGGTCCGCGTTGCCTTCCACTTTGGTAGGCCGGCCTTCGTGGCTTTCCACCAACAATCCGGTGGAACTTGCGCCCAACGGCATCGCCGTGGCGAAAAACAGCGGACGCCCCGGCACCAGTTCTTCGGGTTGCCGCACGTAAGGCGTGATCTGTTCCGTCGGCTGGCGCGTGCACGCCGTCAATCCCGCCAGCGCCAGCGAGGCCCCCATCAGCTTGATGAAGTTGCGCCGGCTGTCGCCATCTTCCCACTCCGATGCGTAGCGCGGGAATTCGCGATGCATCAGATCCTGGAAGGCGTCGGTCTGCGCCAAATCCTCCAGGCTGCGCCAGTATTCGCGCCCGTGGGATTTTGCCAGCAGGTCGCGCACGCCGGGCAGATCCAGCTTTCGCGCCGGCTGCGGCGGGGCGTCGTGGTCGTGGTCGTGCCCGTCTTGGTTCGTTTCACTCATCGGTGGCAAGTATTACAACTGGTCAGCGTGCGTGCGTCTTGAATCTTGTATTCAGCTACCAGGCGGCGTCCCATGGCCTCCTGATCCTCGGCTGGCTGATATCCCATGGTGAACACTTCCGCGCGCGGCCGCACATGCCGCTCGGGATTCCGGTGGCACTCGAGACACCATTCCATCTGCAACGAACTCGCTTGGTACATCAGGGGCATTTTGTCCACCCGGCCGTGGCAGGTCTCGCAGCCTACGCCTTTATTCACGTGAATGCTGTGGTTGAAATATACGTAGTCCGGCAAGTCGTGTACGCGCGTCCAGGCGATGGATTCGCCGCTGCGAAAACTCTCGCGCACAGGCTCCAGCATCGGGGCGGTATTCCAAATCTGCGAATGGCAGTTCATGCACGTCTTGGTCGGCGGGATGTTGGCGGTGTTGGAAGTTTCGACGGTGGTATGGCAGTACCGGCAATCGATACCGTCGTCCGCCACGTGGTGTACATGACTGAACGGAATGGGCTGGTCGCGCACCTCGCCTTGGCGGGTCGCATAACCCGAGCCGTTCAGCGTGGCAAAACACCACACCGCGAAGGCCAGCACGAACACCGCGCCGTAAATCGTGATGCGCGAAAACGTATTCGTGCTGTGATGAAAGATCTGAGCCATTCGTCAGACGTATTGATACATTCTATCCAACCGAAGTTGCGCTGGATTCACACTTTTCGTTCAAATAAATACGCGCTGGTCTCCAGACGGCTGGCGCCCGAGCCGTCGTTGACCGCGAAGCGCGCGGAACTGAGCTTGCCCGCGCGTAAATTGCCGTTCCAAAGCGCTGCGCCGGCGTACTCGCCGTCGTTGCGCAGGGCATAAAAATTCAGGTCCACTTTTTCCAGCCGCGCCATGTCGTTGTCGAAATTCCGTGCGACGCGTTTCAGGGCATCCAGACAGGCCTCCCGCGGCGGCATTCCGTGGCGCATGTTTTCGACGACCGTATGCCCGCCCACGATCCGGATATTCTCTTCGCCGCGTCCGGTGGAGCCCGCGCCGCCGACGTCCTGGTCGACGTACAATCCCGCGCCGATAATCGGCGAATCCCCCACCCGGCCGGCAATCTTCCAGGCCAACCCGCTGGTGGTGGTGACACCGGACATCTCGCCTTTGGCGTTCCGCGACAAGCAGTTGATGGTGCCGTGCGTGGGGTGGACCGCCATTTCCCACGCCCATGCCAGCGTTTCTTCATCCGCATGCGGAAACATCTGCTTCAGCAGCGACATGGTTTTAGGCTTAGGCGCGTCCAGGCCAGGGCCCCAATTGCTGTGGCCGTCGGGATCGCGCAACGACATTTTCCAGGTGAGCCAGGCCATCCGCGACTTTTCCGTAAGCAGATCCTCCGCGGGGAAGCCCATTTCCTCGGCGAATTTCCCAGCGCCCGCGCCCACCAGCATGATATGGTCCGTCTGATCCATCACCATCTTGGCGATCTTGGAAGGCGTCTTATTCCCGCGAATGGAAGCCACCGATCCGGCGCGCCGCGTCGGCCCGTGCATCACGCTGGCATCCAACTCGACGATGCCTTCTTCATTGGGAAGTCCACCGTAGCCGACGGAGGTGTCTTCGGGGTCCTCTTCGTTGATGTTGACGCCGGCGATGACTGCGTCGAGCGTATCGCCGCCCGCCTTCAGAATCTCCATGGCGCGGGCACACGCGCGCTCTCCGTTGGCGCTCGAAATGACGACGGTCTTGGAATTCTGGGCCGAGGCCATTCCCAGCGCCGGCAGCAGGGCCGAGCCAAGCATGACCGCTCTGCGGCTAATGCCTTTATCGTTGTTCATGTTCCGTCCCCCTGTACCCGTTTGAATCAGCCATTATGGCACAGGTTTAGCGGGATGGAGTACTCCGTTTTTGTGCCGGTTTCCGGTGGGGCGGCCAATCTTGGGCGCAGACCGCCGTTAGCGCGGCCAGAGCCGACTGTGCACTTGCCATGGGAGCTACAGTACTATCTCTCCGCTTCGAACACTGAGACAATATGACGAATGGGCACCCTCAGATTCACGTCAAATCTTCTCGCCAGCGCCTCGATTGCGCTGCTCACCGGCGCCGCATTCGCGCAATGCACGAATTCGGAGGTCCCCGGCAAGTTTTATGAATACTACATCGTGGCGCACACCGGGAGTTGCAACGGCAACACCTTCACCGCGCTGGGCGCCGGTCCGGCGATTAACGATCTGGCCCAGGTAGCGTTCGTGGGGCAGGCCGGGCAAGGCAACGCCCTATGGGTGGGCGACGGCCACAACCACCCCGCGGCCACGCCGATCAATCCCGGTGAAATCGGCAGCAGCGAGATTTACGACGGTTCCGTGGAGCTCTCCACAAGTCTCACCACGGTGCAGATGGTATCGCAGGACAGCATCACCGACACAAGTCCCGCCACCACTTCGATCCGCGTGTGGAACGTGGCGACGCCCGATAGCTTCCGGTACGCGGCGCGCGGCGGCCCCCAGCAGCAGTTTGGCGCCGTCTTTGGCTTTGCGAGCGTCAACGCCAACGGCGACACCGCTTTCATCGCATCGGATGCCAAGAATCCGGTGAAGAAATACCTGGTCGAGGTGACCGCGGCCGGCACGCTGACGAAGGTCAGTGTCAATGTCGATGTAGGACAGCCGATGATCGACGACAACGGCGACGTGGTGCTTTACCAAACCGTCACCGGCGGCTTTCAAATCGTGCTGTTCACCAGCGGGCTGAGCGCCAGAACGACGATCGCCAGCCAGACCAAGTTCACTTCGCTCGATTCGGCGCCGGGCATTTCGCGCGACGGCATGGTGATCGCCTTTCAAGGGAACCTGAGCGCCGCTGGGGCCACCGCCAAAGGCACCTTCGCCGGACCGGGAATTTTCGTGGCCACCAATGAAGGCACGGCCACCTGGCACATCACCCGCGTCACGGGCCTGAAGGTTGAAAAGCCCAATAGCGGCGGCAATAACAACGGCATCTGCGATCCGGGAGAAACCTGCATACCGGGAGCGGAGCTGGGCTGGGACGCCAATGGCAACGCAATCTACTTCAGTTCCACGGGATACGCCACGGGCACGCGCGTGGCGGTGACGAACCTGGGTCTGGGCGCGGACGGCATCGACGACGACACCTTTGTGGTTGCTTTCGTGGGGACGCCTTCGGAAGCCAGCCGGGCCAATCCCGTGCTCAAGAACGGCACACCGTTGTTTTTTTCCGCGCAGCAGGGCCTCTGGACCATTCGCGTGGACGTGGAGCACGATCTCTCCAGCATCACCACCCGCGTGTACCACCCGCGCACCGCCATTCCCGTGGTGCAGTTGAACGATCGGCTTGCGGGGAATACGATCACCGGGCTGGGGTTGTTCGACGGCGTGGCGAATGCGGCGTGGGACGAATCGGGCAATATCCGCACCATGCGGCGCGGCGATCATCGGGTGGCTTTTTGGGCGTCCACTTCCGGCAGCGGGCAGATGATCGTGCGCGCCAATCACCTGGATTCCGACCAGGATGGCCTGTTGGATCATTGGGAGACCACCGGCATCGACATGGACCAGGACGGTATCGTGGATCTCAATCTGGCCAATATGGGCGCTACGGTGAACGCGCGCGACCTCTTCCTGCAAATCGATTGGGTAACTCCCCCGCCGGGAATCAACTACAACTTCCAGCCCGCCCCGGGAGTGATCAATCAGGCGCCCAACCAAGCCGGCCCCGCTCCCTTGCAAGGCATGTTTAACGCGGCCCCGGCGCTCACCGGTAATCAATACGGCGCGCGCATCGATGGCGCCGCGCCCGATCCGATCCCCGCCGGAATCAACCTGCGCATCGACGGCGGCACCGGCAATTCCATCAACATGGGATCCGGCCCCCTGGCCGGCGGCAACTCCATCGGACTGGCGGGCGCGAGCTCCGCCGGTTTTCCCGAGTTGATTTACTTCGGCCAGCCCAACTCGCAGCCGAACATCCCCGGCATCAACGTGCGGTCTTATCAGGACATCAAGGACAACCTCTTCGGGCTGCAGGACAAGGACGGCCGCGAATTAGCCTTCCACTATGTGGTCTTCGGCGCTTACTATAGCGCGTACGCCGACAACAACAACGCGTATAGCTGGGGCGTAGCCGCCGCCGGGGCAAACACGCTTACTTCCCAAAGCGCGTTGCCCCCGCTCCCGGTCGGTGCGTCGAGCCACAAAGTAGGTACCGGAGCGATTGTGAAGATTACCGGAGGCTTGGGCGCGGGCCAATACAACATGGTGTACCAGGCGCTCAGCGCCACCGAGCTGCATTTCTACACCAACTGGGTCACAGTTCCCAACGACACCAGCACTTTCAGCCTTCTCAGCGGTTCCACGGGGCTTGCGGAGGTTATGTTCTTTCCCAAGCCGGACTATAATTCGCTTCCCGGCAACGATCAACTCGTGACCATGGGTTCCTATGCCGTCCCCCCGCTCGGCCAGACGACCGGCAATCTCGGGGAGCTTTGCTCTCAGTGGCGCACCGTGGCGCACGAGCTGGGACACACCTTGGGGCTGCGGCATGGCGGCATCGACTTTGTCACCGACAAGGGCGCAAATTACAACAGCCTGATGAGCTATAGCTGGCAATTGCAATGCAACGTGGTTTCGACGGTGCAGAGTTACTCCGGCCAGGGCGATCCGACTTTCAACGACTGGGCCAACCTGCAGCACAATTTTTCCGACTCCGAAATGCACTTGGGGAACACCATCGCCAACGCGTTCGGCAACGGCGCGGAGGTGAACCAGGGATCTCCCGAGCAGACTGCGGCCGACTATTACATCCAGAACGGGCCGCTCGACACCACGCCACCGGTAGTGGCCGTGCAATCGCCGGTGGCGAACGCCCTGGTCGGATTGACCCTGCCGTTGACCGTTATGGTGAACGCGACCGATAACGTCCAGGTAGCGGGCGTGTCCGTGGCTTTCGACGTTAACGGGAATGGCAACACCAACGATCCGGGCGAGCTCGTATCGGCCACTCTGACCGGGACCAACACCTATCAAGCCAGCTTCGCGGCTCTCTCCGGTCCGGTTGGGAACCGCGTCATCACGGCTTCCGCCATCGATACCTCGGGCAACATCTCCACCGTCAAAGTAACCGTGCAGGTTGTGGAGCCCAACCCCGTTCCGGCATTGGCGTCGCTTACGCCAAACCACGCCACCCACGGCGGCCCGACATTTACGCTGACGGTGAACGGCTCGAAATTCGTTAACGGCTCGGTGGTCCAATGGAACGGCGCCGCCCTCCCGACGGCCTTCGTTAGCGCACAGAAGCTGACGGCACAAATTCCGGCCGGCGACATCGCCACGGCCGGATCCGGCAGCGTCACGGTGTCAAATCCCGCGCCTGGCGGCGGCGTCTCGAATACTCTGACGTTTACAGTCAACTGACCGCCGGAAGATAAGCGCGCCGGATAGGATTGCCGGTCCCGCGAGCAAAACGCTATAATCTGGTTTAAACCGTTGGTGATGGAGCCCGCCATCAACCGTCTCGAGGCCGCCTCGGGGATGATAGCTCCTACTCGAGGGGCTATGATTCCGGGCGCGCCAGACATTCATTCCGAAGCAAGCAGCCTTGCCGACGCTCGTTTTCAGACGGCTCTGGCACTTGCCGCCGAGATGGCGGGGCGCTACGGGATTGCGGCCCTCTCCGGCCTTCTCGCAAGCGCACGCGCATCGGCGGCGGAGGACCAGATCCGGGTTGCCGTCCTGGGAAGATTCAAGGCCGGCAAGAGCAGTTTCCTGAACCATTTCATCGGGCGCGACGTTCTTCCGGTTGGCGTCGTGCCGGTGACGGCCGTGGTCACGGAAATCCGCTACGGCCCGCGCGAAGAGGCGCGCGTCCATCACCGGGATGGCCGCGACCCCGAAGTTCCGCTCGATCGGATCGGCGCCTACATCTGCGAAAAGGAAAACCCGGAGAACCACAAACAAGCCGTCCTGATTACCCTGGAACTGCCGGAATTGCGGCCATTTCGCGGCCTGAAGTTCATCGATACGCCCGGCCTGGAGAGCGCGCTTTCGCATAACACGCAAACATCGCTCGACTGGCTGCCGAATGTGGGCCTCGCTTTGGTGGCGGTGGGCGTCGACCCGCCGCTTTCGCAGCGCGATATCGACCTCCTGAAGAGCCTATACCGGTACACCCCGAAAGTTGCCGTCCTGCTCACCAAAGTCGACCTCCTCAGTGCGTGGGAGCTTGAGGAAGTAGTCGAGTTCGTCCGCGTCCAGCTTGCCAAGCACCTTTCCGTAACACCGCGAATCTTCCCTTATTCCACGAAGCCCGGCTTTGAGCGCTTCCGGCGGGCGCTCGAAACCGATCTGGCCGGTGAAACGCTGGCGCGCTTTGCGGAAGAGCGCGCAGCCATTCTCACGCGGAAGATGGACACGCTCCTGCGGCAATGTGGGGACTATCTGGCCCTGAGTCTCAAGTCGGCTGAAATGGTCCAGGCGGAGCGCCATGCCTTGAAGCGGCACGTAATCGGCGAGGAGGAAATCGCCGGCGAAGTGAAGTCGGCAATCCGGCTGGCTGTGCAACACGCCGCGGCGGGTATGCGGTCCACGATCGGCAATCGGCTGGAGACGTGTCAGAACGATCTGGAGCGCCGCCTGCTCGAAGGCCTCGAAAGCGAATTTCCGAAATGGACCAGAAGTCTTGGCGCGATGCTTTCGTCGTTCGAAGACTGGCTGGCCGGCGCCTTGCGCGATAAGCTCGCCGTCGTTTCGAACCGGGAACGCACCTCGTTTCTAACGTCCCTGCATAAGATAGAGAAGCAGGCGTTCCACGAGCTTCAACAATTTCGAGATCGCTTGTCGGATCGCACTATGCGGGCGTTCGGCGTGCCGTTGCGGACGACGGAAACCGAAATCGAGGCCGTGGAGCCCGGTACACCGGATATCCGAATCGGACGAGTGTTCGACCGGAACTGGGAGCTGCTTTCGCCGGTTCTGCCCGTATGGGCGATCCAGGCGGCCGTGCGCGGCCATTTCGCACGCGCCATCCCGTATCTGGTTCATCGGAACCTCTGCCGGCTCGGCGGCCAGTGGGAAGAGAGCGTCAACGGCGCGCTGTGGGGTGTCGAGAAGGAATCCCGGCGGCGCCTGGATGAATTAGTGGGCACGGTCGAACGGCTGGTGCAGTGCGGCCGCAATGAACTTGCACCGCAACTCCGCGCGGACCTGGAACGGATTGAAGAAGCCCGGAAATCCCTTAATGCGGAGGCCGCGAAATGATCCGGTATCTGTTGGTGTTGATTGGAGGCGGCGCGGGGGCCTTGGCGCGGTACGTAGCGGCGTCGGCGATCATGACGCGGTTCGGCGGGAGATTTCCGTTGGGGACCCTGGCCATCAATGTAACCGGCTCGTTCCTGATCGGCTTCCTGATGACCATGCTCACGGAACGGCTTCATTTCGACCCGAAATGGCGGCTGTTGCTGGTCGTAGGATTTCTGGGCGGGTACACCACATTCTCCAGTTTCGAATGGGAGACTTACACGGCGGTCCGGGACGGCAGTCTCCGGACAGGGATGCTCAATATCGTTTCGAGCGTTATGCTGGGGTACTTAGCGGTCTGGCTGGGTGTGATGTTAGCCCGGCGCTAGTGCGCGACCCACCGTGCTCACAATGGCGGCGGGTTGTACAGATTCGGCATCTGCCAGCCGCGATATGAATAGCCCGTAGCTTGCACATTCATCACTTGTGAGCCATAAACGGACGTAGTGGGTTGTATCTCGATGGCTTGGGTAGGGGTGATGCCGCTCTCGAAGAAGAAATTGCCGTTGGATAGCAATCCGGCGCCTCCCAGGGCGGTACCTTTGACGGCCAGGTTCTGCAGCATCACGGGCGTCACCGTCATGCTGGCCTCGTCGACAATCAGGGCCATGCCGCGGCTGTCGCAATCGTTCGGCCCGCACTTGGTTCCCAATCCCAGCGGTGGCACCGAATAGCGGGTGTTCCCATTATCGAAGATCGTCAACAGCGGACCAGTCAGGCCGTCGATCGTCACCGGTTGGCCGCTGTTGAAATAGGTGACATCGTGCTGATGCGAAAACCACGGCCAGGGGTCGCTGGTAATGTTGTCGAAGGCGAAGCTATTCGGCGGAACCGTGTCCCCGTCCGGCGGTCCCATGTACCAGGCGATGCAATTGGCGGCCGGTGGCGCGCAACTGCCCGTGCCATTTTGGTAATTGATTCGGATCACCTCGTCCTGGTCCCGCATGGAAAGCAGAAAATCTCCGGAATCCGGGTTCTGGCCGGCGCCGGCGGCCACGTAATCGAGCGTGTTGCCGTGCGTCCAGTCGTTGGCCGTGGCGCCCAGGAAGAGATTTGTAGGGCAATCCGAGTTGCCGGATGTGCAAGTCTCGCCGAGCGGGGCGGTGCGATTGATATTGAGTTCGTTGAACGCATCGTAATACCACACCACCTGCCAGTTCGAATTCAGCACGATCGCCATCTCGCTCAACACATCCACCGGGTTGCCGCCCTTATTGCCCTGCGTACCGGCCGGAAAGAGCTTTTCGACATGCGCCAGAAAAGCAGTGTACTGCTGGCCGTTGATTTCATAACGAATGGCATCGTGGTGAAAGTCGTTCAAGCAGGCGTCCCCAACCGTGGGTGGCTGGACAATCTGGCCGCAGGGAACCGCATCGGTCGCGCCCAGTGCCACTAACTGGTTCGCAACTACTCCCGTGTTAGTCTCGCGCACGGTATTGCCGGCAAAGTCGATTTCCCGCAGCAGTTGCTGGGTGGTGTTCTCTGAATCCCAGGAAGTGCCGCTCTGTATGGTCAGCATGGTTCCGCTGGCGAGGGGACGGGTGAGCAGGGTACCCTTACCGTTGTCGTAATACCACATGATGTTGCCGCTTAGGTCCGTCGCCACCGGAACAATAACCTCGGTGAAAGACCACAGCAGCATGGGGTTCGGATCGCCGGCGGGCGCCGGGGTATTCACGGTGAAGCCGGAGAAGTAACCGTGCGGCAGCGTCGTAGGCAAGGCGGCTGTGGTGAAACTGAGGGTCGCGCCATCGGTCATGGTGCCGCCGGTGGCCGTTTGCGAGTACATCGAATAGGCGGTCGAGGGCAGCATCCCGGCGACATAGAAATTCATGCTTATCGGAGGATTGCATTGCGCCCACGAGGTGTAGTTGGGCGTTGCGGTCCCGGTATAGAAGGCGACCCGCATGTTGCTTCCCGCGGCGCAGGAGGGCGCACTGAACAGGGCCACCAGCGGATTCGCGGTCTTATGCACGGCGGCCGCTTTCTTCGTGACGCGCGTGGCTAACTTGAAATTGGCCATGGCGGTGGCTGTTTCGCCGGAAACAAAATCCTTCGCGATCACCTGGATGATGTACGTTCCCTCGCCGGCAATGGTGGCCCAGACAAACGGCTGGGAGTGCCAGGTTCCGTCCGACAACGTTCCGATGTTGAAGTCTTTCACCATCGTTTGCGTACCGCTCGGAGAGGTCACGCTGAACTGGAACGTCAGATCGTTGGCGTTGGAGTCGGTGGCCTTCACAGTCCAGTTCACAATGGTGCCCAGCAACTGCGGGGAGGCCACCGAGGGCGTCAGGGACTGTATCGCGACGGTGGCATGCAGCGGGGACGTCGCCAGTGCGGCCAGCAGGCACGCGGCACAAAGAATGTGAATTCGTTTCAAAGAAGAACTCCCTCCCGAGGGACGCGCGCAAATGCGGATCGACACGCCGGGCAAGCCATGGTGTGTCCTCCATTATCGAAACTTAACGGATGGAAAGTCAACCGTCTCCGTGCCGTGCCGGTACCAGCGCCAAAGGATGCGGCAACTCAACCATGACCATATTTGGTCAGATGATCGTGTGCGCGCCGATCCTGCGGCCGCGGCGGCGACGAAACGCAGGGTTCCGGGGGCCATCCGCGGCGATGTAACTCCCGTGGCCTGCGTGAATGTTTTCAAAGCCTTGAACAAAGCCAGCCGGCCGGCTGGGGTTCCCCTGGCGTGCTAGACGAAGTGTTGGCATCGCTTGTGCATGGTATTGTTCAGAAGGAAGAACGAATGGCAAATGGAGCGGTAGCGCTAGCCTTCCCTGCGGAAGGCGGCGACGGGGCAATAGACGCCATCACCGAGATCCGCCGCGAAGCGGCTCTGCTGAAGACGGGCGCCTTGCAGAACGCGATTTTCAACAGCGCCAACTTCTCGAGCATCGCCACCGACGAGAAAGGCGTGATCCAGATATTCAATGTCGGCGCCGAGCGCATGCTGGGCTACGTGGCCGCCGACGTGGTGAACAAAATCACCCCGGCCGATATCTCCGACCCGCTCGAAGTGATCGCCCGCGCGGCGGCATTGAGCGCGGAGCTGGCTACTACGATTACGCCGGGCTTCCAGGCCCTGGTCTTCAAGGCCTCGCGCGGGATCGAAGACATTTACGAATTGACCTACATCCGCAAGGATGGCAGCCGCTTTCCGGCCATCGTGTCGGTGACGGCGCTGCGCGACGATCCGGGAGCGATCATCGGTTACCTGTTGATCGGCACCGATAATTCCGCGCGCAAACAGGTGGAAGCGGAGCAAATGAAGCTCGATCAGCGCCTGCGCGACCAGCAGTTCTACACGCGCTCTCTGATCGAATCCAACATCGACGCGCTCATGACCACCGATCCCGCCGGCATCATCACCGACGTCAACAAGCAGATGGAGGCGCTTACCGGGTGCACGCGCGACGAACTGATCGGCGCGCCGTTCAAGAACTACTTCACCGATCCGGAGCGGGCCGAGGCGGGTATCAAGTTGGCGCTGCGCGAGAAGAAGATTACCAACTACGAACTCACCGCTTGCGCCCGGGACGGCAAGACCACCGTAGTATCCTACAATGCGACCACCTTCTACGACCGCGACAGGAAGCTGCAAGGGGTGTTCGCGGCCGCGCGCGACGTCACCGAGCGCAAACTTCTCGACCATGCGATCGAACAGCAAAACGTCGAGTTGAAGAGAGCCAGGGCCACGGCGGAAAAAGCCAACCTCGCGAAGTCGGATTTCCTTTCCAGCATGAGCCACGAGCTACGCTCGCCCCTCAATGCCATCCTCGGCTTCGCGCAGCTCATCAATTCCGATTCCCCGCCGCCCACGCCCGCCCAGACGGAGAGCATCAACCAGATTCTTCACGCGGGATGGTACCTGTTGGAGCTAATCAACGAAATTCTGGATCTGGCGCAGATCGAGTCCGGCAGACTGGCCCTGTCGCGGGAACCCACGTCGCTGACCGAAGTCATATTCGAATGCCAGGCCATGATCGAGCCGCAGGGGCAAAAACGCGGCATCGACATGACCTTCCCGCAGTTCGACGTTCCCTGTTTTGTGGATGCCGACCGCACCCGCTTGAAACAGGTTCTCATCAACCTTCTTTCGAACGCGATCAAGTACAACCAGGCGAATGGAACGGTAGTCGTGGAAGTGGACCGCATCAGCGGTACCCCGGAAAGAGTTCGCGTAAGCGTCAAGGACAGCGGCGCGGGATTGCCCCCCGATATGCTGACGCAGCTTTTTCAGCCGTTCAACCGCCTCGGACAAGAGCGCAGCACAGAGGAAGGCACCGGCATCGGCCTGGTGATGAGCAAGCGGCTGGTGGAACTGATGGGTGGCGAGATCGGCGTCGAAAGCACCGTGGGGTTTGGGAGCGTGTTCTGGTTTGAATTGAACTCGGCCACGGCGCCGCACCTTGCAGTCGACCGGTCCGAGCCCGCGGCGGATACGGGAACGCACGTGCCGCGCGGCGCGCCGCTACGCACGCTACTTTACGTGGAGGACAACCCGGCTAACCTGATGTTGATCGAGCAACTGATCGCGCGCCGCCCGGATATGCGTTTACTGACTGCGCGGGACGGAGACCTGGGTATCCAGCTGGCGCGCTCCCGCCATCCGGAAGTGATCCTGATGGACATCAATTTGCCTGGCATTGGGGGCATCGAAGCTCTAAGAATATTACGTGCAGACCCCGCCACGGCGCAGATTCCTATCGTGGCACTCAGCGCCAACGCCATGCCGCGCGACATCGAAAAGGGCTTGCAGGCTGGCTTCTTCCGCTATCTCACCAAACCGATCAAGGTCAATGAGTTCATGCAGACGCTGGATGTAGCATTGGAATTCGCGCGGCAACTATCCGGTCAGGCCAAATGAATCCGGACGGACGCCCATGGTCAGCCCCGCCGACATTCTAAGCGCCGGCATTCTGATCGTTGACGATCTGAAAGCCAATGTCCTTCTGTTGGAGGGCTTGCTGCGCATCGCCGGCTATACTTGCGTCCAGTCTACGACCGATCCGACCGAGGTCTGCGAGCTTCACCGCAAGTACCGCTACGGCCTGATCCTGCTGGACTTGCAAATGCCCGGCATGGACGGGTTCCAGGTTATGGAAGGCTTGAAGAAAATCGAAGCGGACGGATATCTCCCGGTCCTGGTGATCACCGCGCAACCGGATCAGAAGTTGCGCGCTCTGGAAGCGGGCGCCAAGGATTTCGTCGGCAAACCGTTCGATTTCGCCGAGTTGCGCGCGCGTGTTCACAACATTTTGGAAGTGCGCCTGCTGCACCTGGAAGCGAAGCAGTGCAGCGCGGATCTGGCGGAGACGGTCCGGGAATTGCAGGTCAGCCGCGAAGTGATTCGTCTCCAGAACCTGGCGGAGCAAGAGACGCGCGAGCGGGAGTTAGCGTTAGCCCAGGAGACGCAGGAAAGCCTGTTGCCCCGCTGCTTGCCGCAGTTTGAAAATTTTCGCATCCATGCCTACAACAGTCCCACGCGCTATGTGGGTGGCGATTTCTACGATTTCCTGCAACTGAATGCGGGGGAGTGGGTGGGGGTTCTGGCGGACGTCTCCGGTAAAGGGATTTCAGCGGCGCTGCTCAGTTCGATGGTGCTGGGGGCGCTCAGCACGGAATTTCGCGCGGGAACTCCACCGCACGAAGTCTTGAGCCGGGTCAACCGGCTGCTTTACGAAAAATCTCTCCCATTCCAGTTCGTGACGCTGTTTCTTTTCCTGCTGAGCCCGGAGGGCACAGGGCAATTCATCGGCGCGGGACACAATCCGGCCTATTTGTTCCGTTCGGCTACGGGGCGTATTGAAAAGCTTGTCTCGGAGCATTGCTTCTTGGGGATGTTCGATTTCGTGTCTTATGAACCCCGTCCCTTCCATCTCGACAAGGGAGACATCCTGGTGGTGTATTCCGACGGTTTGCCGGACGCGCAAAACCGACGGGAGCAGATGTTGGGAGAGAAAAGGCTGCTGGAAATCATTCGGCAAGAGGGTCCGTCGGGAAGTCAGGCGCTGGAGCGGAAGTTCTTGCAAGCTATCGAGGATTTCACGCAGGGCATGCCGCAAACCGACGACATTACGTTTGTGATCGTTGAAAAATGCGCGTGAGAAAGGATGGAGTCTACAACGGCAAGTAAGCCACGGCGCCTGCCCACTCTTCGGGCTCGCTGCACTCGGCGATGAGAAGGAGTTCTTCGACCGCTCGCGATACTCGTAGATTCCTGCCCAAGACAATAATGACGATGCCGGATGATTGTAAAGATGAGCCGTGAGCCATTCGGTACGTTGGGCATGAATCCATTGTGGTACGCGGCGGCGGGTCTCCGCCGGCAGTGGCGGCGGCAGTTCGTCCCTTGCCGGCCCATGCCGTTACACTGGCGGCGTTGGCCGAACGAGGGTGAGCCCTACTGGGTGGGCTGCGCAGGCCGAGTGGCGTATACTCAAAGCATATGGACAACGTCCAGCCTTAGGCGTCGTAAATAAATAAACTTTACATCTGCAATCTTAATGTGTTATCACGTTGGGTATGGACGCAGATGCCCAACTCACCCAGTACTTCGCAGGCATGTGGCCGCATCTGGACGAACACGCCCGGCGCTTGGTGGCTGCCAGCAAAGCTGTGGAACTGGGTTATGGCGGTCTTTCGCGGGTCAGCCGCGCCTGTGGTCTGTCGCGCGTCACGTTGAGCAAGGGCGTTGAGGAATTGCAGGACACGCCGCTGGCCCCCGGCCGGATTCGCCACGAGGGCGGCGGACGACAAGCGTTGACGCTCAACGATCCCGACCTGGCACCCGCCTTGGACGGCATGGTCGAGCCCACGGCGCGCGGCGACCCGCAGTCGCCACTGCGCTGGACCTGCAAGAGCACTCGCGCGCTGGCGGCAGAACTGACAGCCCGGCGCCACCCGGTGAGCCACACCAAAGTCACCCAACTCCTGCGGGAGGACGGTTTCAGCCTGCAAGGCAATCGCAAGACCGAGGAAGGCGACGATCATCCCGATCGCGACGCGCAATTCCGGTATATCAACCGTGCCGTTAAACGCGCTTTGCGGGCCGGCGAGCCCGTCATTTCCGTCGACACGAAAAAGAAGGAATTGATCGGCAACTACGAGAACCGGGGCCGCCAGTGGCGCCCATCTGAGATGGCGGACCAGGTCAACGTACATGATTTTCCCGGTCCCGAGGTGCCCCGCGCTTATCCCTATGGGATTTACGACCTGGGGCGCAACGCTGGCTTCGTCAACGTGGGCACGGACCACGACACGGGCGCGTTCGCCGTGGCTTCGATCCGCGGCTGGTGGCGCGCCGAGGGGCACCGCCTGCATCTGCGCGCGGAGCGGTTGCTGATTACCGCCGATGGCGGTGGTAGCAACGGCTGGCGCCTGCGGCTGTGGAAATGGGAGTTGCAGCGCCTCGCCGACCAAACGGGACTGACGCTGGCAGTCTGTCATTTTCCGCCGGGCACGAGCAAATGGAACAAGGTGGAACACCGTTTGTTTTCCTTCATCTCGTCCAACTGGCGCGGCGAGCCACTGCGCGATTACGAAACCGTGGTGCGGCTGATCGCCGGGACGACGACGGCCAAGGGCCTAAAAGTGACCTGCCGCCTGGATCACCGCAAGTACCCTGTTGGACGAAAGATCACGGATGAAGAGTTTGCCCATGTCAATCTGAAGCCCGACAAGTTTCATGGCGAGTGGAACTACACGATTCATCCAAACGAATAAGATTAGTTGTAAAGCTTATTTATTTACGACGCCTTACCATGCCGATGTAATCTCCAATATACGGGTCGAATCCCGTGGGGTAGGCCACAGACGGCGAATTGGCGGGGACCGTGGCGAGAACGATATCGTCCCAATTCGCGAGCGCCGCATCCTGGTTGCACCGGAAATGGGTTACCCAGCGCTGACTAGCGCCATCGCCGGTCAATTGTTGATAAGCGAATCCGATCTGGCCCTTGCTATTGACAGCGAGGGCCGGATTGATGGCTTCGTTGATACTGCGCAGGTCATTGGCCGACCAGGTACGGCCCCGATCGTCGGAGCGCCTCAAATGCAGCGTGTATCCGGTGCCGGTATCGACCGACGCCCACGCCAGGTAGACTACCGAGCTGTTGTTCGGGTCCACGGCGATGACCAAGTCTCCGCCGCGGCGCTGTTGGCCTGGAACTCCCTGGCCCGTGATTTGAAACGGGAAGGTCGCGCCCAGTGCGACGCGCTTGCCGATTGAGCCGTCCGTTTCCTTAAGATCCGAAAAGGCCGTCGCGCCCGACGCCCCCTTATCGTCGCGAACCACGAGCACGTCCGCCGCCACCACCAACGTGTTGGCCTCCCAGTCGCCCGTCTGTGTGAGCCAACGATAGAAGGCAACGTAGACGGTTCCATCCGCGTGGCAGGCGGGCCTGACCTGAGGGCCGTTCTGCCCCGGTCCTCCGACGGCGTCCACGCGGCGTGACTTGAATTTGGCTTTGGCTTGCGCGGCGCCGAGGCACGCGTCGACCGTCGAGGTCGTGCTGGATGATCGGAGATCGTTGTCTCCGACGTAGACTCGGTCCGAACCGCCCTTCGCGCTGGCACCGCCGATCAGAAAAGGTTCGTCAGGGCCGGTGCGGTCTTCAAGCACTTCCATGGTCTCGGTGGTGGCGACGTCCTTGGCGCGCAGGATACTCAGACGTGTTGTCTTCGGCACAAGCGGCGGGAAGCGCAGTATCCCGGCGTAGAAGAAATTCGAGGCCGGACTAAATGCCACGGAGATATCCCCTGTAATCGTTTGGCTGGGAACGATGCTATTGAGAGACCAGCTCTGCCCACCGTCGCTCGAGATGAAGACCGGAGCAAGGTCACCGCCCGAGCCCAGCTCGGTCCGCCGCGCCCCAAACCCACCGGCCCCTGGATGAACAAAAGCTTGTCCGCCGATCAGCGCACCGACCTGATCGCCGCCCAACTGCCCTCGATGAAAAAATCTCGCTGCTGCATGGCGGCGGCTGGCAAATGCTCTTCGCCGGCCCCGATGCCCCGCCTTCGAAATCGCTGGGCAACGCCGGCTCATTCCGGGCATGCCGCGACTCGGCATTCCCGGCCCCAAATGGCGGATGCGGTCGTGGGCGTCACGCATAGCGCCGCGTTCGGCCGGTATTCCCACGTTGCCATTCCCACGACGGCTTTGGTCATAAAACCAATATGCAACCTGCCCGGCAGGCTTGGGAAGAGGGGTTTATCGGACGCTTACAGCGATGACCGCGCTTCGCCGAATTCCGCAAGCACGTCCACGCCTGCTAGTACCTCGTTCACTTCGGCGCAGCCGCCGCAATCGCCTTCTCAATCCCTTCGCGCGTGCTGCTCACGTTCTTCGCTCCGGCCAGAAAGGTCAAACCAGTGACGCCCGGCCCGGCCGACGCACTCGCATCCCGCAGAACTCTGTCCGTGGCGGCGGCCCGCAGAAACCCGCGGACCACCTGTTCTGCTACGTCTCCGGTTGCAAACTTGGTCACGCCTCCGTCGAGGATGGTTGGAGCGAAGAAGGGCTGCGCGACGCGGAGGCGGTTTGCCTCCACATACAGAATTTCACCCACAAGCTGCATCCGCTCCGGCGAAAACGTTTCTGAATCGCCCAGCCCTATGATCAGTAGCTTCTTCGCACTCAGGCTGTCTTTCGGCGGCGCGAGCAGGAGCGTCTCTCCGAGTTCGCCGCGGAACAACTCCGGCTTGCGGATGCGCTCCAGCAGGCCCTGTAGCTTTTCATTTATCTCGGTCAATGACCCGTGCAACGTATTTACGGGAGAGGAACGAAACAGGCAGATCGCCTGAAGCTCAGTAGTGGTCTCCGCCGGACTCCGCGCCAGTATCCGGATCGGAATGGGCGCGCCTGGGATGTCGATGGAGAGCGGCTGGGCAAACGCCATGTTCCCGGCAATCAGGCTGATCGGGAGCGCCAATGTCAATGTCGTCTTCCAAGAGGTTTTCATGGAGGTTTTCTTCATGCGCCAGCCGCGTGGCTATTCTTTGGTTGTAATAAAGTAACACGAATGGGGGAACCGCTCCCCGACGGTCGCGGCTCCTGGGCACCCGGCGGGCCCGCAAACAGCCGGCGATGCGATCTGTTACTATTCCACTTCGCATGCACATCGTCACGTCCCCCCGCCTGCGCCACGCCGCGCTGGCCGCCTTCCTCTGCACCGCCCTTATCCTTTCCGCCCGAGCCCAGTTCGGTCCGCCGCGCCCCAAACCCACCGGTCCCTGGATGAACAAAAGCCTCACCCCGGATCGGCGCGCCGACCTGATCGCCGCCCAACTGACCCTCGATGAAAAGATTTCGCTGCTGCACGGCGGCGGCTGGCAATTGATCTTCGGCGGCCCAGACGCACCGCCTTCGAAATCGCTGGGCGGCGCCGGCTACATCCCGGGCATCCCGCGCGTCGGCATTCCCGACCTGCAAATGGCGGACGCCGCAGTCGGCGTGACGCGTAGCGGCATGTTCGGCCGTTATTCCACCGCGCTGCCCTCCTGCGTGGCCGCAGCCGCAAGCTGGGATTTCGACGTGGCGCGCGAATACGGCGCCTTGATCGGCGTCGAGTTGCGGGATCAGGGCTACAACATGTCGCTGGGCGGCGGCATCAACCTGACGCGCGGACCACGCAACGGGCGCATCTTCGAATACAAGGGCGAGGATCCCATCCTGGCCGGCAAGCTGGTGGGCGCGAAAATGAAGGCGCTACAGGCGCAGGGCATCATCGGCGATATCAAGCACTATGCGCTGAACGACCAGGAAGGCGGCCGCTCTTACGTCAACGCGAAGGCCGACAAGCGCGCCATCCGCGAGAGTGATTTGCTGGCATTCGAAATCGGCGTGAAAGAATCCGGCGCGGGCGCCGTGATGTGCTCTTATAACCTGGTGAACGGCGACTATGCCTGCGAGAACAGCTATCTGCTCACCGATGTTCTGAAAAAGGATTTCGGCTTCCAGGGATTCGTGGTGTCGGATTGGGGCGGCACGCACTCAACCGCCAAAGCCGCTCTGGCTGGCCTGGACATGGAGATGCCCGCTTCTACGTACCTCGCGGATGCGCTGACGAAAGCGGTGGAGAGCGGAGAGGTGCCTGCGGCGCGTGTCGATAACATGGTCCATCGCCTGCTACGCACGGAATTCGCCGTGGGTCTATTCGACAATGCGCCGAAGCCCCAGGTACCCGATGTCTTCCACGGCCTCGAAGTGGCCCAGCGGGTCGCCGAGCAGTCCATCGTGCTGCTGAAGAACGCCAACGAACAGTTGCCCCTGGCGGCGTCGCGGGTAAAGACCATCGCGGTGATCGGATCGCATGCCGACGTGGGCGTACTACCCGGCGGCGGTTCCGCGCAGCTCGATCCGATGGGCGGTAATCCCGTGCCGCAGCCCCCGAATACGGGAATCTTCGATCGCGTCGTGTGGCATCGCTCCGCGCCGTTGAAAGCGATTCGCGATAAAGCGCCGCATGCGGATGTGCAATACGACGGGGGAACGGATCCGGCCGCGGCGGCGCGGCTGGCGAAGGCGTCCGACGTGGCCATCGTATTCGTCAACCAGCCGTCGAGCGAAGGCATTGACCACCCGAGCCTTTCGCTGCCCGGCAATCAGGATGCGTTGGTCGGCGCGGTTGCCACTGCCAATTCCCACACTATCGTGGTGCTCGAAACCGGCGGCCCGGTGACTATGCCATGGATCGGCAATGTGAGCGCCGCGATGGAAGCCTGGTATCCGGGCATACGCGGCGGGGAGGCCATCGCCAACACCCTGTTCGGCGATGTGAATCCTTCCGCTAAACTGCCGCTGACTTTCGCCAAATCGGAAGCGGATCTGCCGCACTCTCAACTTACCGTCCAACCCGCTCCGGCAAGCGACAAGGACACGGTCGAGATGTTTCCGGGCTTCAAAGTCAATACTACTAAGTTCGACGTAGCTTATGACGAAGGGTTGTTAGTCGGCTATAAGTGGTACGACGCCAAGAATAAGAACCCGCTCTTCCCATTCGGCTACGGACTTTCCTACACCACCTACAAATACTCCGCGCTGAAGGCGTCCGAAGACAGCGTGACTTTCCAGGTGACTAACACCGGATCGCGCGCCGGCGCGGAAATCGCGGAAGTCTACGCCACGTTGCCGCGGGCTTCGGCCGAGCAGTTCAATCGTCTGGTGGCGTGGGAGAAAGTGCGGCTCGCGCCCGGCGAATCGAAATCCGTGATTTTGCGCCTCGACCCGCTGTGTCTTTCGATTTTCAACCCGGACAAGGACGCGTGGGAGCTGGTCCCGGGCGAGTATATGATTCAAGCCGGCGGCTCATCGCGCGACCTGCCTCTGCGCGCCTCCATTCACTTGGACTAACAGGACAAACATTTATGATTCGAATTTATAGCGTCATTCTCCTTTCGGCCATCGCCTCGACTTCTCTGGCGGCGACCGTCGACGAGGTGCGCATCGAACCCGGCGCATTGAAAGGAACCATCGCCGCAGGCGTGGTCGCCTTCAAAGGCATTCCCTACGCTGCGCCTCCCACCGGCCAGAATCGCTGGCGCGCGCCGCAGCCCGTCGCGCCCTGGAAAGGCGTGCGGTCCGCCGCCGCTTACGGCTCCGATTGCATGCAGCTTCCGTTTCCGGGCGACGCCGCGCCCCTCGGCGTCACACCCGCCGAGGATTGCTTGTACCTCAACGTGTGGACTCCGGTCGAGCGCCGGGCCGGCAAGCTGTCCGTCATGGTGTGGATCTATGGCGGCGGTTTCGTCAACGGCGGGAGCTCGCCGACGGTCTACGATGGAACGCATTTCGCCGAAAGCGGCCTCGTTTTCGTCAGCTTCAACTACCGAGTGGGGCGCTTCGGTTTCTTCGCACACCCCGCGCTGACCAAGGAAGACCCGCACGCGTTGCTGGGCAATTATTGCTTCCTCGATCAAATCGCGGCGCTGCAATGGGTGCGCCAGAACATCGCGAAATTCGGCGGCGATGCCGGCAACGTCACGCTGTTCGGCGAATCCGCCGGTGGCATGTCGGTGCTCACCATGATGACCACGCCGCTGGCGCACGGGCTGTTCCAGAAGGCCATCGTCGAATCGGGCGGCGGACGCAGCGGCATCGGTCCCATGCGCCGCGTCGGCGAATCCGGCCCGAATCTGCCGTCCGGCGAATCGGTGGGAGTCGCGTTCGCCGAGAAGGCCGGTATCAAAGGTGAAGACTCCGCCGCGCTGGCCGCGTTGCGCGCGCTGTCCGCCGAGCGCGTCTGCGACCGCCTGAACATGGCGAGCATGGGAAACCCCACATATGCGGGTCCCATGATTGACGGCAAGGTCGTGCTGGAATCGTCCGAGCAGGCGCTGCTGGCCGGGCACGCGGTGAAGATTCCGGTGATGATCGGGGCCAACAGCAGCGATATCGGATTCTCATTCGCCAAGAGCATGGACGAACTGTTCGCTCCCTTCGGCGCGAACAAAGAAAAAGCCGAGACCGTCTACGACGCGGAGCACACCGGCGAGTTTCGCAAGGCAGGCATGTTGGTGGCGGCGGACCGGATGATGATCGAGCCGGCCCGCTTCGTGGCGCGGACCGTGGCCGCCACGGGCCAGCCCGCGTATGAGTATCGTTTCTCCTACGTGGCGGAATCCATGCGCAAGACCTGGAAGGGCGCGCCGCACGCCACCGAGATTCCGTTTGTATTCGATACCGTGGCCGCGCGTTACGGCAAAGACTTGGCGCCCGCGGACGAGGCGACGGCCAGAGCAGCGCTGGCTTATTGGGTGGCGTTCGCCAAGACCGGCAATCCCGATGGCGAAGGTCGTCCGCACTGGCCTGCGTACAATTCCAATGGCGACGAACTGCTGAACTTCACCAACGACGGACCGGTCGCGCAGCACGATGCCTGGAAGGCGCGCCTGGATCTGACCGAAGCGTCCGCACAGAACAAATGACCCCCAGCGGCCATTGCTACTGAGAATATTTGGGCGCCGGGCCACTAACCTGACAGCCCATGCAACGCTTACTCCCGGCGCCTACGGCTGCCGTTGCCGGAAACCGCGCCATAATCGCACCCGCCAGACGCCGGCTGGCGCCCATAGACCGCATCGCCCAAAGAATCTTTGTGATCCGCGGCGAGGAGGTCATGCTGGATTCCGACTTGGCCGTACTGTACCGAGTGCCCACCTTCCGCCTGAACGAAGCAGTCAAGCGTAACCTGACACGCTTCCCTGAAGACTTCATGTTCCGGCTCGTCAAAGAGGAAGCCGATTGTTTGACATCGCAAATTGCGATGTCAAAGGCGGGCCGCGGCGGACGCCGTACACTTCCCTACGCGTTCACCGAGCACGGCGTGGCCATGCTCTCGTCCGTTCTCAACAGCGAGCGCGCCGTGCAGATGAACATCCTGATTATCCGCACCTTCGTGAAACTGCGCAAGCTGCTGGCCGGACACACGGAGTTGGCTCGCAAAATGGAGCGTCTGGAAAACACGCAAAAGGACCACTCGGCAATCCTGACAATTGTCGTCGAGGATATTCAGCATCTCGAAAAGAAGGTAATGAAGAAGATCAAGAGCCTTTCGGCGCCCCGCCGGCGCAAATCGAGCATCGGCTTCATCGCCGAGCAGCGGTAGCCATGCAAGACCCGCTGCTGCCGCCCCTGGCCGCCATCGCCACCGGCATCCTGGCTTCGCGATTCGTCTCGTTCGAAACGCGCGAGCTGTTCATCGTTGTTACTGCCATCGCAATCCTATCCGCTATCGCGCTCTGGCGGCGCGCCTGCGTGCTGGCTGGCGCCTGCTGCCTGCTGGGATTCGTATTCGCGGGCGCGTTGGTCGATCTGGCGCATCGCCCCGCCCCCCGTCCGGAACTGGATGCCGAAGGCCGCGATCCCGTGATCCTGAGCGGCTGCGTGGTCCAGCCGCCCGCGTTGTCGGGCGATCGCGAACGCTTCGTCGTGGAACTGGATCCGGGCGCGCGCGTGCAGGTCACCGCATACGCGCGCGAAGGCCAGGCGCCTCCCGCCCTGCGCTACGGCCAGCGCGTGGAGTTCGAGGCGCGCGTGCGGCGGCCGCGCAATTTCGGCAATCCGGGCTCGTTCGACTACGCCCGCTATCTGGCGCGCCGCAACATTTATTGGACCGCCTCCATGAACACGGGCGCCGCAGTCGCCATGTTGCCCGGGCAGTGCGGATCGCGCTTCCAGGCCGCCATCGTGGGCCTGCGTGTGATGGCCCTCGACCGGCTCGCGGAACTCTACCAAGGCAAGCCTTATGAGACCGGCATGATGCAGGCCATCATGATCGGCGAGACCTACCAGGTGCAGCGCGTCTGGACGGAGCAGTTCCGCAACACGGGTACATATCACGCGATAGTGATTTCCGGTACGCACACCGCCGTGCTGGCCCTGTTCCTGATGCTCGTGTTGCGCCTCTGCTTCGTGCGGCGCGAGGCGGCCCTGTTCGTGACCGCGGCGTTGTTGTGGCTGTACGCACTGGTGACCGGATGGGGATCCCCCTGCGTGCGCTGCGCGGCCGGCTTCACGTTGTTTGCGGCCGCCAGCTACTTCTCCCGCCAAAGGCGCACCTTAAACATACTGGCGGCGGTGGCCATCGCTTTCCTAGTGCTCGATCCCGAGCAGATGTTCGAGGCCAGCTTTCAGCTCACCTTTCTAGCGGTGGGGTTCATCGGCGCGTTCGCCACGCCGCTGCTGCAGCGCACCGCGTATCCGCGCGTCCGCGCGCTGGCGGACCTGCCGGATACCGGACGCGATCTCCACCTTGCGCCCGTCGCCGCCCAGTTCCGCGTGGAGATGAGGCTTCTCGCCGAAACCCTGCGTCTCTGGACAAAACTTCCGGAACGCGCAAGTTGCCTGGCGATTGCGATTCCCGCGCGCGTGCTGCTTTTCGCGTTTCAGCTCGCCGTGGTCTCGGCCATCGTGCAAATCGGACTGGCGCTGCCCATGGTGGTGTACTTCCATCGCATCGGATTCTCGGGCGTTTCGGCCAACGCCATCGTGGTGCCGCTGATGTGCACCGTCATCCCGGTAGGGTTCATCGCCATCTTCACCGGCTGGGCGTGGGTGGCCAAAGCGGCGACATTGTTGCTGGCCGCGTCGCACGTGGCGGTGAATTGGCACGTGCACATGGAACCGAACTGGCGCATTCCGGATCCGCCGTTGTGGCTGGGCATCGCCATCGGCGCAGGCCTGATCCTCGCAGCGCTGGCCGCGCGCGCCGGGCGCTTCTGGTTCACCGGAGCCACGGCCGCGCTGGTGGTGTTGCTGGCCTTGCTGCTTTGGCACCCGTTCCCGCCCGAAATCGCGCCGCGCGAACTGGAGATGACGGTAGTGGATGTGGGACAGGGCGACAGCATCCTGCTCACCTTCCCAGATGGCAAGCTGATGTTGGTAGATGGCGGCGGCATCCCCGCCTTCGGGCATCACGCGCCCTCGCAGATGGACATCGGCGAAGACGTCGTATCGTCCTAACTTATGGGACCGCTCCATCGGCCGCATCGACGTAATGGTGTGTACGCACGCACATGCCGATCACATCGGCGGAATGCCATCGCTGCTCGCGAATTTCCACGCCAAGGAGCTATGGACCGGCGCGAATTCGGATAATCCCGCATGGAACAACTTGCGAGATCGCGCCAGCCGTGATGGCGTGCGCATCGTGCCGCTGCATCGCGGCCAGCGCTTCCGGTACGGCGGCGCGGAGTTGGAGGTGCTGGCGCCATCGCTCGATTATGTGCCGAAAGAGGCGCCGCACAATAACGATTCGCTGGCCTTCCGCGTCACCCTCGGACGCCATTCGTTCCTGCTGAGCGGCGATATCGAGCGTCAAATCGAAGCGGAACTCGTCGCTGAGGGATTGCTGCGCAAGACGGACGTGCTCAAGGTGCCGCACCACGGCAGCAAGACCTCCAGCACGGCGGCGTTCCTGGATCTCCTGCGGCCGGCCTTCGCGGTAATGTCCGCTGGCTTTGAGAACTCCTATGGGCACCCGCACCCCGATGTGCTGGCGCGCTACGAAGAGCGGCACGCGTGCGTCCTGCGCACCGACCTGGACGGGCTGGTGACGGTGCGCACCGACGGGCGGCGCCTGGGGATGGACATGGCCCGATGGTCGGGCGATCTGGGCAGCGCTCCAGGGGCGCTGTTGCCGCGGGAGTTTTGAGTAGGGCAGCCCTCCGGGTCCGGCTTACTGAGGCGCGTAATATCCCGCGCGCGTCCGTACCAGCACGCCAGGAACATTCACGTCCACGCGAATCCTCCGAAAGGTGCCGTCGGCCGCCAGGTTCGAAGGCCTGTATGCCACCACGTATTGATCGCGGATTTCGCGCGCGATTTCAGGCGCGATGCGCCCAATGTCCCCCACGTCGTTCGGAAACCAGGCGTGCCCGCCGGTCTGCTGCGTCAACTCGGTGAGCTGCTTCTTGGCGCGCGCGGCGCTCTCCGGTTCTTCCGCGCCCAGCAGGCCCACCGCGTAAACGATTACGTCGTTCTGCTGCGCTGTCTCTACCAAGTGCGCTTGCGTCTCCACGCTGCTGTTGTCATCGCCGTCGGTGACCACCACCAGCACCTTTTTGTCCCTGTGGGCGTGATGCCGCAGGTGCTCGATCCCCAGCAGCAACGCATCGCGCATGGCGGTCTCGCCATTCGCATCGAGATTGCGCAAAGCGTTTTCGAGGTCTTTGATATTGTTGGTGAATTCCTTCGCCAGCACCGCCTTTTCGTTGAAGTTGATGATGAAAACTTCGTCCCGCGGGTTGGACGCCTTCACCATGGCGAGCCCGGCGGAGGCCACCCGGTCGCGCTTATCGGTCATGCTGGCGCTGTTATCGATCGTCAGACCTAGCGAGATGGGCACATCCTCCTGCCGAAATACGGCGACGGTCTGCTTCTCGCCGTTTTCATAAACGGTGAAGGCGCTTTGCGGCAGGTCCCTGAAGCTCTTGCCGTTCTGGTCGAAAACCGAGACGTTCAGCACCACCAAGCGCGTATCGGTACGGAAGGTCGCATCCTGGCCGTACAGCGACAGGCTTGCCATTATGGACAAAATTACACACCCCAAGCGCATCTACGCGGAACGCAGCACGTTGAGTGCCGCGGTTATCATTAGGAAATAGATGCCCACAATTCTGGATGGAAACCGCGTCCGCGACCGGATACTGAGCGCCCTCGGTCCGCGCGTGGCAGCGCTCGCCACAGTGTCCCGCCCGCCTGGCCTGGCCGTCGTGCTGGTGGGCCACGACCCCGCTTCCCAAATCTACGTGCGCAACAAAGTGAAGGCCTGCGCCGAACTGGGCATCGCCAGCCTGACCCTTACGCCGCCCGCCTCCATCACGACCGAGGAATTGCTCGCTCTCATCGGCGACCTGAACCAGCGGGCCGATATCGACGGCATTCTGGTGCAATTGCCTCTGCCGCCGCAAGTGGATACGCGCCGCGTGCTGATGGCGGTCGCGCCGGAAAAGGACGTGGACGGATTCCATCCCATGAACGTAGGCAACCTGGTGGCCGGGCGTCCCGGCCCGCGGCCTTGCACGCCCGCCGGCATCATGGAGTTGCTGCGGCAATACGAGATTCGCGTGGCCGGCAAGCGCGCCGTGGTGGTGGGGCGTTCAGACATCGTGGGCAAACCGATGGCGCTGCTGCTGCTGCACGCGCACGCCACCGTCACCATCTGTCACTCGCGCACCGTGGACCTGCCCAGCGTCTGCCGGGAAGGCGAGATCCTGGTGGCCGCCATGGGACGGCCCGCCATGCTGACCGCCGATTACATCCGGCCGGGCGCGGTAGTGATTGACGTCGGTATGAATCGCATTACGGACCGCAACGAAGCGGCGCGCATTTTCCGCAACTCGCCGGACCGGCTGGCCACGCTGGAACGCAAAGGCAGCGTGCTGGTGGGCGACGTCGATCCATTGGATATGCAGGATAGGGCGTCAGCCTATACGCCGGTGCCCGGCGGCGTAGGGCCGCTAACCATCGCCATGTTGATGTCAAATACGGTAAGTGCTGCGGAAAGCCGGCCATAACCGCTCCCTGACGGTCGCGGCTCGGTGACGGTGCGAAATCAACGCGGCCGTTACTGAGCCGCAACCGTCGGGGAGCGTTTTCCCCAAAACGGCTAAGCACCCGTCTTTTCGCCATGTGACGTGAGACGCCGCCTGCAACCGGCTATTCTAAATATGATCCGCGCCCTTATGAACCAGAGGAGGCTACAGCATGATTGGCCAAAAAGCCGTTCTCGCGTTTCTTGCAGGACTGCTACTGAGTTACCTCTGCTTTCGCTTGAGACCCACCACACCGCAAGCGGAGTTACGCACGTCTTCGATCTTGGTTCAGTGCCGCATTCGCGCCGAAGACAGATACCCTCGCGTCCTCGACCTCCTAACCTCCACCGCCCGAGTCAAGGAATCGGCGCTCATCGGCGTTCATCGGCGGCCGATAATCTTAGTCGTTCCGCGTGTGCTCGTGAACTAACGGCGTCCGGATCGGCCGCCGAGCCCGAGCCGCTGCACCGCCTGCCGCACCTCCTGAGCCGTGCACGACGCCGCCATAGGAGCGCCGAACGAAACCACCACGGGATGCCGCAAAGTGCGCGGCCGCTTTCCAAAAAACCGTCCGCCCTGGAAGCTGAACACGCTTTCCCACAACCCGTCCAGGCGCACCGGAATCACAGGCACGTCCAGACCTCTCACGATAGCTTCCAACCCACGCTGGAACGGAAGCAGATCTCCCGTTCGGCTGATGGAACCCTCCGCGAAAATGCAAATCACATGACCGCGCGCCAATTCCGCACGGGCCCGCCCGATGGCTTCGGCCGCGCCATGCGGCCTTGTGCGGATCGGGATGGCCTTCGCCAGCCGAAATCCCCACGTCAGCAATTTGTGGTCGTAGTAGGGCTTCCACACCAGGAATCGGACGACCGGTTGCAGGCACGACCCGATCAGGAATCCATCCAGATAAGTGAGGTGATTGGAAACCAGCAAAGCCGGTCCGTCGCGTGGAATATGCTCCTTTCCGAGGATGCGGACGCGGAACAACGGCCGCACGACCAGCCTTAGTGCGAACCTGACCAGAAAGTCGGACAGCCCATCCGCATTCATTGGCGGGCTACCGCCACTCTCCGCTCGCATTCCGCCCGCGTCGCCTCCAGAATCACAGTCAGCGTGTCCACCGGCAGTGACTCCATTGCCGCCGACACGATGCCTTTAGGAACCGGCACGAAGCTGAGCGTGCAGACAAAAGCTTGCACGGACCGTGCCAGTGTGATGCTCTCGAATTCCAGATAGATGTCCGCTCCCTGGCGGCGCGCGCGCCAGTAAGCGTTGAGCGCCCACATGATCCCGTGGTCGTGATACGGCTGCAACAGGTCGGCGCGTCCTGGCTCGCCGCTATCGGACTCGCGAATCTCGGTGGCTGCCAGGCGGACGCGCAACGGAGAGGTCTCGGCAGCGTTCGCGTCGATACGCTGGATGCGTCCTTTGACTTGGAAAGCGTAGTGCTGCGGAAATAGAGAAACGAAGCGGAAGGCGCTGCGCAGCCCCAGAATTACATCGTAATCGGAGTTCGGCCCTTCACCCACGCGCTTAGCCTGGCATGCGGAAACCAGCGGCGTGTAGATGCGATTGTAGTGGTCGTAGTCGCCAAGCACGGATTCGAGATCCGCGAGGCTGGCCCCATGAATACGGATAGCCCCGATCCAATGGATCACCGTGCCGTTCTGCCCGGCGATGCGCCGATTCAGGGCGGCGTCCGCGATATTCCATCGCACCAGTTTGCCGGCCGCCAGCCTGGCCGACGCTTCCCGCAATGCAGGACCGGGCACCCACGACAGTTCGCCCGAATCGAATCGCGCGGGCATCCCCCGCTCCGCGGCAGCCACGTAACTATCGTATTCGCGCAGAATGGCGGGGTCGAGCACGGTGGTGCATCGCGCGGCCAAGCAGACGCCGGCGATCCCGCAGCCCACCACAAGCGTATTGAATAAGCGGTTCATCGGTGCAGCGTCGCCATGCCCCGAATGAATTCCGGATTGCCCGCCAGCTTTCCGACCCGCGGCTCTACGCGCAGATACATCAGGTAGTCGCAGCGCTCGCCCGCCGCTTTCCAGCCCCATTGGAACATCTTCGCCAAATCGCCCATCGCATAATGAATCGAGGCAAAGTAAAACGCCGGGACGTAACGGGTGCGCGACATTTCTTCCAGTTGGGCCAGTTCCTGCCGGGCCTCGGCCGGCTTTCCCCAAGCGGCATAAGCGCTGGCCAGCGCCGCTACGGAAGCCGGGCTATTGCCGGAGAACGCCGCTGCGCGCTTGTATTCCTCGATGGCTTGTTCATACTGTCCCTTTTGCTGGTATGCCATGCCCAATGTCTGATGCGCCAGCGGCAGGCTGGGGTCGATCTCCACCACCGAACGAAACTGCTCGATCGCCTGATCGTACTGCCGGGAATAGTAGAGGCACCAGCCAATACCTATGTTAATGCTGGGCGATAGAGGTTCGAGTTGCAGCGCCTCGCGCATCTGTTGGGTGGCCTTGCCCAGATCGGCGGCGGCCATGAAGTAGTGGCTATACCAGTGGTGCGCCGTGGCGGAGTTCGGATTCAGTTCCAAAGCCCGGGAAAACTCCCGGGCCGCGCCAGGCAGGTCCCAATCGTAGGACAGCATCACATAGGCGAGCGAGGCATGCCCATCGGCCAGGTCCGGGTCCAACTCGATGGCCTTTTGCGCCGCAGCTTTTGCCATTGGCATGGCCTTCGTCGGCAGCATGCCATCCGTGCCGAGCGACGCCAGCAAAGAATACGAGTCCGCCAATCCCGCGTAGGCCAGCGCATCCGTGGGATCGGCGGCAATCGCCTGTTGAAAGTACTGTGCGGCGCGCCGCAGCCCATCCTCCGTGCGCCGGTTCCAGAAGTAGCGCCCCCGCAAATAGGCATCCAAGGCTTCCGGTTTCGTGGGCCGCTGTTGCCGTAACCGCTCCCGATCCCCAGATGTGATGCTGATCCGGATCTCCCCCGCGATGGCTTCGGCGATCTCCGATTCCAGGGCCAGCACGTCTTCCATGCCGCGCTCATAGCTGTTCGCCCAATATACCGCCCGCGTCCTTGGATCCATCAACTGCGCGTCGATGCGCACGCGGCCGCCGGCGTGGAGGATGGTTCCGGTGAGAACCCGGTTTGCCGACTGGTTTCGCAGAATGGCGGTCCAGGCGGCCGTATCCTCACGCCCGGCGGCGTCCGAGGCGAGCGATACCACGCGCAGATTTCGCAAATTCGCCAGACGCGTGATGAGCGCTTGGGTCATGCCGTCGGCGAAGTAATCCTGGGAAGCGTCCTTGTCCACGCTGCGAAAGGGAAGGACCGCCAGTTCGGTGGCGGGCGCCAATGGCGAACTGACCGGATGGAAGCCGGCTTCCGCGCCCGCGAATCTCGCCAGTGCCCAAGTGGCGGCCAGCAACAGGATGGCGGCCAGGGCGATCCACTTCGCCGCGAGTCTCCGCGGGCGCGGCGGAGGTTCCGGCGTCACGGGGTCCGGATCCGCCGCAATCGCGCTTACGGGGGCTACAAAACGATAGCCCCGCTTGGGAATGGTCTCGATGTACGCGGTCTCATCGCCCGTTTCGCCCAGGGTCTTGCGCAGCAGGGAGATGTTCCGCGTCAGGGCGCCTTCTTCGACGAACGTGTCGGGCCAGACGGCCTTCATCAGGTCGTTTTTGTCGACCATTCGGCCGGCGTTGCGCACCAGCACCAGGAGGGTGTCGGCAAGCTTGGGCGGCAAGGGGATCAACTCGCCGGCGCGGCGCAGCAACCGCTCGCCGGTGTCGATGCGATACGGTCCGAACTCGTATCCTTCAATCACCGGGAGTGGCATTGTTTGCGCTCGTGTGGGCTGGCGATCCTCGACCTTACGAGCGATTATACCGCGCCTGTGAATCCGCGGGGCGCGGCTCCGTGCTTGGGGCCGAGAGCTCCGTACTCGTGCTTCTGCCTGTCGGTCCGCCAGAGCCCCTTCAAATGACGACGGTCCGCTCCTACGCCGCAAAAAGCCGATGAAGGAAATGCCTCCCCTCTTCAGTAAGCGCGGGAGATTCCTCAAGGGCGCGAACGGCGGAGGCTTCCTCGTCGATCTGCGAGATGCGGCGAAGAGCAAAATCTCGGTCGGTTCTGTTTTGGGCTGTCTGCGAGATTTGGCGCCACATCCAGCGAAGCACACAGAAAACGTACAGGCCATGTAAGGCGCCTTGTGCTGGCCGTTTTTGCCGCTTCCATGGCGAATACATGGACCAAGTGGACGCCGTATCGACCAGGGGGGATAAGCCCTCAAAAAGCGTGAGCAGCAAGTGCATGGTCTCGTGTATCAGGTTCTCGGCAACACGGAGAACGGAGCTTCCATCGTTTCGAGTTGGCGCGGAAACGAAGACGGAAAAGGGGATAGCGGGATCGCTGAAACTCACGTCGTAATCGTCGTCCGGCGCAAGCACGATATGGCAGCGCCACGCGAGTTCCGAAACTGCGGACCACAAGAACGGATATGGCTCAATCACATTCAGAAGCGCCGCTTCTATGAGGTCGGTTGCCCGATCGGCGTCGGCGTCGCTTGCGAGTCTGAGACCATGTGCAGCGGAGTAACGCACTAGCCCGGCGCTAGGCGCTTCGCAAAGCAACAAGTTTCCGCCAGCGACTGGAATCGTCTTCAACATGGCAGCGTTCACGGGCGAATCGGACAAGAACCGCTGTGTCGAGTAGGTCTCGCGAGTCAGTGCATGAAAGGCGAGCAAGGCGTGTTCTCCAGACAGGCGAAGAACGGCCGGCAACGAGCTTTCAAACGGCGGAAGCAGACTCGCGGGGTCGAGATCAGGAACGGTCCGCATAAAAGGAAAAGACGACTGTGTAGCGGTCGCCCTGATGAACTTGACTCACCGCGTGATAGGAATCGGTGGATATCTCAAAACCAAACGCGGAACCACTGGTGGGGGGTATGACTTCGTCAAGCGATTCGACTTCTGGCCCCCGGAACAGCATCAGCAGACCGCCATTCGCCTCATTCCAGCCCCGGTTCACCTGGATAAGCAAGCGGTGGGTTTCGCCGTCGGGTCTATTATCATTGTGAATTCGTATCCTCTGTGACCGATTCAGCTTGTGTGCGGTGATCTCTATCGAAGGCTTCAGCGACGCGCCCAGAAGCGTCCCTACGTTTTGCCGAAGCTCACACAGTGTATCTTCAGAGGAAAGTTGTTTCAGGCTCGTCGGAAGGTCCGCGTCTCGAAAGTCGAATTCATACTGCTCGTAGAAGTCCATAACAGCCAGCCGCCAGGGCGCTTCCGATTCCAACCACGCGAGCAAGGCTCGTTCCATATCTTTAGAAATAACTTGCGCCACAGTGAAACAGGGAAAAGGCTGGGAACGTGAAACGGCCGCCGAAAGATCAAGGGAGCTCATCGGTAGTTCCGAAGCGTTTCTTGTATATGACCGATCACCAGCTTGTAGTCGGCACAGTAGACAGATGGATTTGCGAGTCCCGTTTCCGGATGCCACCGGGTGAGGGGCATTCCGCCCCCGCAAACGGAAAGTAATGAACACGCCCGGCAAACGGGACTGGTTGGATACTGAAGCTCAGAGTACCGGACGAACTCCGGAGAGGACGCGATTTCGGAAAGCCGGTCGGTGTAAATCGACCACGTACTTTCAAAACGGTCGGCGCCGTCGTAGGTGCTTTTCAGAGTGTCATTTTTTGTGATGGCTCCATCTGTGTCAATCACAGCTATGCCGTACATGGTCTGCCCGCAACCTTCCTTTACGGAGGCCCCACCAAGCAAGAGCCGGCCCAGATCGTCAAGCACGCGGATACGTGGCGGGTCCGGGTCGTTGATATAGCAGTCCCAGGCCGCCGCAAGCCAGCGACCGTACTCAGTAGACTCAATCGCGCTTTTTCCTGGCGGCAGCTTCGCATAATTCCCATCTTTGAAGAGGAAGTCGACGCTCGGAACGCCTAAGGACTTAAAAACTCCATAAACTCTTCGTGCATTGGAGTGTGGGTCCACAACGCAGAGCGCGCCCGTAAAAATCCGGCTGGCCTGCGGATGTCGTCGGATTCGATCAATCCCGGCAGCCGCGCGCGCGTAGGTTCCCTCACCGCTGAAAGCGATACGGAAGGCATCATTTACGTCCGCTGGGCCGTCAAGGCTGACGGAAAGAGTCGTATTCGTGCGGAGGCACAACTCGAGCAGGTCGTCATCGATCAGCGTGCCATTCGTTTGAATGGCACGGCTGCAAGCGGCGGGCAAGCACTCCGCAAGGCCCTGGAGCAGAGCCTCAAGAATATTTCGCGGGAGAAGAAGAGGTTCACCGCCGTGAAGGACGACGGCAAATGGGTGCTGCTGGTCTTCGTAGAGCGTCGCCAACTGCGTAAGCACACCGTCAACGGTCACGAGGGACATGTGCTTAGGCATGCGCTGCCAGCTCGTATCGCCCTGATGGTAGACGTAGCAATAGCTGCAATCGATATTGCATCGCGACGTCACCTTTAACAGGACCGTGTCGATCCGCATTCCGATCCAGTGCCGTCGAAGACTACCGGTTGTGGCGATTGTGTGCGCGGTCGTATGCCATCGAGCCAGACGAGCCGCTCATATCTTCGCAACGTACCTCCTCCATGAGGCGCCGGAGTGCGGCGCTGTCACGTAGTGTGGTGGTCGGCGGGGTGTCCACGGGCGACTGCGCCGGCTCTGCGCTGGCCGTAGGCTGCTCGAAAGTGACGGATTCCATGGGATGTGCTCCTTTAGTTGGCGAATTTTCGTGCATCCGAAGGAGATGCTCAGCCAATTGTATATCTTTCGAACATCGATAATCAAGGGTTTGTAACCGGTTGTTTTTGAATAACATAGAGACGACAGGAAATCTATCTTTCTATGGCGGCGCAAGTTTAAGCAAACAAAGGAGAAACAAGTCGGAGAAGGGGGGAATTTCTCGGTTCCAGCATCTCCACCGTCTACAATCCAAGGGTGTCTCCCTGGCGTGCGAAGGGAAGGCCGGCCGCCGAATGCGCTGTGTCCTTAGGCGACGGCGATTCGCACAACTGTTTACGTTGACGGCGTCAGCCTTTTTGGTCGGTGCCGCAGCGGGCTCCGCCCCATAACGCCCGACACATGAGATGCGATACCATTGTGCCTGTGGGCGGAAATCTTTTTGATCTCGTTCCACATCCTATCTTTGTTTTACCTCGCACGGTGGTGAGACCGACGGCGATGGTGGGACAGTGCGCACCGCTGCCATGACAGCGCCGAGGAGATTCTTCATGCCTGCAGACGAGACCCCCCCCCCAGATGCGATGCATTTCAAGTCATTGCTCCTGAAGAATGTGCGTGCCTTCGGGACGGCCCAGTCGCTGGAGTTCGCAAATGACTGGAACCTGATTTTGGGCGATAATGGCGTCGGCAAGACCACGCTGATCCAGGCGCTTGCCGTGATGTGGCCAACCCCTACATACGCATCACCCGCCGATACCAATCCGACGCTGTTTATGCCCAGGCTTTCAGAGCATGAAAACAACGACGATATTGCTCACTTCATTCGCCGAGGTGGACCAGGAGAAGCCACCATGACGGCGATTCTCACAACCGACGCGGGGGGAGACGTAGAGGTAGGAGTAACAATCATTCCCAGCATGAAGTGGGAAGACCCTTTGAAGGAAGTGATTTGGCTGGACGATCGCAATGTTTCCTTAAGAGGTGGAGGGCCCCTCGTCATAGGCTATGGAGCAGCCCGCCACGTCGGGCGGGATAATCTGGAAGACGTCAATAAGCGCGAAGCCACGGAATCGCTCTTCGGGCAGGCCATCGATCTTTACGATGCGGAAATGCTCCTCGAAAAGCTGCACTACGCCGCCCTGAGCGATAAAGACCCCCTGAACGGACCGGGCAAGCGTCGACTAGATGCCGTGAAGTCCGTTGTGGCATCTCTGCTTCCCGGCGGCCTTGACGCCGACGATATTCTGGTCCAAGGACCTCGGAACTTGGGCCGGCCCCCAGATGAATCTGGAGTTCATGTGCGGACTCCTTCCGGTTTTACGTCGTTTGCAGACCTCAGCCTGGGCTATCAAACAATGTTCGCCTTGACCGTGGATCTTGCATGGAGACTTTTCAACGCCTTCCCCGCGAGCGACAATCCGCTCGGCGAGAGCGCCATCGTGCTAATAGATGAGGTCGACCTGCACATGCATCCACAGTGGCAACGGGACCTCCGTCGGCAAATGTTGGAGCATTTTCCCAAGGTTCAGTTCATCGCTACCACCCATAGCCCGATAACCGCCCAGGAAACCTTGTCCGAGGGCGGCAACGTAGCCGTCGTGCGCTGGGCGGATGGCGAAGCTCACATCCTCAACAATCCCATACCGAGGCTTTATTGGCGCTACGACCAACTGCTGACCAGCGAGCTCTTTGAGTTCGGCTCCGACAGAAGCGCGGAAGCCGAAAAGAAGCTCCACGAGCGTGTCGAGTTGATCCGGAATCCCAATCGATCACCCGACCAAGACAAGCGGCTTCGCGAGCTCGACGAATTCGTTGCATCCCTTCCCACCGCCCGCTCGCCGAGCGCCCAGAGCTTTGAGGAGCTGATGATGAATTTCGCGAGGGACCTTCCAAGCGGGGTGCCCCGGTGATCGCGATTCACAAGGGCACCGCCCCACGCGATCTCGTTCGCGCCGGCGAGGAACACGCCAAGGAATTGTGCGCCGCCTATGAGGCCGACCCGGAGCCCTTCCAGAGTGGGAAGAAGATGGGGATCCGCAAATCGATCTATGCGTCAAGAGCGGTTAAGGCCGAGCTCGAGGCTTGCCATCATGGCAAATGCTGCTATTGCGAGATGCGCTTTGATGATCACAGGCCTTACGCTTATTCTTATGTCGAGCATTGGCGGCCCAAGCGGAGCTCGCGCCAGGAGCCTGACGAGGAGAGCATCTGGCCGGGCTATTACTGGTTAGCCTATAGCTGGGACAATCTCCTGCTGAGTTGTGCCTTTTGCAACTGTGTCAATAAGAGAGACCTGTTCCCGCTCGAGGATCCGGCCGCACGCGCCAGGCATCACGGGATGCGCATCGAAGACGAGACGCCGGCCATCCTCAAGCCTGATGGCGATGAAGATCCACGCGACCACATCACATTCGATATGGAGGTTCCGAAAGGGATCACACCGCTCGGGTGCAAGACGATCGAGGTGCTGGGCCTCGCCAGTGAAGCGCATGGGCCGCGACTCACATATCTGGATATGATCCGCAAACCCGCCAAAGGTACATCAAACTGATGGGCAGCGTCGATCCCGTAGACCGCCTAGAATCGGAGTTCCTGCGAAAGACGCTTGAGGAGGCCGTGCGGCCCGAGAAGCCGTACAGCGCTATGGTTGCCGCCTATCTGAAGGCGAACCCCCTGCCGAATCTTCCCGTCTAGAATCTAGAGGTGTGCTCTGGCGGAGCCCGCGACGGCGAGCAAAGCCGCTGCGAGGGGGGCATCGTCTGCTTCCCACCCGAAAAAACGCGCCAGGCACCGCCAATCCACTTGGCTGCCGCATTGACAGGCCGTTAAATGGCCTCTCACAACACCAGAAGCGGCGTTCTGGGCTCCAGTAACATTGTTACATTCGTTTTCCCATCCCCCATCAGCATTTCATAACAAATCCGGAAGCGTTCCCGAAGGACCGGCGCCTGCCCGCCGCGACACACTCGGATCATGGAAAAACGATTGGTCTTCCAGTGGATCGCATGGAACGTACTCGGATGGAGCGCGGCCGTCGGCGCCACCTCTCCCTTACAAGGCCCTTGGGCGTGGATCGCGTGCGGCGCCGTCATCGGCATCGCGCAGTGGCTGGCCCTGCGGGGCCGCTTGCACTTGTCGCCGGCGTGGATCCCCGCAACGTCCGCTGCCTGGGCAGTGGGGATTTGGGCTGGCGAAGCACACGGCTTCCTGATCCTGGACCCCTTCTGGGCAGGCGCCGTCGGCGGCACGTTTGCCGGATTGGCGCAGTCCTGCTTTCTCTGGCGGCGATACGCATGGTCCGCCCTTTGGACACCGTCGACGCTCGCCGCTTCCACCCTCGGATGGGTGGCCGGCACATATGCGGGCCTTTGGTTTGTTGACCGCTTTAGTGCGCTTACGGCTTCTTTCGCGGGGGGCGCCGTCGGGGGCGCCGTCATCGGCGCAGCATCAGCTCCCCTGTTGTTGGCGATGTTCCGGCATCCGAAGGCACAGCCAGGCGCCCTACCAGCGCAACCCATCGAAAGCAGCCTCGGAGGATTATGCATATGAATCGAAATGGCCAACTGGCCGCCATCGTGCTCATCGCCGCCGTAGCGGGCGGCTGCTCCATCAAGAAGATGGCCGTGAACAAAATGGGGGACGCCCTCGCCGGTACCGGCACCACCTTCGAGGCGGACGACGATCCGGACCTCATCGGCGATGCCCTGCCCTTCGCCCTGAAGCTGATGGAAAGCCTGCTGGCCGAATCGCCGCGGCACGCCGGCTTGCTGCTGGCCACCGCCAGCGGATTTACCGAGTACTCATACACCTTCGTGGGGCAGCGGGCCGAGCGCGCCTTCACGGAAAACGTGGAGCAAAGCAAAGAACTGCGCGCCCGCGCGCGGCGCCTCTACCTGCGCGCCCACAACTATGGGATGCGCGCCCTGGAAGTGCGTTACCCCGGCTTCGGCGCCGCGCTCGAAAAAGATCCGGCCACCGCCCTGGCCCGCGTCCGCAAACGGGATGTGGCGCTGCTCTATTGGACCGCCGCCGCCCACGGGCTGGCCATCTCCGCATCCAAGAACGATCCGGAGTTGATTGCCCAGTTGCCGATGGTAGAGGCGTTTATCCGGCGTGCGATGGCGCTGGACGCATCCTGGAACGAAGGCTCGCTGCCCGAATTCCTGATCAATATCGAAGCGTCGCGCTCGGGCGTGAAGGCTTCGGAAGTCCAGGCCCACATCCAGAGCTACTACGACCAGGCGCTCAGTCTTTCCGGCGGACGGCGCGCCAGCTTGTTCGTTTCCTACGCCGAAAATGCTTCCATACCAGCGCAGAACAGGGCCCAGTTTCAAGAAATGCTTGAACGTGCACTGAACATCGACCCCGACCAGCGTCCCGAAACCCGGCTGGCCACCCTGATCGCGCAGCGCCGGGCGCGCTGGATGCTCGGGCGGGCAGACGACTTGTTTCTGACGGCATCCGCTCCGGCGGGAAAGGAAAACTGAAATGTTGAGATTGACGATGAGTATGCTCTTCCTCGGATGCGTGACTCCGGCCCTGCCGCAGGCGGTCATCAAGATGGGGACGCTGGCGCCCGATGGGTCCCCCTGGCACGAGGCTCTGCAGTCGATGGCCGAGCGCTGGCGCACCATTTCCGGTGGCCAGGTGAAGCTGGTCATTTATCCCGGAGGCGTGCTGGGCGACGAGCCCGATATGGTGAACAAGATGCGCATCGGCCAGATCCAGGCGGCGGGGCTTTCCGGCGCCGGCCTCTCCGGCATCGAGCCGGGTGTGATGGCGCTCCAGATTCCGATGATGTTCGATTCGTACGAAGAGTTGGACTATGTCCGGGAACGGGTGACGCCGCAACTGGAAAAAATGATGGAGGCCCGCGGATACTTGGTGCTGAATTGGGGCGATGTTGGATGGGTGCATTTCTTTACCACCCGCCCCGTCACCCGCCTGTCGGAAATGCGCAATCTGAAGCTGTTCACCTGGGCGGGGGACAACGACACCCTGGAACTCTGGAAGGCAAACGGGTTCCGGGCCGTTCCGCTGGCCGCCACCGATATTCTCACAGGGTTGCAGACGGGGCTGATCGACGCGGTCCCGACGACGCCGCTGTATGCCCTGCTGAACCAGAGTTTCGGCATCGCGCGCAACATGATCGACGTGAAGTGGGCGCCGCTGATCGGCGCCACCGTGATTACGCGGCGCATGTGGGATACGCTTCCCGCCGGCAATCGCGCCGAGATGCTGAAAGCCGCCCGTGAAGCGGGCGTGAGCATGCGCGGCGGCATTCGCAAGATGGGGGATGAGGCCGTCGTCACCATGCAGAAACGCAGGCTGCAGGTGATCCACGTGGACGCAGCCGGCGTGGAAGAGTGGCGCAAGGAGGCGGAAGGCGTTTATCCGAAGTTGCGCGGCGTGCAGGTGCCGGCCGATCTGTTCGACGAGGTCCGCAAGCTGCGCGATCAATATCGTGCCACCGCTGCGGGAGCACGAAAGTGAGTGTAGCCGCATTAGCTCCCCTGGATCTGCCTGCCGCGAACGGCGGCAGGTGGGGGACGTTCGAAAGTCTGGTTCCGGCCGTGGCTTTGACGCTGATGGCGCTGCTCCCCATCACCGAGATGATTTCACGCCAGTTCAGGTTGCCGGGGGTCCCGGGCGCGACCCTGATCGTACAGCATCTGACATTGTGGATCGCCTTTATCGGCGCGGCCCTGGCGGCCCGGTCGAACCGGCTGCTGGCCCTTTCGGGTAATACTTTCCTGCCGGAGCGATGGGTCGCGGGCGTGCGCATTTTCGTCTCCGGGGTGGGCGCGGCGATCGCCATGTGCCTGGCCTGGGCTGCCGCCCAATTCGTGAATGCGGAACGCCTGGAGGGCGCCCGCCTGGCAGCCCACCTGCCCAGTTGGGTCGCGCAATCCGCCATGCCGGCGGGATTTCTGGCGGTGGCTCTCGGCATCGTGTGGCATGCTGCGCCGGACCGCCGCGGCCGGCTGTTGGCGGCCCTGGGACTGTTGGTCCCATGCATCTTCGGACTGGTCCCTACGCCGCATAGCGCGGCGCTCCTGACCGCGGGAATCGTGGTCGTGTTGGCTGCCGCATTGCTGGGCCTCCCGATTTTCGCCACGCTGGGAGGCGTTGGGTTGCTGCTGTTCTGGAACGAAGGCGTGCCGGTCGCGGCGGTTCCCGTGGAGACTTACCGCTTGGTCGCCTCGCCTGTTTTGCCCTCGATCCCGCTGTTCACCTTTGCCGGATATCTGATGGTGCAGGGCGGCGCGAGCCTCCGCTTGCTGCGCGTTTATAAGGCGCTGCTGGGGTGGATGCCGGGCGGGTTGGCCATCACCACAGCGGTGGTCTGCGCGGTCTTCACTTGGGCCGGCTCGGGCGTTACCATCCTGGCGTTGGGGGGCCTGTTGCTGCCGATGCTGGTCAACGCCCGCTACAAGGAAAACTTCTCGCTCGGGCTGATCAATGCTTCCGGATCGCTGGGCCTCCTGTTTCCGCCCAGCCTGCCCGTCATTCTCTATGGGATCTACGCGCATACCCCGATCGATCAACTCTTCATCGGCGGCTTTCTGCCCGGCATACTCATGGTGGCGCTGGTATCGGCGTATGGCGTCTACCACGCCACCCGGAATCGCGCCGAACGCACCACGTTCTCCCGCGCGGAGGCGGCGAAGGCGATCTGGCTCGCGAAGTGGGAACTGGCCATTCCGGCGATCGTGCTGATTGGACTGTTCGGGGGATTCGGCACGCTGGTGGAAGCTGGCGCCATCACGGTAGTGTACGCGTTCATCGTGGAGTGTCTGGTGTACAAGGGCTTCTCCGCGCGGCGCGATTACGCCGGCGTGGCCATGGAATGCGCCACCGTGATCGGCGGCGTGTTGCTGATTATCGGCGTGGCGGTGGGATTCACCAATTACCTCGTAGATGCGCAGTTGCCCGCGCTGCTGATCGCCTGGACGCACGCGCATATCCATTCCAAGTATGCGTTCCTGATGCTGCTGAATCTGGTGTTGCTGGTGAAGGGATCGTTCATGGACGTTTTTTCCGCGATCATCGTGATGGTGCCGCTGATCTCGCCGATTGCGACGGCCTTCGGCATCGAGCCGGTGCAACTCGGTATCATCTTCCTAGCCAACCTGGAACTGGGGTATCTGACTCCGCCGGTGGGGATGAATCTGTGTTTGTCGGCCTATCGGTTCAAGCGGCCCATGTCCAGCGTATACCGCGCCACGCTGCCGTTTTACCTGATCCTGCTGGCAGGCGTTTTGCTGATCACCTACGTGCCATGGATTACGATGGCGCCAGTGCGTTGGTTTGCGGGCCAGTAATAGGAAGACAGAAGACAGAAGTCAAAAGTCAGAATGGCAACCAGCGCCCGTGGTGTGATTCTGCCTTCTGATCTGTGACTCCCTTCCACCCGCTGATTCCACGGGAAGGCAGTTGTGGGGCGGCCAATTGTGGCCGCAGCCGCCTTTCAGGCGGCCAAGCCGGCTGAAAGCCGGCTGCGGGCAGAATTGCCCGCCCCACGTTAGTTCCAAAGCCGGTTAATCACTCGAATCAAAACCCCCGCGGTCACTATGAAAATCGCCAGCAACGCAAATGCGTAATCCATCCGCCCGTAAAGAAAGTTACCCACGCTAAACAAAGCCGACCAGATCATCGCGCATCCGGTGCTCCAGCCCAGCAGCGACAGCGGCACATTCTCATGTTGCGACCACTCCGCGGCCTGCGCCGGCGAAATGCCCGCCAACTCCCGCACGCGCCGCCATCCAGGCCCGAACGGGTGCACCTTTTTGTAGAACGACATCAACACCGCCGGGTCCGTCTGCGGGCCGGCATAAGCCGTCGTAATCCAACAGACCGTCGTGAATGCGATGGTGATCAGCAATTGCTGATACGTGCCCACCACCAAGCCTGTCTTGGTCAAAATCAGGAACACGATTGAGATACCAAACGAGCTGCACATCGCCACGATCTCACACCAGGCAGTCACGCGCCACCAGAACCAGCGCATGAGATAGAGCAAGCCCGTGCCGGCCCCGATTTGCAAGATGATGTTGAAGCTCTCCTTAGCCGTCGCCAATGCGAAGACCAGGGCGGACGAACAGACGAACAGGAGAACCGTGGCCAGCCGGCCGGCCATCACATAGTGTTTCTCGCTTTCGCCCGGCTTGATGAAGCGGCGGTAGAAGTCGTGTACCAGGTAAGATGCGCCCCAATTCAGGTGTGTGAGAATAGTGGACGAGTTGGCCGCAACCAGGCCGCCCAGCATCAGTCCGATCCAGCCGGCCGGCATGAAGCGCAGCATCGCGGGGAATGCCAGGTCGTGTCCCATCAGGCTGGGATTTACGTTGGGAAGCGAGCGTTGGAGATCGGACAACTGCGGATAAATAACCAGCGACGCCAGGCCCACCAGGATCCAGGGCCAGGGACGCAACACGTAGTGGGCGACATTGAAGAACAGCGTCGCGCCAAGCGCGTCTTTTTCCGACTTAGAGGCTAGCATCCGCTGCGCGATATAACTTCCTCCTCCCGGCTCGGCGCCCGGATACCACACCGCCCACCATTGCACCGCGATCGGCATCACGAATATGGCTACCGCCAGGTCCCAGTTATTGGTGAAATCCGGAAGTATATTGATGTAGTTCAGACCTCCCGGCCCGCGCACGTGCGAGAGCTTCTCCACCAGCCCATGCAAGCCGCCCACCTGAGGGAGCGTCACCGCGAAGTAAGCCGCCGCGATCACGGCCGTCATCTTGATGAAGAACTGGAGCATGTCGATCACCAGCACGCCCCACAATCCGGAATGCGCCGCGAACACCACGTTCAACAGTCCGACCCCCAGCAGCGTCTGCCAGCGGTCGAAGCCGAACAGGACCGCGGCGATCTTCACCGCGGCCAGATCCACGGTGGCCATGATCATGCAGTTGAAGAAGAAGCCCAAATAGACGGCGCGGAAGCCCCGCACCGCGCCGGCAGCCTTGCCGGAGTAGCGTATTTCATAGAATTCGAGGTCGGTCAGTACGCCGGAGCGCCGCCAGAGGCGCGCATAGAAGAACACCGTGAGAACACCGGTAAGCGTGAAGGCCCACCATTGCCAGTTCCCTGCCACTCCCTGCGTGCGCACGAAATTGGCCACCAAGTTGGGCGTGTCGCTCGAAAAGGTGGTGGCCACCATCGACAGACCCGCCAGCCACCAGGGCACGGAACGGCCGGAAGCGAAGAATTCGGCGGTGCTCTTGCCGGAGCGTTTCCCGAAAAACAGAGCGGGCACGAAGCAGATCAGGATGGAAGCGGCGGCGATGATCCAATCAAGCGTGTGGAGGTGCATGGAGCTCCTTAGTCGACTTGCAGTGCGCCGGGTCCGGGTTCG
>Ga0302326_10001464_pt1 | contig 60179 bp, 50 predicted proteins | sample Palsa_T0_3_FD_202264 | JGI IMG/M metagenome (GOLD analysis project Ga0302326, IMG submission 202264) | Peat permafrost microbial communities from Stordalen Mire near Abisko, Sweden - Palsa_T0_3 | ecosystem: Environmental > Terrestrial > Soil > Palsa > Peat permafrost | place: Sweden: Abisko...
CCGGAGGCTGTCGCGTGAATCTTGATCTCACCGAAGAACAACAGCTGCTGCAGCGAAGCGTGCGGGAATTTGCCGAAGCGGAAGTGAAACCGCATGCAAAGGAAATCGATGAAACCGGCCGCTTTCCGCTCGACACCTTCAAGAAAGCGGCGGAGCTGGGACTCACTGGCATCGCCGTACCGGACAATTATGGTGGAGCGGGGATGGATCACGTCAGCTACGCTATCGTGATCGAGGAAATTTCTCGCGTTTGCGCCTCCACCGGCACCATTCTTTCCGTTCAAAACTCACTCTACTGCGACCCGATCTACCGTTTCGGCACCGATGAGCAAAAACAGAAATTCCTCGTTCCCTATGCGCGTGGCGAAAAAATCGGATGCTACGCGCTCACCGAACCTCAAGCCGGATCAAACGCGGCGGCGCTCGCGACCAAAGCGGTGCGCAAAGGCGATGCTTACGTAGTCAACGGGACTAAGGCGTGGATCACCAATGGCGGCGCCGCCGATGCCGCGCTCGTGTACGTCAACACGCAGCCGGAGAAAGGCGAAAAGGGAATTACTGCGCTGGTGGTGGAGAAGGGAACGCGGGGCTTTGCGGTGGGCAAGGAAGAAAAGAAACTGGGCGTTCACGCCACGGCTTGCACCGAGCTTTCGTTCTCCGATTGCGAAGTTCCTGTCGCCAATCGTATCGGGAACGAAGGCGAAGGTTACAAAGTTGCGCTTTCCACGCTTGACGGCGGCCGAATCGGCATTGCTGCGCAAGCAACGGGAATTGCACAAGGCGCTTTCGAGGCGGCGCTTTCCTACGCGCAGCAGCGCCAGGCTTTCGGCCATCCCATCGCCGATTTTCAGGCCATTCAGTTCATGCTTGCCGATATGGCCACCGAATTAGACGCCGCTCGTTTGCTCGCGCGCCGCGCAGCGTGGAAGCAAGACTCCGGCGCGCGATTCACCATGGAAGCTTCCATCGCGAAACTCTTCGCCAGCGAGATGTCCACGCGCGTGACGCACAAAGCTATCCAGATACACGGCGGCTACGGCTACAGCCGCGAATATTCCGTCGAGCGCAACTACCGCGACGCGCGCATCACTGAAATTTACGAAGGCACCAGCGAAATTCAGCGGCTGGTCATCTCCTCTTTGGTCTTGAAAGCGTCCTAGACAAAGAAGAACGCGCGATTCTCGCTTGCGTTGCTCCTCAGTGTATTCTTGTCCCCATGCTGGAACTCGATTGCGGACAGCACTTCTCGCCGGAGCTAGACGCAGACTTCTTCGCGTCGTTGCCGCCGCGTCCCGGTGTCCTGTTGCTCCAGATGAAGGATGCGAACGCGCATCCTTATCTCGCGCGCACCGCGGACATTCGACGCGCCGCGGAACGGTTGCTGCGCCCGCCTGAAACGCTGTCCAAGCGTTTGAATCTCCGCGAGGTGGCCTCGTCCATTCGCTATCGCGTCACCCGATCGAAATTCGAACAGACTCTTACAATGTACGACCAAGCGCGCAAAAACTTTCCGCATCGTTATCGCGACTTGATGCGCCTGCGCCCGCCCGCGCTGTTGAAGGTCAACCTCCGCAACGAATATCCACGCTGTTACGTAACCCGTCGAATCCGCGCCGACGGCGGATTCTACTTTGGGCCTTTTCCATCACGCGGCGCCGCCGAGTCGTTCAGTGAAGCTTTTCTCGACCTTTTCAAAATCCGCCGCTGCCAGATCAGAATCCTTCGAGATCCTGAATTTCCAGGCTGCATTTATTCTGAGATGAAGATGTGCCTCGCGCCCTGTTTCGCCGGGTGCTCGAAACAGGAATATGATGTCGAAGTCGGCCGCGTTCTCAAAACTCTCGAAACGGCCGGATCATTCCTGACCAGGGAAATCGCGGGCCAACGCGAAGCCGCCAGCGAAGCTCTGGACTTCGAAAGAGCTGCTGCGCTCCACAAGCGCCTCGAGAAGGTCTCCGCAGCCTTGCGAGGGTGGGGAGAATTGACGCGACGAATCGAAGAGATTGATGCCGTAATCTTGCAACGCGGAGCCGAAGAAAAAACAATCGTCGTGTTCCCGGTCCACGCGGGAATTCTCGCCGAGCCTTTATTTCTGCGTTTTGGGGAATTATCGAGCGAGCCAAAATCCGTGGAAGGCATCTTGAGGAAAGTTTTGGAACCGCAAGCGAACACAGCCCCGCCAAAATCGGCCCACCACAAGCCGGACTCTGCTGAAAGTCTCGAGGACCCGCAATCGGACACGCTCAACAATTTACCGGACTCCGCCGCTGAGACGGTGGATCTGCCTGCGGCGTATCGCGCGCGATACGGTCTGCAGTCAGCGCCCGCGGAATTAGCCGAACATCTGTCGCTGCTCTCGCGATGGTTTTATTCGAAGCCTCGCGATGGAGAGATTCTCTTTCGCGACAGAGGCTGGCCATATCGGCGTATATTGCGTGCCTGCGGCAGGCTTCTGGCGCCGACCGTCCCGTCGGCGAAAGGTCCACGCTCGAGTTCAAAACCTCGCTCGTAATTTTCTAAGCCTGATTTGTTCTTACTTCCCGGTTAGAACTTGGACCAATCGAAAACAACGCCGCCGATTACGTCGTACAATTAACCGGATGTCGAAATCGCGCCCGCAGAACACAGACCCCGAACACCGTTCACGCGTTCGCGCGATGGTCCGCTCGCTACGGCATCGCAACTTCCAGCTTTTCTTCAGCGGGCAAATGATTTCGCTCATCGGCACCTGGATGCAAAACGTTGCGCAGGCTTGGCTCGTTTATCGCTTGACGGGATCGTCGCTCCTTCTCGGCGTCGTGGGCTTCGCGGGGCAGATTCCCGTATTCCTGCTCGCCCCCATCGGCGGGTTGGCCGCCGATCGTTGGAATCGCCATCGCATCGTGATTGGCACTCAGATCGTGTCGATGATCCTTGCTTGCTTCCTTGCAATCCTCACTCTTCTCCATATCGTCACCGTCTGGGAGATTGTCGTGCTCGCAGCGTTGCTTGGCGCCGTGAACGCGTTTGATATCCCGGCCAGGCAATCGTTTCTGATCGATATGGTCGGTCGCGAAGATTTAATGAATGCGATCGCCTTGAATTCCTCCATGTTCAATGGCGCCCGCGTAATCGGCCCGGCCATAGCGGGTTTGCTCGTAGCATGGATCGGCGAAGGTTGGTGCTTTTTCGCCAACGCCGTCAGCTACATCGCTGTCATCATCGGTCTGCTCCTAATGAAGCTCGGGCCAATGCGTGCCGTCTCCAAACAGGCCACTCCCATCGAGCACATCGCCGAAGGGTTTCGGTTTGTGCGCCGCACCGCGCCCATCATGGCCATCATGCTGCTCATCGGGCTGGTCAGCTTGGTTGCCGTGCCTTACTCCGTGTTGATGCCGATTTTTGCCGATCGCGTTCTGCACGGCGGTGCGCGCGCGCTTGGCGTTCTGATGGGTGCCAGCGGAGCCGGAGCACTTTTGGGCGCGCTCACTCTTGCAATGCGTCGCGGAGTTCGCGGGCTCGGCCGTTGGATCGCTTTTTCCGCGATAGCTTTCGGAGCTAGTCTCGTTCTGTTTTCCTTTTCAAGATGGTTCCTGCTCTCCGCGATACTGCTGGTTCCGGTGGGGTACTCCGTGATGCTGCAGATGTCCAGCTCGAACACGATGATTCAAGCAATGGTTCCAGATGAACTGCGGGGTCGCGCCATGGCCGTCTATACCATGATGTTCATGGGGATGGCTCCGATGGGAGCGCTGTTTGCTGGAGTGCTCGCGGATAGTATCGGCGCTCCGTGGACCGTGGCAATCGGAGGAATTGGAGCGATGGCGGGCGGTTTTCTCTTTTGGCGCCGGCTGCCGAAACTGCGATTCGAGGCGCGCGAATTGCTCGTCGCGCAAGGTCTGGCAGGAGAACCCGAACAGGCGAAGTGAGACCGCCCGATTTCTCGCCATTCACAAGCGTTTTGATATACTGCGCGAGTTCACAACGTTCGTCGTGAAAAGAGAGGCTTGATGTCATCTGCTTCACCCCTCAGTGCGGAGCGCAAGGCCGGTTTCGCAACTCCCGAAGGCACGCTGCGCTATGCTGCTCGCTTTCAAGGACGCTCCGCCGCGGGCCACTTCCGCGAGATACCAGGCGGACTTGTTTTTTCCTCTATCGGTATCGGCACCTATCTTGGTGAAGCAGACGACGCGACAGACGGCGCCTATACCGACGCCGTAGTTGCGGCCGTCGAAAGTGGTTGCAATGTGATCGATTCAGCTATCAATTACCGCTTCCAGCGAAGCGAGCGAGCTGTGGGCGCCGCTATGAAGGAACTTTTCTCGAAGGGTTTCTCTCGCGACGAAATCGTTCTTTGCACGAAAGCGGGATTTCTAACTCCTGATGGCGCTATGCCCGCGGACCCCAACGAATACTTCGCGCACGAATTCCTCGAGCGCGGAATTTTTCGCGTGGACGAAATCGCCGCTGGATGCCACTGCATGGCGCCGGCGTACCTGGCCGATCAGCTCGAACGGAGCCGGCGCAATTTGGGCGTCGAAACCGTTGACGTTTTTTATCTGCATAATCCCGAAACTCAGTTGAGCGAAGTTCCAGCAGAAGAATTTCGGCAGCGCATCCGCGCGGCGTTCACTTTTCTGGAAACGGCCGTCGCTGAGAAAAAAATCCGGACCTATGGCATGGCCACCTGGAATTCATTTCGAGAAGATCCGAAATCCGCCGGCTATCTTTCGCTCGAAGAGATGGCCGGAATAGCCGAAGAAATCGCCGGGTCCGCGCATCACTTTCGCTTTGTGCAGTTGCCGTTCAATCTGGCTATGCCGGAAGCGCTTACGCGGCCGAACCAAATGATCGATGGCAAGCCTGTTCCCATGGTCCAAGCTGCGCGTAAACTGGGAATCTCGCTGATTACGAGCGCGGCGCTTTTGCAAGGACAGCTCGCGAAGAATCTGCCCCCGTTTGTCGCCACCGCGCTCGGATCAAAAGAGAATTCCACTCTCGCTCTGCAATTCGCTCGTTCCGTTCCCGGGTTGACCACCGCGCTGGTCGGAATGAGCCAAGTCGCTCATGTGAATAAGAACCTGAGTCTCGTTGCTGTGGAGCCGGCCTCGCGTGAGCAATTTCTAAAATTGTTCGAATCGAGAGGTTAGAGACTCGCAGGTTCGCTGAACAAGCCCGGATGCGTTTTGGTGAGCCATGCGTCGATTGCCGCAGCCACTTCGCTCAGGTGTCCTGTGAAAAAATGATCTGCGTTTTCGACGAATACCAACTCTTTGGGCTCCGGGAGTGTGTTGAAAAGCTTTTCGACATTCTCTCGTGATCCAAACTGATCGGTGGCTCCCTGTAGGAAGAGCTTCGGCTTCGTGCATTCACGTAAGAACGTCATGCTGGATTTATCGACCGGAATTCCGAGACCGATCAAATCCGTTACACGGATGTCTTCACAGCCAACTCGCAGGCCCACCAACGAGCCGAAACTAAATCCTGCCAGTAAGATCGGCACACCAGGGAATTCATTCGCCATGTAATCCAACCCCGCGCGAATGTCTTCGCGTTCTCCTATTCCGCGATCGTGGACGCCCTCGCTTAGTCCCGTTCCCCGAAAGTTGAATCGCAGCACTGGCACGCCGCGGCGATGCAACGCCTTCGCCGTCTGGAACACCACTTTGTTGTGCATCGTGCCGCCAAACAGTGGATGGGGGTGGCACACAACGGCGGCAAGGCGCGGGTTTGCTTGCGGCGTGGTCCAAAGCATCGCCTCGATTCGGCCAGCTTGTCCTTTTAGAAAAAAACTGCGATGGAATGTTTCGGCCATGTTCTGCGGGTCTGGCGAGTGTAACGGACAGTTTCGTCTAGCGCAAAGGCCAAGAAAGCTGAAACACGCCAGGCCCAGTTGAGCGGGCCCTGAAACTCGTTGCGGCAGACGCTCCGCAGTGGTAGCTTTGGCCGAAGCGGACACGTTCGCTGGAGGTTTGATGGAATCCGCTGTTGAGCGCCGCGCCGCACGAAGATTTTCGATGAACCTGCCCATGAAGGTTCGTTTTACGGCGGAAACCGGCATCCTCGAGAAACAGGGAGAAACGCGCGACGTTAGCTTCCGCGGTCTCTACTTCGTGATGGAAGCGATCGTGGAGGCCGGCAGCCCGATCGAATTTGTCCTAACGCTGCCGCAGCAGATCACGCTTGCCGGCGACGTTCACATCCGTTGCTACGCGCGCGTCTTGCGCGTGGAGGAACAAAAGGGGCGTCGCGGCATCGCCGCCCGCATTGAGCGCTATGAATTTCTTCCCGCCTCCGTCTGACGATTCCCGAAAGTCGTACGATTTTATCGAAACGAGGTAGAATGTGTTTTCCGCTGTCCCGCGTGGGAGGGCACATGTATCACTACGATCCGAGTCTGGCGCTGGACGAACTGAGGGACGACGCGGTGTTGCCGCATCCCGTTCATCTGCGCGATATGATCCTGCGGACAAAGCTCGATGCGACGTTAGCTCTCGATCTAAACCGCGAATTCCAAGATTACCTCACGCGTTTCGGCGAGATGCAGAAAATCGCACGCACAATTCTGGAGCAAATTGCTTCCGGTGCGCGCAAAGCCTCCGCTTGAAAACTTCGGGGCGCAGCGCGAAGAATCCTGGTTCCGTGTGCCCGCGAAGCAAATAGCTTTTGTCGCTTGGATGGTTCTTTGTCTTTGTTAACGCAGGAGAGCTCTTAAAAGAGAATCGTATGGCAAGGCATACAATACTCATTGATGCGGACGACACCCTCTGGGAAAACAACATTTTTTTTGAAAAGACCATCGACCATTTTATTACCCAGCTCGAGCATCTCGGCTACACCCGCGAATACATCCGCCACATCCTGAACGAGACCGAACGCCGCAACATCCGCCAGCACGGCTACGGCGTGCGCAGTTTTCGCCGCTCTCTGGAAGAGACTTATCTGAAACTTGCAGGGAACGCCGCGAAGCGCGAGCTGGTTCAGGAAATCGAAAGAATGGCTGCGGAACTCGAGGCCACTCCGCCACATATTCTCGATGGCGTCCCCGAAACCCTTGCGTACCTCGCGAAACATCATCGTTTGATTCTGTTGACCAAGGGCGAGCCCGCCGAGCAAGCTGCAAAAGTCGAGCGCTCCGGTTTGCAACCGTATTTCGACTCCATCGAAATCGTGCTGGAAAAAGACCCAAGCTTGTACGAACGCATGATCGAACAATTTAAAATTGTGAAAACGCACGGCTGGATGGTGGGCAACAGCCCGCGCAGCGATATCAACCCCGCTCTTCATGCCGGACTGAGCGCGGTATTCATTCCGCACTCGGCTACCTGGGAGCTTGAAAAATGCGAGCTGGAGAGCGGCGCGGGAAAACTTTTGATCCTTACCAGCTTTCGGGAACTGCGAAGCCATTTTTAGCACGCTGAAGCGCACAAGAATCCATGAGTCCAACGATGCCGCGCCGACAATCATGCCGATGAACTCCACAGACTCGCAGATTCGAGTTTCCGTGCTCGGCGCCGGAGCGGTGGGCTCGTATTTTGGCGGCATGCTTGCGCGCGCAGGCTCGCAAGTTACGCTGATTGCCCGACCGGCCCATGTGGAGGCAATACGCGCGGGCGGTCTTTTTCTGGACGCCGCTTCTTTCCAGGAACGTGTCGCGATAGGAGCTTCGGTGGAAGTATCCGCCGCGCGCGACGCAGACGTGATTCTATTCTGCGTGAAAACCACGGACACGGAAGAAGCTGCTCGATCGCTTGCGCCACATCTCGCCAAGGGCGCCGTTGTTGTAAGTTTGCAAAACGGAGTCGACAACGTCGCGCGGATTCGCGCGGCATCGGGAATTGAGGCTCTGCCTGCTGTGGTGTATGTCGCCGCGGCGCTGCCCGAACCGGGCCACGTAAAGCATTCGGGCCGCGGTGAGCTTGTGGTCGGCGAGCTAAAGGGCAGCGGAGCCGCTGCCGCCTCGCAGCCATCGCGGGCGGAGCGCGTCACTTCACTCTTCACATCAGCGAAGGTGCCTTGCCGGATTTCGCCGGACATCGAAGTGGACCTGTGGACGAAATTCATCATGAACTGCGCGGGAAATGCGGTGACCGCGATTACCCAAACCAGTTACGCGAGCGCAGCACGAAACGAGCACACGCGCGAGGTTATGAGGCAAGCGATCGCGGAGACCGTGGCGGTGGGGCGCGCCTCCGGAGTAGCGCTGCCCGAAGTGGATTTTATTTCCATGGGTTTGAAGTTCCTTGAGAGTATCAGCGATCAAGCGACTTCTTCCACGGCGCAGGATCTCGCGCGCGGCAAGCGCACGGAGATCGATTCGCTGAACGGATACGTGGTTCGACGCGGCAAGGAACTCGGAATCGCCACGCCGGTGAGCTTTACACTTGTCGCGTTGGTCAAGCTTCTGGAAGAAAAAGCCGCCGAGCCGCAGCGCACGGCGCAGGCTTCCTCAAAATAGCGTGACGTTAGCCGCGCAGAAATATTCGTATTTTCCATTGGGGCTATTCCGGCGGATTGAAATGGAATGGAATGTGAATGACAGCCTCGAGGTCCACAGGCTGGCCTTCGCGGGTTGCCGGACGAAATTGCCAGCGCGCGAGGGCTTCCATGGCATTTTGATCGAGCAAGGGATCGACGCCGCGGACCAGTTGAATGCTGTCCACATGGCCGTCTTTACGAATAATGGCGTAGAGAATCACTTCACCGTCGATCCGCTCTTTAATCGCTGACTGCGGATATTTTGGATCCACTTTGCGCAGAGGAACGGGACCGGACAGCTTTCCCTTCGGCCGTTCATAGACGGGCAAGTTATCGTCTATTTGCGCGAAATTCAGGACCCAGCTTCCGCTCGAACTCGTTAGATTCGGCATGTCCACACGCATGGTGAAGACCTCTTTGCCGGAGAGAATTTTTTCCGGCGGGAGGCTGGGATCGATCTTGCTCAAAACAATGGGTTGTTCATGCGACGGATCAGGCCGCGATGGAATTTTCGACATAGGCTTCAAAATTATTCCGCCGGAATGATTTCCTGCAGTTCCAGCTCCCGCGCTGCCGGCATGTCCGTTGCCGCCGCTAATGCTTACACCACCCGGAGCTGAATTTGCGTTCGCACCGGAATTTGTTCCGGCGCCACCGGCACTCGCCGCCGTTCCACCCGACCCTCCATTACTTTCAGCAGCGTTTTCCGAACCACCAGGAGCGCCCGCTCTGGTTCCTTCAGGAGAAATCGCGATGCGCGCTGCAAGATTTCCTTGCGGCACGCTGACTTCCGGCGCGGGGGGCGCAGGCACTGCGGAAATCGCGATCAAACGGTGCAGACTTTCGTCGCCAGCCGAAGTTGCCGGGCCGATTACGGGAGCAGCACCAGCGTCGGCGCGCGAGTTACGCCGTTCGGCAACGGGCTTGGACATTGGATTCACGGGCAGTTTCGGTGCCGCGTTCACGTTGGGCGATGAAGCGATGTTCAATTGGCCTTCGTTTCTTTCAGGGTTGGCCACGTCCGGCGCTGTTAGATCAGCGATGGCGCGATGTTGCACTCGCGGAGCGACAACAGAAGGAGAAATTCGGAGTTGCGGCTTCGCCGGTTGGGGCGAAGTGGCAGCCCACTCCGCGATGTTGGGCATTTGCGGGACCATCTTTGGCGGTGTCGCCGGCGCGTCGGGTTGAATTAACGTTTGGCGCGGGTGCGTGATTTTCACCGGCTGCGAAAGAATCGTCTGGCGTGGATGGAATGCGTCTGCTCCACTGCGCGGCAGCGGCTTGGCCGGATCGCCAGTGGGGCTGGGCTTCGGATGATTTCCGGGCAAAGAGATGGGCCGAAGATCCTGCGCTGGAACGTAAGTCAGCTCGATCCGCGGCATCGGAAGAGTCGGCTCGGCGTTGGCCAGAAAACCCCAGATGGGAAGCAACAGGATGGTTACGACGATGAGGTGCCAAACAAAGGACGCCGCAAATGCGCGACGCGGCAGGTGCCCATCAATCCAGTGGACGCGAAGCTGAGAATCTTGCGGAGCATCGCCTTCCACGGCGGCGCGCGGGCCGTGGAAAAAATCGCGCACGCTGGAGCGGAATTCCTCCCAAGGGGATTCCCAATCCACGCCAAGATCGAGCCGGGGCAAACGCGAATGCACAGGCAGCTCCTCCATCGAGTTATGAAGCTCACTGGAGGGCGGAGTTATGGGCGCGCACTGGGTACCCTGAGAGGAGCCTGTAGTCATGTGCGTGGCATTATACCCGAAGGGATGGGATGCGATGAGTGCGGAAGCGGCTGCACTCTTAGGTAGACGCGACGAGGGTGCCGAAGATAGGTGCGCTGACGAGAAATAGAGCGGCACGCCGAGAGTGTGATGTGCAATTCTGGCCCCGGTTAGAGAATGCGGGGTCGTTTGTTTTGAGTGAGTTACAGCGATTTCTGTCTGTGATGCTGTGCCGGTTAGAAATCGCGTGGCGCAGACCGAACCCTTCGCGAAAAACGCTCTGGGCAAGCCGGTTAGAAATTGCGGAACAGGGATCAGAGCGTGAGAATTTCCCCCACAAGGATTGGTTGAAAGTTCTCGATTAGAGCACGACGCGACCGTGTGTTTTCTGTGGGTTAGCGAGGATTCTAATAATCTACATTCTCGATTAGAACGAGTCTCGCCAATTGAAATTCGCGCGCAGCATTGGCCAATTCTAGACCCGGGTAGAAACTCTCCGACGGTTTGTTTTGAGTGAGTTACATCGCATTCTACATTTTGGGCAGAACCGGATAGAAACGATTTCGCACTCGGCGAGGGGCTCGCTGTTCTACAGCTAGAGTGCCGGCTTCTAGTCGCAGCGAGGGAGATCGGCGGAGTTGGTGTGTTGAGGGGTTGCGAATGGAGGGGCACTGGGAGTCTCCTGAGGATTGTTGGATTGCGGGTTTCTGCGAGCGGGTAAGGACTGGGAGGAGTTTGGGTCAGTATCGGTCAGCACCGAGGCGAGGTTCCTCTCGAGGTCTTGCAGAAACTCCGCCGCACGCCTAAGTTCGGCGCCGTCATGCATATGGCCTCCTCGCGGGGACTCGATAACCCGCCGAGGCATGTTAACACATTAGTACACATAAGTCAAGAGTAAAAGGAGCGTTGTGTAAGTGCTTTATTTTGGAGTTAGGACGGAATGGCGATTGCTTCGGCCCGTTTTGGGAACTACTTAGAGGTTCAAGCTGAAGGTTTGAGGAGCGCAACGTCTAAACCCGCGCCCTTTGGAGAAAGAAAATCACAACGGATGCGGCACCCGAAAATTCGTTCCGTGGCGTGATTGAAGTGCAGTGCGGCAGGATGCGCCACCCTCCAGCAGGAAGAGTGTTCGGGGCTATAATCGGCCGATGCCATTATCAGGGGACGGGTCCTCACGGGCTGAACAGTCGCTAGCCATTCGCATGGTCGTTGACAGAATTCCTGCATTTACATGGTCAGCTCATCCGGACGGCTCCGTGGAGTTCGTAAATCAACCATGGCGCGAATACGCAGGTCTTTCTCTAGGAGAATCACAGGGCTGGGGCTGGCAGGTTGCAATCCACGGGGACGATTTGCCGTCGTTAATGCATAAGTGGCGGCAACTATTGATCTCCGGTGAAGCAGGTGACATTGAAGCGCGCATGCGCCGCCATGACGGGGTCTTTCGTTGGTTTCTCATTCGCTTCGAACCGTTCCGCGACGAAACCGGCAGGGTCGCCATGTGGTACGGGGTAAGTACTGACATCGAAAAGCTTAAGCAGACTGAAGAGAAACTGCGTGAGGATGAACGCGAACTTCGGCAGATTACGGACGCAATACCGCAGACGGTAGTTGTCCAGGACCCGTCCGGCCGACCGATTTATGCTAATCGGGCGGCTCTCGACTATACGGGCCTTACTGCTGACGACGTGATTGCGCCAAATTTTCGGGAAAGAATCTTTTATCCGGAGGACGTAGAAGGATTTCGAAACGAGCGAAAAGCTGCTCTCGCGCGGGGACTTCCGTTCGAATTTGAGCATCGAGCGCTCGGAAAGGACGGTCGATACCGCTGGTTCCTGATCCAGTACAACCCATTTCGCAACGAACGCGGACAGGTCACTCGATGGTATGCAACGGGCACCGACATTAGCGACCGCGTCCGGGCAGAAGAGAGGACGCGGAACGAAAACGTGGCGTTGCGAGAGCAAATCGATCGTGATTCAATGTTCGAGGACATCGTCGGCTCTTCGGAAGGCCTGCGCAAAGTGCTTCGCCAGGTGGACAAGGTGGCCGCTTCCGATTCGACCGTTTTGGTTCTGGGCGAAACTGGCACTGGTAAGGAATTGATAGCTCGCGCTATCCACAAGCGATCCAGGCGTGCCGGACGAGCATTCATCGGTGTGAATTGCGCCGCCATCCCGCCTTCTTTAATTGCGTCAGAACTCTTCGGTCACGAAAAAGGCGCTTTCACGGGTGCGACACAACGCCGCATGGGGCGCTTTGAATCGGCCAACGGCGGCACGATCTTTCTCGACGAAGTCGGCGACTTGCCAGCGGAAATCCAGATTACGCTGTTACGAGTCTTGCAAGAACGCGAAATCGAACGCGTTGGCAGCAACCGGCCAATTCCGGTTGACGTGAGAGTGGTTGCAGCCACGCATCGCGATTTGAACGCGCTTGCGGCCGAAGGCAAGTTTCGCCAGGATCTCCTGTACCGGCTGAATGTCGTGCCTGTCCGGATCCCGCCATTGCGCGAGCGAGTAGCTGATATTCCCTTACTAGTTGAGTACTTCATCGATCGCTTTGGAAAGAGGGCGGGAAAGAAGTTCAGAACCATCGACAAGAAGGTCCTGAAAGCGTTTCGGGCATATGCATGGCCAGGAAACATCCGTGAACTACAAAACGTAATCGAGCGCGCCGTGATCCTCAGCGAGGATGACACCATAGCCGTGGACGAGGCATGGCTGAAGCGGGAACCGGCCCAAAATCCAGTGCGGCACCGTACGCTGGATCGCGCCCTCGCACGGCAGGAAAAGGAAATGATTGAAGTGGCGCTGGCAGAAAGCCAGGGCCGAATTTCAGGGGCCACAGGCGCGGCAGCTAAACTAGGGCTGCCGGCACGGACCCTCGAATCGAAAATCAAGCGTTTGAAAATTAACAAATATCGATTCAAAGCTCTTCAGGCTGACTGATCCGCTGCGAAGACCTGTTAAGTCAACGGCGTTTTCCTCATCAGGCAGGAATTCCTGAATATTCAGGACCGCGCGCAACTCTAACTTCCATTCATGCAGGAGATTGCGAATGGTTTGGTTATTGCATTAGTTTGGACTGTTCTTCAGAGCAGGGAACCATGACGCTGAAGATCAAGCGAATTGCAGGCAAGCGCGCGACGCGCATTTGTTTGAGCGGGCAGCTTCGATCTGAGCACCTCGATCAATTGAAGTCTGAGGTCGAGCGTGGCGGACCGCGAGTGGTCTTGGATCTGGGCGAGGTTGATCTCGTGGATATCGATGCGGTCCGTTTTCTGAACGCATGTGAATCGGTGGGAGTCTCAATCCTGCACTGTTCGCCTTACATCCGGGAATGGATGCTGCAGGAGAGGAGGCGACAGCAATACCATCCGGAACTTGGATGATTGATGAAACTTAAACCAGAGAGGAGAACAATGATGAAGAAGATTTACGGGGTTGTAACGCTCGCTGTTCTGCTGATGGGTGCAACTTTGCTGCTGGAGAAAACTACGAAAGTTGCCGCGGCGGCGGCGCCGACCGGCATCAAGAACGTGGTTCTGGTGCACGGCGCATTCGCCGATGGCTCCGGCTGGGAAGCTGTCGCAAAGATCCTCCAGAAGGATGGCTACACGGTGTCGGTGGCGCAGCCCCCCGAGACCTCGTACGCCGACGACCAAAAATACACGAAGGCCGCAATCGACGCCATGGGCGGGCCAGTGGTTCTGGTCGGTCACAGTTACGGCGGTTCCATCATCACCGAGGCCGGCAACGATCCGAATGTTTCCGCACTTGTCTACATCGCCGCCTTCGCGCTCGATGACGGCGAGAGCTGTGCGTCGATCGAACAGGCTCTGCCGCAAGCCTCCACGGCGTTCAAGCCGGACAGCAACGGCAACTGGTGGATAGAACAGGAACATTTCGCGGCCGACTTCGCGGCGGACGTTCCGCCGTCCGTATCGAGCTTCATGGCCGTGTCGCAGGTGCCCATCTCCACCGACTCGTTCACCCACAAGGTCACGTCGCCCGCCTGGAAGTCCAAGTCCACTTGGTACATGGTGGCCACCGCAGACCGGTCGATCAATCCGAACCAGGAGCGCATGATGGCGAAGCGCGCCAAGGCCAAGACGGTCGAAGTGAATGCGAGCCATGTGGCCTACATGTCTCACCCGAAGGAAGCAGCCAAGCTCATCGAAGACGCTGCCACGTCTGCGTCCGTCCATTAGAAGGGTGCAGTCTTGATGAACGACTGCGCTAGTTAAGCTCGTGCCGACATGCTAAAACGGCTTGCACGAGAGTAGGGCGGCTGCCGATCTCGACGAAATCGGCGGCGGCCCAAAAAAACCTCGTCGTGGGAGGTGAACACAATGAACGATCGCCTCACTATAGAAGGCCGGGACGGCACGTTTGGCGCCTATATCGCACGGCCGAAGGCCTTGCCCGCTCCCGCCGTCGTCGTTCTGCACGAAGTGTTCGGAGTGAACGCCGATATTCGCAAGCACTGCGACGAACTGGCCGCGCAAGGTTTCGTTGCGGTCGCGCCCGACCTGTTCTGGCGTCAGGAACCGGGCGTGGACCTCAGCGTTACGTCCGAACCCGACTGGCAACACGGCCTTCGCCTCAATCAGGCGTATGACCGCGACGCTGGCGCCAAAGATGTGAAGGACACCGCCAACACCGTGGCTAAGCTACCGGAGTGCACAGGCAGAGTTGCCGTCATGGGCTATTGCCTCGGCGGGCTGATGACCTTCCTGACGGCCGCGCGCTATGGCGTTGACGCTGCGGTCGCCTATCATGGAGGTGACACCGAGAAATATCTGGGGGAAGTCGGCAGCCTTAATGCGCCGCTGCTGATGCACCTGGCAGAGGAAGACGAGTTCATTTCCAAGTCTGCGCAGGCTGAGATCAAAGCGGCCCTTGCCAAGAAACCGAACGCGACAGTCTACAGCTATCCGGGTCAGCGTCACGCCTTCTCTCGGAATAATGGCGCGCACTACAATGCCGCCGCGGCGACGCTCGCCAACGGGCGGACCAGCGAGTTCTTACATCAGCAACTCCGGTGAACGTACGGAAGTCGCGCAGGTCGAATTTGTCGCCTAGCTTCCGGGACGAAGCGGAAGTGTGCAAGTCAAACCCGCCAAGTCCCTTCTAGGTGGCGCAGAGGAGCTGCAGAATTTTAGGCCGGATTAGCAGTTCGCGATGGAAACGCTGACGCTCTTCAACTGCGGTTGCGCTTCATGGCCTCGACTATTGACAATCCCGCGCCGACCGAGGCAACCTTTGGGTGCTGCGTAGGGCGCATCGGTGCAGATCGAAAGGGCAACGCCCACCTACGATGAGTAAATTCCACTGCGCCTATGCCGAATATCGAAAACCTGAAAAAGCAAGCCAAACAGTATCTGCGCTGGCATCGTGAACGGTACTATCCCGTCGCAGCCCAAATCAGGGCCGCGTTACCCCGATTTCGGAACGTCGGGGACGTGCAGATATTGGAGTCAAGCTTCAAGCTCGCCGATGCCCAGGAGCTTGTTGCGCGGCAAATGGGTTTCGGCGGGTGGAAGGCGCTCAACTCAGGAGCAGATGCCATGACCGATGAGCCCAGACAGGGGGCGCTACGTCCCATTTTCACTTCCATCGAGGCACAACTCTTCGTTGCGGACATCAAGAAGTCGTGTGATTTCTATACAAAAAAACTAGGCTTCGCGGTCGAATTCATCTATGGCGAACCGCCATACTACGGGCAGGTTGTCCGCGACAATGCACGACTCAACTTGAGGCTGGTCTCTGAACCTGTGTTCGTTGCAGATGTTCGAAAGCGCGAGCATCTGCTGTCCGCGTCCATCACGGTTGCCACGTCGAACGAAATCAAACAGCTGTTTCTAAGTTATCAGGCTGCGGGAGTCTCCTTCGAGCAGACACTTAAGAAGGAGCCGTGGGGTGCCAGAACGTTTGTGGTTTCGGATCCAGATGAGAATCTCATCCTCTTTGCTGGCCCGGCAGCCGACTGAACTGCTTCCGCTCCGAAAAGCGGAATTACGGACGAACACTCGATTTTGGACGGAGCCAACACAGCCACCCGCTATTCATCGTTGGAACGGACGAATGTTTCCGCTGACCGAGCCCGCCGCGCGGCTCTCCTCGTTTTAGTGCTGGGGTGCGGGTCCGTATTGGGCAAAGGTGACGAAGTGGCCGGCGGGGTCTTTCACACCGACTTCTCTGGCGCCGTAGAAGGTGGTGCGGACGGGCATCACCACCGGGACTCCTTTTAGCGCGGCGATCACGGCATCGAGATCGTCGACTTCGACGTAGAGGAACGTGGGACCTTTGCGCGCGTCTTTGGCGACCTGAGCGTCGTCTTTCTGGACGCTGGCGTAGGTTTGATACATCACCTCGGTTGTGCCTTTCTGCAGCATGACGAAAGCGAGCTTGTTGCCGTCGGGAACTTCACCGGCTTTGGTGAATCCCAAACGGTCCACCCAGAAATTCAGGCAGGGCTCGATTTCATCCACCAAAAGTACAGCGGTCACTCTTTTCACTGCGATGGGTTTCACGTGTTGGTCTCCTTGTGCCGAAACGATGATGGGAAGAAGCAGGAGCACCAGAATCGGGAAGAAAATTTGTGGGCGCATTGCATTTTCTCCTTGTCTAAGCAACTAGTATTGTTTAGACTAGTGAAGGTTATCGGGAAGCTGTATGCTTGTCAAGGAGGAATTTATGCAAGGCCGCAAGCGCCGTTTGCAGGACTTGATTTCCGTGGGGCCGGCGATGCTTCGCGATTTCGAATTGCTGGGCGTGGGATCGATGAGCCAGCTCGCGCGGCAGAATCCGCGCAAAATGTACGACAAGCTTTGTAGGATTATGGGCCAGCGCATCGACGTTTGTTGTCTCGATACATTCCAGGCGGCAGTCGCGCAGGCTCGCAACCCATTGTTGCCCGCGGAAAAGTGCCAGTGGTGGTATTGGAGCCGGCGGCGGAAAGGTCGCGATGCCAAAAAATAAGCCAAGCAGCCTTACGACACCCGATCTGGTGCTCTTGAGTTTGCTCGCCGAGCGGCCGATGCACGGGTATCAGGCCAATGCGGAACTTGAACGGCGGCAATGGCGAGATTGGGTGGGGGTTTCGCGGCCGCAGGTGTACTACTCGATTGAGAAGCTGGCGCGCGCGGGGATGATTGCGGCGGCGGACGGCGGTGAGCCGTCGGGAGGACCGGACCGGCGAGTGTTTGGCACTACCGCCAAAGGCCGCGCGGCTCTTGCTTCCGCGCTCGAACGCGAAGACTGGGCCATGCAACGAGACCGGCCAGCTTTTCTCACCTGGCTAGCGCTTTCCTGGCAGGCGCGGCCCGGAGTCACCGCTCGGCAGTTGGAACGGAGGCGGGAATTTTTGCAAGCGGAGCTAGCCAGAGAACAAATGACGCTGCGTGCTGTTCGCCGTGAAGTTGGGCACCGCTATCACGAAGCCGTGTGGATGCTCGAGTTGGTGATTGCGCAATTTCGCACGGAATTGCGGTGGATTGGCAAGGTGTCGAGCGAGTTGCGGCGTCGGGCGCCGGCACGCCGGCCGGACTTCGCTTCTTGAAGCGTCTTCAGGGTCACGATAGTTCCGCTCTCGGCGGGAGCTGCACGAACCCATCCTGCGCTTCGGTGTTCCTCCTTCGGGAGGCCATCTTAAATTCTCGTAACTGTGCGAAATGGCACAGTCGGTGGATTGGGCGTGCTAGTAAGCTCACGAAGCCTCAGAAATCCTTGAAAACCGGCGGGCGATTGTTCGGCTGAAACATCAACGAGCGAGATATTACGTCATGCGAGGAGTCTGGATGAACGATTTGTTGGAACTGGCAGTGAAAGCTCATGGCGGACTTGAGCGTTGGAACAAAGTGACGTCGGTAAACGTGGCCGCGTCGATAACCGGAGCGATCTGGTTTGTGAAGAGCAAAGGTGACGTTCTTAGAAACGTCATCATGACGATTGCGACAAAGAAAGAGCGGGTCACCACGGATTTTCCCGGGCAGGACAAGCGCACTATTTTTGAGCCGGCTCGTATCGTTATGGAAAAGACGAATGGGACGTTGATTGATACGCGCGATGACCCGGAGAAATCCTTCCGAGGGCAACAGAGGGAGACGCCGTGGGATGACATCGACGTTGCTTACTTTTGCGGCGAAGCGTTGTGGACCTATCTCAACACTCCGTTTCTTTACACGCATGAAGGATTCGCGACCGAGGAAGTTTCGTCGATTCAGGTAGAAGGTGAAAAGTGGCGGCGATTGAAGGTGACCTTTCCGGACAGCGTGAAAAGTCACAGCCGCGAACAGATATCGTGCTTTGGGCCGGATGGTTTGCTGCGCAGGCACGACTACACGGTGGACATTCTTGGCGGAGCAACGGGGCTCAACTATGCGTCGGAATACCGTGACGTCGACGGGATCATCGTGCCGACGAAGCGCCGGATTTATGCCTATGAAGGGGACTATCAGATTGTGAAGGAACCTCTGCTTGTTGCAATCGATATGGGCGAAATCAGTCTCGCTTCGTGATTAGTGTGTGGTGGCACAACCCGGTGAGAAAAGCGTCAAAGGCGCGACGAGTAAGTGAGGCTTGCAAATGTCCAAAGATGTATTTTTCACTGCTCTGCGGCTGGGCGCGATCCAACTTCCGAATCGCATTGTGATGGCGCCACTCACGCGCATGCGCGCGGGCGCCAACAATGTGCCCACCGCATTGAACGCTGAATACTATGCGCAGCGTTCTTCAGCCGGGCTCATCATTTCGGAGGGGACCGCGGTGAGTGGGCAGGCGCAGGGCTATCCGAGCTCTCCCGGGATCTATACGGCCGAACAAATTGCCGGCTGGCGAGGTGTGACGGACGCGGTGCACGCTCGCGGTGGCCGCATTTTCATGCAGATTGAACACAACGGGCGAAACTCGCATTCGTCGCTGCTGCCGGAGGGATCACCACCCGTAGCGCCGTCGTCCATTCCTCCAAATCTTCCGGGGTTTACGAAGGACTTCCAGCAAGTACCGATTGAGATTCCGCGCGCTCTGGAAACCGCGGAGATTCCGGTGATTGTGGGAACTTTTCGACAAGCGGCCCTGAACGCGATCGAAGCTGGATTCGATGGAGTGGAACTGCAGGGAGCGAACAGCCACCTGATCGAGGAGTTTCTGGAAGATGGGACGAACCAGCGCACGGACGCGTACGGCGGGCCGAAAGAAAAGCGCGTTCGATTTCTACTGGAGATCGTTGAAGCGGTTACGGCTGCGATTGGGCCGGATCGTACAGGGGTGCGGCTCTCGCCCTTCGGACAATACGGGGGCATCCGCGACAGCAATCCTCTGGAACTATTCACGTTTGTTATTGGGGAACTGAATAAAAGCCGCATCGCTTACCTGCACCTGATCGAGGCAAAGGGCTCCGAGATGGGTTTGACGGATGAACTTCACGAAGGCGTGGTGAACAATTTGGCGCTCTTTCGAGGGGTATTCGACGGACCTCTTCTTTCGGCAGCAGCGTACACGCCGGAGAGCGCTGCACTAGCCATCGAAATCAACCATGCAGACGCGATCGCGTTTGGCCGTCTCTTCATCGCAAATCCGGATCTGGTAAGGCGCATCAAGGAAGGCCAGCCGCTTAATGTGTACGACCGTTCCACTTTTTACGGCGGCGGAGAGCACGGGTACACAGATTATAAGACGCTTGGAGAAGTAGCGTAAACGGCTGCGATAGCCGAACTAACGAGCAACATGAGGCAGCAAAAGCGGGCACGAAACTTCACTGATCTCCGGTCTGCACTCCGAACTAAACTCCTATTACAACTGCGCGGCGTGAGTTGTGGTTATTGCTTTGCACGAGCTTCGATCCAGGCATTTACCTGAGAATCCAAGACATCGAGGGGGAGCGCTCCATTTCCCAGGACTTCGTCGTGGAAGGCGCGCAAGTCGAATTTGTCGCCTAGCTTCTGGCGTGCTGCCTCGCGCAATTTTAAAATTTCGAGTTGGCCGAGTTTGTAGGCGAGCGCTTGGCCCGGCCAGGCGATGTAGCGGTCCACTTCGCTTTGAACATTCGGCTCGTCCATGGCGGTGTAGCGATGGAAGAAGGCGACCATTTGGTCGCGGGACCAGTGCTTGTCGTGGACGCCGGTGTCGATGACGAGGCGGATGGCGCGCCACATTTCGTTTTCGAGGCGGCCGTACTCGCTATAGGGATCCTGATAGCGGCCGACCTCTTTTCCCAAGCGTTCTGCGTAGAGCGCCCAGCCTTCGACGAAAGCGGTGTAACCGGCGTGCTTGCGGAACTCAGGGAGGTCGGGTAATTCCTGAGCGAGCGAGATCTGCAGATGATGTCCGGGGATGCCTTCGTGGTAGGCGATGGCCTCAATATTTAATGTGAGGCGGTGTTCGGGGTCCCATTCGTTTACGTTGATGTGGCCTGGGCGCGAACCATCCGCAGTGCCGTCGGTATAGTCGGCCGGAACGGCATCTTTGGAACGCGAAGCTTCCATGGGAATGACTATAAGTTTGCTCTTGGGAAGATGACCGAAGAGCTTGGGGAGTTCGGGCTCCATTTCGCGCACGTAGTTGGCGTAGAGGTCGAGGATCTGCGGGCCGGAAGTGCCGTAGAAGCGGCGGTCGTTTTTAATGTGGTCGTTCAGGGTGGCGAGATCATTGAATCCGAGCTTGTGTGCGAGGGAAAGCATCTCGGCTTCGGTTTCGTCCACTTGCTTAAGGCCGATTTCGTGAATTTGTTCCGGGGTCAGATCGGTTGTGGTCATCTGGCGAATTTCGAATCGGTAGCGTGCCGCTCCGTCGGGGAGGGACCAAACACCGGGTTCGGTGCGTCCATGCGGCGCGTAGTCCTTGCGCACGAAGTCGGCGAAATGCTGATAAGCGGGAACGACCTGCTCGTTGATAGCTGCGAGCACCGCTTCGCGAAGCTGCTTCTGCTCCGGCGCGGTGACGCTCGAAGGAAACGATTTCAGCGGCGTGGCAAACGGACTGCTCTCGCCAGGCTTGGCAGCGATGTCGTCTGCTTCCGCGGCGACTTTCTCAAGGAGATAGCGCGGAGGCATTAGGCCGTCCAGCATGCCTTGGCGCATGTTCGCGATCACTTGACTGAACAAGCGCGGGACCTGGTTCAGGCGCGCGACGTAGTTGCGATAGTCGGCGACCGTTTTGAACGGAGTTAGTACAACCAAATCCGGGAGATCCAGATGCGGGCCATCCATTTGATTGACGGGCATCTCCCAATTTCTGAATTGGGAGCCTGCGATTTGCTCGCGGAGCGCGCGCATCATTAACTGACGGCTGAGCGCGTCTTGCGGAGGAAGAGTTGCGGGGTTGATGGCTTCGAAGCGAGCTAGGAAGTTGCGGCTTTGTTGCAAATCGGATTGGAAGAACTGAGGAGAGTTGTCACTGAGGCGATCGTTGTAACGGGGGTCGCCTAGCGCCGTGGCCCACTCCGGGTTGGTGCGCAAGGTGTATTGCCACTCTTCGTCGAACAGGGAGCGGAGCTGATCGCGGGGGCTCTCAGCGGCAGCCGGAGTCGCGGCGTGGGTCTGAGCGTGTGAGGTTTGCACCGGCACCGGGGTGAAAACGCAGACCAGAACTATCAAGGTAATGACGGGACGAACGAAGGAAGTCATGTTTTGTTTTCTCCGCTTTCGAAAGGCGCGCTGTATTTCTCGAAGCGTCACTTTTCGGGACTCATCTTACTAAGCCGCGGCGGCGAGGCGGTAGAAACTTAGGGCGGCGTCGCCCTGTTCGAGGAGGCGAGTGCGTTCGAGGCGGTCGAAGCGCTCGGGTAGGTCGATCTTGGAGCTGTGCTCGGCGATGACGATGCCACGCGGGGCGACGAGATGCGATACGTCGAGATATTCCAGGAGGTCGGTGTAGCCGGCGTCGGCGTAGGGAGGATCGAAGAAAATAAAGTCGGCGATGAGGTGGCGAGCGGCGAGTTTATCGAGGCCACGCAGGGCATTGGCTGAGATTACTTCCACGCCGGTGCGAATATCGAGGGATTCGAGGTTCTGGCGCACCAGGCTAACGCAGTCGGGATCGCGGTCAATGAAGAAAACTTCGCGCGCGCCTCGGCTGACGGCTTCGATTCCGATCGCGCCAGTGCCGGCGTACAAGTCGATGAAGAGCGAGTCTTCGACGGAAGGGCCGAGGATGTTGAAGAGCGTTTCGCGCAGGCGGTCGCTGGTGGGGCGGATGCCCAGGAAGCCTGGAGTTCTCAGTTGGCGGCTGCGGTATTTTCCGGCGATTACGCGCATGATTTAGTTAGACGCGGCGATCAATAATTTAACCTAACTTTCGTTTTCCAGGTGCGGAGACAGGAAATTATCCCACGGAGGCGAGCTGGTAGCGTTTGTGCCAGGCGGCGCTAAACGATTCCAGACGCGCGACCACCTCGGCGGCTTTGGCGGGATCTTCGGCGAGGGCGAAGGCTTCGCGGCGCGCGAACTCGAGGAGTTCGTGGTCGCGCAAAGGCTGGGCGACTGAGAAGGCGGCGTCGCCATGCTGGCGTGTGCCGAAGAATTCGCCGGGGCCGCGCAACTTTAGGTCGCGTTCGGCGATTTCGAAACCGTTGGATGTGGCGACCATGGTTTCCAGGCGCGCTTGCGCGTCTCCGGTGATTTTCTTTGGCGCGATCAGGATGCATTGAGATTTCTCGGTGCCGCGGCCGATTCTTCCGCGAAGCTGGTGGAGTTGCGCGAGGCCAAATCGGTCGGCGTGCTCAATGACCATCATGGTTGCGTTGGGGACGTCCACGCCGACTTCGATTACGGTGGTGGCGACGAGGATTTGAATTTCGTTGCGGCGGAATTGCTCCATTACGGCGTCTTTCTCGTCGTTCTTCAGGCGGCCGTGAAGCAGACCAACACGCAATTTGGGAAATACGTTTTTCGCCAAGCGCTCGAACTCGGCGGTGGCGGCTTTCAGTTCCTGCTTGGATTCCTCGATTACGGGATAAACGATATAAGCTTGGCGGCCTCGCGCAATTTCGCGGCGGAGGAATTCCCAGACGCCCGGGAGCTGTGTCTCTTCGCTCCAGCGAGTTTCGATAGGGGTGCGTCCGGGAGGCATTTCATCAATCACGGAGAGATCGAGGTCGCCATAGAGCGTGAGAGCAAGCGTGCGCGGGATGGGAGTAGCGGTCATCACAAGAACGTGCGGAGAATCGCCCTTCTCGGTGAGGCGCTTGCGCTGGAGGACGCCGAAACGATGCTGCTCGTCCACGATGACCATGCCCAGCTTTTTGAATATGACGGGATTTTCAATCAAGGCATGCGTGCCGACGATAATTTGTGCTTCGCCGCTTTCCGCGCGCGCTAGCGCGGAATCTTTCACTGATTTCGATCTGCCGCTTACGATCAATTCGACGCCGTAACCGGCGTTCTTAAAAATGCGGCGGGCGGAAAGATAATGCTGGGCGGCAAGAATTTCGGTGGGCGCCATTAGGGCGACTTGGTAGCCGTTCTCGATGACGATTGTGGCGGCTTCGAACGCGACAATTGTCTTACCGCTGCCGACATCGCCTTCGAGGAGACGGTGCATGGGATAGGGGTGTTCGAGATCTGCGGCGATTTCGACGAGGACGCGTTTTTGGGCGGAAGTGGGCTTGAAGGGAAGGATGCGTTTCACTGCTTCGCGGATTTTTTCTTCGCGGACGCGCATGGCGATGCCCTTTTGAACGTGATCGCGCGAACGGCGGAGAGCGAGGGCGAGTTGGTAGTAGAAAAACTCTTCGAAGATCAGGCGGGTTTGCGCGGGGCTGCGAAAACTGTTCAGCAACTCGATGCTCTCGTTCTTGGGAGGGAAGTGCGCGTAGAGCAGGGCGTCGCGGCGAGATGGAAAGCGATAACGCTCGAGGATTTCGGGGGGAAGCGCGTCGGGAATGTTGCCGTCGAAATTGTTCAGCACGGTGTAAATAATTCGGCGGAGCATTCGCGAACTGATGCCGCCGAGGGCTTCGTAGATTGGGACGATACGGCCCACTTCGGTGGAATCGGTTGCGGCGGTTTCGGCGGCGCCTACGGATTCGATTTGCGGATTCACCATTTCAAGGCGCGCGGGGCGGTAAGGATCCACTTCCACTTTTCCGTGCAGAACGAAACGGCGGCCTTCTTTCATGGTGGCTTCGAGGTATGCGCCGTGGAAGAAGCGGGCGTGGAGAGTGCCGGAACCGTCGCGAAAGGAGGCGTGGAATATTGCAGCGCGGCCGCGCGCGAAGCGAACAGTGCCGCCTCCGCCGGCGGTGACTTCCGCGAGGATGGTGTGCACCTGGCCGGGAATAATTTCCGCGATGGGCGTGAAACGGATGCGGTCTTCGTAACGGAAGGGAAGATAGCCGAGCAAATCGCCGACGGTGGGCAAGCCGCGCTCTTCGAGGATTGCGGCGCGGTGCGGGCCGACGCCTCGGAGATATTTCACCGGATTGGTTAAAGAGACGCTCATGGGTTCAAGGGCAGCGGGCAGTTGCTGATGGTCAGGCGCAACGGGACTCGCAGGACTTTTATACCACTGTCGGCGGAACCACAAGCTGCCCCAGTTCGTTGACTTGATTCCCGGCGGGCAATAAGATGTGCTGCACGTGCCAGCCACCGACTCGCTGATCGGCACCACACTCTCGCACTACCGCATCGTCGAAAAGCTCGGCGGCGGTGGTATGGGCGTGGTCTACAAGGGTGTGGACACGCGGCTGGACCGCGCCGTCGCCTTGAAATTCCTGCCGCAGGATTTGGCGCACGACCTTCAGGCACTCGAACGATTTAAGCGGGAAGCAAAAGCTGCTTCCGCGCTGAATCACCCCAACATCTGTACGATCCACGACATCGGCGAGCAAGATGGTCAGGCGTTCATTGTGATGGAGTTTCTGGATGGTGTGACGCTCAAGCATCGCATCGCTGGAAAGCCCGTCGAGACGGACGTTCTGGTCGATTTGGCCATCGAGATCGCCGACGCCCTCGACGCCGCTCACGCCGAAGGCATCGTCCACCGGGACATCAAGCCTGCCAACATTTTCGTCACCAAGCGCGGTCACGCCAAAATTCTGGACTTCGGATTGGCCAAGGTCACAGCCGCGCCGGTGTCCGGTTCTTCCAGCCGAGTAGCCTCGGCGCATTCGATGACGGCTACCGTCGATGAGCGGGACCTCACGAGCCCGGGCTCGACGCTCGGCACCGTCGCTTACATGTCGCCGGAGCAAGCGCGTGCCAAGGAACTGGACGCGCGGAGCGATTTATTCTCCTTCGGCGTTGTGCTGTACGAGATGGCGACGGGCATGCTTCCGTTTCGCGGAGAAAGTTCGGCGGTTATTTTCAAAGCCATTCTGGATGCCACGCCTACGCCGGCAGTGCGGCTGAATCCCGATGTGCCGCCGAAGCTCGAGGACGTCATCAACAAGTGTTTGGAAAAAGATCGCAACCTGCGCTACCAGCACGCCTCAGAAATGCGCACCGATTTGCAACGCCTGAAGCGCGACACTGACACGGGGCGATCCGCAAATTCTCCTGCGGGAGCCGCGCAGAGCGACTCCGGCGATTCCGCGAGCCCGGCCTCCGTGGGGATGGCCTCCTTGGCCGGGAGCTCGGAATCTGGGCGCTCGGCGGCTTCCGATTCGGAAATCGCCGTTGGACTGGCGGCCCGGCATAAGAAGAAATTGATTGCAACGGCGGTTGTGGCGCTGCTGGCGATAGCGGGTTTGGGACTCGGGGCGTACCGCTGGCTTGCGCCGCACTCAGGTTCCGGCATTGATTCCCTGGCGGTATTGCCGTTCGCCGATTCGAGCGGAAACGGAGACGCGGATTATCTCAGCGACGGCTTGACGGAGTCGCTGATCGACAGCTTGGCGCACGTGCCGCAGTTGAAAGTGAAATCCCGTAATTCCGTGTTCCGCTACAAGGGCAAGGATGTTGACCCGCAGAAGGTGGGGGAGGAATTGGCGGTTGATGCATTGCTTACCGGCAGGGTTGCGCAACGCGGGGACACACTCCTGGTCAGTGTTGACCTCACCAAGGTTCAGGACAATACGGAAATCTGGGGTGAGCATTACGAAAGCAAAGCTTCTGAGGTTATCGCGTTGCAGCAGCAAATCGCGGGCGACATTGCGAACAAGTTGCGTGCAAAGTTGAGCGGAACGGAAAAAGAGCAGGTCACGAAGCAAGGCACGCAGAACCCGGACGCTTATGAGCTGTATTTAAAGGGGCGTTACGCATGGAACAAACGAACGCCTTCAGACATTGCCAGCGCAATCTCCTTTTTCAATCAAGCCATCGCAAAGGATCCCGGTTACGCATTGGCGTATTCGGGTCTGTCCGATGCCTACACCGTCTTGCCTGAATATGGCGGCGCGCCCAGCGAAGTTTATCCGAAGTCGAATGCCGCCGCGCGCAAAGCACTGGAGTTGGACGGGACCCTGGCTCATCCCCATGCTGTACTTGGCAGCAACGAAATGGAGTACGACTGGGACTTTGCCGGAGGAGAGGCCGAGTACAAGAAGGCTCTCGAGCTTGACCCGAACGACGCCAGCGCACGCATGTGGTACGCACAGGATATTGGCTTGATCGGCGGCCGGGAGCAGGAAGCGCTTGCTGAGGTGAACCGCGCGCACCAGCTCGATCCCCTCTCACCGATCATCAACAGGGAAATCGGAACTATTAACTTAATGGCACGGCATTACGACGACGCCATCGCCGCCTGTGGGAAGCTGGCAAAGGACAACCCGACATTTGCGCGAGCGCACGATTGCTTAGCCCAAGCTTATTGGGGCAAACGCATGTACCCGCAGGTTATCGAAGAATGGAAGATCTTTGGCCGGCTCTCCGGCGACCGGGATGAAGCTGAATTCGCCGCTGCTCTGGAGCAGGGATTTCATGCAGCGGGCTGGAAGGGCGCTCTGACGAAAGGTATTGAAACCCGGCAAGCACAGCGCAAAACCGGGTACTCGTCTGCGTACGGGATTGCCAGCCTGTACGCCGACCTGGGTGACAAAGAGGAGGCCTTCCGGTGGCTCAACATTGCGTATCAGGAGCGCGATCTATATCTGCTGGGTTTGAGGACTGATTTCTTACTTGATGGCCTGCATTCCGATCCACGGTTCGCTGAGTTGGTGCACAAAGTGGGACTACCGCAGAAGGATTGACACCTCGGACGGCGGGAGCTTAGCATCGTTAATTGCTCGCTTCGCGTCGGCGGGCCATAATCCCAACCAAGGAATCCGAGTAAATCGTAATGCCGACAGCCAAACTGTTCACGCCTCGGGATGCAGCACAGGTACTGGGAATCAGTTACCCCACGCTTAAACAGTGGATATATAAGAAACAGATTCGCTCGGTGAAGACGGCGGGCGGCCACCACCGAATTCCGGAGAAGGAAGTGGATCGATTTCTGTATCGAGCGACCGAAGGTAAAGAAGTCGCCGAGCGTCGCACGAACTTTCGACGCATCAGCGGCCGGAACCAGCTCGTCGGGCGTGTTACCGACATCAAGGTCAGCGGCCTGATGGCCCAGGTTACCCTTTCCATCGGCGGCCAGCGGATTACGTCCATCATCACCGCCGATGCCGTCCGCGAAATGCGCTTGAAAAAAGGCCAGACTGTCGCCGCCCTGGTAAAATCCACCGAGGTCATGATCGTCCGGCTGTAACGCAACCCTTCGCTGCTCTCCGCGCTTCCGCCTGAAACCCGCCGGTGTGTGTTCGACGCGGCGTCCGCCAAACACTCGCCTAACCGTACCAAATAGGTTTGACATCTCGATACCAATCGTATAGATTCGCAAATCTTTCGATTGGTAATCGAGTCTGCGCAGCCGCAAAACGGAAGGAGAAACCTGTGAGACCCCACTGGAAACGCGGAATACGCGAACTGCATCTTTGCATGATCTCCCGCAATCTGCGTTCGGTCCCATCCTTCTTGCTGCTTTTTTGGCTTGCGGTGTTGGCGTTGCCGGCGTGGGCCCAAACGAGAGCGAGCCTTTCCGCTGTGGCGACGGATCAAACTGGCGCGGCCCTTTCCGGCGTGGTGACGGACCAGACCGGCGTAGGCCTTCCCGATGTGGCGGTGACAATCAAGAGCGTCGACAAAGCTGAAACGCGAACGGTGGCAACGGACGGCGCGGGACACTATCAGACGTCCGGCCTGCCTGCGGGGCGCTTCGAGATTCGAGCGGCAAAACACGGGTTCGCCGATGAAACGCGCGAGAGAATCACCTTGGCGGCTGGCCAGGCGGCCACGGTGGACATTAAGATGCAGCCGAGGACTACCGATCCCTGCACGAACCCCCGCGAGTTCGCCACCACCGATTGCACGCTGACTTGGCACGGCGTCACGCTGTACGGTGCGTATGACATCGGCGTCGGCTGGGTCAGCCACGGCTTGCCGGTAAGCGGCTATAACTATGAAGGTGAATCCCTGGTGAACCGAAACGGCGCCGGATCTCGATTCCTGGTCGCGCCGAACAACCTGCAGCAGACGGGTGTGGGCATCAAGGGCAAGGAAGAGTTTCTACCTGGCTGGTCCGTGGTGTTCAACGCTTCCACTGGTATCAATCCAAACTCCGGCCTGATGGCCAACGCGTCCCAGACAAATATCGTGAACAACGGCCTTCCCAGGGGCAGCTATTCGGAAGCCATCGACGGCGCACGCGCGGGGCAACCGTTCAATGACGAATACTATGGCGGTATATCGTCCACGCAGTTCGGCACGCTGACTTTCGGCCGTCAGCGCTCTCTCGGCACCGATGCCATGCTCCAGTACGATCCGTCCAACGGAAGCTATGCGTTTTCCTACATCGGATATAACGGCACGATGGCCGGCGGCGGCGACACCGAGGACTCTCGTTGGGACGACGCCCTGAAGTATCGCCTCACGTATGGCCCGGTCCATTTCGGCGCGATGTATAAATTCGTCAATGGTTCCGGCGGCTGCTTCTCGGCCGCGACAGTCTGGACTGCCGCCGACTGTACGCCGAAAGTGCCGCATAACAACGCGTTTGGATTCGACCTCGGCGGAGAGCATGGCCACTTCTCAGCAGATGCCGTCTACCAACATTACAATCAGGCGATCAGCGTATTGAACCCCTTGTTGGGGCCTCAAAGTCTGTCGGCGCCATATCAGTCGACCACGGACAGCATCAATACAAACCCCGTCACGGGGGTCAATCTGATCGACCCGAACAACACTGTCTATGGCATCGTGACCGACAATAACGCAATTATGGTTGCTGCCAAATATAAGTGGGACCCGTTCAAGTTTTTTGCCGGCTACGAATACATCTGGCAGAACAACCCGTCGCACCCGTTGGGTGTGGGCGCCTCGGATCAGGGCGGCTATATCATGAGCGGGGTCGAAGACAACAATCTTGATTCTGAGAAGTTGGTGAATATCTGGTGGATGGGCGCGAAGTACACCTACCGCAGCAAAACGGACGTCACTTTGTCCTGGTATCAACAGCGGCAGAACGACTTCCGTCTTCCGCCGGAGTGCTCGGCCTCAGCCGGTTTCCGCGCTTCCTGCGCGGGCACGCTCAACGAAGTGTCAACCTATCTAGACCATCGCTTCACCAAGCGCTTCGACGGTTTTGCCGGAATTGCGTATTCCTATGTGGACGGCGGTCTGGCCATCGCCATTCCTCACGGCCCCGGCGTTCCCTATAACCACCACAGCAACTTCGCTCCGACGATCGGTGTTCGTTTCGCCTTCTGATCGTTTCCGCGAGCTTAAAGGGACGAATCGCTACGACTGCGGTTTTCGAGGTAGTGGGTCAGATTCCGATCGCTACACAAACTACCAACGATTGGGAGCTAAGACCTATTCATATCGCAGGGCGATCATGGGGTCGACACGAGTGGCGCGGCGGGCCGGAAGATAGGACGCCGCGACCGCAACAAGCGTCAGGAGAACCGAGACTCCAATGAACGTAAGGGGATCGTACGCACTGATGCCGAACAGGAAGCTTCGCAGCAAGCGCGTCAGTACCAGAGCTGCTACCAGGCCAACGCCCACACCAAACAGCGCGAGCCGCAGCCCTTCGCCAACGATGATGCGGAATACATCTTGGGGCTGCGCGCCAAGTGTTACACGAATACCAATTTCACTCGTTCGTTGCGTCACGGTATAAGACATCACGCCGTAAACGCCGACCGCGGCAAGCACCAGAGCGAGCATGGCAAGGATTCCGATGAGCCAGGCGCGAAAACGCGGCTGCGCCACCGTGGTGGCCATATTGTCTTCCATGGTGCGAACCTTTACCAGCGGCTGATTCGAGTCGATCTCCGCGAGTGCGCTGCGCAGTGCCGATGTTTCCAGCGAGGGATCGCCTGATGTGCGCAACACCACCGAAAGCTGAAACACCGGCAAAAGCAAATCCGCCTGCCTATAGGGCAAGTACATTTCCGCCTGCGGGTCAGTGTCCAAGCCGGAGTGAACATCGCCGACTACGCCGACGATTTCCATGGTCGGCACTTCCTGCTCGGGAAGCGCACCGAGTTGCAGGCGCTTTCCGAGCGGGTTGTCGTTGGGGAAAAAAGTGCGAGCCATCGTTGCGTTAATTATCACGACCGCAGGCGACTTTTCATTGTCCCCGCGTCCGAAAAATCTCCCTTGCAGAAGCGGTACGCCTAATGTCTCAAGATAATTGGGCGTTATGGTGCGGTACCCTGCTGCGACAAACTCGTGCGGCGATTTCGGAGGACGTCCCGTGATATTGAAGTGGATGATGGAACCGCCCCCGCTGACGGGAAGAAAAGAAGCGGCCGCGGCAGATCGAACGCCAGGGAGCGACTTGGCGCGTTCGACGAGACGGTCGAAAAACTGGTAGCGATCTTGCGGCTTGGCGTAGGCCGTCGGCGATAGAGGAATGTCAGCGATGAGAAGATGATCGGGCTGAAAACCCGGCGGAACTTCTTGCAATCGCGAAAAGCTTCGCAACAGCAGCCCGGACCCAACGAGCAGCAACATCGCAAGGGCAATTTCCGTGGCGACCAAAGCACCGCGAAGCACATGCTGGCCGGGCCCGGCCGTTGAACCACGCGAGCCTTCGTTGAGCGACTCGCGCAAATCCAGCTTTGCCGTGCGTAGCGCGGGCACAATTCCAAAGAGCAATCCGGTAATCAGCGAGACTACCGCAGTAAAAGCCAGTACCCATGGATCCAACCCAATCGGCGCGCCCTGCGGGACGCTACCGGCCGCAATCTTGAGCAAAAGTCCAAGCGCAATCCAAGCGATGAGCACACCAAGCAGGCCGCCCGCCAGGGAAAGTAGAACGCTCTCGGTCAGAAGCTGCCGGATTACCCGGCCACGGCCCGCGCCCATCGCCGTGCGGATCGCAACTTCTCTGCCACGAGAGGCTGCACGAGCCAGCAATAGGTTGGCGACGTTGGCGCAGGCGATCAAAAGAACAAAACTTACGGCGCCAAGCAGAAGCAGGAGCGCGGGACGCGAGTTCTGCACGATCTGGTCCTGCAGCCCGACAACATCCGCACTGGTGCCCGTGTTGTAATCCGGATACTGCTGCTCGAGCCGCTTCGTAATTCCGATCATTTCGCTACGGGCTTGCTCTTTGGACACGCCCTGCTTGAGCCGCGCGAGCGGAATGATGCCGGGATGCCAGTTGCGATCATCCGGGAGCGTTTTCGCCCAAGGCGTAAAAGGTAAATACACATCCGCGGGCTGCAGAATCTGGAAGCCGCTCGGCAAAATGCCAACGATGGTGTAGGGCTGCAAGTCGAGGTTGACGGTTTTTCCGATGATGTCTAGAGAGCCGCCGAAGCGCCGCTGCCACAACCCGTAGCTGAGCAACGCTACCGGCGCACCGCCGGCGCGATCCTCCTCTGAGAGAAAAGTCCGCCCGATCTGCGCGTTGATTCCGAGCATTGAAAAAAGGCCCGCCGTGGCCATCCGAACATTCAGGCGCTCGGGTTCTCCGGCGCCAGTCAGCGTGATGGAGCCGGCGCGGGTCGCTTCCATCGATTCAAAGCTGTGGCTCTGGTCGCGCCAATCCAGATAATTTTCATAGGAGGTCGAAATTATGGGAAAGGAACTCTTTTCCGCTATCAGAACCAGTCGGGATGGGTCGCGAAAAGGAAGCGGGCGAAGGAGCACGCCGTTCACGACACTGAAAATCGCAGTGTTCGCGCCGATACCAAGCGCAAGTGTCAGTACGGCGACGATTGTAAATCCCGGACTCTTCCACAACATCCGAACGCCGTAGCGCAGGTCTTGAAGCAACGTACCCATGTCGCCCCCTGTCGCTCCGTTGAGATGCGACGTGGGCCAATCTTACTGCAAGAAGCTTACATCTTTCCAACTCATCCGCCCTGCCGACAAGTGGTCACCTACTTGGAACTTATTGTTATGCGGCGCGACGAACTCCCGAATAGTCGGAAAACTGGTTACGCGTTGGTGCCGCCGTCGACGGTGAGGTTGGCACCGGTGATATAGGACGCGTCGGGGCCGGCAACGAATGCGACTAGCGCGGCAACTTCCTCAACTTTTCCGTAGCGGTTGAGCGCTGTGGCGGCCTTCTGCGGTACGGCCCAATCACCTGCAGCAGGGTTCAAGTCGGTGTCGATCGGACCCGGCTGGATATTGTTGACCGTGATGCCGCGGCTGCCCACCTCTCTGGACAAGCCTTGACTGAACATCTTGACGGCTCCCTTGGTGGCCGAGTACGGGACCAAACCGGGCGTCATTATACGTTCGCCCACGCAGGAGCCGATCATGATGATGCGGCCGCCGCTCTTCATGTGCTTCAGAGCGGCCTGTGTGGCGATCATCGTTCCGCGGACATTGATGTTAAACACGCGGTCCAGTTCCTCCAGCGTGGCGTCTTCGAACTTTTTCGGAATGGCGGTGCCGGCGTTGTTCACAAGCACGTCGATTCCGCCGAGTGTGGCAACTGTTTTCTCAACCGCGGCTCTGACTGCCTCGGCGTCTGCGGCGTCGGCTTGAAATGCGACGGCCTTTCCGCCTGCCTGTTCGATCGCTTTGACCACTGAAGAGGCGGCGTTTGCATCTTTCGAGTAAGTGATGGCTACGACCGCTCCATCTGCAGCCAGGCGCTTCGCGATCGCGGCGCCAATACCACGCGAGCCGCCGGTGACGAGTGCAACTTTCTTTTTTAATGTAGACATAAAATCTCCTTTGGCCTTTTTACAATCGCCGTGCTCGCGACTGACGCGAGTAAGTAAACGCGATCACGTATCTGATGCGCAGAGTCAGACTCTAGATTGAGAAAAGTTCCCACGTGGCCGGACAAATACCCGGCGCGCGCCTTTCGTGCAAGAAAAGAAAGTGTAAAATGCTGAGAGCGGCAATCCTCGGAGCATGTTCCGAGGCCTTGCCAGATAAGGGGACCGTCTTCTGCGGTCGCAAGTCGAGAGTTGCGACATCTTGAGGTGATAGCTAATGTGCAGAAACATCAAGATTCTTTTCAATTTCGATCCGCCGGTTACTGAGCAGGAGGTTCGGAACGCTTCGCTTCAATTCGTGAGGAAGATCAGTGGGTTTAGCAAACCGTCGAAGGCAAACGAAGCTGTGTTTCAGGGTGCCGTGGATGAAATCGCGGAAACCTCGAGCCGGCTTCTGCGTTCGCTGCAAACGAATTCATCGCCTAGAAATCGAGAAGAAGAAGCCGCAAAAGCGAAAGCTCGGTCCACAGAAAGATTCGCTACTGCGGCACGCGGTTGAACCTTCTATACTTCCCATCGGCTTGCACAGGCTACTCTATATTTGTTTATTAGCTGCCGCCACGCGACGCAATACTTATGGAACGCAAATTTCTCGGAGTCAGCCTTAGGCGATGGATTGAATATACTGTAGCCATTCTATTGGGTAATGCAATTTACTATTTTTCGCTGGTTCCTCATCTTCCGCAGGCGCTTCGACACCAAGGATTTCTTCTGGATTGGGGCAGCTTGATCGATTTCGTGGTGTGTCTAGCTGTGTATGGACTCCTCCGGTTGGGTGCAAAGCTCTGATTGGCGCACGCCGTGCAACTCAAATTTAGGATTAATTCGCGCAATGGTAGAGGAGCGGAGTGCCGAAGTGTTTGTTCGTTTAAGGGCTTCCTTTGCAACGGATTACGGAAAAGAGGCATCGCAAGTAAGGACAAGCTGTGGGGCAAATGTCCGATAGTGGGAAATCGACGTCCGCGGGTGCTCACCAACGGCCAGCGCAGCCGTCTATTTATCCGAATCTCGCAGAAAGGCTAGATACCGGGGAAAGCGGGGTTCGCGAATCCGAAAAAGCGGTCGGAAGCGAATCTAAACCGGCGGTAAACACCATGGGGATGAGCGTCGCATTTGAAGGTGATGCGCGCGCGGCAGCGACGGTGAAGCTTGCGGAAGAGCAAGCACTCGTCCGGAGCGCTCAAGCGGGAGACCGCCTGGCGTTCGAGGAACTGGTGCGCCGCTTTGACCGCGAAGTGCTGCGTCTGGCGTTGAATTTGGTGAAGCGTCCCGAGGATGCGCGGGATATTTACCAGGAAAGTTTTTTGCGAGTTTACCGGAATTTGCACCGGTTCCGGTTTGAGTGCAGCTTTTACACCTGGCTTTACCGGATCGTGACGAACGTGGCGCTGGATCATTTACGCCGCCGCACGAGCCGCCGGGAAGATCAGGCGCCGGTGCCGGAAGAAGCGGAAGGCGGGACGCGAGATTTCTTCGACCGCCAGCCAGAGATGCGAGCGGCCGCTAATCCGGAAAGAAATTTGCTAGGGCAGGAATTGGGCGAGCATATCGCGACGGCGCTAGAGCGGCTTTCTCCGCGGGAGCGAATGGTGTTCGAGATGAAGCATTATCAAGGACTGAAGTTGCGAGCCATCGGGGACATGCTGGGAACTTCCGAGGAAACGGTGAAAAATTCGCTGTTTCGCGCGACTCGAAAGCTGCGCGCCAGCCTGGACGGAATGAGGTAGGCTCAACAAGTTTAGTAGGCGAGGATGAAAAGAATGCAGCCGGAGCAGCACGGAAATAAATCGGGTAAGAAGTGCGAAGAATTTGGGCCGCGCTGGACGCTATTTACCGCGGGCGAACTCGACGCGGCGGAAGTGGCGGAAATGAACGAGCATGTCCTGCACTGCGCGAATTGCAACGCAACACTGGCGCAAGAGAATGCGCTGCTTGCGCTGCTTTCCTCGAATCGCAGGGAGCCAGACGCGGCTTTGCTGGGTGGATGCCGAGCGAGTCTGGAAGATGCTCTGGATCAGGAAGAAGAGCGTGGTTGGCTGCGACGAGCGGTGAGCACATGGATGCCCGGGAGTTGGATTTCGCCGGCGCCGGCGTGGAGCGCTGCTTTGCTTCTTGTGATTGGTTTTTCGGTGGGAATACTGGGGCCGAGGTTTTTGAGACATTCCATTGCTCCGAACAGCGCCAGCCAATCCGGGACTTCGAATTCGGCGAGTACGCTAACGGGAGCAACAACTCCGGCTGATGCCGGAAACTCTTCTTTGAGTCCGCTGGACCTGCACACGGCCGACGTGGCCGGGATCAACGTGTTTCCGTCGAGCAACAATCAGCCGCCACAGGTAGAACTGCAGCTCAGGGCGCAGCAGCCGATCACGGTGCAGGGAACTGTGAATGACGACGAAGTGAAGCGCGTTCTAATTTATTTCCTGGACAACGGCCAGCGTTTCGACCCCGATGTGCGCATGAACGCGGTCGAACTGCTTCGCATTCGGAACAATGATGCGGATGTCCGCGCGGCACTTTGCAAGACGGTGCACACGGACCGTAACGCGGCGGTGCGATTGAAAGCTCTGGAAGCGCTGGACGGCGCGGAGCCGCAGGACATCATCCAACAGACGCTGCTCGATGCGCTGGTGGACGATCAAAACCCCGGCGTACGTGTGGAAGCCATCAATGCGCTGCGGGAGATGGCAGCGAAAGGGCAGGTGGAATCTGACGGCCACATGCTCGCCGTTTTACGCGACCGCATGCAAAAGGATCCCAGCACATACATACGGCTTCAAAGCGCGGCTGCGATTCGCGATCTAGGCCCGCGACAAAAGTTTTAAAATGGAAAGCGCATTGCTTGCTCTTCCGCCCCAGCGCGCTGCGAGAAAATACTTCGGTGCGTTCTCCGCTTGTTTCCTTACCTTTGTGCCGGCAGTTTTTATTTTGCTGATTCTTGGTGGCCTCGAGGCGTCCACTTATGCGGCTACGGGCCGGGACGGCAACCGGAAACCAGACAGCTCCCAATCCGGCCCGCGGCTCAAGTCCGATTTAAGGGGCGAAATTCCAACCAGCGACGGCCGGCGAATTCACCTGGTGCTCGATCTCGGCAACATCGTCATCCACACCCAGAATTCCGGCAAAATTGATTACACCGTTCATCTGGAGGCAGACTCTTCCCAAAAAGACGCGAAAGAACTACTGAAAAGTTTTTCGGTCAGCGCACACGAGACTCCCGAAGGCGTCTATTTGCGTGGACAGACTTTGCGCGGGTCCAGCGGACGGCTGTGGGTGACAGTGACAGTCAACGTGCCGAAGAGCTATAGCCTGGAACTTTCCACGGGCGGCGGAAATATCGATAGCGACAACGTTGACGGAACCGAGACAGTCTTAACTTCGGGCGGCAACATCATGGCAGGAAATGTTAGTGGCAAGGCGCGGCTGGTAACCGGTGGCGGACACATCACGGTCAAGAACGTCGCAGGGGGATTATTCGCCAACACAGGCGGCGGCCATATCACTACCGGCGCGGTCTCCGGCGGAGCGACGCTCCATACGAGCGGCGGCCATATTCGTATGGCCTCTGTGGAAGGCATAGCAAGATTGAGCACGGGCGGCGGAAACGTGACGGTGGAGCATTCGGGGAGTGAGCTGAACGCGGAGACAACCGGCGGGCAAATTGAAGTGGGAGAAACGACGGGTCTGGTGCGTGCGAAGACGGGCGGAGGCGGAATACGGGTGGTGCGCGTGTCGGGCCCGACGGACCTCGAGACGGTGGGCGGCAGCATTTATCTGACGCAAGTGGATAGCGCTGTGAAGGCTTCCACGGGAGCTGGTCTGATAACGGCGTGGTTTGTCGGGCCAGTAAAGTCGCCGAGCCAGTGCCAGCTTCAATCGGATGATGGCGATATCGTGGTGTATATCCCGCGGCAAATGCCGGTGACGATTGACGCCCAAGTTCAATTGGGAGACGAGCACCGCGTGATTGTCGATCCCGCGTTCCAACTCAAGATGAGCTTTGACGCCGCGTCGAACGGCGGGCATTTGGCTCGCGCCGAGGGCCCGCTGAATGGCGGCGGAGAGATTCTGCATCTGCGCACGGTGGCGGGCAATATTCGCTTGGTCGCAAGTGACGCCGCTAAACAAGTGCTGCTTTACAAGCAACAGATGGCACAGCTTGATGAGAAGGTTCGATTGCAATTGCAGCTACTAGAACAATCGCAATCTCATGAGAGTGCGCCGTAGCCCGAGCAGTAAAGGGTGATGATACGCCCAGGCAGGCGAGAGGATTCCCGGCCGCAAGCGGGCCGAACGTTCACAGGGGAAGGAAGTGAATTTGAAGGGGGCGTACTGTGCAAACGACGACGCGGAACTTTCAGTATCAGTCCTACTCTCAACGGCCAATCAAAGTTGCGGCCACGGTATTTTTGTTGCTGGCCGGGCTCTTTTGTATTTCCCTGCGCTGTTCTGCGGCTGACGAACTTTTTAAGCAGACGTATCCGCTACCGCCTGGCGGGAGCTTCGTACTCGAAAACGTGAACGGGTCGGTTCACGTAGACGGGTGGGAACGAGATGAAGTGGAAGTGAGCGCGGTGAAAACGGCGCAGAGCGACCAACACGACCTCGAACTCGTCAAGATTGAAGTCGACAGTAAACCCGGGCAGGTCGCGGTGCATACGTGTTACCCGAAAGGCCAGGGGGTTGAGGTAGCTGTCGAGTATCACGTGCATGTGCCGTATCGCGTGCTGTTGGGCAACGTGGAAACGGTCAACGGAAGCGTGACTGTGCGCGGCGTGGAAGGCAGCGGTGAACTGCGGTCGGTGAATGGGAATGTGGAAGTGACCGAGAGCACGGGGCGATTCAGCGAAAAAACGACAAATGGAAATGTGCGCCTGGAGTTGCGGCAATTGTTTGACGGCGGTCCCATGAATCTCGAGACGGTCAACGGGTCCGTAGTGCTGGGATTGCCTTCTACTGCACGGGCGAATTTGAAAGTGCTAAGCATGAACGGCGACGTGTATTCGGAGTTGCCGGTAACATCGACCGCGGGATTTCCGGGCGCTCGCGCGTTTCAAGCGAAGCTGGGAGCCGGCGGGGGCCAGATTTCAGTTCGTACAATCAATGGCGGCATTCACCTGTTCCTGCAGCGGCCAGGCGTCTGAGGGGCGCAACTTTCGAGTGAGGAGGAACTACATGAAGAACTTGGTGTGCTCGAACCTCGCGTTTGCAGGCGTGTTGCTACTGGTTTTGGGCAGCGCGCCGGGAACGCTCAACGGCCAATCCCAAACTCAAGGCAAGACTCCAGCCGCCACGCCCGTTTCGCCTGTGCCTTCCGGACCGGCGGAAGCGTGCCCGGATTCGAAAACATTAACGGAACTATTGAGCAACGCCACACGTACTAGTGAACAGGAACTGCAGGCGCAGCTTGCAAATCTGCAGGAGAAGATCGCCAAGGAGGTCGAGATGAGCGCACCGGAACTCGGGAAACTGCAGAGTCTCTCGGCCCAGCTTGTGGGCAAGCAATGGCAGGCCCGCGCAGAAGAGCTCGCATCTCACGCCGACGAGCTTTCGGCATTAGCGCAGGAGAAGGCGGCTGAGGTTTGGGGCCAGGAGCCGAAAGTATTCAGCTCTTTTTCGGATGAGGGCGGCGGATGGCTGGGAGTGGAAATCGGCGAAGTGACGGCCGACAAGGCCAAGGATCTGAGACTTTCGGAAGTGCGCGGAGTCGAGGTGATTGACGTCGAACCAGATAGCCCGGCAGCGAAAGCTGGATTGAAGGAACATGACGTCATCACTCGGTATGACGGACAGGCGGTGGAGGGCACCGTGCAGTTCCGCCGGCTGGTACGCGAGACGCCAGCGGGGCGGAGTATCCCGCTCGCGATTTCTCGAAACGGCGCGGCGCAAAATATTTCGGTAGAGCTTGGCGATCGCAGCGCACTGCTGGAAAAGAAAATGAGAGGAAAGATGCGGGATTTTGACGCCGCGTATGCGGTGGCGGCGCCGAACTTTGATTTTCGTCTGGACGGGCCGGAGGTTTTCGGCGCCATGGACGGGCGCACGCCGCTGCTGGGAATAAGCGCCGAAGATCTTTCCGGGCAACTGGGGGCTTATTTTGGCGCGCCTGAGGGCGGCGGCATTCTGGTGCGCGAAGTTCGTGCAGGGACAGCAGCTGACAAAGCGGGACTGAAGGCCGGCGACGTCATCATCAAGATAGACAGCAAGCCGGTCAGTTCTTTGGGCGAGCTGCGGCAGCAGTTGCGCGACAAAACAGACGAAAAGTCGGTAAGCCTCGGGATCCTGCGCAAGGGCTCGGAGATGAACGTCGCGATCACAATTGAGAAGCCACAACCCATGGAGTCAACGCACATGATGCGTCGCGCGCAACTCTAGAAGCGAATCGGTATCCACCTGTAATTCCACCCCAAGGCCCGGGCACGCTCCCGGGCCTTTTAATTTGGCAATGAATTTTTGCTGGTAGGAAACGCTGCCCGCGCCGGGGATACGAATGCTATTCCCGGACTATTTCGGCATTCGCGGCGGGAGCTAAAAGGCGCATGAGTTTGGGACCATCGAAGAACGCATCAATTTCGTTGTCTTCCGTTTTCACGCGCAATTCTTCCAGGCTGGCGCCGCCGATGTCCTGCTTGCCGAGCGATTCGACCGTGATGCTACCGGGGGTTATTTCCTGCGGAACCAGAACCGAAAAGGATTGCGCACCTTTCTTGTCCCAATCGTAGAGGCGGAAAAGAACCGCGTACTGATGATAGAGATTGTTATCGAGCACGACGATGCGCGGAGAATTGAAGGTGAACTGCTGGGTATAAGGACGAGCGCCTTCGAGGTGCAGCTCCACATTAGCCTCAACGCCATTGAAGACAATCACGGAGGAGGCTTTTTTTGCGCCTTCCGTGGACCATTCATATCGGAGGGGCGTCCCGTCGGGTTTGAGATTCAGCGTTCCCTTCACCCGGGAGGAGCCTTGCGGCGACTGGATTTCGGATGTGCCGTGGGCCACCCAGTCGTTTCCACTCGGTCCAATTTCGAATTCTTCCATGCCGATTTTCTGCCCGTTAACCATGATGCGGAATTTTCCTTTGTCAGCCACAAAAGCATTGGCGGAGCCAGCCGAGGTGGATGCCGGGGCTTGGCGCCGTTTTGCATGGGATGGCGAGGTTGCGAGCAGGACCATGGCGGCCATCATGGTTGGGATTAGAAATATCGTCAGCCGAGAAATCGAAGAGTTCAGCTTTGGAATCATGCAGTCACCCTGGGGAAGATCCCCAGCGCGAGAATCTGTTCCACCACGCGCAGAGGCTCGGTATTGGTTTCGACTCGATAGTCGGCGAGTTCGTAGGACGGCAAGCGTTCGTCGTAGAGTTTTCGGAAGCTGGCTTCGTCGCGAAACAGAGGACGATCCGTGATGTGGGCGGCGCGTTTGAGAAGATCGGAAATGGGACAGTGCAGCCAGATCAACGCCGCGCCGCTCTGGCGTAGCAAAGCAACATTTTGCTGTTGGGCCGTGGTGCCGCCGCCTAGAGAGACGATGCGGGGTTTTTGTTGTTCGGCGGCTTCGCCCAGAATGCGCGCGAGCTGGTCGTGTTCCGCACGGCGGAATTCGGGCTCGCCGAGCCTGGCGAAGATGATCGGGATGGTCTGCCCGGTGGCTTCCACGATGCGCTTATCGAGATCCACATGCTGCCATCCAACCTGACGAGCAAGCAGCCGCGCAACCGTGGACTTGCCGGTGCCCATAAATCCGGTGAGGCAAACGAGCGTACGCGCGCGAGTTTCACTAACCATGGAGCCGAACACCGAGAGCGGGTTGGTGTAATTGCGGGATGGAGCAATCAATCACGTTTGAGAATGTTGATTGTACCATCGAAGGTCGTTAATTCGACTTTGGCGCGGCCGGCATTGAACGTGCCGAACAAACTGTTGCCAAACCGGCTGTAGAGATGTTGCTGGTGGGCTTTGGGTGTGAGGCTGGCTTCGTTATTTACTTTGCCTTTCAGAGAAGTGGCGCTCAGGTCAAAAGAATCGGCCGGTGAAAAGCGAACTTCGATGACGCCACTGTAATTCTTCAAGCGATAAAGTCCGTTGGGCAGAAACTCGCCGGAGAACAGGATATTGCCGGTGGAGGTTTGCGCGTGGACGTGATAGCTGTGAATGTCCGTAAGACGGAGGTTTCCGCTGATGGAAGAAATCTCAAGTTTTCCGGCGCAGCGAGTGCACTGAAAAGAGCCGCCCACGGTCTTGATGGTGACGTAACCGGCGGAGTCTTCGAGGTCAACAGCCGCGGCCACGGTCTCGACGTTCATGTCGCCAAGGACGTTCGCGACATTTACTTCTCCCGAATCGTTGTGGATCTGAAGCTCGGCGTCTTCCGGGACGTTAATCTGATAGTCGGCACGCATATCGTCGGGCGCGACATTATCGGAAGTCGGATGAGTGGAAACGTCCACGCGGTTTCCCATTTGTTCGGCGTCCACTTCCACGTCATCGCTCGCGCGTGTTGAAATCACCATCACTTCGGACTTGGTCCAAGCCTTCACAGTGATCATGCCGTTTGGATTGTGAAGGGTGATGACCGGGTGAGATTGAACCTTGAAATGCTGTTCCTGGCGGCGAGGCTGCGGTTCCGCGGACGCCATGCTGCAGAGCAGGAGACCGGGGACCAGTAAACTAGCGGTTTTCCAATTGCCGTTCGACATCAATCGTTGACGAACAAAGTGAGAGGCGCTCATCGGTTGTTTTCTCCGCGTTCCGTCATCTGCGCTAGCAGATCCGCCTTCTGCTGATAGGCTTCGTAGAGATAATCCCGCGCCACTTCGTTCTGGGGTTCTTCTTGCACACTTTTTTCACATAAAGCGATGTAGTTGTCAACAATTGCCAAATTTTTGTTGAGGGAAGCAGTCACGACGGGATTGGAATCGTTGAAGGATGCGAAAGAATGCTGCTCGGCAGTGAGTTGAGCGCTCAACGGCAGGGTGGAGTCCTGAGTGCCCTCCAGCCAGCGCGCCTCGTTGGCCTGTTTATTAATGGGCCTGCTCAAGCCGAAGGCTACTGCAATCAACAATACCAAGTAGGCGCCTGCCAGAACCGGGCGCGGCAAGCCGGCGAACCATCCGCTGAACCACCGTGGGTGGGATAGTTCGAGCTGAGCTCCGCGGTCATCACGAATTAACCCTTCCTGCTCGAGTTGCGCTCGCAAAGAGGCCCACACGCGCGGAGGCGCTTCGGTTTCTTCGGCGCTCCAGCTACGCGCTTCCGTGTGGATGGCATTCAGATCATCGATGACGTTTTGGCAAATGGGGCAATCATGAAGGTGAGCCTGTGCATCGGGGTGAGGGCTGCCCTCCATCCAGAGCGGCAGGTGATTCAGGAAAGCTTTACAAGTAATCGTGGCCATTTCTTTCAGTCCTTGCCGCCGGGATCGGCACCGGCAGCCTTACGGTCCTCGCGAGCCTTGTCACGAGTGGCTTCGTGAAGGAGTTCGCGAAGGCGCATGCGCGCCTTGTGCAACTGCGATTTCGAATTTCCGATGGAGCAATCCATGATCTCCGCAATTTCGTTGTGCTCGTAACCCTGTACGTCGTGAAGCACGAACACGGCCTTGTAGCCCGGAGGGAGCTGCTCGACGGCACGCTGTAAGTGGACGCGGTCAATCGAGCCGCTAAGCCTTAGATCCGGTGCCCCGAAATCCCGCCGGGGACCGCCGGATTCCTCGTCGGGCTCCGTGAGCTCATCTAACGAGGTTTCCGTTCCGGACTTCTTACGCAATTTCATCAAAACGACATTTACGGCCAGGCGGTGCAGCCAAGTGGAAAAGGCCGATTCGCCGCGAAAAGTAGCAATTTTTCGGAAGAGCTGGAGGAACGCTTCCTGCGTTAAGTCCTCGGCACCTGCCGTATTGCCAACCATCCGCAAACACAGCGAATAAACCCGGCGATTGTGCAAACGGTACAACCGCTCAAACGCCGCCGCATTGCCTTGCTGGGCGAGCCGGATGGCTTCCGCCTCCGGCATCTCGTCCGTATCGTTTCGTCTCGTTCGGGCCACGCTACCCGTCGGGACGCATCCCTAGCTGCGATGCGTCGGTCGCCTTAGAAGTTGTACCTATCGTTCTTCCTGCTTAACAAATCGATTACTGGACAATTTTCGGCAATCAAAAGCAGCCGCAATACCGGCAGTGGCGCAGAAAACGCGCGTATGGTGCCCAGCTATTTTCGTCGTAATTCGCTCAAACGTCTAGCATTGTTCGGTCTTACGGCGGCCGCCAGGACCAGCAGATTGGGAAAGCCGGGCGAGTCAAGTGATGCTAAAACGCACCGAGTAGTTACAAGACAAATGAGATGACCACTAAGCGGTAGCACGAGACATGTGCGGCCGCTCCCGCAACCGGCGGCGGACGAGGGCTTCGCCGGGAAGAGAATCCAATTCCAAGGCAAAAGCGGCTAGCTGCTCGGCGGGAAGGGCTTGCAGGAAAGACTTCAATATTATTTCGGACTCGCATAAACAGGTGTTGAAGTCATAATGCAGGCAATCGAGCATGTTCCAGCAATTGGCCGGCTGAACGGCAAGGCCGTGCGAAAGATCTTCAGCCGTCTGGTCGAATTCGCGGACGACATGCTCGACCGTATCGGAGAGAATTCGCAGCTTTTGGAAGAACCGAGAACGGTCGGCAAATAAGACATGGTGCAGAAGCCCGTTCCATTGAGCGGCATTCTGCGCCGTGTGGCCGCGGAAAAACTCAGTATTCAATGGTTCGACTAAAGGAACCCTAGTGAGCTGGCGTGCGCGAGTTGAAACCGCGCCGCAAGCTACGACCAAGGTCGCTCCAAGGCGCACCAAGAGGTCAGCGGAAATAAAAACCTGTTGACGCGCGCAAACCAGTTCGCCACGGGAGCGAAGCGAGAGAGCTCCGTCGAGAGCCACGCTCATCATGGCATACGAGGATTCCCATTGCCGAACTACCGCCTGGAACAGATTGCTTTTTTCCCGCGGCAGCGCAGCAATCCAATCTTCAGAAACAGTCCGACGTGCGGCGGCAGCCTTCCGCCTCTGTTGACCAAACACGCTCCCCCCAAGTAGTGAGCGGGATTATAGCACCGGTTTTCGCCAGAGGCGTTTTCTTGACGCTCGTAGAAGCCGACCGCTATACTGCGCGCGGCTCCTCGAACGGGCGGAAGTTGCCGAAGGCCTGCTTACCGAAAGGAATGTGACCCATTGGAATTTGAACCGCTCGACCAGTTCCAACAGCGCCGTAAGAAGCTAAGTGAGATTGAAGCTCTGGGGCATTCTGCGTACCCGCGGAAATTCGCCTGGACGCATACGGCTCGACAGATCGGCGAACAGTTCGAAACTCGCACGGCCGAGCAGCTTACCGCCGATCCCGTGAATGTCCGCGTGGCCGGACGAATTATCGCGCTACGCCCGCACGGAAAAGCGGCTTTTGCGCATATGACCGGAGACGGCGTGCGGCTCCAGCTTTACATCAAACTCGATGTTGTCGGAGAACAGGCCTACCAATTATTTCGACTCCTGGACCTCGGAGACATTATTGGGATTTCGGGGCACCTTTTTCGAACGAAAACAAATGAGTTGACGGTATGGGTTGAGAAACTTGAATTGTTGAGTAAAGCGTTGCTTCCGCTGCCTGAAAAATGGCACGGGCTGGCGGACGTGGAACAGCGATTTCGCCGGCGATATCTCGATTTAATCGTGAACGAACGCAGCCGTGAGATTTTCATTCGCCGCGCGCAGATCATCCGCGAAATACGGCATTTTTTCGACTCGCGAAGCTACCTCGAAGTGGAGACGCCGATGATGCATCCGATCCTTGGTGGCGCCACGGCGCGTCCTTTCGTAACGCACCACAACACATTCGACATGGACTTGTATCTGCGCATCGCGCCGGAACTTTATCTGAAGCGGCTGGTTGTTGGCGGGCTGGATCGCGTGTACGAGATCAACCGAAATTTCCGCAACGAAGGAATCGATGCTATTCACCAGCCCGAATTCACCATGCTGGAGTTTTACCAGGCTTATAGCGACTATGCGGAGCTGATGGACCTGACGGAAGATTTTTTTCGCGTGCTGGCCGGGGAGATTTGCGGCAGCACGAAAGTAAAGTTCGGAGATGACGAGATCGACTTCGGACATTTCGAACGCCTGACGATGCGAGAAGCCATTTGCAAGTTCTGGCCCGGAACCGCAGCCCCGGCGCCGAACGCATCCGAGCTCGCCGCACCAGGAGGGCCGCGCATGTTGGCCGAACGCTACAACGTGTTTGCGCGCGCGCACGGCCTGGTACCGCTCTCCAACGTCACAAAGCTTTCTGACGGGGAATTGACCGGAGAGCTTTTCGAACAAGTTGCCGAAGCACATCTGGTCCAGCCAACTTTTATTTATGATTTTCCGACGGCCATTTCGCCGCTCTCGAAGCAAAAGCCGGATGACCCATCGTTGACCGAGCGATTCGAGTTGTTCATCGCGGGGATGGAACTTGCGAACGGCTTTTCGGAGCTGAATGATCCTTTCGATCAAGAGGGGCGCTTTCGCGCACAAGTTGAAAAAGGCGACCCGGAATCACCCAAGGAAGTGGACACCGATTATATTCGCGCGCTTTCGCATGGGTTGCCGCCGACCGCCGGCGAAGGCGTCGGCATCGACCGCCTGGTAATGTTGCTAACGGATTCTCATGCGATCCGTGAAGTAGTCCTTTTTCCGCTGCTACGCACCGAAGGCGGCGAGCCTGCGGAGCCGCCGGCTGAAACGAGCGGTGAAGCAAAATGACATTTGAATGGCTAGTGGCGTTGCGGTATCTGCGCTCGCCGAACCGGCCGGCAGTACTGCGGATCGTCACGCTGCTGGCGGTGGTGGGAGTAGCGTCGGGCGTGACCACACTTGTGATCGCGCTTTCGATGAACACCGGATTCCGCCAAGCGATCCGCGACAGATTGCTGAGCGTTACCGCGCACGTCAACCTCAAGCCCATCGGTGCGAACGGCATCCGCGATTACCGACAATTGATAGGGCGTTTGGCCGGCACACCCGGCGTGCTCTCGATCGAGCCGGCAATTTACGATACGGTGCTGCTGTCTTCCGGACCACACGCGCGCGGAATCGTACTCAAAGGGGTGGACCCGGAACTCGAGCGCCGGGCCAGCGAAGCGCTGCGCAATCTGGTTGCAGGATCGAGCGATTTTAGCGCCGATAGCGACGGAATCCCGGCGCTGCTTGTGGGGCGCTTCCTCGCCGAAGACATGAAAATCTCCGCGGGGGACTACGTCACATTGACCAGCCCGCAGGGAAACCTGACGCCTTTTGGAATGCTCCCGCGGTCCAGACGGTTTCGTGTGGCTGGAGTTTTCGATTCCGGATTCTATGATTACGACGCCAATTGGGGATTCGTCACGCTAGAATCGGCGCAAGGGCTTGCCGGAATTGGCGATGTGGTGAGCCTGCTGGAAGTGCGAGTGGCGCAAATGGACGACGCCGCAACGATTGCCGATACACTCCTGCGTCGCGCCGGGAACGGTTTTACCACTACCACTTGGATGGACGAGAATCGCGCACTGTTCCGCGCGCTGAGTCTCGAAAAACTTGTTACAGCAATATTCATCGGGCTGATTACCTTCGTTGCCGGCTTGAACATTCTTGTAGTGCTCACGATGACGGTAGCGGATCGGGCTCGCGACATCGCCGTCCTGATGGCCATGGGAGCGCGCAGCGCCCAAGTACGAAAGATATTTATCTTGCAAGGGATTGTGGTCAGCGCGGCGGGGACGGCGTTTGGACTCCTGCTCGGATATACATTCGCATGGATCGCCGATAGATGGCGATTGATCCCGTTGAATCCAGAGCTGTACGCGATCGCATACGTTCCATTCCACGCGAACGCTTTGGATGGTGTATGGATCGCCGCTGCTGCATTGGCGATTAGCATAGCGGCGACGGTAGTCCCGGCACGCTCCGCGGCAAGAATCCTGCCAGTGCAAATTCTTCGCTTCGAATGACCTCCCCGAAGGCGTGCTAATCCGCGAGACGTGCTAGAATCGAAAGCAAGGCGAAGCGCAGGGGGGAGGCTGCTAGAGGTAACAGTACGGCAAAAATGAGAAATACATTAGAATCAACCCGCTTTAGTACAATTCCGGCGGAGGCTAGCAGTATGTAACGGAAGGACATACAGAACTACGACTTCGGCATCTAAATTGAGTTAGGTTATAGCGAGAACATGCAGACGCAGACCAATTCAAGTGTCGCTATCTTGGACGACTCGCGGTCCGTAAACTTCCGGACATCTGGAATACTTCTACGTTGTGACAGCCTAAGAAAGACTTTCCGCTCCGGCACGCAGGAAATCACTCCCATTGACGGGCTTGAATTTTCGATCGAGCGCGGTGAGACAGTTTCAATCGTGGGCCCTTCCGGCACGGGCAAGAGTACGTTGCTGCACATGCTGGCTGCGCTGGACACTCCAACGAGCGGTACAGTATACTTCGGCGGGAATTCGCTCCAGTCTTTTTCCGAGGCGGAGCTGGCAGAGTATCGCAATCGCGCCGTGGGTCTTGTCTGGCAGCGTCATCACCTTTTGCCGGATTTCACGGCGGCGGAAAATGTAGCGATGCCTCTTCTTGTTCGGGGCGTAGGGTTGGGGCAAGCGCTTCGAACGGCGGGTGAGTGGCTTGCAGAGGTGGGGTTGGCCAGTCGAACCGAACAGCGGGCCGGGGAGCTTTCCGGGGGCGAGCAGCAGCGCGTAGCAATTGCACGGGCGCTGGTGAACGGCCCAGCATTGCTACTCGCCGATGAACCTACCGGGGATTTGGATGAGCGGAGCGCGGAAAATATTTTTGAACTCATGCAGCGTCTCCATGGATCTCACCATCTAACTTCTATTCTAGCGACGCACAATTTATCCTTAGCGCGACGGACCGACCGCGTTCTGGTTCTGGAACATGGAAAGCTGGCGCCGATGGGAAACACACTGGCAGGTTCCGCAGCCCCTTCTGTAGCATCTGCGGGCCCGACCAAGACCCCGGGGAGAGTGTAGGTGACCCGTGTTTGAACGCTATACAGAGAAAGCCCGGCGCGTGATCTTCTTCGCACGGTACGAGGCGAGCCAATACGGAAGCCCCTACATCGAGACGGAGCACTTGCTCTTGGGACTGCTGCGCGAGGATAAGGCGCTGGCGAACCGGTTCCTGCGCTCGCACGGCTCGATCGAATCCATTCGCAAAGAAATAGAAGCACGGATCACCGTGCGCGAGCGCATTTCGACTTCGGTAGAAGTTCCTCTGAGCCAGGAGTGCAAGCGCATTCTCAATTTTGCCGCGGAAGAAGCGGAGAGATTGGGGCACAAGCACGTAGGCACCGAGCATCTGCTGTTGGGAGTGCTGCGCGAGGAGAAATCCTTTGGCGCGGAAATTTTGCTGGAGCGGGGATTGCGGCTTTCGGCTGTGCGTGAAGAATTGACGCGCGGCGCAGGAGAGAAAGTGCCAGTGAACCGGCCCAAAGAAGCTTCCTTATTAGCGGAATTCAGCCGCGACTTGACGCAGGCTGCGATGGAAGGTCAGCTCGACCCGTTGGTGGGCCGAGATAAAGAACTCGAGCGGGCGATTCAGATTCTCTGCCGGCGCACGAAGAACAACCCGGTCTTGATCGGTGAACCGGGAGTAGGGAAAACCGCGATCGTCGAAGGGCTGGCGCAGAGAATTTCCGATGGAGATGTGCCGCCATTTCTTGCCGACAAGCGCATTCTTTCGCTGGACCTTTCCCTGATCGTGGCCGGAACGAAATACCGCGGACAATTTGAAGAGCGGCTGAAGACCATCATGAAGGAATTGATGGAGAGCCAGAACGCCATCGTCTTTATTGATGAACTACACACGCTGGTGGGCGCGGGTTCGGCGGAAGGTTCACTCGACGCCGCCAATATTTTGAAACCGGCTTTGAGTCGCGGTGAGATTCAATGCATCGGCGCGACTACTCCTGGGGAATATCGGAAGTCCGTCGAGAAAGACCGTTCGCTCGAGCGCCGTTTCCAATCTGTAAAGGTTTCCGCGCCCAATGAAGAAGAAGCGATTCGTGTGCTGCAGGGCGTTCGAGACCGCTACGAAAAATTTCACGCGGTGAGCTACACGGACGAAGCCATTCGCTATGCAGTTTATCTGTCTAACCGGTACATCCCCGATCGTTTTCTGCCGGATAAGGCCATCGATCTTCTGGACGAGGCGGGTTCGCGCGTGAAGCTGCGCCAAGCCATGCTTCCAGATGAAGTTTCCGAGGTGCAGAAGCGCGTGAAGTTCATCACGCACCGCATGGAAACAGCCATCGCCAATCACGAATTCGAAAAGGCCCGGTTCTATTCCGAAGAAGAGCGAAAAGAAAAAGAGCACCTGCGAACGCTGCGAGAGAAGTTGAAGATTGACGATTCTTCCACGGGCATCGTTACGCGCGAAGATATCGAAGAAGTTGTAGCGCGCTGGACGGGAATCCAGGTTTCCGCGATCAAAGAAGACGAACAGCAGAAGCTGCTGCGCATCGAAGAAGAACTGCACCGGCGGGTCATCAGCCAGGACAAAGCGATCACCGCCCTGGCACGGGCCATTCGCCGAAGCCGCGCTGGTCTGAAAGCGCCGGGCCGTCCGGTAGGCTGTTTCCTGTTCCTGGGGCCGACCGGAGTGGGCAAGACGGAAGTGGCGCGAAGGCTGGCGGAATTTTTATTCGGCAGCGAGAAGTCGCTGGTTCGCTTCGATATGTCCGAGTACATGGAGAAGCATTCGGTATCGAAACTGATCGGAGCGCCTCCAGGATATGTGGGATACGAGGAAGGCGGACAACTGACGGAGCGCGTACGGCGCACTCCGTATTCCGTAATTTTGCTGGATGAGATTGAAAAAGCGCATCCGGATGTATACAACATCTTGCTGCAAGTTTTTGAAGACGGGCAGCTGACTGACGGCCTGGGAAACACGGTAGATTTCCGCAACGCGATCATCATCCTTACTTCGAACCTGGGGGCGCGGCAACTGCAAAAGCAAAGCGGCCTGGGATTCGCATCGAAAGAACTCGACTCGATGGCCAAGAGCCAGGACGACATGGTAATGAGCGAGGTCAAGCGGGTGTTCAATCCCGAGTTCCTCAATCGTCTGGATGAGGTGATATTGTTCAACTCGCTCACGGACGACGATCTGTTGCGGATTATTGATTTGCTGGTAGGCCAGATTAACGAGACGCTGGTGCATCGCCAGGTGCAGATTGCGCTGACACCGGAAGCGCGCCAGTGGATTCTGGAAAAAACCTGCGGCGATCGAAATTATGGCGCGCGGCCGCTCCGGCGCGCGTTACAGAAGTATGTCGAAGACCCACTGTCGGAAGCTTTGATACAGGGCGGACTGCAAAGGCCGGCTACGCTGGAGGTTTTTCTCTCCAGTGAGGGTCTTTCCTTCCGTCCCGTAGTTGAAGCAACCCCGGTGGCCCACTAAGAATCCTACGCGCAAGCCGGACGGGAGCGGTTCCGGCGGGGGAGCACATAATCTTGGGCGGAAATCTGCGGCCTTGACTAGGGCCGCGAGCACGAAAATTTTTGTGCGCCTGTTTCAACCCCTTGCCGTTGTGTGCTTGTGCATAATCTCGTATGGGGATCTTCTTTGGGCTCAACAGGGACAGGGATCCTCAGGCCCTCAATACGTAATCCAGCGAATCGAATTCATCGGCAACCGGCGCATCCAGGCGGACACTCTGCGCGCGCGAATTTTTTCGCGGCCGGGCGATCCTTACAGCGAAGAAGCGGTTCGCCGCGATTTCCAGGCGCTTTGGAACACACAGTTCTTCGAGGACGTCCGGCTCGAAGTGGAAGACAGTCCGGACCAGCCCGACGGTAAAATTGTCGTTTTCTATTTGAAAGAGCGGCCGATCATCCGCCGGATTGAGTACAAGGGGAACAAATCAATCTCCGAGTCGGATATTCTCGATGCGTTCAAGGATAAGAAGGTAGGTCTTTCGGTGGAAAGCCAGTTCGATCCGACGAAAATCAAGCACGCCGAAGTGGTAATAAAGGAGCTACTGGCCGAACATGGTCGGCAATTCGCGACGGTCAAGCCGACCTACGAACGTATCGCTGCGACCAACGCGGTCAAGCTGGTCTTCAATATTGACGAAGGCCCCAAGGTGAAGGTCGGAACGATTACGTTTACCGGGAATAAAGTTTTTTCGGACGGAAAACTTTTGCGCGCGATGCGGCACGACCGGCCCTACGCGATTCCGCTCTATATCACGAATATCGCGGTATTGGACAAAACCTACGATCGCCAAAAACTCGACGAAGACTTGGAGGTAGGAATTAAGGGGCTGTATCGCGACCACGGTTATTTCAAGGTCAACGTCGGTGATCCGATCCTGAATACGGTTGACGAAGACCGCAGCGGCATCAAAGGGCCCTGGCCGATGCTTGGATCCAAACACGGTAAACGAGTGAACATAACGATTCCGATCGAGGAAGGCGCGCAGTTCCGGATGGGAAGCCTGAAATTTCGCAGCAGCGACCCGGAAGTGGGCCTGGTCTTCAAGTCCGACTTGCTAGCTCGCGTATTCCCGATAAAAGAGGGGGAGGTTTTTTCAGCCGACAAAATACGGAAGGCGCTCGACAATTACAAGAAGCTATACGGGGAATATGGCTACATCGATTTCGTACCCGAGCCGGTGACGGAGATCGATGATGTGAAGAAAGTCGTAAATTTGACCATGGAGTTCGATCAGCAGAAGCAGTTTTTCGTGCGCCGCATCGAATTTTCCGGTAACACTACCACGCGCGATAAAGTGATCCGCAGGGAAATTCTGCTGGATGAAGGCCAAGTGTACAACAATCGCTTGTGGGAATTGAGCATATTGCGGCTCAACCAACTCGGCTACTTCGACGTCATCAAGCCGGAGAACGCCGAGCTGAAGCGCAACGTGAAGGCCGGTACGGTGGATATCCGGCTGAAGGTGCATGAAAAAGGAAAACAATCCATCAGCTTCTCCGGTGGCGTGAGTGGAATCGCCGGCACCTTTGTCAGCGCCTCTTACCAAACGAACAATTTCCTGGGATTGGGTGAAACGCTCACCTTGTCGGCGCAATTGGGAAGTTTCCAGCGGGGCTACACGTTTGGATTCACCGAGCCGTTTCTTTTCGATCGGCCGATTACTTCCGGCTTCACCATTTTCGCCAGCAAACTCTCCTTTAACCAGGAAAAGCAATTTGGCGCTCTGCTTGGCGAGAACGTGGCCCTGAATCCGGCGTTGCAGCAAAACTACGACACGAACACAAAGGGTTTCACCATTTTTTTGAGTGAACCGCTGCGAAGGTTCTCTTTCGCGCGCGTGGGGCTCACTTATGGGTTTTCCACGACAGATATCACTACGTTCAGCCAGTCGGCGCAGCTGCTGTTCGACAGCATCCAATTCACCAGCCTGGCGGGGCCTTCCGCGCTGAATGGGATTCATTCCAGCAAAATCACGCCAACGATCAGTTACAGCACGGTGAACAACCCGCAAAACCCCACACACGGAAGAAGCTTCTATTACGGTCTGTCGTTCGAAGGCGGCCCCTTGCAGGGCAACGTGAATACCTTTAGCAATACATTTTCAACGAGCTATTTTCATGCCGTTAATAAGCGCCGCAATGTGTTCGCGGTGAAGTACCAGACGGCATTGATCTCGGGCTATGGCGGGAAAGATATCCCGCCCTTTAACCGCTTTTATCTGGGGGGCGAACAAGACGTCCGGGGTTTTAATTTCTACACTATCTCTCCTTTTGTGGCGATTCCCTTTTCGACCAGTACAAGCATCATTTACTTCGATCCCAGAAAGCTCGGGCCAACGGGAGCTCCCACGCCGCAACAGCTCACCGTGCCGCTCTTGGAATTCATTCCCACTCGTCCGGGAGGGGATTATCAAAACGTTTTAAACCTGGAATATCGCATCCCCATTGCGGGCCCGGTGACGCTGGTGATGTTCAACGACGTGGGAGTGAATGGCATCCTGCGGCAATCGCAATTGTCACTAAATCCCGCGGCGGTGGCCTTGTTCCAGGAACAGTATCCCAATCCCGATTTTCCAAATGTCCATGTGACGAACGACCTGCCCATCATTCACGGCACGAATTTCCATCCGCGCACTTCTGCGGGACTGGAGCTGCAGGTTATTCTGCCGATCGTCAACGCGCCGTTTCGCATTTACTACGCATACAATTATTTGCGCTTGACGGGGACGATCGTGGCGCCGGAGGGCGCCTATTCTTTGAGCGATGCGGTGAAGAACAGCTTGCCGCCCGGAGTGCTACAGACGCAGATCGCTCCGGAACTAGAATCAATTCTGTTTCAGCAAGTGCAGCATATTCCGTCGGGACTGATTGAGCCGAAACAAACTTTCCGGTTTACCGTGGGAAAGACCTTTTAATATGAGCGTCTAGTCTTCAGAGATCGAGGTACAGCGCCTGGGCGGTTTTTTTTACGCGCGAGACAGATAAATCGTTCGAGATGGGACGGAGGAGTGAGGATGCGAGCTTGGAAAATAGGGGCGGTAATAGTTCTGGCCGCCGGGTTGGCACGGTGCGGCGGAAACAGCACGCCAGTCGGGGTTACCGTGATACCGACGGGCACCGCTACGTCACCCATTTCCGTTCTTATCAGTAGCCAGCCTGGCTTGCCTCCCGGCCAGCAGCTATTCACGGCTAGTGTGACCGGCACTTCGACCTCCACGGTGAACTGGCTGATTTGCCTTCCCCCTCCGAGTCTGACGGTGAAACATCCAATACCGCTAAATTGCGGGCAACTCACCGGCTTTGGCACCATAAGCAGTACCGGACTGTACGTTGCTCCACCTACGCCGCCGTCACCAAATATTTTTGTTGTCGCGGCGCAAAGCACGGTGAACCAGAATATTTACGGAATCAGTTTCGTAGAAGTGGGCTCCGGAGTGCGCGTTTCGATAGCACCGACCAATGTCACCATCGCTCCGGGCGAAAACATTCTGTTCACGCCGACAGTTAGCGGCACTACCAATACGGCCGTCACGTGGAGCGTAACCGCCGACGGCATGACAGTTGTTGGAGGCAACTCGACCATCGGGTTTATCTGCCCGAATCCGTCGACAATGCTTTGCGGCACTCCAACTACGCCAGCGGGAACATACATCGCGCCATTGGTCTCGCCGGGCGCTGTGACGGTGACCGCAACATCGGCCGCGGACAGTTCCCAATCTGCGACGGCATCCGTGACGATTGGGAGCTCGACGGGTCAAACGACGCTCTCCTCTATTCTGCCGACGATGGCTCAAGAAGGCTCGGTGCAGCAAGACATTTATCTGAATGGCACAAATTTCTTCTCTACCAGCACAGTGCTTGCAGGCGGCGTTCCGGTCCCCACGATATTCATCAGCCCTACGCTCCTGCGCGCCACCATACCAGCAGCTCTCCTTGTCTCACCGGTGCCGTGCACCCCGCAGACAACAGCGCCGCAAATTCCGATTATAGTGGAGCGTCAGAATGGCGATCGTACGCAGCAGGCGAATCTGATTATCAACCCATCGCGTCCGGCGCTGGTCGCTTCGTCGCCGGATAGCACGGTAGCAAGCGCTGCGGATGTAGGCGTGACTCTAACCGGCGGATATTTCTCGCCCTGCACGTCGGTATTCTTTAACGCCCAGCCGGAGACGGTGAGCGCTGGAGGAAGCACAAGGGTGCTACAGCTTACAATTTCGGATACGGACTTTGGTCCGCCTGGTCTTTATCCGATCGTGGTAAAAAACACCGATGTCGTAGCGCCTAATCCGCCGATTTCCGCGGTGAACCTATCCATAGAGCCCACGTCGTTTCCGACTGCGCCCAGCACCTCCATCGGCGTGGGAGCCGGCCCGTCGGCAATCGCGATTGATCCTGCGCTGGATGTTGCGGTGGTTGCGAATACTGGGGCGAACACGGTCAGCATCATCAATTTGGTCACCAATACAGTGGTGCCTGTGGCGGTGGGCCCGAGTCCCACAGGAGTCGCTATTGATGATCAGTTGGCCCACCACATCGCGGTGGTTGTAAACAACGGGAGCGGCACCGGAGGCAACAGCGTTACTGCGATTGATCTGACGACGAACACAGTAATATCCACTCTAACTTTGCCGAACACGGCCGTTCCGCCCGCTACGGTGGCGTTGCCATTCTCGATCGGAATTAACTCGTTGACTCACCGGGCGCTCGTCACGCAGCAATCGACGAATCTGGCCACAGTCCTGGACCTTTCCACCGGTAGGCCCGTGCTCGTGCAGCAAATCGGGGGAAGCTTAAGTTTCTACAGCACTGGGCCCACTCCGTCCGTGGCGATTGACCCACGGTTGAACTGGGCAATTGTTACGCCTGGCGGAGGGGGCTCGGTCAATATCGTAGATCTGGGCCGCGCTCCCAACGTGACTCCGGGAGATGTAGTCGGCCGTGCTCCGGTAGTAATCGGGAGTCTCTCGGTCTCCACGTCAACTCAGGGCGTAGGCATCAACACTCAGACGCATCAGGCGCTGCTCACTGATCCAAGCGGCACCCTTACCACTTATAGCCTGCTGGACAATACAGTCAGTAGCATCCCGTTCCTGCAAAATGGCAACCCGATTGACCAGCCCGGGTTTATCGGGGCAGCTATAAATCAACTATCGAATGTGGGCATAGCCGTTAACGGGCTTGCCGGAACGGCCGCGATTGTGGACATGGGAAACAGCAACGTCTTGCAAACCGTTACGGGGCTCAACTCGCCACAGGCGGTGGCGATCGACGCGGCGACGAATCAGGCGTTCATCGTGAATGCGGGGAACAATACAGTCTCGGTTGTTACGCTCGGGATATCGGGACAGTTTCGGGCATTGCAAATAGTGGAATCCAGTCCCGCGATGGCGTTCGTGACTAGCCCCACGACTCCGCTGACTTTGACAATAAATGGCATTGGATTTTCAGGAGCGCCGCAGGTAGTCATTGATGGAACAGCGCTCCCAGCCGGCGACGTGACGGTGGTAAGCAACCGCCAGATTCTCGCTGCGATCCCCGCAACCATGCTCACGAATGCGCGTAACTTCATCGTGTACGTACAAAGTGGCGGACAATGGTCTAACACCACCGAACTCGCTTTGATTCAACCGGTTCCTGTAGGTAACACGCCGGTCGGAGTGGCGGTGGATCAGAACCTCGATCAGGCGGTGGTAACAAATAATGCGGATAACACTGTATCCATTTTGAATTTGCTCACGGGTGCGCCAATCTTATCCGGCTCAACCGTTTCGGTAGGATCCAACCCAGCGGGCGTTTCCATAATCGATCGACTAGGGTTGGCGGTGGTAGCGAATACCGGCAGTAACAACGTCACTGTCCTGGATGAGGCAGGAGTCGATGGAGTTTTTACGCCTCCCACTACCGTGCCGCTTTGCGGCACTTGTACTGCGCCGACGGGCATCGGACTGAATTCCGACACGGCCACGGCAGGGACTGCCGACACAACGTCGAATAACGTCAGTTTTGTCTCGCTACCAGCTACCGGTACGAGCGCGACTCTTGGAACGACGATACTGGTTGACCAGTTCCCGGTGGCTGTCGCAATGGCTCCGGTGCTCTTGTCTCCGCCCACACCCGGGATCATCACCACGCTGAACTATGCCGCCGTGGACACGGCATCGTCGGCGAGCAGTGTCGATTTGCTGAACGTCGCAACCGATTCAATTATCAACAGGGTTTCTCCGTTCGAATTGCCGACAGGAGTTGTGTTCGATCCCGTGAATCAGGATTTTCTGGTGGTGGACAGTGTCATCAACAACGTTGTGATCGTGGATCCCATTACCTTCATTCCCACTTCATTCCGGGTGGGAATTGGGCCTACGTCACTAGATTACAATTATCAGACGAGCACGCTGGTAACGAACAATGCCGCAAGCAATACAATCTCAATTGTGGGTTATGTATGCCCGCCGAATCCGAATGGTCCGTCCAGCTGTGCTGGTCCGCGGGTGCGCGAGGTACTGGGTGTAGGGGGCTTGTTGCAGCCTGCTTCGGTGGTGATAGGCCCGAATTCGATCGCGATCGACCTTAAGCTGAATCTAGGGGCGCTCGTGGATCAGAGTAATAATCGCGTTTTGCTTGTGCCGCTGCCGCACTAGTGCTCGGCAGCGGTGCGAAGTTGAGGGGCTGGACCGTTCGGCCAACCTCTACACGAGCGGTAGCATCCGAAAGTAAAAGGGCGCGGGTACGAAATCCGGTTGACCTGTTTCTGCGGCGACAGCTATAATCCCTAATTTGTGTTTAGCGAAATATTCGAACAAGGAGTGAGAATGAAGATTCGATTTGGAGTTCCGGCCCTGGCGGCCCTGTTGATGTTACCCACAGTTTGGGCGCAATCGAACGGCGCCGCCGCAGCGTCACCTGCGAAGGTAGGCGTTATCAGCGTTCAGGCGGCGATTCAGAGTTCGGCAGAGGGCAAACAAGCTGCCGCCGAACTGCAATCCCAGTTTGCGCCACGGCAGACAGAACTCGATAACCTGCGCAAGCAGATCGAGGATTTGCAGACCCGTCTGCGCACTACATCCAATACCTTGAGCGACGAAGAGAAGGCACGGCTGGCGCGCGAGGGCGATCAGTTAACGCGAACCTATCAGCGCAAGCAGCAGGAATCGCAGGATGATTATACGGAGGCGGAGCGTGAAGTCGTGGACCGCATCGGCCGCAAGATGATCGACGTCCTCGACAAATATTCGAAGGAAAACGGCTATAGCGTAATCCTCGATACGTCGGCGCAGAACACTCCAGTGATCTACGCTGCGAACACGATCGACGTCACGCAGGATATCATCAAGCTTTTCGATCAGAATTATCCGGTAAAGAACGCGGCGGCGACAAGGCCCGCGGCTCCGCGGTCAACAACGCCGAAGCCAGCAGCTTCGCAGCCGGCTCAACAGCAACCCGCTCCTCGATAGTTTCTACATTTACGACAAAAGGCCTCGCCGAACGAAAGGCGAGGCCTTTTTGTTTTGTCATGGCGCAATGCCCTCGGAGAAAGGCTGGGACTAATTGGGAAGCCACTCAAACGGAAACATCTTTCCAGCGGCGGCAGGCTCGAGATTCAAACCCGCGAGCTCCGCGGCTCGCGAAAGAACTGGATCGCGCCCACCAGCGAGATCTTTGGCAGTAGGGATGATCACTTCATCGGGGGTAACACCGACATGCTCCAGGCTTTTCCCATCCTTCATGATGAGATCGGCTTCGGTGATGGAAAATCTATAAAAAATCTTCGTGTCTGTTCCCTGAGAACCGCTATAGCCTAGCGCTTCCATCACGGCCCCCATCGTGCGATCGCCTATGACGATGCCACGATGCTCAAGCTGCACAACGCGCGGGAACAGTTCGGCAGCGGACGCCGAACCACTGTCAACCAGTACGATCAGCTTTCCAGAGAACGCACTATTGCCCCGTGTTTTGGCAATTTCCGGTTTCAATTCCTTGCGGCCGATGCGGTCGGCGATCTTAACGTCATGATCGAGCACATTGCCGAGCATGCGCTCGAGGGTGAGGATTTCACCACCGGGATTTCCGCGAAGGTCCAGGATCAGGGTCTTGTGCTTTCGCGCGATCCCAAACAGGTGGTCCACCTCGCTGTCATTGAGAAAGAACTCCGGCATCTTCCAAATCATGACGTCCTGCGCTTCATAGTATCGCTGGCGGACCGTATGGTCGTAAGATTCCTGATCGCGAACCATCTGCCATATGTCCGTGTCTCCGCTGCTGCCTGTGACGTCCAGCACTCTCTTGAGTTCGCGCACCTTGGCATCCACGATGAGCTTTCGTTCCTGGCTCTGAGGATCGCGGAGAACAAGACTCGTCGCTTTTTGAGGCGCCAAGCTATTGAAGTAATAGTTGATCTTCCAAAAGACAGCGCGGTTGACGGGATAGCCGTTGTAATCCAAAACCTGGTCGCCCGGATGGACCTTGGTCTCGGCGTCAGTTCCCGGGCGGACACGGGTGACAAAGCAATCCGCTCCGAACATTTGCATGCGGTAGCCGTAGTCGATGCGGTAGGGTCGCGCCGGCGGGTTGAAGAATGTATGAGAATCGTTTAAGGCGTCCAGGTAGCCGGCCACGATACCGAATGCTTCGCTAAGCGATGAAGCATTTTGAATCTTGGCGTCGTAGTCGTGAAAGCGCGCGTCAATGTCCAGGCCGTGATACTTGGGGTCGTAGTAGTGCTTCTTCAGATTATCGTATGCGTCGCGCAGGATGGCCCGAGATCGATAAAGGTTTGTGGAATCCATCTTGGTCTGCTGCGAACGCAGAACTCCTCCAGAGAGAAGACCCAGGATAATCGCCACTACGATCGCAGTTTTGATGGATGAGCGTTGCGACATAAGACACCTCCCAAGTGTCCAGGTAAACTTTTCAGCCGCCTATGTACGTGAGTTTACACAGTAAGGCAAGTAAGTTTTAAGTATTTGACAGTAGAGTTCTTCGGTCGTGACAAGTCGCAATCGTAGAGCGCCACTCGCGGAAAGCGAAACATCGGGTTCGCGCAGGTTTTAACTTGCCGTACAGCGGGGGCAGGACTACCACGAAGGATGGCTGCCGCCATGTTAGTCAAATGTGCGATATAACGGGCGTCCGGGGGCCGGATGAGGGCGGCCTTGCGTTTTCGGGGGCGAGAAATTATACTGGAGTGCTTCCAGAGAGGTCGCATGTCCCAGTGGGCGCGAGCCCACTTTTTTGTTGGGCGCGAGAAAGGCGTCAGCGCCGGACTGCCTGTGGAAGCCGGCTGGAGCTGCCGGCCGAGTCGTACTGGAACCTAAGATCAGGGT